>Ga0265299_10004247_pt1 | contig 13636 bp, 14 predicted proteins | sample AusTroGonzalo_MG_4_FD_193485 | JGI IMG/M metagenome (GOLD analysis project Ga0265299, IMG submission 193485) | Bovine rumen microbial communities from tropical cattle in Woodstock, Queensland, Australia - Gonzalo_02 | ecosystem: Host-associated > Mammals > Digestive system > Stomach > Rumen ...
TCCCATGGGGACCATACCTGGACGGAATCCGGGAACCTGTGCCTTCTTACGATAATTCTTCAGCTGCTTTTCTACTGCATCCTGATAATCTGCCTTCTCAACGGTCATAGTCAGCAGACCATTGATCTTGTCGGCGCACTCAAACGAAATTTTCATCTTCTTATGTACTTATTTATAATATATATTCAAATATTGGGGTGCAAAAGTACAAAAAAACGGCGTAACCAACGCCGTTTTTTCAATTTTTAACTTTTTTCTGCCATCTCCTTGGCATTCCGTTCCATCTCTATCTGTTGGAAGTTTTTCTTTCTCAACTCGAACGATTCTGTCAGGTATTTTTCGCGCACCACCTGATTGGCTGCCAGCTCCTCAGGTGTGCCCTGAAACAGGATTCTACCCTCAAACAGCAAATAAGCGCGATCGGTAATAGCCAACGTCTCGTCCACATTATGGTCGGTAATCAGGATTCCGATGTTCAGGTATTTCAATTTATACACAATCTGCTGGATATCCTCCACAGCAATAGGGTCAACACCGGCAAAAGGCTCGTCGAGCATAATAAACTTAGGCTCAATGGCCAAGCAACGGGCAATCTCTGTACGGCGGCGCTCACCTCCCGACAAACGGTCACCCAGATTCTTGCGTACTTTCTCCAAGCGGAACTCCCTAATCAGCTCCTCCAGTTTATTCAACTGGTAGTCGCGAGGTTTGCCTGTCATCTCCAGTACCGAAAGGATATTATCCTCAACCGTCATCTTACGGAATACACTGGCCTCCTGAGCCAGATAGCCGATACCAGCACGGGCACGCTTATAAACAGGGAATTTGGTAACATCCTCCTCACCCAGATAGATGTGTCCACCATTAGGAACAATCAGTCCTGTGGTCATATAGAACGAGGTAGTCTTACCAGCACCGTTAGGTCCCAGCAGTCCCACAATCTCACCCTGCTTCACATCGAAGCTCACATCGTTAACCACCGTGCGCTTGCCATAGCGTTTCACGAGGCCTTCTGTTCGTAGTACTATACGCTCTTCTTCCATAATCGGCTGCAAAGGTAATTAAAAAATGGAACACAGAGATACAAAGTTACAGAGTTTTTTGTTTTTTTATTATAAATCTCTTTATCTTTGTGCCATTGTGTTGAAAAAAAATAGTACTTTTGCACCCAGATAATTAGTTTGTTTGCAATGTTATTACATAAATGGCTGACCACCTTTGGTCAATATTTGATGCTGATGGGTCGTGTTTTCTCACGCCCCGAGCGCATGAGAATGTTTTTTAAACAGTACATTACCGAGATGACCCAGTTGGGAATTAACTCTATCGGTATTGTGCTTATCATCTCATTCTTCATCGGAGCCGTCATCTGCATCCAGATGAAGCTCAACATCCAGAGTCCCTGGATGCCACGCTGGGTAGCCGGTTATACCACTCGTGAGATTCTGCTGCTGGAATTCTCCAGTTCTATCATGTGTTTGATTCTGGCAGGAAAAGTGGGCTCCAACATTGCCTCAGAGCTAGGCACCATGCGTGTTACCCAACAGATTGATGCACTTGAGATTATGGGTATCAACTCAGCCTGCTATCTCATTCTGCCCAAAATCATCGGCATGCTTACCATCATGCCGTTCCTGGTTATATTCTCGTCAGCCACAGGTATCATCGGCGCTTATGGCACAGCCTATTTAGGACATATCATCACACCCGACGATCTTACCCAAGGTCTTCAACATGCCTTTATTCCTTGGTTTGTTTGGATGAGTATCATCAAGAGTCAGTTCTTTGCCTTCATCATCTCCAGCGTACCCGCCTTCTGCGGCTATACGGTAGAGGGTGGTAGTGTCAACGTAGGTAAGGCATCGACCGACGCCGTCGTTACCTCAAGTGTACTCATTCTTTTTTCAGATGTTTTCTTAACCCAGTTACTGTCATGATTGAAGTCAAGCATTTATATAAGAGTTTTGAGGACAGAGAAGTCCTGAAAGATATCAATACCGTATTCGAAGACGGCAAAACGAACCTCATCATCGGACAAAGTGGTTCGGGCAAGACTGTACTCATGAAAAATCTTGTCGGACTTTTCGAGCCAACCCAAGGAGAGATTCTATACGACGGCCGAAACTTTGTAAGCATGAGCAAGCACGAGAAAGTAATGATGCGCCGAGAAATGGGTATGATATTTCAGAGTGCCGCATTATTCGACTCGATGACCGTATTGGAGAACGTCATGTTTCCACTCGACATGTTCTCATCGATGACATTACGCGAACGTATCCGCCGCGCACAAGACTGTCTGGACCGCGTAAACCTGACAGGTGCCGACGAGAAATTTCCTGGTGAGATTTCCGGCGGTATGCAAAAGCGCGTAGCCATTGCCCGCGCCATCGCGCTTAACCCCAAATACCTGTTTTGCGACGAGCCCAACTCAGGTCTCGACCCCAAGACATCGCTCGTCATCGACGACTTGTTGCACTCCATCACCCAGGAGTACAACATGACCACCATCATCAACACCCACGACATGAACTCGGTAATGGGCATTGGCGAGAACATCATTTTTATTTACGAAGGCCAAAAGGAATGGCAAGGCGTTAGCAGTCAGGTCATGGGCACCAAGAATTCCCGACTCACCGACTTCATCTTTGCCAGCGACCTCCTCAAAAATATGCGACGAATCGTGATCGACAATGGTCTTTCGTTATAAAAGATACAAGATAAAATACCTTATTATTAAATAAATTTTTCTTAAAAGTTTGTTCGATTCAGATTTTTTACTTACTTTTGCAGCAATAATTCGAATTATAACATCCAATTTTAGCAATTTTACATGAAAAAAGAAATTAAGATTAAGAATCAGGTTGGCGAGTTAGAGAAAGTCAACGCATTCATCGAGGAAATTGGCGAGGAGTTACAGCTTGACATGGAGCTTCTTATGAACCTGAACTTGGTGATGGAAGAGATGGTATCTAACGTTATTTTCTACGCTTATCCTGAAGGAAAAACTGCCGACATCGAACTATCTGCTGAGTGCAGCGGTCGTACACTCACTTTCGTACTGAGCGACAAGGGCCGTGAGTTCGATCCTACTTTGAAAGAAGATGCTGACACCGACGTTGATCCCGCAGATCGCGAGCTGGGTGGCTTGGGCATCTACATCGTTAAGAACATCATGAACGAAGTTACCTACCAGCGTCTGGAAGGTAAGAATCTGCTCACAATGAAAAAAGAATTAGAGGATTAATAAATTTAGATAGCACAAACATTATGACACAGATTATCAAAGAAGGTGGAAAAACCATTATTAAGACCGGTTCACGAATCGACACTATGAATGCAAACCAGTTCGAGCAGGATATCCAGCCCGCACTGAAGGACGGAGGAGTTGACCTCGAAATGGACTGCTCAGAGCTCACCTATATGGCCAGCTCGGGTCTGCGTATCATCCAGAAGACTATGCGCACCGTTACCCAGCTGAAGGGTCAGTTCAAGATTACCAACGTGTCGCCCGAAATTTATAAGATTCTGGCCATGACAGGTTTCACCAAGTTCATGAAGGTAGAACAGAAAAAAGCATAGCATATGATCTGGCTGGTTGTCATACTTGTTATTATACTCCTTGCCGTCTGCGTAGTTCTGCAGATGAAAATCAAGCATAGTCGTGAGCAGGAGGCCGAGGGCAAGCAGTTGCTCGAGGACTACCAAAAGCGAGTAAACGAAATGGAGAAGCTGCTGAAGGACTATCGTTCGCTTGAGCAGAACTTCGACAACGTTGGTCAGGGCTACGAAGAGGCTCTGATGGCTTTCGACAAGATGGAGGAGGAAAAGCAGAAAGTACTGAAGGTAAAAGAGACTATCGAGAAGCAGTCGAATGAGGTTATGGCTGCCAAGCAGAAACTTGAGGAGTCTATCATCAAGAAGAAGGGCTTGATTGAGCAATATGCAGATGCCATCAAGCAGCAGCTCGATTATACCCATCCTAATGCTGGCAACATCGCTTTGATGGCCAACCAGATTCTCAATGTGCTTGACATTGAGATGGAGCAGCCCCTGCAGTGCGAGGATAACGTCATGGCTCAGGACATCGCCGCCATGGCTATCCAGGAATCAGGCATCCAGAGCTACCAGAAAGCCGAATTCAAGTGTCAGATGGTAGAAGAGGCACAAGCCACAATGGTGTTCACCAACAGCAAGCAAGCTGTGCGCGCATTGGTAGCACTTCTCGACAATGCCATGAAGTTCACTGCCCAGGGAGAGATTCTGCTGCTCATCAACGTAGCAGGTTCAAACCTCGAGTTCTGTGTAGAGGATTCAGGCACAGGCGTACTCTCCGACTATGCCGAGAAGATTTTCGAGCCATACGTTAAGCTCAACGATTTCTTCCAAGGCAACGGCATCGGTCTGACCGTAGCACGTAGTATCGCCCGCCGTTTGGGTGGCGATATTCGTCTCGACACCGACTACCGTGGCGGTGCACGCTTCGTGTTCTCACTGCCCATCTAATAACAGCAAATACAATTTAAGCCCCTCGCACCGTTAAAGTACGAGGGGCTTATTGTATATATATAATAAGGTATTTACCTATCTACGTTTAAAAGTAGTCTCCTGATAAACACCCTGCTGTACCTGTTTACGCAACAGCATCTGCTGTCGGGTTAATGTAACCACCTCACATACGGCATGACCATCAATATTCAAGCAACGCCCGTCAAAAGTGTAACCAGCAGTCGCACTGGTGGTAACATCCACCTTATTATAGGCTGTAATGGTACGAGCCGTAATCACCCAATATCCGTCTGCAGGCCCTGGCATACTATACCCCTCACCCTCAGCATAGTACTGATGACTAACGGCATCCCACGTACCAATTAATTCCGCATCGTTACCATCGTTGCCATCATAGTCCACACTACATGCAGTCGTGCTAAAACTAAATAATACGGCCATCATGGTGGCCATCAAATACATTAAACGCTTTGTCATAGGCCAAATTGTTTTAGGTTCTGTAGTATCTTCTTGTGGCAAATATAAGAATAATATGGCAAACTTACAAGCTTTTTGCCATATTTTTTTTGAGTGTCAAACAGGCACAAAAACAGCACTCGGCTCAATTAATGCATTGAGCCGAGTGAATTGATCGTTTGACTCGATTGATTTAATCACTCGAGTCGAGTGCATTTTACGACCTTAGAAATTCCACTTAACAGCCAGTGTGGGGTTAATAAAGAACTTCTTATCGTTATAGGTGTTATAAACGAAGTTATTGCTAACCTCAACCTCGGTACCAACGCTGAAATGCTCGGTAGCATTGTACCAGAACTGAGGCTCGGTAAGAAGCACTAACTGACCGTGTCCATTGGCTTTCTCGCCACGCCACAAATCAATGAAACCCGAGAAAGTACATTTCTTATTAGCAAAGTTCAGGCCCCATACACCAGTAAGCTGAGCCGAATTATAAGCCTTGGTATCGTCATAGCTCTTAAAGAAGCGCTTGTACATCAACTGTACCGAATAGGTCTTTGAGAAGTCAGCATTGTGACCATTCCATGCTGCACCGATGAGTCCAGCCTGCTGGAACGAACCGAAACGGTTCAATCCACCATTATACTCAACGTGAGCAGCAAAGCCCTTCTTACCAATATTAAACTCACGAGAAATCTCACCATAAGCACCCTCGGTGAACTTACGACTAAAGTCTACATCTACAAAGTAGAACCAAGAACCCCACTGGTCGGCCTTGAACTGCTCGAGTGTCAGTGTCACCTTCTGGCGACCTGCTTCCTCATCAGAATAGAAGTTACGACCAAAATCATAATGCAACTGCACGTTCTGTGCATTTACGCTCATGGCTGCTACAGCCATCAACGCCATACAAAAAAACTTTTTCATCTTAAATATTTAACGATTAATTTTGCCGCATTTTCTGGAGCTTTTTCTTCACCCAAAGCTCGTTTCACCTCCTCATAACCTTCAAGCATACGCTCACGGTCAGGGCCGGTAAGAATCTTCTGTAGTTCACCACGAATATGCTCCACAGTAAAGCTACGACCAAGCAATTCGGTAACCACCTGGCGACCAGCCACGAGGTTCACTAACGAAATATATTTTACTTTCAAGAAATGTTTCCGCACATAGTCGGCCACAGGAGGTATAGGTAGTTTATAGCACACCACCTGCGGTACGCCAAACAAGCAAGTCTCAAGCGTAGCCGTACCACTGGTAACCAAGGCTACATGAGCTTTTGCAAGCAAATCATAGGTTTTACCGAATACGATTTCCGCCTGGGTTCCTAACATAAACTGTTGATAGTAATCAGGTTCAATTCCTGGCGCACCAGCTACCACAATTTGGTAATCATTTTCATAACACTTTACAGCCTCTAACATAGCCGGCAGGTTATCTTTTATCTCCTGCTTACGAGAGCCCGCCAAGAGCGCAATCAAAGGTTTATCAAGTGGCGAGGACATTGGAGGCATCTTCTGCAGATACTCCCTCACCTCATCGGCCGAAGGATTACCTACATAATGTATAGGATAATGATGTTTCTTCTCAAAGAAATCAACCTCGAAAGGCAGGATGGAAAAGAGCTTATCCACATCACGCTTAATCTGTTTGATGCGATACTCTTTCCAAGCCCAAATCTTGGGCGAGATATAATAATAGACAGGAATATTTGTATGACTTTTTATATATTCAGCTATCTTCAGGTTAAAGCCGGGATAATCAACCAGTATCAAGCAGTCGGGCTGCCATGCTACTACATCCTGCTTGCACATCTTCATATTGCGAAGTATGGTAGGCAGATGTAAAAGCACCGGAATAAAGCCCATATACGCCAACTCCTTATAATGACGAACGCGAGTACCACCAACAGCCGTCATCAAATCGCCGCCAAAGAAACGGAACTCAGCTTCAGCGTCAATATCTTTCAACGCTCGCATCAGGTGCGATGCATGCAAATCGCCCGAAGCCTCACCAACTATCAGATAATACTTCATAGTTTCCAGTTCCTGATTTGCTCCATAGCCTGATAGGCCGTTACATCAATCTGGGTAGGAGTAATGGCAATATAGCCATGTCGCAAGGCCCAGTTGTCGGTATCCTCGGCATCGGGTTCATCGTTGCGGTAATGCCCTACCATCCACCAGTAGTCGTAACCTCGGGGATGGTGGAATTTGGTACACTCGTTATACCATGTACCGTAAGCCATGCGACACACACGAACACCAAGGTAATCATTCGCCTCCAACTTAGGGAAGTTTACATTCAAGCACACGCCCTTGGGCAACCCCTCTTTCAGCACACGCTGGGTAATCTCTCTTACATAAGTCCTTAGGGGTTCAAAATCGGCATCGTCATGCTGATCGCAAAGCGAAAAGGCTACCGAAGGAATATACTTCAAACAGCCCTCGATGGTTACACCCATCGTACCACTGTAATGGGTATTTACCGAGGCGTTATCGCCATGATTAATACCACCAATTACCATATCGGGTCGGCGCTCACAAATGTTTGCCAGCGCCATCTTCACACAATCCACTGGGGTGCCATTACAGCTCCATACCTCTACCCCCTCCTCCTTGCGCTGCAGATTCAAACGCAAGGGTATGCCAGCCGAGAAAGCACACGAGAAACCACTGCGGGCATCATCAGGCGCACAGACTAGGATATCGGCTAAATCTTTCAGCATGTCTATCAGGCAGTTAATCCCTTTTGCCTGATAACCGTCATCGTTCGAAATGAGCAATAAAGGTCGTTTAATTTCCATAAAATATCAATGATTTGGCTGCAAAGTTACAAAAATCTCTTAATTCATAACGATTAATTCTTAATTTTTTAGTAACTTTGTGGCCAAATTTCTTATTTTTATCAAGATTAAGTCAAACCAAATGGGAAAGATAATTGCATTAGCAAACCAAAAAGGCGGTGTAGGTAAAACCACCACAACTATCAACTTGGCAGCATCGTTGGCCACGTTGGAGAAGACCGTGCTGGTAGTCGACGCCGACCCACAGGCCAACGCATCAAGCGGCTTGGGTGTCGACATCAAGGATGTAGAATGCTCATTATACGAATGCATCATAAACAAGACCGATGTGCGACGCCATCTATACCACCGACATTGATGGGCTGGACATTATCCCCAGCCATATAGATCTGGTTGGAGCCGAGATTGAGATGCTGAACCTGAGCGACCGCGAAAAAGTCATCAAGAACATGCTCGAGCCTATCCGTAACGAGTACGATTTCATTCTTATCGACTGCTCGCCATCATTAGGCCTCATCACAGTTAACTCACTTACAGCAGCAAACTCGGTCATCATACCGGTACAGTGCGAGTACTTTGCACTCGAGGGTATCAGCAAACTGCTGAACACCATCAAGATTATCAAGAACAAGCTGAATCCTGCACTGGAGATTGAAGGCTTCCTGCTGACAATGTACGACAGTCGTTTGCGCCTGGCCAACCAGATTTACGACGAGGTAAAGCGCCACTTCCAGGAGCTGGTATTCAAGACCGTCATTCAGCGAAACGTTAAATTGAGCGAGGCACCAAGTCATGGTTTGCCCGTAATTCTCTATGATGCCGATTCAACAGGTGCCAAGAACCACCTGGCGTTGGCTCAGGAAATCATCTACAAGAACAAGAAATAACTATGGCAGTAAGAAAAAAATACGACCACAATGTACTTGGTCGCGGACTCGATAGCATCGGCACAGGCAGAGGCATGGGGCTGGATGCTCTCATCAACACAAATGATATCAACACAAAAGGTACATCAAACCTCAACGAGATAGCCATTGAGCTGATTGAGCCCAACCCCGACCAGCCACGACATGAGTTCGACGAGAACGCGCTCAACGAGCTGGCTGCCAGCATCCGCGAGATAGGTATCATCACACCTATCACCGTACGTGAGATGCCATCAGGACACTATCAGATTATTGCCGGTGAGCGTCGTTGGCGTGCTTCACAGTTGGCAGGACTTACCACCATGCCAGCCTACATCAAGACCACCGACGATAAGTTGACCATGGAGATGGCGCTGGTAGAAAACATACAGCGCGAGGATTTGAATGCCATTGAGATTGCATTAGCCTACCAGCGACTGGCAGAGTCGACAGGTATGACACAGGAGCGTATGTCGGAGCGACTGGGCAAGAGCCGCACTTCGATTACCAACTACATGCGCCTGCTCAAACTGCCTGCACAGATACAGATGGCACTGAAGAACCGCGATATAGATATGGGCCATGCCCGTGCGCTGCTCTCACTCGAGAGTCCATCGGCACAGCTCAAGCTGTTTAAGGATGTACATCGCAACGGTTATTCGGTACGCAAAGTTGAAGAGATGGTACAGATGGTGAAGAACGGCGACAGCCTGCAGAACGCCCGCAAGACCGTAGCACCCAGCCAGCTGCCACTGGAGTACAGCATCTTAAGAGACCGTTTATCCGACCTGTTTCAGGTAAAAGTACAGATGACTTGTTCATCACAGTCAAAGGGCCGCATCAGCATTCCCTTTGCCAACGAAGATGAGTTGGAGCGTATCATGAACGTCTTCGACAAAATGAAGAAGAAGTAAAACGAAGAAATGAAGAATAGATGTAAGCTGTTGATAACGGGATTGCTGCTGGCCACTGGTTTCGGAACCGTCCGAGCTCAGGAAGAGATAGTGGTTGAGCACGACTCGTTAACACAAGCCATCAACAACGAGGTGTCGCTGCTGGTCGACTCGGCCCGCATCCCCACCAAGCCTCTGAAAGACATGAGCACCTGGCGCCCCGACCCTAAGCGTGCGCTATGGCTGGCTTTAGTCATACCTGGCGGCGGACAGATATACAACCGCAAATATTGGAAGTTACCGTTGGTTTACGGCGGATTCATCGGTTGTTTGTACGCTATGAACTGGAATAATACCATGTACAAGGACTACTCGCAGGCCTATATCGATATCATGGACAACGATCCCGGCACGCAGAGTTACAACCAGTTCCTGCACAACGGCATGACGATTAACGACAATAACAAAGAGCGTTACAAGACACTCTTCAAGCAGCGTAAGGACCGTTACCGTCGTTGGCGCGATATGAGTTTCTTTGTTCTGGTGGGCGTCTACGCCCTCTCGGTGATTGATGCTTATGTTGATGCCGAGCTGTCGGTATTCGATATCTCTAAGGATTTAAGCCTGCGAATAGAGCCTACCATCCTCGACACGCACACCTCACGCAATCCGCTCGATGCCGGAGCCGTTGGTGTGCAATGTAGTATCAAATTTTAATGGCATATGATAGTAAAGAATTACATAAAGATTTTAAGTTTCGCGGCACTGCTGTTTAGCAGCGCCCCATTGTCGGCACAAACTATTTTAGACGACCCCGAGGAGGACGAAGAGGAAGTTGACAGCCTGTTCGTGCCCATCGAAGACGAGATTTCGGTAAGAGACAAGGAAGGTAACGAGGAACTCATCGAGTTTCCCGAGGCCATGACATTCAACCTCGACAGTCTGATGGAGCTCTACATGACCAAGACATATCTGAGCAAAGGCGACTGTGAGATGAAGGACGAGAACCCCACCTTTACACCAGAGGAGTATATTGAACGACTTCGCCGTATGCCAACCGTCATGGAGATGGCCTACAACGATATCGTACAGCGCTTCATCGACCGCTACATGGGTCGCCTGCGCCACTCGGTCAGCCTGATGCTGGGTGCTTCTAATTTCTACATCCCCATCTTCGAGGAGGCCCTCGAGGCTTATCAGGTTCCCCTGGAGCTCAAGTATCTGCCTGTTATTGAGAGTGCCTTGAACCCTAAGGCTGTATCACGCGTTGGTGCTACCGGTTTGTGGCAGTTCATGTTAGGCACAGGTAAGCAGTACGGACTGGAAGTGAACTCACTGGTTGATGAGCGCCGCGATCCCGTGAAGGCATCGTATGCTGCCGCCCGCTATCTGCGCGACCTGTATCGTGTGTTTGGCGATTGGAACCTGGTTATCGCTGCCTACAACTGCGGTCCGGGCAATATCAACAAAGCCATCCACCGCGCCGGAGGCGAGAAAGACTACTGGCGACTGTACCCCTATCTGCCCGCCGAGACACGTGGTTATGTGCCTGCCTTTATCGCGGCCAACTATGCCATGACATACTATTGCGAGCACAATATCTGCCCTATGAGCACCCGTTTGCCACTGCAAACCGATACCGTTGTGGTAGATCGCGATGTACACCTGCAGCAGGTGGCTGCTGTGCTCGATTTGGATATTGAGATGCTGCGTTCACTGAACCCCGAATACCGCCGCGACATTGTGCCCGGTGCCAACAAGAAGCATGCCATCCGCCTGCCTATGGCCGATGCGCCACGCTTCATCGATTTACAGGATAGCATCTACAGCTACCGTACCGACGAGCTGCTCACGAAGCGTGCCATTGCCGAGGTGAACGACGACCAGCCAACCTTCCGCAGCAAGAAGAGTGTACGCCGTGGCCGTACAAGTGCCCGCCGCAGCCGTAATGCCCGTCGTGGCAAATCTACCTCAAAGGCCCGCCGCGGCAAAGCTACCAAGAAAAGAAGGAGAAGATAAGAGATAAAGCCTACGGATTAATCGGAAAAATTTTTGGATATGGCAGAAGAGAAGCAATTAACCCAGGAAGAAAAAGATGACCAGCTGATCAACGAGGCGTTTCAGCAACTGTTGAACGACTATATTTCGTCGCGTCATCGTAAGAAAGTCGACCTCATTACCAAAGCTTTCAACTTTGCACGTCAGGCCCATAAAGGAGTTCGCCGCTTGTCGGGCGAGCCATATATCATGCACCCTATCGCTGTAGCGCAGATAGCCTGCAGCGAGGTAGGATTAGGTTCAACCAGTATCTGTGCAGCGCTGCTGCACGATGTGGTAGAGGACACCGACTACACCGTAGAAGACATCGAGAACATTTTCGGCGCCAAGATTGCCCAGATTGTCGACGGACTCACCAAGATCAGTGGTGGTATCTTCGGCGAACAGGCTTCGGCACAGGCCGAGAACTTCAAGAAGCTGCTGCTCACCATGAGCGATGATATCCGTGTGATTATCATCAAGATTTGCGACCGTTTGCATAACATGCGCACATTGGAGAGCCAGCCAGCCAACAAGCAGTACAAGATTGCCGGCGAAACCCTGTATATCTACGCACCGCTGGCCAACCGCTTAGGTTTGAACAAGATTAAAAGCGAACTGGAGAACCTGAGTTTTAAGTTCGAGCATCCCGACGAGTACGCGAAGATTGAAAGCAAGCTGAAGCTGACTCGTGAAGACCGCGACGAACTGTTCTCGCAGTTCACATCACCCATCGAGACAGCCCTACAGCAGATGGGTATCAAATACGAGATTAAGGAGCGCGTAAAAACGCCTTACTCTATATGGAATAAGATGCAGAACAAGCACGTAAGCTTTGAGGAAATCTATGATATCCTGGCCGTGCGCATCATTTTCACCCCCAACAACCGCGACGATGAGGTTAACGAGTGTTTCAAGATTTATGTGGCCATCTCGAAAATCTACAAGTCGCACCCCGACCGCCTGCGCGACTGGCTCTCACAGCCAAAGGCCAACGGCTATCAGGCACTGCACGTCACACTCATGTCGAAACAAGGCCAGTGGATTGAAGTGCAGATACGTTCCGACCGTATGGACGAGATTGCCGAGCAAGGCTTTGCCGCCCACTGGAAATACAAAGACGGCGTTGGCGAGGAGTACACCGAGGACGAGAACGAGCTGAACGAGTGGCTGCGTACCATCAAGGAGATTCTGGACGACCCACAGCCCGACGCCATGGACTTCCTCGACACCATCAAGCTCAACCTCTTTGCCAGCGAGATATTCGTGTTCACCCCCAAGGGCGAGATCCGCACGTTGCCGGCAGGCTGTACAGCCCTCGACTTTGCATTCTCTATCCACACCTTCTTAGGCAGCCATTGTATCGGCGCCAAGGTAAACCACAAGCTGGTACCACTAAGCTACAAGCTGCAGAGTGGCGACCAGGTAGAGATTCTTACCTCTAAGTCGCAGCATGTGAACCCTGCGTGGATTAACTTCGTTTCTACCGCCAAGGCCAAGGCCAAGATTCAGGCCATTCTGCGCCGCGACAACCGCGAGGTGCAGCGCGAGGGCGAAGATATACTGAATGCTTTCCTGCAGAAGAATGGCTTCGAGCCTACCGTAGCCCTGGCCGACAAGCTGGCCGAATATCACGAATACAGCAAGCGCACCGAGTTCTTCCAGGCCTTAGGCGAGAAGATTGTCTTGTTAGGCGAGAAGGATATCGACGAGCTGAACGGCAAGAACAAGGAAGACGACGGCAATTCAGGCTGGCGTAAGTTCGTGCCTTTCGTGGGCAAGAAGAAAAAAGAGGAGCACACCCGTCAGGAACTGTTTATCGTACCCGAGAAGTTCAACCGCAAAAAGCCGGTATTCATCTCGGAAGAGAATATCAAGCAGTTCAAGTTCATGGGTTGCTGCCACCCCATCCCCGGCGACGACGCCTTAGGCTATATCAACAATAAGAATCAGATAGAGATACACAAGCGCTCTTGTCCGGTAGCCACCAAGCTGAAGACCAGCTACGGCAACCGTATCCTCGATATTAAGTG
>Ga0265299_10004248_pt1 | contig 13627 bp, 22 predicted proteins | sample AusTroGonzalo_MG_4_FD_193485 | JGI IMG/M metagenome (GOLD analysis project Ga0265299, IMG submission 193485) | Bovine rumen microbial communities from tropical cattle in Woodstock, Queensland, Australia - Gonzalo_02 | ecosystem: Host-associated > Mammals > Digestive system > Stomach > Rumen ...
ATTACAGTGTGATGAATTTGCCCGGGAATGTTTAAAGGCCGAAAAGATTGAGAAACCTGAAGATTTTATAATTCCTGAAAAAGAGCCAGACTTTTCAGAGTTTATGTTTAATAAAATGACGAGGATCTGAATATGAATAAAAGACAGGCGAAAAAGCAATTTAAGAAGAAATACGGCTGTACGCCGGATGAATATGTTAGAAATCTGCAAGCGGCGCTGGAAATCTTTTCGGATGATAATTTGGCGAAAATTGCAGAAGATTTTTCCAAGGCTATGGACCAGTTCGCTGTTGCGGTTAATAAATGTTGTGAAGATTTTTCTGCGTTCCTGCAGAGCGAAAAGTTTAGAAAAATAATGGAGGCGGTTTCAGATGCGTTGGTACAATCAGAACAAATACAGGAACACGAAAACGATTGTTGATGGAATAGAATTTGACTCCCAGAAAGAAGCTGCAAGATACAAGGAATTAAAACTGCTGGAGGCAGCAGGCGAAATCTCTAATCTTGAAATGCAGGTAAAGTTTGTGTTAATTCCGACACAAAGAGAACCTGATTTTGTAGGTGTGAGAGGTGGAATAAAAAAAGGCAAGGTAATTGAGAAGGAATGCTCTTATCTTGCCGATTTTGTTTATATCCGGGATGGTGAAGTTATTGTTGAAGATACAAAGGGCATTAGGACTAAGGATTATATTATTAAGCGGAAGCTGATGCTTTATTTATTAGGGATTAGAATACAGGAAATCTAAAGAAAATCTTTAGAAAAAAGAAAAAAACTGTTGCAAAGTGTTTCAAAATGGTGTAAAATAAAGAAAAAACACAAGGAGAAAACACTATGGCAAAGAAAACTTATACAGGAACAATGTTAAATCCCGATTTAGAAAAAGCACAGGTTAGAATTTACTTATTTGATGAAGTTAAATATGAAATTAAAGCTGACATGATAGTTAAGGATCCTGTTATTTATACCGGAGTTACATCATGGGATATTATTACAGGTGGTGAAGAAGCAGAAGAAATTGAAAGCCAGGGATTAATAGATGAATATCACGAGTATTTGGTTCTTCATTTTAATACTGGTGAGTTAGCAACATTTAGAAATAGTCATGTGGATATGTTTATAAGATAAATGGATCAGTGAGGCGATAACACTTAAAACACCAAGGGAGGCTTATATGAAGGATAAAATGAAGGCTAAATTTGTTGCAAAATATTACGGCAGAGGATACGAAAAGGATTACGTATTTCTTGAGTATGAATACAGAGGCCATACGTATACGGTATATGAAAATAGAGCCAGAGGCAATGAACCTTTAAGCTGGCAGCATAAAAGCGAACAGGCAAGAATAGATAAACTTATTGAAATTCAGAATATGCCAAAGAATCCTAACGCAGAATCTGCGGATGTAGGATTTCAGATGTTTTGGGAATTGGTCAATGAAGAATAGGAGGTGATGAAATGAGATTATGGCATAAGGATCTTATCCCGGTATTGCCAAGGCAGCAGCTTATAGGCCAATGGCGAGAATGTTGTCTGATAGCAAAACAGATTTACGAAAAAGGCACACCTAATCATATCTTGGTTAATAAGATTATGGATTATCCATTAGAAGATTTTTTTACATATGGGTATGCTGTTTGGCAAGAAATGTATCGTAGAGAATATAAAGCTGATTGGGGAAAATTTTGTAGATATTTTGCTAATGCTATTTATTCAGGGAAAATGAAAGAAGAAAATGTAGTTGGAGATTATTTTAAAAATTGGCATAATGATCGTTATTTAAAGCAATGCTATTTTAATTTGCAGGAGAAGTTCGATTGTGACGGAATCGGACTTATTGAATGGGAAAAGATAGCAGATTTTATAGAAAAATACGAATGGAGATGATTTAATGATAGTTTTTTTGAAAATGGCATGGTTTTTGTGGATTGCATTTTTCCCACTTTGGTTTGGAATCATTGGCGGATTGTATTGCTGGTATCTTGAGTGGAAAGGAGATAAAAATGGCGAAGTGTAAATTTTGTTATCTGTTACCAAACGGCGACATTCCAACAGATAGAGAATCTTTAATATATCAAAAAGATGTACTAATTCCCTTTTATGGACATATAGAAAACGATGATATAGGAAGTTGTATTTATACATCTTTTCATGGAACTATAATTGCGGATTTTGATGTTCAGATTTTTAAGGAAAAGGGTAAATGGGTAATGGGTTTTGCTGGATGGCGAAGAGGCGATTCTTCAAATTGGTTTCTCAATAAGCTTAAAAGAATTAAATATTGCCCTATGTGCGGAAGGAAACTGAACTAATAGAACTTAAATCGATTATAACTAAAGACCTTGATAAAAGAATTTATAAGAAAGGAATAATCAAATGAAAGAAGGCAAAAGAACAGGTTTAAAAGCCAATAGCAAGGAAACAGAGATTATTTTGGATTATCTGGAAGAAAATGCAAGTGATGTACTTGTAGAGAAGATTAGAAAAAGCGATAAGACAATGGATAGCTGCTGGAAGTTCATTTTTGAATGTGCAAGAAAAGCAGCTAAGGGCAAAGGATCTTACGGATGCGCAGATCAGGAAGTGTTTGGATGGGCGGTTCATTTTTTTGAAGAGGATTCTATTAAGGCAGAAGATATTGTTAAGGATGTGCCGGTTAAATCCGAAAAGCCGAAAGAAGTTAAAAAGGCAGCAGAACAGAAAAAGAAACCTGAAGAAAAGAAAGAGGAGAAACTCCCGGGACAAATGACAATTTTTGATTTTGGTTTTGGAGGCTGATATGACAGATTCGGAATTAAAATGTGATGCCAATTTTATAAATACTCCAAAGGAGATCCTGCAGGCGATTGAAAAATGCAATTGCATGAGTTCTCAATATTTCGGATGGTTGGAAATATTTGGGGATGATGTGGTCTTAAGAATTTGGGCTTGTAAAAGGACCAAAAAAGATGGTCTTGAGTATAGAGAGGTCATAAGAGCCACACCTTACAATGAAGGACTTGTATATAGAGATATGTATCTTACAGGAATGGCAGGATGGAGGGTTGTATATTCTCCCGGAAAGGCACAATCTAACAGTTGGTATGGATATAATTACTATAGTTATGATGAATCAGATTTTGGCAAATGGATGTGGATGGATAAAATTGGTATCAGTTATAGTATTTTAAATTTGGACGTCCTTAAATATACTCGCTATAAATATTGTGGTTATTCAGGTGTTGGAGAGTTTCTGAAATATATTAGAATGTGGATTCAATATCCGGAGACTGAATATTTAGGCAAGATGGGATTAAGACCAAGCATAAAATTACTTAAAAAGGCCAAAAAAGATAAAGGGTTTGCCCGGTTTCTTAAAAAGGTTTCGCAAGAGGATGATAAATATTATGGTGTAAATGCTATAATATTCGCTTATGAGAATAATATATCTCTTGCAGCTGCTGATACTTATTGTTATGAAGAGTCAAGTGCAAGAAGATCAATGAGAGGCAAGTTGGCCATTAAAGAATCAGGATTGGATTATAGAAAAGTGATTCGTTATTGTGAAAGCCAAGAATGTTCATTATATGCCTATGATGATTATATAAGAGCATGTAAGGAATTGAATTTAGATTTATTGGATACAAAAAATTCATTTCCAAAGGACTTCAGGCGAATGCATGATTTAAGAACTAATCAGTATGCTTCACAAAAAAAGAAAATTGATGCCAGGAAATTTAAGGCAGCAGCTGAAAAATATAAGAAATATGAAATATCTAATGGATTATATGCAATCATTATTCCTGAAAAGGCAAAGGATCTTAAACGTGAAGGCAAAGAATTAGATCATTGTGTAGGCAAGATGGGATATGACAATAAGATGATAAACGGAGTATCATTTATAGCTTTTGTTCGTAAATGCGAAGAAATTGAAAAGCCTTATGTGACGGTAGAATATGGATTAAAGGATAATAAGGTGCTTCAATGTTATGGATATCATGATTCCAAACCGCAGCAGGAAGTGATTGATTTTGTTAATGACTGGGGCAAGAAAGTTAAAAAGGAGATGATGGCACAATGATAAATCCTTATGATTTAAAAGGTGAAGAATTACAATGTGCGCTCGCAGCAAGAGATAAAAATAAGACTTGCCGAACATGTAAACATGATAATGATTCTGATGATATTTCTGATATATGTATGAGCTGTGGTTGGACGTTTAGAACAAAATGGGAAGCAAAAGAACCGAAGCAATTAACCTTTTTTTAAAAATGACATTAAACTGATACAAAACTGATACGAAAGGGCTCTCGTTATGCGAGGGCTCTTTTTTTATGCTTTTTTTGGGAGGTGAATTGTATGGAATATAAATCATTTTTCAAGGAAGTAAAAGGAAACGAAGGAAGCAAGTGCCATTACAATACCAGGCTTGATACTTATGGATGTGGATGTGAACATGATTGTAAATATTGTTATGCAAAAAGCCTATTAAGTTTCCGCAATTTGTGGGATGCCAAAAATCCGAGCATAGCCGACATTGACAAGATCCGTAGAAAAATATCAAGATTGCCGAGAGACAAAGTTGTAAGAATTGGCGGAATGACCGATTGTTTTGCTCCGATAGAACTTAAACACAGGGTAACCTATGAAACAATTAAGGCTTTAAATGCTTATAGGATTCCTTATCTGATTGTTACGAAGTCCGATAATATAGCAAGGCCTGAATATTTAAAGATTCTGGATAAAGAGCTTGCACATATTCAAATTACCATCACTTGTTTTAGTGATCCATTATATAGGAAATTGAATTATGAGAAGGCTCCTGCACCAAGCAGAAGAATTAGGGCGGTGGAAAAGCTGCAGAAGGAAGGATTTGATGTTGCAATAAGATTAAGTCCATTTATCCCGGAATTTGTTGATTTTAAGATATTAAACAACATTAAATGCGATAAAATCATTATTGAGTTCTTAAGAGTTAATTCATGGATAGAGAAATGGTTTAATATCGATTACAGCAATTATACGATTAAAGAAAGCGGATATAAGCATCTGCCGTTAGAAAAGAAGAAAGAACTGCTTAAAAATATACAGGGCAAGGAGATTAGTGTTTGTGAGGATGAATCCGAGGCTTATGAGTATTGGAAAAACAATTTTAATCCAAATAAGGACGATTGTTGCAATTTAAAGATTAATTAAGTATAATAAATATTGATAAGAGACCAAATTGCAAATAGATACATTATGTAACTCCTTTGCACACCAAATTGACTGCCTATATTGGCAGTCTTTTTGTTTATGTGCTATAATGGTACAAAGGAGTGCAGGTTTTATGGATAGCAGAGAAATTAGTGAAGAATATGCAATTATTGGACAGGAAGTAATTGAAAATGAGCCGAGTTTGGTAGATATTCGTAACGGTCATGCAACAATTATCTATTTGACAAGCGAAAATAAGAAAATGTCAAAAGGTAAAAAGGTTTGTGCAGAATGCGAAAAAGTGCCTGACAAATATAAATGGAGTATACCGGCGGATTTTACAATTACGGTTTTCTTGCCGAATGTTGAAGGATTTAGTGAAGATCAGAAGAGGATATTGATGTTTCACGAGCTTAAACATGTCGGGATTATATTTAACGCAGACGGCTCTGAAACTTATTCTGTGGTTCCACACGACTATGAAGATTTTAAAGAGATAATTGATAGGTATGGAACAGAATGGAGCGAAATATGATGGAAATATGGGCTCCAATTAAGGACTTTCCTAATTATGAAATAAGCAGCTGGGGAAGAGTAAGAAATAGAAAAGGGCAAATTATGATTCCTTATAAGAATCATAAAGGATATTTGAAAATAGCTTTGTGCAAGGATGGAATAAGATATAAAAGAAGAATACACAGGTTAGTTGCACAAACTTTCATCCCTAATCCTTATAATTTGCCGGAAGTAAATCATATAGATGGAAATAAAGAAAATAACTCATTTTCTAATTTAGAATGGGTTACAGGAGAACAGAACAGAGAACATGCTATATTTATGGAACATTGGAAGCGACTATTAGAAGAAAATAATAGGAGGCAAGCATGAAAAAAGAAATGAATTTAGAGCTGTATTTTCGGGGGGGTGGAACTCTGAATAAAACATTATTATATCATGGCGATTCCCTTGCCGAGATAGCGAAACAGATCCAGACAGATGAAAATAATTTGCTTGAATATATGAGAACGCATGATTTCAAAGGAGAGAAATCATTTTGTTTTGCCGGATTTATGTTTCAGAAGGGAAGTATTGTAGCAGCGCAATTAACAGAACCTGAAATATGAGGTGTATATGAACATAGTTAAGAAGAAAATTAACGAAATTAAGATGTATGATAACAATCCGAGGCATAATGATAACGCAATCGGGTATGTTGCTAACAGTATTAGCGAATTTGGTTTCAAAGTTCCAATAGTTTTAGACAAAGATAATGTTATTGTTTGCGGCCATACAAGATATCTGGCAGCGAAGCAGCTGAAACTTAAAACAGTTCCCTGTGTTATAGCTGATGATTTAAATGAAGAACAGATTAAAGCATTCAGACTTGTGGATAATAAGACACAGGAACTCGCAGAATGGGATTGGAATATTATTTTTGATGAATTGGACCTTATCGAAGGAATCGATATGAATAAGATGGGATTTGAAGATTTCTTGGATGAAGATAAGGGAGAACTTAAAGAGCGTAAGATCGGTACCGGCATGGAAATCGATCTTGATAGTTTTTCTGATGAAGAGTTTAATCAGGTTTGTCCGTGTTGTGGATTCAGATTTAATGAATAGGAGGCAATATGAACAGATTTGATTGGAAATGGAATTTGTCCGACATTAAACAGGATAAGGATGTAAAAGTATTTTCAACCTTTTCTTGTGGTGGCGGCAGCAGTATGGGATATAAAAGAGCCGGATTTGAGGTTCTTGGAAATGTCGAAATTGATAAAAAAATCAATGAGATGTATATAAAAAATAACCATCCGAAGTATAATTTTAATATGGATCTGAGAGAATTTAATAAATTTGAGAATCTCCCGGAAGAATTATACGGAATCGATATATTGGATGGTTCACCGCCTTGTACTACATTTTCTATGAGCGGAAAAAGAGAAAAAACATGGGGCAAGGAAAAGAAATTCAGAGAAGGACAGGCAATGCAAACGCTTGATGATTTATTCTTTGTATTTTTGGATACGGTGGAGAAATTAAGACCGAAGATTGTAATTGCCGAAAATGTTACCGGGATTGTAATGGGAAATGCAAAAGGATATTGCAATCTGATTGTAAAACGATTCCGGGAGCTTGGATACGATTTGCAGATATTTAAACTTAATGCTGCAACTATGGATTGTCCGCAGACAAGAGAACGTATTTTCTTTATTGCCAATAATCAGGAATATGGAAAACTTAATTTAGCTTTTAATTATGATCCGATTCCTTTTGGTAAGATAAGAGATGAAGTTGGATTGGCAGCAGGCGGTGAAGTTTTAAAACCTTTGTTGGATTTGGCAAAGCCACAGGATAAAAAACTTGGTGATGTGTATGCCAGATACAATCACGGAAAGAATAAATACTTTGATTCAACGATATTGCATGATGAGGATGTGGCTGTCACTTTAACGAGTGCAGGAGATAATTACCGATATTATGACAGATTAAGATGTACTGATAATGATTACAGAAATTGGCAGACATTTCCACAGGATTATGATTTTAATGGAAATAATGCTCATTATGTTTGTGGAATGTCAGTTCCACCTAACATGATGGCCAATATTGCAACGGAGGTATATAACCAATGGCTGAAATGAAAGTTGTAGAATTACTCTTAAGAGATATAAAGCCTTATGACAAAAATCCACGCAAGAACGAAAAGGCTGTGGATGCGGTTATGAACAGTATAAAAGAGTTCGGATTTAAAAACCCGATTATTGTGGATGAAGATTTGGTTATTATATCCGGGCACACAAGAAGGCTTGCTGCATTAAAGCTGAGTATGGAAAAGGTGCCTTGCATTATTGCCAAGGATCTGACTGAGGAACAGGTCAGAGCATTTAGGTTGGCGGATAACAGAGTGGCATCATTCTCTACCTGGGATGAAGAAAAATTAAAACAGGAAATAGGAGATATAAATAATATCGATTTGAGCGATTTTGGGTTCAAAAAAGACAAAATTGATGATATTTTTAGGGAAAAAGATGAAATAAAGACACATATTTGTCCAAAATGTGGGCATGAATGGAAAGATTAAAGGAGCTAAGTTATGGCTGGCAGACCGGTTAAAGAATTTGACAAGAAGGAATTTGTCAATTTGGTTGGAATGGGCTGTACGCAAGAAGAAATTTGCTGGTGGTTTCGTGACGATACAGGTAAAAAAGCCAATATTGACACCTTATCAAGATGGTGCAAAAGAACTTTCGGATTGAATTTTCAAGACTACTATAAAAAGAATGGCGGTATGGCAATGAAAATATCGCTGAGGAAGAATCAATTGAAGCTGTCCGAGAAGAGTGCTGCTATGGCAATTTTCTTGGGCAAGAACTATTTAGGACAAACAGACAAATATGAACAGGGTGTTGAGTTCATTGAAGATTTGACACCATTGGCGGAGTTGTTAAATGAGCCAGACGAGGACGATTAATTGGAAACCGTTTTCCAAGAAGCACAAAACATATATTAAGAATGCACTCAAGAATAAAATGAGTGTTGCCGAAGGTGCGATTAGATCAGGAAAGACAATCGACCATTGTATTATTGCGGCTATGTACTTGGAAACCTGTCCTGATAAGTATCATTTAGCATCCGGCGCAACAATAGGTAATGCAAAACTGAATATCGGCGTATGCAATGGATATGGATTAGAGTTTCTGTTCCGGGGTAGGTGTCATTGGGGCAAGTATCGTGGAAATGAGGCTCTTTTTATTTATACGCAGACAGGCGATAAGGTTGTTATATTTGTCGGTGGAGCAAAAGCAGACAGCTATAAGAAGATTCTGGGCAACTCTTATGGATTATGGATAGCGACAGAAATTAATGAGCATTATGATTCTGACGATTCCCGGACAAGTTTCATAAAGGTTGCTTTTGGTCGACAGGTTGCGGCGATTAAACCAATGGTCCTTTGGGATTTAAACCCTTCTAATCCCGGACATACGATTTATAAGGATTATATTGATGCTTATAAGACAAGTTATGTGGGCGGATATCAGTATGAACATTTCACGATTGCCGACAATTTGTCCATTACTCCTGAAAGACGGAGAGAGATTGAGAGCCAATATACTGTCGGATCTGTTTGGTACCGCAGGGATATTCTTGGAGAACGGTGTATTGCCGAAGGCTTGATTTATCCGATGTATGAAAAGGCAATTGAGAAAGCACCGGAGATTAAGTATGATGTGAATGGCAACATGATAAGCGGTCCGAGTGCATACGGAATCGGAATTGATTATGGTACTCAAAATGCATTTGCTGCTTATTTATTTGGCAAATTTGGGAAAGTGTGGTACATTTTACGTGAATACTATTATTCAGGAAGAGATACTAAAGTACAAAAGACAGACCAACAGTATTTGAATGATTTGGTGGCTTTTGTAATGGATATAGACACAGGGCGCAGATTAGAGGTTGTTATAGATCCGTCAGCTGCTTCATTTATTGCTCTGCTTAAGAAATATGAGCATAGATTTTGCGTAATTAAAGCAGATAATACGGTGTCAGACGGAATTAGAGAAACGGCCAATGCGCTTGATAATGGATATGTGAAGATTTGCCCGGATTGTAAAATGTTAATTGAAGAAATGCAGGAATACAGATGGGATCCAGATGCGGATGATGATAAGCCGATAAAAGAAAAAGATCATGGATGTGATGCTGTAAGATATTTCATAAAAACGAAACATATTATAAGAGAAGCAACAAGGAGGATATTAAGATGATAACTTATCAGGACATGGAAAAGTCGTTAGCAAGCGGAATCAAAATTACGGATTTCTTAAAAAATGCTATTGAAAAGCATAAAGGAAGTCCTGAATATACTCTTGCAAAGACAGCTGATGAATATAACCGACATAAAAATATAACTATTATGAGCTATCAGAAAATTCTTTATAATATTGCAGGAAATGCAATTCCCGATAATTTCAGTGCAAATTATAAACTAAGAACTAATATGTTTAATCGCTTGGTACGGCAGCAGAACTCGTTCTTGCTTGGAAATGGCATTAAATGGGAAAAAGAGGACACCGGGGAGAAATTAGGCAAGAATTTTGACAAAAAGATTAAAAAAGCCGGAGAATATGCCATTGTTCACGGTGAGGCTTTTGGCTTTTGGAATTTGGATCACCTTGTGATATTCTCTCTGCTTGAATTTGTTCCTATATTGGATGAAGAGACAGGAGCATTGAAAGCCGGTATCCGTTTTTGGCAGCTAGAAGATTCAAAGCCTTTACGTGCCGTATTTTATGAAATAGATGGATATACAGAGTATATCTGGAGAAAAGATGAGCCAGAGGGTGAAGAACTTGCACCTAAAAGAAGTTACATTGAAAAGACAAGAGGAACTGCTGCCGATGGCATGGAGATATATGACGGCGAGAATTATCCGACATTTCCGATTGTTCCTTTGTGGGCAAATGAATACAAGCAGTCTGAATTTGAAGGCATGAGAGAAAATATTGATGCGTATGATCTTATTAAGTCAGGCTTTTGTAACAATATCGATGATGCATCCGAGATTTATTGGATAATTCAGAACGCAGGCGGTATGGATGATATTGATATTTCCGAGTTTTTGCATAAAATCAAGACAAGACACGCAGCTAATGTGGATGATGATCAGAAAGCCGAGCCGAACACTATTGAGATTCCGACTGAGGCGAGAGAAAAGGTTCTTGACCGTTTGAGATCTGATATTTACGAAGATTTTATGGCGCTTGATACCAAGAATCTTGCATCCGGAGCAGTTACGGCTACACAGATTATGGCGGCTTACGAGTCAATGAACGAAAAAGCCGATGATTATGAATATTGCATTACTGAATTTGTTGAAAAAATATGTGAATTAGCCGGAGTGAATGATATTCCGACTTATGAAAGGTCAATGGTTGTCAATCAGTCCGAACTTATTCAGACATTGTTACAGGCCGCACAGTATTTGCCTGCTGATTACGTTACCGAGAAGGTTCTTGCAATATTTGGTGATGTAGACAGAACGGATGAAATATTAAAGGCACTTGATGAAGCTGATATGAGCAGATTCGGAGGCGAAGATGAGTGATTACGGTCACGAACAAACCGATAAAGAACTTAAGCGCATAGAAAATCTGATTTCCAAAGAATATAGTCAGGCGGCAAAAGAACTTGAAGATAAAATGCTCAAACAATTTGAGAGTTTTAATGTAAGAGATGTAAAAATGAGAGCCAAGTTAAAAGCCGGGAAAATCACGCAAACTGAATATAATAATTGGTTATATAATCAGGTGGCCACAGGCGATAGATGGAGATCATTGAGAGATTCAATGGTCAATACTCTTGTGGATACAGATAAAGCGGCCACTATTATTATACAAGGGAATAGTATTAAAGCCTATGCTGATAATATGAATTATGGTACTTATGAAATAGAGCATGATTCAAAAATCAACACAGGCTTTACTTTGTATGATGAAAATACGGTTAAGAATTTGCTTAAGGAAGATCCGAAGATTATTCCTATGCCAAAGGTGGATATTCCAAAAGATGAACTCTGGAATAGACAACATTTAACATCCGCAGTCACACAGGGCATATTACAGGGTGAGAGCATTCCACAAATAGCTAATAGACTGCAGAATGTGGCATTTATGGGCAGAAATTCAGCGATAAGGAATGCCCGGACTTATACAACTGCTGCCGAAAATAAAGGAAGAATAGACTCATACGAGAGAGCCGAGAAATTAGGTATACAGACCAATAAAAAATGGATTGCTACCTTGGATGAAAGAACACGTGCAGAGCATAGGCACCTTGACGGAATGAGTGTTAAAACGGATGAAGATTTTAAGGTTGATGGTTATACAATCTCTTTTCCCGGAGATCCAAGTGCAGAGCCTGAAATGTTTTATAACTGCAGATGTACTCTTGTGGCTGATATTGTGGGATATCCTTATAATGACGAGCGCAAGGATGATAAACTTGGCGATATGACCTATGAGGAATGGAAACATGCCAAGGATAAGGAATCCAAAGAAGAAACAAAAGAAGAAGCTGTAAAAGAAGAGCCTAAAGAATTAAAATTGGATAAGCTTGAAAAAGTTATGAAAGAGAAAGATTATCAGGAATTTTATGAATTAGTTGATAATGCTGAAAATCGTAAATTATATGAAATGTATGGTGAAGAAGGGACTTATTCATATAAATCTGGTGGCGGAAAATATACTCGTGGTTCTGATGCAATTGATTTTTCGTATGAAAAGTCACGAGAAGGAATAGATAAATATTCGACATTAGCACATGAATTTAATCATAAAGCGGATGTACATATTGGAAGAAATGATAATTTGCATTATTCAGAAATTGATCTAATTAATGACAGAACAAGAGGACCTTATAAAATTGATACTATAAAACCTTATGCATCAACCTCTGATGAATTTTTAACTGCATTAAGAACCGATATGGAAGATTTAAAAGTTTTATATAAGAGTAAGCCTGATGAAGAGCATGAATATGAAATAGGCAAAATGTATACATATTATGCTGGAAGAACTAAACTTGGAGAGGTATTGTTTACAAGTGAAAATGCTTATAATGCAAGTTCCGGTATTCAGGATGCAATTGATGGATTTTTTGGAGGCCAGGGAACTAATTTTGGTTGGGGACACGGAGATAGATATTATGATCGTATTTACAATGGAAGTATAAAAGGTTTAAATAAAGAAAAGGACTTAAAATCAGCATTAAATGAATTAGGTTTTGATGCAAGCAATCAGGCTAAAGTAAAAAGAATAACAAGACAATATGAAGCAGCAAGTGAAGCATGGGCCAATGTTGGAAGTGCTGTAACAACTCAAAGCGAAGAATTGGAAATGTGGGAAAAATATATGCCGAATACTGTAAGAGCATATAAATCTATTGTGGAGGTATTATAATGCCGGAAAAATTAAATGAGTATAACGAAAGATTTGGGGAAGGATTTCCTATGATTCCTTTAGGATGGGGAAGGACTGATGAACAAATTATAGCTATAATTGATGAATGTTTAGAAAAGGGTAAAGATGTTTATGAATTAGGCTATGTCACAGATGATGAAGAGGTGATTTATTAATGAGTATAGAAGTTATAAGTCATAAAATCGAAGTGATCCAAGCAAAAGATGAAGCTGTTGAAAAGGCATTGAATGTTATTGGTCTTGTTGCTGAAAGATATGCCAAAGAAATGTGTCCGACAGATACAGGCAGATTAAAAAACTCTATATCTCATCAGGTGGATGATGATACTGTATATGTCGGAACCAATGTTGAATATGCTCCTTATGTAGAACTTGGTACCGGCAAGTTTGCCGAGGGCGGAGGCGGCAGACCGACACCTTGGAGTTACCAGGATGATAAGGGGAATTGGCATACAACAAACGGCATGAAGC
>Ga0265299_10004249_pt1 | contig 13626 bp, 7 predicted proteins | sample AusTroGonzalo_MG_4_FD_193485 | JGI IMG/M metagenome (GOLD analysis project Ga0265299, IMG submission 193485) | Bovine rumen microbial communities from tropical cattle in Woodstock, Queensland, Australia - Gonzalo_02 | ecosystem: Host-associated > Mammals > Digestive system > Stomach > Rumen ...
CGAGTACGGCCATGTCTGACGATCTCAAGAGTCAGTTCCTCGGTGAGGCGCTCTTCCTGCGCGCTTACTATTATTATGAGCTGGCTTCCATGTACGGCAATGTGCCCCTGCTGACCGTCCCAAGCGGTGAACTGGTAACTCAGGGTGATGTCAAGGTGTTGTGGGGTCAAATGCTGCAGGATCTTCGCGATGCTGTTAATATGATGCCTAATGAGCGCAAGACCGACGGTCACGTGGATAAATATACTGCTGAGGCTCTCTTAGGTCGTATCTGGTTGTTCTATACCGGTTTCTATGGAAACGGAACCAGCACTGCCGATCTCTCTAACACGACTTATAACCCGTTGCAGTCTGTTGAACTTCCTGATGGAACAACGCTAACTAAGCAGGATGTGATTAACGCTATCGATGACTGTGTAAACAACTCTGGTTATTCACTCGTTCCTGATTTCCGTAACCTGTGGGCTTACACCAATCGTACAACGGTTGAGGATAACCCTTATACTCAGGGACAAGGCCTGAAGTGGGTTGAAGATGATAACGCTGTGAATCCCGAGTCTATGTTCGCCATCAAGTTCAACAAGTTGGCTTCATGGTCAACGACGATTGGTTACAGTAATGGTATTGCCTTGCACTTCGGAGTGCGTGACGCTACTTATGAGAACCACTTCCCCTTCGGTCAGGGATGGGGTGCAGGCCCTGTGACACCGAACCTTGTGAACGACTGGAAGGCTGCAGAGCCTAACGATATGCGCCGTGATGCTACTATTCAGGACTGGAATGACCACTCTTCTTATTCTGGTACATATAAGTATGGTGGTGGTGATGACTTCGTGCAGGAGACAGACTACTATGGTAAGAAGTGGTCGCCGATTCTTTCTAAACAGGATGGTAATATGTGGCTTTTCGAGAATGCCATGTATGGTGAGACGGGTGGTCTTAGTGGCGGTTATGGAAATAACTTCCAGCTCGACAACATCCACGACCTCGTGCTCATCCGCTTTGCTGAGGTGTTGCTGATGCAGAGTGAGCTGAAGGAGGACGTAGCAGGTATTAATAAGGTACGCGGAAGAGCCGGACTGGATCCTATCTCATCCTACTCTCTGACAGCCTTGCAGAACGAGCGCCGCTGGGAGTTGGCTTGTGAGGGTATCCGTTGGAATGATATCCGTCGCTGGCACATCGCTTCTGTGGCATTGGCTAAGCAGGAGAATCAGCCTGTCTATTACTGCGGTAAGCCTGGCACTAACGATCCTCATAATGGTGGTTACACAAAGCGTTATACTGAAACGGCAGGTTTCCAGAAGATGCCTGATAGTCAGGTTTCTCTCGGTAGTGTCGTTCAGAATGATGGCTGGAAAGATGCATCCAGTGAATATACTGGCTGGTAATAATATAAATTGAAAAATTGTAAAATTGAAGATATGAAAAAGTTATTATTAGGAATCTGCGCACTCGGTTTGTTCGCTTCCTGCGATCCGTCGAAAGATTCTGTTGGTACACCTTCACCTATCGCAGAGTCGCAGTTGTCATCCGATTTTAAATACACACAACTCGCCATGAATGAGGATGGCACTTATTCAGAGTCTGCTACTGGTAACTTCTTTAAGTTCAGCAGTTCGCGAGTTGTTACGATTTATCGTCTGAACGCATCAGGCGGTGAGGTAGTCCTGTCGAAAGGAACTTCAGCAGGTATGTTCATCCTGAAGCCCAGCCGTGGCTCTGACCCCAATCAAACTTTCTATGTACGTGCTCGTGAATTTGATGGCTCTGATGTGATAATATCTCGTGATGTCACCGTAGAAGTTCCTGGTGACCTGACATTGGAGATGAAGATCGCTTGTAGCGATAATGGCTCCAAGATCTGGACTTGGGACGGTAGTGTGTTTGAGTCTGGTGCTGTCTGGGGTAACATTGGTTACACTCCTGGTGAGGACTGGACCTCTGGTTACTGGTGGGGATGCCCTGCTGAGGAACTGACTGGTCAGTTGCAGCACTCCAATACTGGTGTGGCCACTGGTGAGGAAGACAGTCGTGCCTACATGGTCTTCTCTGAAGAGGGAACGATAACTACTTATGATGGTGCTGGCAACCAGATCCGTAAGGGTGCCTTCGAGATCAAGGATTATGACAACGGTAACAAGATTGCTGTGAATGATGTGCCTTGGAAACTTGGTACTCTTCATACTGATGCTGGTACTATCCTGTTCCCCTTCAAGATCAATGGTGGTGGTACAACTCCGACAGACTTCGATATCGTGAAGTTGACGGCCGACAAACTGCAGTTGGTTTACGCCGATGCAGGTACAGGTAGTTGGAGCGAGGCTACCTACTGGAACTTCAAGAGTACTTCTGATATAGGAGGCTTCTTGGCAGGCTACGACGAGGCAGGTAAGTCTTGGACTTGGGATCCCTCTATCACTGGTGCTGTCTGGGGTAATATGGGTTATCAGCCTGGCGATGGTACTTCTATCGGTACAGAAGGTAATGGTCAGTGGTGGGGTGTTACCACTTCTGATGAGTTCAATGGCCAGTTGCAGCACACAGATACTGGTACTAACATCGGTGATGGTGACTTGGATGCCTACATGACCTTCGCAGAAGGACAGGTTACTACTTACGATGCTGGTGGCAATAAGATCCGTGGTGGTGCTTACTCAATCGATCTGTCAACCGCTAATGAGTTTATGGTGGCTACTCTGAATACTGATGCTGGTTCTATCCTGTGGCCGTTCGAAATCAACTCTGGTGGTGGAAAGCCAACATGGTTCGAAGTGGCTTACATGACAATTGACAAAATGACTCTTGTCTATCCTGACGGTGGTGCTCAGGGTGCATGGGGTGAGGCTACATTCTGGCATTTCAAGGCTAAGTAATTATTTCCTTATATCTCTCATAAGAGGGTGTGCCATTTTTGACACACCCTCTTTATATATCCTTAAAAAATCTGTAATTTGTTTGGAGGTTTAATAATAAGTTTGTACCTTTGCACTCGTCAACTATAAAATGTAGTACTATGACAATGAAAAAAGAAATAATCAAGAAGATGTATGGCAGTTTCGAAGAAGCAGCCATGCACATTGAAGGTGTGGAATGCTGGAGTGCAAGAGATTTACAAGTCTTACTTGGCTACAGCAAGTGGGATAACTTTACAAATGTCATCGAAAAAGCAAAAGAAGCATGTCTTAAAGCAGGCAATTCTGTAGATGACCATTTTCCTGACGTCGGGAAAATGGTCGAAGTTGGCAGCGGTGCTGAGCGTCAATTAGTTAACTACTATCTAAGCCGATATGCATGCTATCTGATTGCGCAAAATGGAGACCCAAGAAAGGAACAAATTGCCTTTGCGCAAACCTACTTTGCTTTGCAAACAAGAAAGGCGGAATTAATCGAACAAAGGATTGCAGAGCGTGAACGAGTCCAAGCGCGTGCCAAGCTTCAAGAGACTGAAAAGAGAATGTCTGGTATCCTATATGAAAGAGGTGTTGATAGCAGGGGCTTTGCCATTATTCGTTCAAAAGGTGATCAAGCTTTGTTTAGGCTAAGTACTGGAGATTTGAAGAAGAAACTTGGTGTGCCAGATAAAAGGCCTGTAGCCGATTTTCTACCTACCGTAAATATCAAGGCTAAGGACTTTGCGGCAGAAATGACGAACGTGAATGTTCAGACAAAAGACCTATATGGAATAGGACCCATAGCAGAAGAACATATAGATAATAATCGGGCTGTACGAAAAATCATGCTTGAGCGTGGGATAGTGCCAGAGGATCTGCCAGCTGAGGAAGATGTTAAAAAGGTCGAACGAAGGTTAGCCAAAGAGGACAAGAAGAATTTAGAGAGTAAAATATAGAAGCAACAATTATCACTTCAAAAGTGAATCACAAAAAAACAGAATAACATCACTTTCTTTATATATGTCTGTTGCTAAATACTTTACAGAGGTGACCTCATTTTTTTAAGGTCACCTTTTAAAGTAAAACAAGTTGTTTTACTATTGAAGGAGGCATACTTTACAACTATTTAAGCGTCATCTACGAAGGTAAAACAACTTGTTTTACTTTAAAAGAAGGTAGTGACGTTAAGCTATTTGACGTCACCATTGCAATAAGCTAATAATCAAAGCATTACAAAGAAAGTGACCACAAACACAAAAAAATCCGCCCCGCAGGATTGCGGAGCGGATTATAATAGATATTTGGCAATAATTACTTAGCCTTGAACTGCCAGAATGTAGCCTCACCCCAGCCACCGATGCTACCGAAGTCGCCACCGTCAGGATAGCAGAGCGTCATTGTGCTACCAGTCAGGTAAAGCATCTCGAAGGTAGTAGGCATGTTACCACCTGAGTTGATCTCGTACGGGAACAGGATAGTTCCAGCAGTTGTGTTCAGGTTAGCAACCTTCCATTCGTTAGCTACAGTCTCGTCGATATCGAATACACCGCTGTTGATAACAGAGCCATCACCAGCATGACGGGTAATCACACCGTCAGGAGTCAGTGTGAAGTAAGCATCCATGCTCTCATCACCATGAGCCTGACCATCGTTGGTGTGCTGCAACTGCTGCAAGAAACCATTGCCACTACCGGGCTCAGTCTCAGACTCAGCAACAACACCCCACCATTTACCAGAAGCAACAGCATCGGCACCTGCACCACCGCAGTAACCCATGTTACCCCAGACAACACCGTCGAGAGCCTCAGTATTCCAAGTCCAGTCCTTACCATTGTCATAGCCATAAGCCATACCCTTGATATCGCTCAAGCTGCGGAAGTTCCAGAATGTAGCTTCACCCCAGCCACCGAGGCTACCGAAGTCACCACCGTCAGGATAGCAGAGTGACATCTTATCAGCAGTCAGATAGAGAATCTCATATCTGCCAGGAACATTACCACCAGAGTTGATCTCATACGGCCAGAGGATAGCAGTGGTAACCAGGTCACCAACCTTCCACTCACCAGCGGGATTATAACCCTCAATAGCATATGCATCCTTACGGATTTCAGCACCAGAAGCATCATAAGTCGTAGCGATACCATCTTCCGTGAACACCATATAAGAGTTATCGACATCACCGTCACCATGATAAGCGCCATCCTCGGTGTGCTGGAGCTGCTGCAGGAAACCATTGCCTGTACCGGCCTCAGTCTCAGACTCAGCAACAACGCCCCACCATTTTGCGCTACCAGTAGTAGCAACCTCAGCGCCATTACCGCCACTATAACCCATGTTACCCCAAACAATACCATCAGGAGCCGTGGGATCCCACTTCCAAGTCTTCTTACCATAGTCGTTAGAAGCAAGCAGACGAATCTCAGGATTCAGCTCACCAGCAACTTCGACCAGGAAGTCCTTAGAGGCAACAATCTCTTCATTATCGGCATTTACAAAACGGAAGTAAACCGTCTGATTGGGATCAGAGCCACGAGCAGGAACGAAGTTGAACACACCTGCAGAAGAACCACTGGCGAGTTTAAACTCTGAACCATCAGGTTTCAAATAATAGATATAGAGGCTGGAAGCCTTGGGTACACTGTACTTGATCCAGTTACCGTCTTCCTTTGCTTCTGTGCAAGCCTCGTCAGCATACTGGGAGAACGTAGCACCGTCGAGCAGATTAGCGGGAGTGAAGTGGTCCACACCCATGCTACCGTCTTCCTTGATCGGATTACAGGCTGTCAGCATGCCCAGCGCTACTGCGAACAATAATATTGATTTTTTCATATTGCTTATTCCTAATTTAATGTGATTAATTAATAAACAGGTGTACCAGACATGCTCCAGCCTGTACCATCATACCAACCCTTGTTCTGGCTGAGAATCTCAGGATCTGAGAAGAAGGTAATCTGTGAGGGAGGTTTCGGCAGGAAACCGTCAGTATCAGCATAGCGCTGAGCCCAGCTGCTACCACCAACACCCTTACCATGACTCATCGTTGTCCATGTCATTGTATAGTTCACACGGCTACCTTCCTGCTTCTGCAGAGCAGTAGCGGCCAGACAGCCAGTACCACCGTTCTTACCAGACCAGCGGCGCAGGTCGTTGAAGCGGATACCCTCACCAGCAAGCTCCCAACGACGCTCATCCTGAATATTCTTCCAAGAATAGGTTGTAGCGGGCAGTCCTGCACGTGCACGAACCTGATTCATATAAGTATCAGTACCTGTCAGTTCAGAGTGCATCAGCATCACATCAGCCAAGCGAAGCAGCACCATATCAGAGAAGTGGTCACCCTGCATAGAGTTACCGTTGGTATTGGGAGAGGTAGTTTTCAATTTACGATATGCACCCCACCAGATGTAAGCATCATTGTGGTCGCTCCAAGAAGATTCTGGACAAGTGATTGCCATCCACTTCTTATTATAATAGCCAGCATCCTCAGAGCAAGAGGTAGTGAAGACAAACTTTTCACACTCAGCTTGTGCATCAAGGATGGTAGCCTTCTTACGTGGGTCAGCATCACTCCACTCATCCCAAAGGTTTGCATTGATGGTTCCCTGGCCCCAGCCCTGTCCGAACGGATAGGTATTCAGGTCACCATTGGCAGTACCTGCGCCATCGTCATCGCAACGGAGTGCGCAATAAAGTTCAACCTGGTTTACGAATCCCATACCGATGGTACCATTCCAAGAACCAGAGTTCATGTACTGCACCTGGAACATCTCCTCTTCGTTACCATTTCCTGCCCAAACCTTACCAGCCTCCTTCAGGTCAGCGACAAAGGCATAGTCCTTAATGGTCAACTCGTTGGTGTACTGCCAGAGCAGACGGAAGTCCTCAACCAGTTTGTAACCGCCATTGTTGATAGCATCCTCGAGGAAGCTCACAACCTGAGCTTTGCTCAGAGAGTTACCGGCACCCTCTTGATTGAAGCCTTCGAAAGAGACATCAGGGAGGTTGGCAGATGCCAACTCACCTGCATTCTTATAGAAGCCCTGATAGAACATATAAGCACGAGCCAACATACCTTCAGCAGCACCCTTAGTAGCATGACCATCGCCACGAGTAGTAGCACCGTGAGTCATCAGGTTAGCAGCACTGGTGAAGTCAGCCAAAATGTGTGGCATAATCACCTCCTCTGCACTCAGCTGAGGACAGGGATCGGGAGCAGCTGCAGCCCAGTAAGCGGGAATATCACCCCAGAACTGTACACCCCAGAGGTAGAACAGACCACGCATGAAGTAGGCCTCACCTAACATCTGGTTGCGGGCAGACTCCTGACCAGTCCAGTCAAAAGCATCCACACCAGAAATCACAGCACTGGCACGAGCAATACCTACATATGTATTCTTCCATGCAGCATCATAGAGACTTTCCTTATTAGTCATCAGGTGACCGATAGCGTGTGCTTCAACGTCACCAGTACCACCAGCACCATTACCATCATCAGACATGATGTAGTTCACGAACCAAGGAGTCTGAAGAGGATCCGTACTCATCTGGTTCATTACGCCATACAGGGCAGCCAACTCCTTGTTCAGGTCATTGACAGAAGCAGGATAGTTGCTCGTATTGGCTTCGGTATAGTTTTCGGAATCGAGGAAGTCCTCGCAAGAAGTCAGTGCACCTGCGAAAAGAACCGCGATAGCCATTACATATATCTTTTTCATATTCTTATATTCCTTATTATATTTAATTAGAACTTAATGCTTGCACCAACGATGAAGGTACGGGCTGTAGGATAGAGACCTACGTCAACGCCACGTGCCCAATCTGCTTTACCACCAGATGAACCGACTTCAGGATCAACACCTGTGTAACCAGTGAAGGTGTAGAGGTTCTGAGCCTGTACATAGAGACGGAGCATGCTGAAAGGAGAACTCTTCCACAACTTGGTCACGTCGTAACCCAGTGTGATGTTCTGAATCTTGAAGTAGTCAGCATCCTGCATGTAGCGGGTAGATACCCACTGCTCGTTGACAGAACCAACAGCCAGGCGAGGCATTGAGTTGCTTGTACCCTCACCATGCCAACGGTCGAATGCATCTACAGTATAGTTATTGTAAGGGTTAGCCAGCAGAGCTGTACGGTAGCACTGCATTACCTGCATACCGAATGCACCGGCACCGGTTACACCGAAGTCAAATCCCTTCCACTCGCAGCCGAGGCTGACACCGAGCGTTACTTTGGGATGAGGCTGACCAATCTCGTGACGGTCCTCAGAAAGAGAAATCTTTCCATCACCATTCCAGTCGTCCCAAATGCAGTCACCAGGCTGTGCGCCGTCGAGAACGGCCTTACCTGCCTGACGGGCAGCGTCGATCTGAGCCTGATTCTGCCAGATACCGCTATAAGACATACCAGAGAAGTAACCAATGGGGTGACCTTCCTCAACAAGTGAAACGTATGACGAATTCTCGAAGAGAGCGTCTGTTATATCATCACCAAGTACACCTGAAGCTGTACCGAGTTTCTTCACTTCATTCTTATTGGTAGCGAAGTTAACGTTGGCGTGATAGGTGAAATCGCTGCCAATCTGGTCGCGCCAGCTGAGAGCTACCTCGAAACCAGTATTCTGTACGTCACCGGCGTTAACCATAGCAGGCTGCTCATAACCAAGTGTCTGGTTCATCGGAGCTGCCACCAGCCAGTCCTTCGTGGTCTTCTTATACCAGTCAAAGTTCAGACCGAGACGACCATTGAAGAAACGTGCATCAAGACCGATGTTGATCTGCTCAGAAGTTTCCCATGTTACGTCGGGGTTAGGAACGTTCTTAGCGTAGGCACCTGTGGTATATACATTGTCAGTCACCGTCTGAATCATATCACTTGAGAACTTGTAACCATAGTCAGGATAGCCACTCGGTGAGAAACCAATGTTAGAGAGATAATAGAAGTTACCGATGTTACAGTTACCGTTCTGTCCCCAAGATGCACGAAGCTTCAAGAAGCTCAGCCAAGAAGCTGTACTCTCCATGAACTTTTCATTAGAGATATTCCAACCTGCAGATACAGAGGGGAAGTAACCCCAACGCTTACCACGGGCGAAGTTATTAGAACCATCGGCACGGATGATAGCCGTCAACATGTACTTCTCATCATAGTTCCAGTTTGCACGTCCGAAGAACGAAGCAATCGATCCTTGTCTTGGATAATCATAACCACCAGAAGCAGAATGATATGCATAGTCGTAGTTAGCGATGGTATTATAATTCCAACCTTTCAGCACGAGTGAGTTCAGGTTTTCAGCTGTAACAGTACCGCTGACATTCAAACCTGTGCTCCAGTCGCTGCGCTCGATAGACTGACCAACTAACACGTCGATGGTGTGCTTGCCAAATGCCGGGAGAATATATGCCAGTGTATTCTCCAACGTGAAGCTGCTGCTCTGCCAGTTGCTCTGGTTTACAGAATAGTTGGCTGTAGAACTGGTGGAACTTGCAGAGTATGGATAGGCAACGGTACGATAGTTACCTGCGCTGTAGCCCGTATTAAACTGTCCACGATAGCGGAGGTTCTTGATCGGCTCAACAATCCAGTAGAAGGTTGCACCCACACCGAAGTCACGGTTCAGGTTCAGTGAATTGAAACCACCATTCATGAAGTGATTCAACGGGTTGTTATAGATCATCGTGCTGTAGCCTGCACCGTTGTCCTTGTAAGAAGTAAGGTTGCCATTAGCATCATAAGGCTCTACGAGCGGAGAAGCAATGTAAGCTGCCTGCATGATATTCCAGTAACCATTTGACTCAGCGAGGTCATGGCTCTTGTGATACCAGTAGCTGACATTCTCACCGATGGTCAACAACTCATGGTCTTCACCCAGCAGGTCCTTACCCTTCAGCAGCACGTGCTCAGAGTTAATACGGCCACCGTAACGCTTGTAGTTAGAAGCGAGGTCGCCACCCATGATACCCTCGTTAGAGCTATAGTTCAGAGACAGAGAGAACTTTGAACGATCGGTACCGCCACTCAGTGTAACAGCGTGGCTGAACTGCAAAGCGTTCTTATTCTCATACTCCTTAAACCAATCAGTACCACCCCAGCCCTGGTTCACCTTGTCGAGGACGGCCTGAGGAACGATATTTGACCAGTTGGTTGCTGTTCCATAAGTATTGAAGTTGGTCTCAGTTACAACCTGCATATACTGCTTAGCATCCAGCATAGCAGGTACCTTGTAGGCATTTGACCAGCCTACGAAGCCGTCATACTGAATAGAGAGCTTACCAGCCTTACCCTGCTTGGTGGTCACGAGGATCACACCATTAGCAGCACGTGCACCGTAGATGGCTGCAGAGGCAGCGTCCTTCAGCACGTCAATGCTCTCGATGTCGTTCGGGTTCAGGCCATTCAGACCGTCGTCAGCTGTACCGGCATTGATACCGTCGATAATCAGCAGAGGAGAAGCACCATTGATGGTACCCATACCACGGATGTTTACCTTGAAGCCCTTACCAGGCTGAGAAGAACTCTGTGTAATGTTCACACCAGGGGTAGAAGACTGCATAGCAGTCAGAGCGTTGGTCGTGTTCAGCTTGGCGATGTCCTCACCCTTTACCTGAACAGTAGCACCGGTAACCAGCTTTTTCTTCTGGACACCATAACCTACAACCACCACTTCCTCGAGGACGGCATTGTCGTCCTTCATCGTGATCTGGAAGTTGTCCTGATTGCCGACTCTGATTTCCTGAGTCTCGTAGCCGATGAACGAAATAACGATCGTTGCACCCGAATTCACATTGAGAGAGAAGTTACCGTCAAAGTCGGTAACAGTACCATTCGTGGTACCCTTTTCCACTACGCTGGCTCCGATAACGGGACCTTGAGCATCGACTACAGTACCTGTAATCTTCTTCGTTGCCTGCTGGACGTTCTGCACGTCGCCAGCGGCATAGGCGTTTGATGAGTAGCCGAGGCCCAAAAGAGCCATGGCACTCATCAGCAGCGCTGTCTTTCTAAATTTTCGATTCATACTTAAGTATTAACTATAGATTAATTGGTTTGTAATAAACACAAGTTGGAGTTTTGTGGAAGCACATGACTTCCCTGAGCCTTAAAGTCTGCTGAGACTTTTTGGCTCTCAAGTTAAGAAGAGTTGTTTTGGTTCATACGTTTTGGTTTACTTTTTAAGTTATATTATGATATTATAGTCAGGTCAGCACACACTGAATCGATTGCAAAATTAAAACAAATTAATTAAAAAACACCATATTTATTTGATAAATGTTGGTACTTTTTTTCAAATAGGGCGTTTTTAACACCTAAAATAAAGAAAAAAAGCAAAAAAACAGCAATAAGTGTAATCACTACAATATTGTTTTTTGCCTATTTTTGCGTTAAATGTAAAAAATACACTTTACCTCGTCGCAACTTTTCCCCTATATATATTAATAAGGTGTAACCCTATTTGCTAAGAGGGAGGATTTTATCAATGGGACCTTTGTAGGTATTGATGGTAAGATGGACGGAGTCTGCATGTAAACTGTCAACAAGAAGGCTGACGTATGCTTGAGTAGTATAATATTCGGGGACACCGTTCTGATCGTGGTGCAAACAGAAATGAAGCGTGCGCTTGCTATCTGGATACGTCACCAACGTATCGGCGACGAATGATAGCTTTTGGATAGCAGTCGTGTCTTCAGTATAGCCCGTCATCAGTTGCAGACTCATGTTCAGATATTTACCCGAGCGACTCAGCCAAATACTCTCGAACTTGACGGGATCCGTCTTCAATTCCTTATCAAACTCAGAAAGTGGAACCACTCTGGGGCAGGGTACCTGTCCGATAGAGATGATCTCTGCTTGCTGCTTACCAGACTGGTCTTCCACCTTATTATAATATAATATACAGCGATAGGTGGTATCGGCTGTCTCAATCCATTTTGCCTTCCAACGCTCTTTTAAGGGCAGCAGTTCACCTTCATCGGTAGTGATAGACACTATCTGCTTGTCGCTATTGATGCTTGCCTCCGCAAAGTCACCACGCATCAACGAATACTTTCCTTCACCCTTCTCATAAGCGTCTTGAGTACAAGAAAAAAGAAAAAAGGCAAAAAGGTATAATAGCTTTTTCATTCGGCAGCGAGTTTGTTTCGTAACGGATTGGCATACATATTCAGCATACACTCACGAAGGAATGCTTCATCCTTATTGGAAATGGATATCTTTGCGAGCTGACCTGACAGATAAGTCTCGAAACGCTGTCTGTCGGCATCGGTATAATGAGCAGCATACGCTTTAGTACCATTTAGATCGTCGAGAGCGATATAATTGCAGGGGAAGAGTTGATAACCTTTATGAATGTCCTTATCCATCCGCTGGGCCATCGTAGAGTAGAACTCCGTCTTGGGCAGGTCCGAGAGTTCGTCAAGCCACTGATTAACCGGACTGGCACAATGATAGTGCACCCTACCCTTGTAGCCGAAAATACCCGTCTTCATATTATCAAGATCATCCTGACGACTTTTCTTAAACCCAGGGTTATCACGACGTTCCTGCAGTTCCTGGGCTTTCAGGTAATCACAAGGATCAAACTCATAACTGATGGTCAGCGGCACGATATTCAGCTCACGCAGTCTATCGCCAGGATTCTTAATATCCTCAGGGGCTCCCATAGCCAACATCTTCAAGACGGAGTCCTGCGTTCGGTCGTTGGAATCCTTTGCCCTTCCCTCACGCTGGGCAATCCATATATTTTCGTTTTTCTCTGTAACAGCATAGTGAATATAACGGCTCATCAACTGACTGGAACGAAGGGTCTCCTTCGGACTGAGACCACGACGCACGGTGAAAGCCTTGTTCATCCTGACGAGGCGTTTAATCCAAGGATAAATCAGCAGATTGTCGCCAATGCCAATCTCTACGGTAGTGAGATGCCCTGCCTTGATGAGCAGAAGATCGAGGAATGCTGAGTCGAGCACAATGTCCCGATGGTTACTCACAAACGTGTAACGCTGGCTCTTATCTCCTGGCAGAGCCGAATCATCGAAAGTGGTTCCGTCTGTATGACGCTTGATAATATACTGAACGATAGGTTTCATGAAGCGCAACTGGAAACCGAGCGGTGTCTTTACACCCTTGAAGGCCAACTTCAGTACACCATTGCGCACTGACTTGGGCAGCCAAGGAGCAAACCCCTTCATCACCAGTGAGAACTGACGGTCATGGATCAGCTCGTTAAAAGCCTGCTCCATTTCCTCTGGCTCATAAGGCCGGATCTCGTCAAACTCTTTTAATGCTTCATTCACCATAGTCTTTGTGTATTAACTAAACTGATTCTCCACAATATCCGTCAGCACATCTTTCATCTCTAGACCAGCGGCACGTACCTGCTGAGGAATGAAGCTGGTAGCGGTCATACCCGGAGTGGTGTTCACCTCCAACATAGAGATCTTACCCTCCTTAGAGACAATATAATCGATACGGATGATGCCATTACAATGGAGAATGTCATAAATATGACTGGTAATCTTGCCAACTCGAGTTGCGACTTCTTCTGGGATACGGGCTGGAGTAATCTCCTGCACCTGACCATTGTACTTGGCATCATAGTCGAAGAACTCATTGCTCGTTACCACTTCAGTGATGGGGAATAACACCGTCTTATCCTTTGTCTTATAGATACCTTGTGTGATTTCTGTACCTTCAAGGAAACTCTCCACCATCACCTCCGGGCTCTCCAACATGG
>Ga0265299_10004251_pt1 | contig 13624 bp, 13 predicted proteins | sample AusTroGonzalo_MG_4_FD_193485 | JGI IMG/M metagenome (GOLD analysis project Ga0265299, IMG submission 193485) | Bovine rumen microbial communities from tropical cattle in Woodstock, Queensland, Australia - Gonzalo_02 | ecosystem: Host-associated > Mammals > Digestive system > Stomach > Rumen ...
AAGGAAGTTAAGCTTTATCTGTATGTTGTTGTACGGCATCGGGTTGTTGTCACCAGGATGGTTTGTCGCCTTTATCGCCGTGTAGTTTTTCGTGTCCGGAAGCGGTGATTTCTGGAGTCTTGGTATATAACTTTTGACAGTATACACATGGTTCCAGAACAAATCCCTGTAACTTTCCTCCTTTGTGAGTGTACCGAACTCGTAGTCAATGTCATCATCGCTATAATTTCCGTCAAGTTTAGGGTTGTTGGGTATAAGGTATCGCGCCCTCTTGTATCCAACACCCTCTTCACCTGTCTCGCTCATTGAAACCCTGAATCTTACCCTGGCTCTCGTCGGTATCCCGTTTTCCGGGTCGTCAGTCGGAACAAGATTCCCGAACTCGTCTGTCATCACATAATCAAGGTTCATCGGTATCTGATAACACCATACGCCGTCACCGTCGATAAGCTTGTTTCCCTGTACGGAGAAAGACTCCACTTTTCCCGTTGGTGTCTTCCGTATCATCTCAATCATACCCTCTCCAGCGCGAAGATTTGACATCTTGCCGGCGTTTTTTGAAGGGGTGCACCTCTTCCCTATTCCGTCGCTTCCGCTGTCCGTAACGACACTTCCCATGAAAACGCAAGTGGGCTCGAACTTGTAATCCACCTTTATGTCACACCTTGTGACGGCCGCATCTGTCGTGGTCTCTGTCGTGTCACCCCAGAAAGGATAAACATAAACAGCCTTGTTCTGGCTGTAAATCTGCGCCAATGAGTTGAGGTTTTCGGATTTCCTGAATTTTGTGGGGCTCTCGAACTGGTTTATGTTGTAACCCTTGTATATCATGTCTCTCGGAGTCTGGCTCAAAACGCCTATGTCCGAAAGGTCTATGTCGACGTGAAGCGTGTTCATGCCAACCGGAACACCGTATATCATGTAGTCACCGGCCTTGTTTGTGGATGTTGTGTACTTGTAATACTTGTCGAAAACATCTATCACAGCCCCGTTGTCAAGCATGTAACGTTTTGTCGGGAAAGTTCCAACATCCTGATGGCACGGGTCGTCGATATCAGACTGTAACAAATTGTATCTGACTCTTTCATAATTTATTCCTGTTACCGTGGAATACGGGTAAATATCATAATCATCGTCAGTACCTTCACCTTCATATGGTATGAACACACTGACCTTCGCGTTCGGTATTCCGAATCCGCCGTTTGCGAGGACTCTGCCTATTAGAACACCGTATCCTGATTTCGGAAGTTTGTAGAAGTTCCTCTGGCTTAGCTGAAGAGAAAGAATCTCGAACATGTCAAAAGTCCCGCTTATCGGGACGTTTATCGCCATATTCTTGTTTGACGAAGCTTCTGTCCTAATTCTGTAGCGCAAATCAGACATTCAAACCTCCTTTTTTTAACGTGCCGAAAATGTCCGGATTGAAAGGCTTTTTGAAAGCGAATGAAATGAACAATCCAATAACAAGTAAAGGCATCAGAACCACTGTGAGAACGAAAACACTGACATAAAGCAAAGTGTTCAGCAGTATCGATACCGCTCTCCCGGTTCTTTTTTCAGTATCACTGTCAGCATATTCCTTGTTCAGTTTTTTCTTGCACGCGCAACCCATAAATCAGACTTTTTGGAGTTAATGTTACCACAGATTATGCAAAACAAATAATTCGTTTCCAATAATCCGTGTTATCTTATTTTCACATTGACCATGATATCCGTGTTCGGATATTTTATCTCATACATGGTCCCTACGTTTCCGTAAAGCACTTTGTCACTGGCTTTAAGGTCTATTTTCCTGTTGTTCTCCTCAAGTTCGGCGGTACTTTCCTCTGTCTCGCAAGCGCTCTGTGAAGTAAGCGCCTGTGTGATTACAGTGTCCGAGTAAGCGTCACCAACCTTGTTGTAACATCTCATCTCTATGAGGTTGAGAACACCGTCAAGCTTTGAAATCTCCTTTTCCAAATCACCGAGGAATATGTCCTCTCCCATCATATGCTTGCGTATGTCCATGTAATCCCTTACAAGCTCTATAACCCTTTTCGCCACCTCGCCTTTGTCATAAGCCTTGTCGGCGAAAATGTCAACCTGGAACGAAAGGTTTATGATTCTTCCGGACCTTATTTCGACAAAATCGTTCACCATCCTGTACATGGACAGGTATTCCTTCATGTTCTCCGCCACGATTTCAGACAACGGAGATGAAAGTTTTCCAAGGTAATCCAGACCTAGCGTGTAAACGACTATCTTGTTGTTTTCCTCAGAAACACCAATCCTGAAAGGAAGGCCGTATTTAGGCTCAATCATCATAAGCCTGGCATAATAGTCCTTTACCGTGACACATCTGTTCTGTGATGCGAAATTATGCTTGATTAGGTGCCTTATTTCGTCCGCGCTTGGAGAATCCTTGCCTCCGTATGAGGGTGTCGGATTGTTCACCTTAAGAGAAGTCCTTACGGCGGATATTTTCCTGTTGTTCATTGTGTCCGCGCAATTCCCCTCTATGTTACAGTTCAGATACAGAATGTTTGTGAGCGTGTTAGCCGCTATGTTGCTTCTCTCTCCTCCGCCTACCCTGTAAAGTACATAAACTGTAGTGTTAGGCTCCGGAAGCACACCCATATAGTCGTTGGCTTCCATTCTCGACATCATGTATTTCGTGAAATCCGAAGCGTTGTCCGGTATTGTTCCATATCTGTTCCTTATTCCAGCCCCGAATGTTATGCGAAGGTTTGACATATCGTCAAATTCTGTTATGAATTTGTTTTTCAGCCTTTTCCATTTTCCCTTCATTACCATCCTTATCGGCTCGCTGCCGTCCGGTGTCTCTATGGAGTCTGTAGCCGTCCATACGGGCTGGTAATATGTTATACCGTTCCCGTCGGCCTTGATATCAGTGTCATCGTATCCGAAACGGTATTGGTCCACAAGGTTGTCAACCTCGAAATATCTCTGTACAGGTCTTCCGCTTTTGTCCTCGAAAGACTCCCTGTCAACATAAAACTCCTCTATTTTCGGGTCCTGGTTCGCTGATTCGCCCTGTTTCACAAGAACACTCTCAATGTTCAGTATGTCATTGTCCCTTACAGTCAGTGTCATGAACGGCCTTATGTCCTCCCTTGACACAGTCGTCTTGTATATCTTGCTTTTTCCGGCGACCGCCATACCGAGTTTGCGGTAAATGTAACCGATTATGTTTCCGTTTCCGTCCTTTTTCGGTATCTCCTGCCTGTTCGAGAAACCGTTCGAGTCGAACTGGGTTTTGAAATCCACATCCTCGATGAGCTCGAAATTGACTGAACCGTCTGAAAACAGTGTCCCTCTTCTTATATACGGGGCGTAACTTTCGTCAGCCGCCGAAAGGTTGTTTGATGTTCCAGGCACGACGGATGTGTTCATTGGGAGTGTGCATGTTATCTCGACCTCGACGATAGCCGATTTCGGTCCGGGGATTTTAAGCCCGTTGCTCCTCGCCATATTTAACAGTGAAGACGGCTGTTTCGCTGAGTCTATGTTTGTCTCCTGGTAGGCCCTGTCTATAGCGAAAGAGAGATTGTCGCCCACATCAGACACAAGCTCTATGAGCCAGCTCCCTATCGACGCGTCGTCAATCCTCTCGAAAATGTCATAATAATATTTCCTTGTAACGTCAAGAAGGTCCCTTCTGTATTCGTCGTATGTCCTGTCCAAATAACTTATTCTGTTCTCCATTCGCCGGAATGTTGTTTTTCTGTTAATTTTTCTTTACAATTTTGCTATTGTCTCGTATCTTGTGACTTTTTCAGATTCCCTTACCGTATACACAATTCTGACATACAGGTCGTTACCGTCATCGGATTCAGCCACCTGCACAGACTCGACCGAACAGTTGGCGATTCTGTCTCTTACAGCCTCGTCAATCTCCGAAACGATGTCATCCCATGTCTGGCTGTCGTCCGGGTTGAATATGAATTGTATGAGTCTGGTCCCGAAATCCGGCCTCCTGAGTCTTTGTCCCTGCGGTGTGAAGATTATGTGCATAAGCTCGCTGTTCACACCTTCAACGGGATTCTCGCAAATGGAGAGCACGCTTCCGTTGTCCTCGTTCACCCTGAAAGGGAACCTTATTCCGTATTTCTGTTTCTTAGGCATAATGTTGTTTCTTCCCGCTTGAAAATTTAAACCACGGGGCTTATTCATAAATATGTTTTCACGGTGTTTGGAAAAAAAGGAAAACCGTCATGAAATAACAAAAAAGCGCGCCATGACAGCGCGCCGGTAAAGAATATATGTGTGGACCTTGCCAGGCTAGTTCTCCTGCTTCAAGAAATTGACACCGTGCCTCATGAGGTATTTCCATACGTTGATGAACTGTGGCTCGTTTTTCATCACGGTAACGCAATAATGGTCATCGAATTCCTCCGTGTAAACGTCAGGCTTAATCCAGCCTGGATTATCCTTGTCTTTGTACAAATCTCTCAACAAAGAGTTGTAAGCTTCGGTACCGTTCTCGTCTTTTTCGAAACACAAAGTCTTGAAACCGTCTTCCGACTCCGTGATACAGTTGTTGACCATTCTGTTCACTGTTTCACTGACCAACCTTCTTATGTCCGACTCTGTCAGTCTAACTTGCTTGTTTGCCATATTTTTATGTTTTTTTAAGTGTTATTTTCTGTTGAACGTCAGCATTATCGAAGCGCCGTCGTAGCCTACATCGTACAGTTTGTAACCTCTGGATTCCACCGCGTCTCTTACGGAGTTTTTGTTATCCCTGTTTTTCAGACGGACGACGAGAACACCGTCGTCACTATAGAACCTGCTTATCGCCGCTCCGAGAGTGTTCAACTCCGTTTCCAACTCACTGTCCATATCAGACCATACTGGCGATTCATTGATAACACGCTTTATGGATTCTTTTACGGCATTTCTGATTTTGTAGGCGTCTCCAAGGTAAGCGCCAATAAGGGCTCCTTCCTCTTCCGGCTCCATATTCTCAATATCCTCCGGTTTCAAACCTCTTTTTGAAAGGAAATCTATCCATTCTCTCTTGTTGTCCTGCATTCTGAGAACCTCCCCTTTTCTCTTGAGGGCCAGTTTGTCGTCTGAGTCTGCGAATATCCTGTCATTGTGTTTTGACCACGCCTCCGTGGTTTCCATGTATTTATCCCAGTCATCACCTCCGTTTTTCAGCGCGTTCCTGAAAAGACTCCAGTTTGAGTCACCGTATTTCTTGTCAATTGCTGTACCAGGGACATATTCGCCTTTTTTGTAAGGCATGCCATTGGCCGCCTCAAAACGTGGAACATTGTTTGTGTATTTCCCTTCGGAAATAACCCTTTTAACAGCTTCTGTGATAAAGTCATGCAATTGGCTTTCAGTAAGCCTTGTCTGTTTTCTCATAATTTTTCCTTATCTTTTTAATCCTGCGTCATTCACGGTAATCGAAAGGTCCTCCGAAATCGGCACGACAAGCTCTCCCGCGGGAAATGTCACACCGTCCATATAGATGTCGTCACTGAAGAGTATCTTGAACTGGCCGGTGAAAACACCGCTCTCGTCAGTGTCCCTTTTCCTCCACTTGTACTGCAGCAGATATCTCTCCTCGCAACCGCTTTCCTCGTCATAAACCACATCCGCCGGGGCGTTTGCTATCTTGTAAACCCCAGTGTCGGCGTTCCACATGCTGAAAGTCACGGACTTTGCCGCCTGTATGGCCAGATAGAATTTCTGGAAGCGGTTTTTGCCGTTGTCTATGAGCTCCATCCTCAATGCCGGAAGCTCGGAGCCTTTGTTAATATGGAAAGCGTATGACATGTTTGTTATATCTTATTGCATGTTCCTTCCGTACGGGTCCTGATTCGCGTATTTCTGGAATTTTCTCTCGGCGGTTCTGAAATCCTTGTTAAGTTCTTTCTTTTTGCCCTGGTATTTCTCGAAACGGTTGATGTTTCTCTGTTTCACTTTCGCAATCTCGGCGTTCATCTGCTGCGTCAGCTCGTCGATTTTAGCCTGGTATTTCTGCCTGATTTGCTCAATCTGTGCTTTTGACTCGCTGTTCGCGTAGCTGTACCTGTTCTGGCCGTCCGCAACACCGTATTTGTCTTTGAGTTTTGTCATGTCCTGTTTGGCCATGTTTGACAGGTTGTTCTGGTAGTGCGCTTTGAAGTTTCCGCCTTTCGCCATGTCCGCGAAGGATTTGCCGAAAGCCTTCATTTTGTTCCATGCGCCCTCTTCCATTTCCTCGTCAACACCTTCGTTTATGAATCTCATGACCGATTCTTCTATCAGGGCGTTGAACTCTTCTTCGTTAAGTATAATCTGTTTTCCCATATGTTATTTGTTTTTTTTTTACGATTTATGGTTCTTTTTGTTGTGAATTTAGTATTCTTAAATAAATATCAAAAAGAACAAAAAGTTGTTGCGTGTTTCAAAAAAATTATGTATCTTTGCAAACTCAAAAAAAATAAGCTATGTCTGAAAAGAAGGATTATTACAAAATACTGGGTATAAGCGACGAGGACAGGAAAAAGACCGGAAAGGCTTTCGAGAAAGTCCTTAAGAAGGCGTTCCGCGCCATGGCGGTTAAATATCATCCGGATAAATGGGTAAACGCCACTGAAGAGGAGCGTGCCGACGCCGAGGCCAAGTTCAAGGAGGCGAACGAGGCTAACGACGTCCTTTCAGACCCGGATAAAAGAAGGGCGTATGACATGTACGGAACGGCTGACGTTAGAACCAACAGAGGTTATGGAGGCATGTCTGACATGGACGATATGATGAAGGATTTCGCCAGAGCCCACGGTTTTGACATGGGTTACGGCGGTAACGCGTCAAACATGACAAGAAAGGGAAGCGACTCCAAAGTAAGACTCAGGCTGTCAGTCAAGGACATTGTCAACAACGCGACCAAAACTTTCAGGTACAGAAGATACGTGCCTTGCACGCATTGCGACGGAAGCGGTTCCACGGAAAAGAACGGTGTGACACAGTGCAACTATTGCGGAGGGACCGGCCAATATGTGAAGCGGACCGTACGCGGTAACATGTTCTTAGAGCAAAGGACCACTTGTCCTAACTGCCACGGAAAAGGCACCATGATAACCAACCCGTGCCAACATTGCGGAGGGACCGGCCTTGAGGAGAGTAATTCCGAGGAAACGCTTACAGTTCCTGCAGGAATAGCCGACAACACCGTTACTGTTATACCTGGAGGCGGTAATTTTCCGGAGAGGAACGAGGGAATTCCCGGTGACCTCTATATAATGTTCGTCATAGAGGATGACGGGGAGTTCTCATCCATGGAAGGGAGAATGTATGACGTTTTGCGGAAAGTCGACATATCTGTGCTTGATTTCATGACCGGCACAACATTCAAAGTGAAAACGCCTTACGGCGACGAGAAGGAGATAACGCTCAAGCCTTGTGAGAAAGACGGAAAAATGTACAGGATTACCGGAAAAGGTCTGAAAACCGAGAACGGTGGTTCTGGTGACATGTATGTGAAGGCTGTGATGGCAATGCCTGAAAAGCTAACCGAAGAGGAAATCGGGAAAATCAACAGCCTGAAAGAGAGCGACAACTTCAAATTCCTCTCCGAAACCGGCGATTAACCGTTGTTAGCAACTCCAAAAACACCATATTAAAAGAAAAAAAGTGGAAATCATAAAAGACATAGACCCCATTTTCGACACTGACAAGTATGATGTGATATTGCTTGGCACTTCAGTGTACAACATGCTCACAAACGGTTTCCAGAGCAAGCTCAAGAACAAGTATCCGAGAATTGACGAGGAGAACAGGAAGACAAGATACGCCGACATGAACAAACTCGGCCAGAGGCTGCTTGTCGATGGTGAACCGTCAGTGTGCCTCCTTTACATATGCGGTTTCCCGAGAGCGAACAAGTGCACTCTGGATTACGAGGCTCTTGAGAAATGCCTTCGCGAGTGCAATGAGGAGTTCAAAGGGAAAAAAGTCATGACCACTGTTGTGGGTTCGTCAATATTCGACGGAAAAGGTGACAGGGACAAAGTCATGGACATAATGAAAAGGACACTGACTGACCTTGACATAACCGTTTATGATTACAAGCAGCTTAGGAAAAGGCAGGAGATTCAGATAAAAGCCCAGGAACTTTGGGACATACAATACACAGACCTTGACAAATTCCACGAGGTTTGGCCTAAAAGGTTCGAAATCGTGACGAAAGAAAATTATCTTTGGTAAAAAAACATAAACTATGGCGAAAATCAAAATCACATTCAACGAGGACCATATCAGACTGATACGGAACCTGCATATTGACCAGTTCTCCGACAGCAGATACGGAATCGACAACTACAACCTTTACGGAGGAACATTCCTTTATGAGCAGATGGCACTTATCCTTGGCGTTTCTGACCAGGTCATACCGGGGACCGAAGAGGATGTTTTCGGCCCAAGATATCCGGACGAGCTGATGGAAAGGTTCAATGACCTTGACGCTTTCATTGTGACAAACCTTCCGTATATCCTAGATTTGCTTACCCAATTCTGCGGTGAAGGTATACAACCTGGTGTTGAGTACTGGTGCCATGACAGGGACCGTATTTGGAGGAAATAGTTTTGTCACTAAACTAGTTTTTCCCTAAAACTATAATACCCAAATCAAATTGTGCAATTTTTTCAAATCAAAATGTACGCAATTTAAATGGTGTTTAATTACCACTTCACCCAGCAAGTGTCAAAGCTCTGTCTTCTATTATGCGAAAAACATGTATTGTTGCTTCCATGTTATCTTAAACTTTGTGGTGTAAAATTGTCAGTATATCGTACAATATTTGATAAACGTATCTCTTCCATGTAGCCTTGAAAATATCTTGACAAATTTCCATAATTGATATTTCCGAATTGTATTTTCCCATTTGCCATATTCATGACATTTGTCCCATAAGACCATGCTCCACTGGTAAGTTTCACTCCATCAAGATATAGCCAATCGTGTCCATTATCATTTCCAACGATTGCCACATGATGCCAATTGTTTGTATTGAAGATAGTGACCCTTTGTCCAATCCCTTGACACATGTAGCTTCCTGCGGCTTGCCATGATGCAGAGCCATTCATGAGTACTAATGTGCCGTCCCTACTGTCAGCCGCATCAAAATACATAGTAGAGTGATTACAAAAGTCAGCAACACATTTGTATCCAGAAGTGCTTTGCAAATTCAACCACATCTCAAGTGTGAATTTGCCATCTGTTATTTTCTTGTCCCCAATATCCGTGTTTAATTTGGCATTACCACCAAAATAGAATGACTTATTATACTTACAAGTATCAGACAATGTAACATTTGTATTGGTCACACTATGATTATATAAGGAATGGTCAACAAAGTCGTCTCCTGTCAGAAGCAGTAGTGTATGTTCGTCAGGACCTGTCTGTGATATTTTGTCATGTTCTCTTCTCATAACCTATTTTTTTAAAAACCTCTCCAGCTGCTGTCTCTTTGCCATGTGGCATAATCAACAGCGACACTTGTGTTGGCTCCCTCTTGAAAATACTCAGTACAAACCGGTTCGTTTTGATATAATGCATCACAACTATTCACATTGGTACTGAAATTACTTTTTATAAAGAACATAGACAATATAATTGTTGAAAAAATCAAAAAAACGGTTAAAAATTTTAACACGCTGTTGTATTGGAACCCGACTTCATAAGAAAAAACACTCATAAAACAACTATAGTTTACTGATTATTTTCCTCCTCACCGAAATGTAGCATCGGAGGATATCCTGCAGTGATGTCAAAGGCGTCAATTTCCTCTATCGACTCCATTTCAGTCACGGCTTTTTTGTGTGACGCCGTGACATTGTAACAGTCAGTGGCATATAACTCTATGGCGGCAAGAAGCATCCTTGCGGACTCCACATCCAACTCTACGCAAACCTGGTTGTTGTACCAGATGTTCACAGTTTCCCTTCCAAGTTCGTCAGCACTGTTTAACGTGTTCACGAGACCGACACGTGTCGATTTGTCAAGCCACATGAACATTCCGTTGTAATAGAAACCGTTAACATTGTCAGAGTTGTCATAAACATCAATGTCTATCAGTTTTAACTGACGGTGTTTTTCCAAACTGTCCGTGTCATTTATCAGGTTCTGGAAAAAAGTTTCGGCCTCTGAAACCAAAAGGTCTATTTCTCCTTTTGTTTCAGTTTTTTTTATCAATTCGGCACACTCATTGTATTTTGACCTGCATTGCTTACCTTTTTCCAAAAAGTTTGTCGCTGTGGAAAGCACCTCTGTGTCATCGTATACTGGTGTTATCCCTTTTGATTTAGCATACAAAGAAGTGGCCACGGCGTTTGCAAAACCCAACGTGTCGACGAAAACGGATATGGTTTTTCGCGCCTCATCGTCAATATGATTTATAGCTTCATTCTGTAAAACCTCAATTGGCGGAACATAAGGGGGAATTAATTCGCAATTCCATACTTCCATAGGGCTTGCCTTTGGGTTGTTTCTGTAAAAAGCCAGTTGCTTCTCATTTAATGGCACAAGCCATGTGTTTAGGAATGTGTTTATCTCATAGTCGTATGATACTATTGACATAACCACACCGTTTCTCTTTTTGAAATAGTAATACTTCATTGTCTTATTGTAGTTTTATTTTTATTAGTCACCGTATGAACCACCAAAAGTCGCACTTCCATACCAACTACCATTTATTGTCCAATTATATGTGTTACCACTAGATGCACTCGGTGTTGAACCCATATTTATTATATATGTCTCTGTGTTACTCTCCTGTGCATCTGGTGCTGTTTGATATATACTTTCACTAAAGGTATTGCCACCAGGTAAGTCATCATCAAAAGTTAATTCAAAACTTCCATCATAATAATCAGCCCATCCTTCATAACCTTCTAAGGATACCTCTAAGTTTATTCTACATCCAGGATAAACTGGTATATAAAAAGTTTGCTCGTTATAAGAGAAATCAGAACCATTAATATACTTATGAGTCCTATTAGAAACTGTATTTCCATATTCAGTATAAGCACCAATATAATCAAAACTTTCTGAAATATATGAGCCTTCATGTCTACATCCTATTGTTTTAATGTCTATCTCACTCACTTCAATAGCACGAACCAATGTATTATTTGTGACAGTAAAATTATAACCATTGTTATACGGAACTGGCAACCAGTTTGAGCCATTATCTATTGAATATTCAAATCCGACAATATAATTAGCATTATAAGAAGGTTCTGAATAACCCATATCAATATCTTCGGATGAATATGGTTGCGGTATCATTTCTACATACAGATTTGACAAACTCGCTATACCATTATATTGAACAGTTGTTGCTGAATAATTATTATTCACACTAACATCACCAGCTGAAGAACCGTTGTCCAACATTCTTGAAGCGACTGGTGTAACAGTGTAAACAATTGCTTCAAACACCGCTTTATAATAATAAGTTCCTGAATCTGTTATTGTTAAATTTAATGTTGTGTTAGTACCACCAGAAACGTCTGTCCATGTTGTTCCATTAGTGGACTGTTGCCATTTCACGAAATTATGTCCAGTTGAAGCTGTCGCTGTCAAAGAAACGTTTTGTGTTGTTCCTTGTTCAAAATAGTAAACGCTTTGTCCTCCGACTACTTGCGCGGTGCCGTAAGAACTGTTGTTTGTAGAAACATTTACTGTCGCAACATTTATTGTGATTTTTGTCAGATTTGTCAAATATGTTATATACGCGCCATCAGAATTCACAACAATACCCATCTCACACTCTTTACCCGCAGGTATGGTCAAACCGTTATCTGGCAAATGGTAATTCGTGATAACACCAAGTTCACTGCTTGTTATTGAAGAGAACGTCACATCAACATCGGCGTTCGACGTGTTAGAAATCCAAAGGTAGTTGTCTGATTTGTTGTTGACGACTAATGCGAGGTTCAAGTCTCCGCTAACACTTATCGACTGTGTGCATCTTTTGTTTGATGCGAATGTAACAGTTGTGGAAGATGTACTTACTGTCGTGTTTGCCGTATGAGTGAAATCGTATGATATATTTTCCCAACTTGCGTCCGTTCCGTCTGTTGTAAGGAACTTTCCACTGTTACCTGTTTGAGAAGGCAATCCACTAGGAGCGGCTGAATTTATCCATTTTGATGTGGTATTATCATAAGATAATATCTGTCCGTTCGTAGGAGTTGTTATCGTTGTGTCAGAAAGACCCGCCAAAGAAGATGTAGGTGTTGTCCATTCTGTACCTGTTGCACCACTATTGACAGTAAGAACTTTTCCAGCATTGCCTGTGATTGAAGGAAGCTCTGTAGGTACGTTTACCCATTCCGCACCAGTAGCTCCACTATTAACTGTAAGAACTTGTCCAGCTGTACCAAGAGAAGAAGGCATATATGAGGTTATTGGACCGAACAGACCACTCTGAGTCCAGCCGTTTGTACCGTACGTAATAAATGAATAAGAATAAAAATTATCATTTCCCAATGAAAGGATAATGGGAGATTCCGCAAATGAACCAGATGTTGCTGCTATATCAACTGGTAAATATATTTCACGTGATGAGAGTTTCAAACAAACAAAAGCACCAGCTTGATGAGCAGCATATATCTCACTCCACGTCTTGTCACACGACCAAGTTGTAACATTATTTTCCGTACTACTTGTCATAGTACACCAGAAAATCTCCTTCTCAGCATTGGCATTAACCCATTTACTTGTAGTATTGTCATAGGTCAGCACCTGACCATCTGTAGGAGTGGTAATGGTGGTGTCAGAAAGACCTGCCAAAGAAGATGTGGGTGTTGTCCATTCTGTACCTGTTGCACCACTATTGACAGTAAGAACTTTTCCTGCGTTCCCTGTGATTGAGGGGAGCATGTCATCCTCGTCCTCTTTGTAGATGCGTATTGTTCCATCTGACAACCTAGCAACAGTTGTCCTGTAGGTAAGGTTCCTGGCTATTGTGGATATGTTAACATAAGTAGTAGTAGCATTCACTCCTTGAGCAATATATACGTTTTGCAACTGGTTATTACTTGCTGCGGTTCCTGTTGTCTGGTACAGACGGATATATTGGTTGCCGTTTTCCACAATGTTGTAGCGGCAATATGTGCCACCCACTGACGGTGTTGATGAGTTGCCGAAAACGATATGATTACATCCATTCCCTAAAGTGTTTGAGACACAGTAATCCCCGAAGATGTTGGAGCGACAGTCATCCCCGAAGGCGTTGGAGTTACAGTAATCCCCGAAGGTGTTGGAGTAAAAGTTATTCCCGAATGTGTTGGAGTAACATATATTCCCGAAGGCGTTGTTGTAACAGTCATCCCCGAAGGTGTTGGAGTAACAGTAATCCCCGAAGGTGTTGGAGTAACAACCGTAAAAATAGTCACCATCCTCACGGTAGTTACAGAAAACAATATCGTTAAGTTGATACGGATACCCATAAGATGTTCCATCATCTTCCTCATAACCATAACTTTTTATGACGTTTCCATATGTGTGTGTATAACCACCCTCATTGTTTTCAATGACAAATTGTGAAACGGAAGCGTCGTATTGTGTCGAATTTTCCTGGTCATACAAGTTGAAAGTGTAAACCCAGGTGTTTGTTCCGTTTTC
>Ga0265299_10004252_pt1 | contig 13622 bp, 8 predicted proteins | sample AusTroGonzalo_MG_4_FD_193485 | JGI IMG/M metagenome (GOLD analysis project Ga0265299, IMG submission 193485) | Bovine rumen microbial communities from tropical cattle in Woodstock, Queensland, Australia - Gonzalo_02 | ecosystem: Host-associated > Mammals > Digestive system > Stomach > Rumen ...
CCATACCGCGGGCAACAACTGCAGCGTGGCTGGTCATACCGCCGCGGCATGTCAGGATACCCTCGGCAGCAGCCATACCGGCCAGATCCTCAGGTGAAGTCTCGATACGTACCATGATAACCTTGTGACCGTTCTTGTGCCAAGCCTCAGCATCATCGGCGTTGAATACAATCTGACCGCAGGCGGCACCCGGTGATGCGGGAAGTCCGGTGGTCAGAACCTTAGCCTTCTTAAGGGCGTTCTTGTCAAATACAGGGTGGAGCAGCTCATCAAGCTTCTGGGGCTCGCAGCGCTGGATAGCGGTCTTCTCGTCAATCAGACCCTCGTGCATCAGGTCCATGGCAATCTTAACCATAGCGGTACCTGTGCGCTTACCGTTACGTGTCTGGAGGAACCAGAGCTTGCCCTCCTGAACGGTGAACTCCATATCCTGCATATCGTGATAGTGGTTTTCAAGCTTTGTCTGCAGAGCATCCAGCTCCTTGTAGATAGCGGGCATTGCCTCTTCCATTGAAGGATACTTGGCCTTGCGCTCCTCCTCAGATACACCAGCCAGGGCGGCCCAACGCTTTGAACCCTCAATTGTGATCTGCTGCGGAGTGCGGATACCTGCAACTACGTCCTCACCCTGTGCGTTAACCAGATACTCGCCGTTGAACAGGTTCTCACCGGTAGCGGCGTCACGGCTGAAGCATACACCTGTAGCAGATGTGTCACCCATGTTACCGAATACCATAGCCATAACTGATACGGCTGTACCCCACTCATCGGGTATTCCCTCCATCTTACGATACAGAATGGCGCGCTCGTTGTTCCATGAACCGAACACGGCGCAGATGGCGCCCCAGAGCTGATCCATAGCGCTGGTGGGGAAGTCATGACCGGTGCGCTCCTTAACGGCAGCCTTGAACAGCTTAACCAGTTTCTTAAGGTCGTCAACGCTCAGGTCCTTGTCCAGAACCACGCCGCTCTCTTCCTTAACCTTCTCGATGATAGCCTCGAACGGGTCAACATCGGTTTTGCTTACGGGCTTCATACCCAGAACAACGTCACCGTACATCTGTACAAAGCGACGGTAGCTGTCCCAAGCAAAGTGGGGGTTGTTGGTCTTGCGTGACAGGCCCTCTACAACCTCGTCATTGAGTCCCAGGTTCAGAATTGTGTCCATCATACCCGGCATTGAAGCGCGGGCGCCTGAACGTACTGATACCAGCAGGGGATTCTCAACATCACCGAACTTTGAATTCATCAGTTTCTCGATGTGACGGATAGCATCCTCAACATCGTTCTTAAGAATGGCAACAACCTTGTCGCGACCAATCTCGTAGTACTCGTTGCAAACGTCGGTGGTGATGGTGAAACCCGGAGGTACAGGTACACCAAGCAGATTCATCTCAGCAAGGTTGGCACCCTTGCCACCAAGCAGATTACGCATTTGGGCATTTCCCTCAGCTTGTCCGTTTCCGAACTTGTAAACTCTTTTTTCGCTCATAGATTAATAGAATATGTTGTATTGTTTATTCTTTCCTTGAAATATAGTCCTGCGATATTTTGCGGGTGCAAAGGTACTTATTTTTTATTATATGTAGTGTTGTTTTATTAATAAAAGTTTAACGTCAATGAAGGCATCCTCTGTACTTTTTTTGAAGCCGTCGCCAAGGTCAAAGCCAAAGTATTTCATAACTTTGTCGTCCCAAACAACTGAACATATGTCACGTAAAAGACGCGAACAGCCTATAATTGAAAATGTTACCATAACCGGTGTTGCAGCCGAGGGCAAGGCATTGGTACGTATAAACGATCTGGTGGTCTTTGTCCCGTTTGCCGTTCCTGGTGATGTGGTTGACCTTAAGATCCTCAAAAAGAAACACAGTTATGCCGAGGCAGTAGTGGTAAAGTTCCATGAACTGTCTAAGGTTCGTGCCGTGCCTTTCTGTGAACATTTCGGTGTATGCGGCGGCTGCAAGTGGCAGAACCTTCCGTATCAGGAGCAGCTCCGTTACAAGCAGCAGCAGGTTGTTGACTGTCTTACCCGTATAGCCAAGGTTGAATTGCCTGAGATTAGTCCCATCCTGGGATCCGAAGAGACAATGCACTACCGCAACAAACTGGAGTATTCTTTCAGCAATATGCGCTGGCTCACAACCGATGAGCTTGCAGCCCTGGATGAGCCCGGCAATACCGCAGAGCGCAAGCAGCCCGGCTTGGGTTTCCATATTCCCGGTGCTTTTGACAAGGTTCTTCACATAAACAGCTGCAAGCTTCAGGATGAGGTTTCGGACCGTATCCGTAATGCGGCCTATGCGTATGCCGTAGAACATGGCATACCTTTTATAAATTTGCGTTCACTTGACGGAGTGCTGCGTGACATGATGGTACGCGTGGTTACCACCGGCCAGATTATGGTTCTTGTCCAGGCCAAGGTCGATACACCTGCCCAAAAGGATCAGTTTATGGGGCTGATGCAGTATCTTTCGGACACCTTCCCGGAGATAACATCGCTCCTTTATGTCATTAACAACAAATGTAATGACACGTTCGGTGATCTTGACGTGCATGTATTCCGTGGCGAGGAGTGCATATATGAAACAATGGAGAACCTCCGATTCAAGATAGGTCCCAAGTCATTCTTCCAGACTAACAGCCGTCAGGCCTACAGACTCTATTCTACAGTGCGCAGTTTGGCTGCTCTTGGCACCGATGATGTGGTGTATGACCTTTATACGGGTACCGGCACCATAGCTCTTTTCCTTGCCGGCGGAGTCCGTAAGGTTGTAGGAATAGAGTACGTGCCGGAAGCTATTGAGGATGCCAAGGTCAATGCCGGCGTAAACGGTATCGGCAATACCGAATTCTTTGCCGGTGACATGAAGGATGTCCTTAATGAATCTTTTATTGCAGAGCACGGCACTCCCAGTGTAATAATAACCGATCCTCCGCGTGCAGGAATGCATCCGGATGTGGTTGACGTGATTCTTAAAGCAGCTCCCAAACGCATAGTCTATGTAAGCTGCAATCCGGCTACTCAGGCCCGTGATATTGCTTTGCTTGACCAGGGCTATCGCGTTGCTGCCGTGCAGCCGGTTGACATGTTCCCGCATACCCAGCATGTTGAGGTCGTTACGGTTCTTGAAAAAAAATAAAAAAAACCTTGATATTGACTTAACAATCCTTTTTACGGTACGTCCATAGTAAAAACCAATAATAACTGTTTATATGAAGAAAATCTATGTTATGCTCGTAGCCGCAATGATGCTGCTGAGCGGATGTGAGTTCCATACAACCAAGGTTGTTGACGGTGCATGCATTTTTACTGATTACATAACGGCAGCCGGTGATGCTCCCGGTATGTCAGGCCGAAAGAGTTGGGCGCAGCAAGGTACTGCAGGTCAATCCGGATGTTGTGTTTACCAGGAGTTCAGATTCAATGAGATAACACGTGATGTGCTCAAGTATGGTGCAGTCATGGTTTATATGGTTGATGCAAGTGCGGACAAACCGCTTCCTTATATCAGCACCTTTGAGGGAGGCCGTGAAAACGTTAATGAGACTATCAGTTTTGAGGTTGAGAAAGGCTTGCTCAGAGTTGTCGTAACATGGGATGACCTTGGTATCTATGACATCACGGAAAGTCTTAAGTTTAAGGTGTGCATCTTCTATCCCGAGGAGGAATGAACGCGGCTTGGAAAATAAACTGAAAGGTCCCGCAGGGGCCTTTCTTATTTTTCTGGTTCTTGAAGTATGATGGTGGTGGCGCCCAGCGTTATTATGGCTCCGTCTTCTATGCGGGCCCTCTCACGGTCGCCCAGAATGCGGTTCTCAAGGAATGTGCCTGTCAGGCTGGGAAAATCCCTCAGTGTGTAATTGATAGTGCCGGAAGGTTCTTTCTTGACCGTAATGACGCAATGACGGCGGTCCATGCTGCGGTCTGTGGTGTCAATGGGTATGGTGATGTTGTCGCCGGGATTGTATCGGCCTATAATGTTGTCACCCTCCTTGAGCGCAAAACTCTGGCGGTATCCGAACACGTTCTCAACCACGGTGATGGAGCCCAGCCCCATGTCATTGGTCTCCTTCTTGCGGTTGGCGTCCTTCTGTGTGGCGGCCAGCTTGCTGGTTCCTATACGTATCTTGAACTGCTTGCGGCAGTTTTCGCATTCAAACACCAGTGACTGTCCCTCTTTGTAGAGAGTCTCGTCAAAAGTGTTGTAGTGGTCACATTTAGGACAGCGTACGCGTTTCATATATGGTTGTCATGCGGATTGTCTTGTAAAAGCTAGCCTGTAAGCCGGGTTCTGTGGGGCCGATACAAGTACCTTCCCTGTCTGCCATTAATCTTGACCTGTCGTCACCGCCAGGCTCCGTGATCTTACGGTCACGCGCGTTCTACCCTCCGGCTCAGGCGAGCAGCCCTCTGACGCCGGTATACATGAACTTGCAACTTCCAAGGCGCACAGCACCTGTGTCACCACAGGCCTGGTGGGCTCTTACCCCACCTTCTCACCCTTACCTTGCGGCGGTTGTTTTCTTCTGCGCTTATCAGCCGTCACCGACTGCTTCCCGTTAGGAAGTGGAATGCTCTGTGTCGCCCGGACTTTCCTCTGCCCGCAGGGGACAGCGGCAGACCGGCCAGCTTTCAGGTTGCAAAATTATTGTTTTTTTCATTTGGTCCGATAATAAAAGGATAGCTATATGTCAATTGTGTTATTTTTGCAGAAAATGAGAATGTATATGAGAGGACGTTTTTTATCAGTGATTGCCGTTGCTGTATTGGCTCTGCTTGGCAATTCATCGTGTTCAAAGTATGAGACTGTCAAGGGTGATCCCATGAATGCAAAGATCTACACCCTTAAAAACGGTCTCAAGGTATATATGTCCGTAAACAAGGAGCAGCCCAGACTTCAGACATATATTGCCGTGCGTAACGGCGGTAAGAATGATCCTGCCGATAATACAGGTCTGGCTCATTACCTGGAGCATATAATGTTCAAGGGAACCGATAGCTTCGGCACGTCGGATTATGCGGCCGAAAAACCTCTTCTGGAGCAGATTGAGGAGCAGTTCAACATTTACCGTACCAAGACTGATCCCCAGGAGCGCAAGGCTGTGTATCATATCATTGACAGCCTCAGTTATGAGGCATCCCGGTATGCTATTCCCAATGAGTATGAAAAGATGATGTCCGTCATCGGCTCGCAAGGCACCAATGCATATACGTCTGATGATGAGACTGCCTACAGGGAGAATATCCCCTCCAACCAGATTGACAGTTGGGCTCGCGTACAGGCAGAGCGTTTCCGCAATTTCGTTGTCCGTGGTTTCCATACTGAGTTGGAAGCAGTGTATGAGGAGTATAACATGTATCTGAATGAGGATGTCGAGAATGCCTCGTTCGCCATAGATTCGGTCCTGTTCAGAAACCATCCGTACGGAAAGCACAAGATTATTGGTACGCAGCAACATCTAAAGAATCCGTCCATAACGGCCATCAGAAAACAGCAGGCCGATATGTATGTTCCCAATAATATGGCTATCTGTGTATCCGGTGATTTTGATCCCGATGAATTCGTAGCTGTTATTGAAAAGTACTTTGGCGATTGGGAACCCAATCTTTCCCTGCCTGAGTTTACGTATGGGCCCGAAGAGCCCATTGCCGCGCCTGTTGTTGAGACTGTTTACGGTAATCAGTCCGAGTTCATGCTGCTGGGGTGGCGCTCTCCTGGCCGGAAGGAAAGGGAGTGTGAGATCGGCAGCATCGTGTCATCCATTCTGAATAATGGCAAGGCCGGGCTTATCGATATCAATCTCAGTCAGCAGCAAAAGGTTCTGTATGCAGAATCTGAGCTGTACAGCCGTACGGATTATTCTGAATTTCTTCTGTTGGGATATCCCAAGGAGGGACAGAGCTTGGATGAGGTTAGGGAACTCCTGCTGGCTCAGGTTGACAGCCTTAGAGCGGGCCTGTTTGATGAGTCCCTGATAGAGGCTGCCGTGGCTAATATCAAATTGAACAGGATGCGTCAGTTGGAATCAAATAGCAGTCGTACCCTGCAGTTCGTAAACGCATTCGTTGACGGAGTGGAGTGGGCCGATGAAGTCGGTCTTTTGGACCGTCTCTCAAAGGTTACCAAGGCCGATGTCATTGAATGGGCTGAAAAGTATCTTTCGGATTCTTCATATGTAGCTGTTTACAAGCGTCAGGGCATCAATCCAAAGAATAACAAGATTATTGCACCGGTCATCACTCCGATCGCCACCAACCGTGACCTTGAGAGTGACTTTGTCGCTGAAATAGCCTCCACTCCGGTTGAACCCATTGAACCGGTGTTTGTTGATTATGACAAAGACCTCTCCAAGTCGGAACTCAAGGATGGGGTAGAGATGCTCTACAAAAAGAATTCCAACAACGATATAGTCACGGCCACTTTCCGCTTTGATATCGGCCTTAGTACCAATCCTGCTCTTTCGTTTGCGTTTGACTATCTGTCATATCTGGGAACGCCTACCCGCAGTGCCAATGAGATAGCTTTTCAGGAGTATAAGCTTGCCGGTAATCATAGTTTCATCGTAAATGACAATACCCTGACATTTTCAGTGAACGGTCTTTCTGAAAACCTGGGTCAGATGCTTGACCTTGTTGAGGATCTTATGCTTAATGCCATTCCTGATGAGGATATCCTGCGTAACCTTAAGGCCGATGAACTCATGTCGCGCCAGATGGCCAAAGCCAATCAGAACAGTTGCTCCAGCGCCCTTAACAGATACGTCATGTATGGTCCTGAGTATGTTCACTCCGTTACTCTGTCCGACAGTCAGATCGCGGATCTTACATCTGCCGATTTGCTCGGTATGGTGCGTGATGTTCTGGGATATCAGCATACCGTACTCTATTATGGCCCACAGGGTGAGCCTGAAGCCAAAAGCATTATTCTTGAACACCACAAGTGTGCTGACGGTCTTGCCAAACTAACCAAAAAACGTACCAGAAAACAGCTTGTGGATGAACCCAAGGTCATTCTTGCACCTTATGACTCCCGTCAGTTTAACTACATTCAGTATTCGGACCGCGGCGAGACGTTCTCCATTGATGATGTTCCTTCCATCGAACTCTTCAATGAGTATTTCAACGGAAGTATGAACTCCATCGTCTTTCAGGAGATGCGTGAGTCCCGTGCTTTAGCCTACAGTGCCGGTGCGACTCTCTCATCACCCTCGTATCTTGATGATACATATTCGTTCTACGCAAGAATAGGCTCGCAGAATGATAAACTCAAGGCAGCGGTGCAGGCGTTTGATCTTATTATCAATGAGATGCCTGAGTCTGAAAAACTGTTCGAGTCATCCAAGGCTGGTATCGAATCTGTCTTGCGTACCAGCCGAACTGTAGGTATGTCTGTCCTGAACAGCTATCTCAACGCACGGGAACTGGAACTCAAGGAACCGCTTGCCAAGACTGTCTATGACAAACTGGCAGGCTTGACTATGGATGACCTCCTTTCCTGTCAGCGAAAATGGATTCGGAATCGCGCGTATATCTACGGAATTCTGGGTAATATAGATGATCTTGATATGCGCTTCCTCCGTAGTCTGGGGCCTGTTCAGATTGTTTCTCTTGATGAATTGTTCGGGTTCGAATAGTGTTTAGTCCGGCTGCCCGGATACGTTAAATTGGAGTTTGCATAGTTAATTAATGGCAAAAATGCTATGACATATATAACATTGGTCCAAAAGTTGCATATATTTGGATGTGTTAAGTGTTAATGCGAACCAATTAATTAACGAAATAAAGAGGATTGATTATGAAAAAAACAATTAAAATTATCCTATTGTCGCTCGCGATGATGTCGTGCTGCGTGCTTGCATCGGTTGTAACCGTAAATCTGCTCAGCAGACACAAAAGTAATACAGTATATGTTCCCGCCGATGGTAATGCTCCTTATACCACATTGTCTCAAGCTGCATTGTCATCATCCCGAATGCAGCCGGTTGATTTGACTGAGGCTGCCGAAAGGACAGTCCATGGTGTTGTGCATATCAAATCAACTGTCAATAGCCGTACACAGACCTATCAGGAGATACCTGATCTGATTGACCAGTTCATGTTCGGCGCCCGTCCCAGACAGCGTCAGTATCGTACTCAGCCTCAGGTCGGATACGGATCTGGCGTAATTCTCACTTCTGACGGATATATCGTTACCAACAACCATGTCATTGATAAGGCCGATGAGATTCAGGTTACGCTCAATGACAACCGTGTGTTCACCGCAACGGTTGTCGGTGCTGATGCCAATACGGATCTTGCTCTTATCAAGATTGACGGCGATGAGTTTCCTGTGGTTCCTATGGGTAATTCCGATGAACTTAAACTGGGCGAGTGGGTGCTTGCTGTCGGCAACCCCTTCAATCTAACTTCCAGCGTGACAGCCGGCGTGGTAAGTGCCAAATCACGTAACATCGGTATTTATGAGGGCGGTGAGAGCATTGAGTCTTTCATTCAGACCGATGCTGCCATCAATATGGGTAACAGCGGCGGCGCACTTGTCAATGTCCGCGGTGAGCTTGTCGGAATCAATGCCGCTCTTGAGTCTCCTACCGGTACATATGCCGGGTACGGCTTTGCAATCCCGTCAACCATCGTCAAGAAAGTTGTGGCCGATCTCAAGGAATACGGTACCGTACAGCGTGCCATGTTGGGCATTGAAGGTGATAACGTAATCAGTATGCGTCAGGATGAACGCAATAAGAATATTGATTTCGGTGATGCCATTGACGGTGTTTACGTGTCCGGTCTGGTTGACGGCGGAGGTGCCCTTGCAGCAGGAATCAAGGAGGGAGATATAATAACTGAGATTAACGGCAAGAAGGTCAAGACCATGAATGAACTTCAGGAGAACATCGTTCAGTATCGTCCTGGCGACAAGGTTACAGTAACTCTCATCCGTAACGGAAAGGACAAGAAGATTGAGGTTGAACTCAAGAACTCGCGTGGTAATACTGAGATTGTCAAGGATGCTGGAATGGAGGTACTTGGTGCAGTCTTTCAGGATGTTCCCACTGAGACACGTCGTGCCCTTAATATCGGATACGGCATGCAGGTAAGCAATGTCAAGAACGGTTTCCTTAAAGATGCCGGAATCCAGAAGGGTTTCATCATTCTCAAGATCAACTCACGTCAGATCAAGTCTGTTGATGACATAGAGCAAATCTATAAAGAAGCTGCCGGTTCTCCGGATCAGGTTCTGTTCATATCAGGTGTTTATCCCAACGGACGCAGGGCTAACTATGCCGTTAACCTATACGAGGAGTAACACTGCTTTACATATTCAGGACAAAGAATTGGAGTGGCTTATGCCGCTTCAATTTTTTGTGCTAAAAATAGAGTTTTCTCTAATTAAATTAGTAATTTTGCATCCAATTCGCTTATTTAAGAATAATAATATACTGAAATGAGGCAACTTAAGATTACAAAGAGTATAACAAACCGTGAAAGCGCATCACTTGACAAATACTTGCAGGAGATAGGTCGTGAGGAACTTATTACGGTTGAGGAGGAGGTTGAACTTGCACAACGTATCCGCAAGGGTGACCGAGCCGCTCTTGAAAAACTGACCCGCGCAAATCTGCGTTTCGTCGTATCAGTCTCTAAACAGTATCAGAATCAGGGTCTCAGTCTTCCTGACCTCATCAACGAGGGTAATCTCGGCCTTATCAAGGCTGCCGAGAAGTTTGATGAGACCCGTGGTTTCAAGTTCATCAGTTACGCCGTATGGTGGATCCGTCAGTCTATTCTTCAGGCTCTGGCTGAGCAGGCTCGTATAGTACGTCTGCCTCTTAACCAGGTGGGTTCACTCAACAAGATAAGCAAGGCTCTCTCCAAGTTTGAGCAGGATAACGAGCGTCGTCCCTCACCTGAGGAACTTGCCGAGGTTCTTGATATCCCAGTTGACAAGATTGCCGATACTCTCAAGGTTTCAGGCCGTCACATCTCAGTTGATGCTCCTTTCGTTGACGGAGAGGACAACAGTCTTCTGGATGTGCTTGTCAATGATGATTCTCCTATGGCCGATAAGACTCTTGTAAATGAGTCTCTCTCCAAGGAGATTGACCGCGCCCTTTCAACACTCACAGAACGTGAGAAGGATATCATACGCATGTTCTTTGGAATCGGCTGCCGTGAGATGACTCTTGAGGAGATAGGCGATAAATTCGGACTTACCCGCGAGCGTGTCCGTCAGATAAAAGAGAAAGCTATACGCCGTCTGCGTCAGAATTCACGTAGCAAACTCCTGAAATCATATCTCGGTTAATATGAAAACGGTATTCAAACCGCTTTTTCTTGTGGCGCTGCTTCTTGTCGTGTCGCCTGTTCTTGCGCAGAGGTCCGGAAATACCACTCAGAGTCCTACACTTGACAAAGGTGAGGGTTTGGAGAAGACACGCAGTGATCTTGATAAGATTCGTAACCAGAGCCAGGACAAGAACTCGCGCCAGGTTGACATATATATGTTTGCTGCATCATTCTCATTGCTGGATTCCGTTCTTTATGTTTCCGATATCCAAAAAGTAGATAAGGTTATTGTCAACAATAAGTGGTTTGTCAAGGAACGCTCGGCTTTTGAGGCACAGTTTACAGAATATGTAAGTTCCCATACTAACGGGTCGCAGATTACTTCAATCTATTTTTCAGAGAAACAGAAAAGGGTTGAACGCAATAAGGCCAGGCTTCTTAAGCGCAACAGCAAAAAGAACCGTTTTTATCTGGTTGAGGAAAAGGATTTCCGATTCTCAAATCCGTCTTCTTCCGATATTTAATATTGCAGGTGTACTGCGATTCTTATGCCCCATTGGTCAACATCGGGGCTATCTTTATATGTCATTCTCTTGAACCAGTTGATTGACATCAGTTTGAATATGTTCTCAATGCCTGCGCCAACTTCTACGAACGGCTCTTTCATTACGGTACCGGTAGCTTTGCTTCTGTCAGTCGGGTAGGAGAACAGTCTGCCGCTTGTATCCATTGCTGGATTGTTCTTATCGCTCAGTGAGCCCCATGTGCCGCGGCAATATAGCACCTCTCTAAGTTTCAGGTCTTTTACCAGCGGCGTCCTGTTCAGAATCAGACCGTTCATATAATAAACCACATCCCATGTCAGATGCTGGTCCAGGATAAACTCCATGGGCGTCATGGTTTCAAATGTCTCTTTTCTGTAAGTATATGAAAGGTTTGCATTCGGTATTATCAGCAGGGGGTATGGGGCCTGTCCCCATATCTTGCCGGCTCTTAGCATCACATCAAAATAACCAATTGGCGCTGCCATCAGTCTCTGGCGATATGATAATTCTGTATGCTGTATTGAATAGTCGCTGCCCAATACTCCCGCGTATGACATGGAGTGGTTCAGTGTAAATACAGGGTGTTCCGGAGTCTTGCTCTTCCTGTTCCACTTGTGCTGGACGAATTTCTCATGCGGAGCATATCTCAGTCCTATTTCCAACTCTGTCTGCATTATCTCCTTTACCGGACCGCTTCCGTCATTCCTTTCCATCGGAATGAATTTAGTTGCTTCATTTACTCTGTTGCGTACTATTCCGGTAAACGTAAAACCGCTATGACGTTCCTGGGTGTATGTGAGTTCTGTGTTTCTCACATAACCTATCATGTTGTCCGGCAAACGCTTCAGTGACAGCAGAGCATTATCCTTGTTAGTGTAAAGATACTGCTGTCCGTATTGATATATGTCATTCTCGTACTGAAGTCTCAAAGAATGTATCGGGAATTCATTCCATTGTTCTTTCTTTGGCTCAAAAGAGTATTCAAGTCTTCCGTAATACTTGAAACGGTTGTCGTCCACACCGTAAATCAGGTATCCTGTACCAAACAGATGCGGGTTCAGGTACGCTGTAGTCATGCCCCCCAGCTTTATTCTGACCTTTTCCATTCCGTTGTAGCTTACAATGGTATTGACGGGGCCTATGTAAAAAGGCGTTCGCTCCTCTCTGACAGGAATGAATCCTGAAAAAAGCAGGTTGATGAATTGCTCAGTCCAATAATAAACCGGAACCTTGCGCAACTGTTTCAGCATTTCCTTGACGTCCTTATGCTTTCCTCCGTCATTGTCCGATGCTATGTTGCGGTATTGAGCCCAGAATTCTTCGTCTCTCTCAGTGGCATCGCTGGGTTCAATTACATGTTCCTGATGCTCGAACGGTTCCTTGTCAACCTCATCATTGAACTTGTAATCGTTGTAAAAGACCTCTCGCCTGCCGTAAATGCCGTCTATAAAGTCGTACAGTTTGAATTCCGCCGTAATGCATTCATATGTGAGCAATCTGGGATGCACGCTGTCTCTGGCAAACTTCTGCTCCAGATTCATGTACTCCACAAAGTTCAGGTTGATGTCATACGGAACATTCATTTGGATCCATTTTACAAAGTGCGTGGAGTCAATAGTAACATATAGGTGTCCAGTGAATCCGAATGACTGCAGGTTTCTTGGTACAAAAGCCAGATCTACGCATTTTTCTCCCTCTACGTCAATGGTATCCTGCAGATAGTACTTGTAATATGTGGTTGCATAATCGGCAAACGGGCTGACAAACTCATTACGCATTATCATCACCTTCTCGTTGAACAGATCCACGTCTCTCAGTGTCGCTTCCAGTGATGCTCTCACTTCCTCGTCGGGCAGAAAGTCTTCAATTCCAACCCATTCCCGGCCGTGAACCATCTGTTTCTCTCTTGATGGTCTTTTCTGATAATAGTCGGTTGCGGCCAATTCTCGTGTAGATACATTAAGAATCGGCTTTCCAGATACCTTTGATGTGTCCACGTAATCGCTCAGGAACGGGAATTTCCTGAACATTGCCTGCTGCTGTTTCTCTTCTGTAAAGTTGTCAAGTGCAATAAGGTATGTCTCGTAGCGTTCCCTTGATACAAAATCATTGTTGAAGGGATTGTCGTCGCTTCTGCGGTTTATGATTTCTGTAGCCAGTTCTACTGCGGGGTTTCCTTTTTTCTTGTATTTCTCCTTTTCGGGTTTTATCGTAACCTCATCCAGGTCATAGGTGATTGACTGTAGGACTATATTCAGAGGAAATTTGGTTTTGCTTGAAAGCTTTACCTCATATTCCTTGTATCCTAAAGATGATACTATAAGCGTCTGTCCTTCAACTTTGCCGTTGAAAGAGAAATTTCCGTTGTAGTCGGTTATGCATCCGGTTGATGTGTCTTTTAGTCTGACTGCGGCATAAGACAGGATTTCGCCTTTGTCGTCCTTGACATTTCCGCTTATTCTTACGGTTTGTCCTTGGGCTAAAACAGCAATTGTTCCTGTTACCAGCAGGACCAATATGGTTATAGTTTTCCTAAGTATTGCGCTCACACCTTTTTTATATATATCGTAATGCCTCTGATATCAAAGACACTACAAAGATAGTGCATTTTTTTTGAAAAAAAACCTCCAAAATATTTGGTCAGAATATAAACTCGCCCTATCTTTGCATCCGCTTTCCGAAAGGAACAAGCGCAAGCGACGATCTTTGAACAGATTTCATACAGACAAGTAGTACGACGGGCGTGCTCTTTTTGAGAGTATGTCCAAGGGTAATACGAACCGTCAATT
>Ga0265299_10004256_pt1 | contig 13614 bp, 10 predicted proteins | sample AusTroGonzalo_MG_4_FD_193485 | JGI IMG/M metagenome (GOLD analysis project Ga0265299, IMG submission 193485) | Bovine rumen microbial communities from tropical cattle in Woodstock, Queensland, Australia - Gonzalo_02 | ecosystem: Host-associated > Mammals > Digestive system > Stomach > Rumen ...
GCCGTAGGTGTCGGGCAGACCGGTGAGAATGTGGTTATGACGAACACGCAACATCTCGTCGGTGTAGGCATCAAACACGCCGTCGTTGTGGGTCTTGCAGTATTTAGTGAAGATCTCGTGCAGCTTCTCTGAGGGCTGGTAGCCGTATGTGGTGCAAGCCTGCTCAGCCATCTTGATGCCGCCAAAGGGCATGAACGCACGCTTCAGAGGCTTATCGGTCTGCAGACCAACCACCTTCTCCAAGTCCTTCTTGCTCTCGTCGATGTATCCAGGGCCATAAGCAGTCATGCTCGACACGATCTCCGTCTCCATGTCGAGCAAACCACCCTTGGCACGCTCCTCCTTCTGCAGCTCCTGCAGACGACCCCACAAGGTGTTTGTGGCATCGGTAGGTCCGGCTAGGAAGGACTCGTCGCCCTCATAAGCCGTGTAGTTATTCTGAATAAAGTCTCTAAGATTGACCTCTTCGGTCCATTTGGTTCCTTTAAAACCACGCCATTCTTTACGCATAAAACAAATAGTGTTTTTTTATCTTTAGTAAAATTGTTATACCTGTACTTTCTCCTTTTGCATCATAACAATACCTATTGCCATTTTTGCGGCTGCAAAGGTACTACTTTTTTGTGAATTATACAAGTTTTATCCAAAGAAAAAACGTTCTGGTAGATAAAAGCCCCTCGCAAGTCATGTGCACCTGTTAGCTCTCGCTGCTTCATTACATACAACCACGTGTACGTGTGAGAGGTGACGTATCTCGCTTGAAAAGAAAGGTGTTCCAGTTCCAATTGTTCCAGTTAAAAATGGAGGGTCAAAAAGCCTCTATATAATATATAACTAATTAATATATAGATAGTTATATATAAAATAGAAGATAATAAAACTGCCAAAATACTAATTGGAACAACTGGAACTGGAACGCTTAGTCATTAAACTTTTACCTAAAAAAGCAGAAAATCAACAAGATACGATATTTGCAAAGCGACTGCACCCACGATACCGAACCTCGATAAAGGCACAGAATGCATCAAAATACTGCTCTCGCAGGCCTGTTTTGATATGCGAAACCCCTTGTTCCGATGCTTTTCCTCGTTCTTATTGAGATATACCGCTATCTCATTGAGATAGAAACGTATCTCATTGAGATACGCGTCTATCTTGTTGAGATACATTCCATGCACAAAAGTTACATTCTGCCGCCGAATCCACCACCGAATCCGCCGCCACCGAAGCCGCCACGACCGCCACCAAAACCGCCGGGCATGCCGCCACCGCGGTTACCACGATTGCCACGGCCTTCGCCGTCGCCGAAGCCACCGCCGCCATTACGACCACCGAAGAAGTTCAGGCGGTAGCTGGCGTGGAGCATGGCATAGCTGGTAATGGCGTTGACCTCCTGGTCGCGCCAGCCATTAGCATTGACGGTGCGGGTGAAGTTGGTCTGCTGACCCAGTATATCATACCACTGGAGCATGACGGTGAGCTTCTTGCCGCGCAGGAAGCTGTGCGAGAGCTGAGCGTTCCATATGAGTTCGTTGGTGTTGAGCGTCTGGTCACTGTAGCCGCGCTTGCTGTAGCAGTGGAAGTCGGTGTTCAGGCGCGTCTCCCAGGGGAAGGTGATGCCCACGTTGCCGCCGTAGTTGAAGTTCCAGGTGGTCAGGTTGCGCGAGGCCTGCAGCTCGTTCTCGGTACGGGCATAGGTGGCACGCAGGTTGAGCGAGAAGTTTAGCCAGCGGTTGCGGAAGCTCAGCGAAACGTCGGGCGACAGGTTGTAGGTGTGGGTGACGTTGCGGTCGGGCACCGCCGTGCGGTTCAGGTTCACATAGCCCACCTGATGGCGGTAGCTACCGTTGACACCGCCGCTGAAGTCCCAGCGGTTCAGCGTGTCGAGACCCAGGTTGAAGGAGCCGCCACCGTTAATGCTCCAGTTGCCGTTGATGTTCTCAGGGCGTGAGATGCGGCCGCCGGTGGTCTCGTTGTAGGTCACCACGTTGCCGATACTGTTGGAGGTGCGCTGCAGGTTCATGTTGGTCGAGAAGCTCCAGTTGCGCTCGTTCTTGGGAATCATGAATCCCAGACTGTCCTCGACGAGCTTCGGGATGCGCATCATCTGGAAGTTCAGTCCAAGATTGGTGGAGAACGAGGGCTTCAGTCCGGCGTTACCCATCGAGATGTTCAGGGGGTTGGTGTCGTCGTAGATCTCGAGCAGTTGTGTGATGCTGGGCTGCTGTGTCTGTCCGCGGAAGGTGACCTGCAGGTTGGTCTGCTGGTTGAAGCGGTAGCGCAGGTTCATTGTCGGCGACAGATTGGTGACGGTGCGCACGGTATCGACGGGCTGTCCCAGGTACTGCTGGATGAAGTGCGACTTCTGGGGCTGGGCCTGCACACCGATGTTGAGGTTGTACTTCTCGCGAACCAGTCGCAGTTGCACGTCGGCCTGATGCTGGTACTCGGTGCGCTCGGAGTAGCGGCTCAGGTCGCGCGACAGGTATTCCACCTCATAATCCTCGGGCAGGAAGCCGAAGTCGCGGTAGTTGTTCAGCACGGTCTGGAACACCTCGTCGGTATAGTCAGGCAGGTCGTAAGTCAAGGGGTCGCTCTTCTGGTAACTATAGTTATAGTTGTAGCTCAACTGCAGGAAGACGCCCTGCTGGCCCACCATGCGGCGCATGTTACGGTTGCCGAAGGGACCGCGCTGACGCGGTGTCTGGACGGTGTCCTCGGGCTGAGGCTTCGGCTTGATGATGAAGAGCGGTTCCGAGTAGGTAAAGCCCAGTCGGTAGCTGAAGTTATCGTTGGGTGACACGGTGTAGCGGTTGGTCTGGTAAGTGGAGTCGTTGCCAAGCAGGTCCTTCTGCTGGAAGAGGTGCACCATCGAGAGGTTGGCGTTCTTATTGGAGCCGTCGCGGTAGTTGATGTTCGTCGATATAGAGGCATTACGGCCCTTGTTGTTCAGACGGCGGTGCAACTGGATGTCGGCGCGGATATTGGTGTTCGAGCCGGTGCTCATCGACTTGTTCTGACGACCGTTGACGGCAAGTTCCAGACTGTTCATGCGGCTCAGACCGTCGGTGCTCAGCGGGTCGGTGACGTAGTCGAAGGGATCTTCCTTGAACGAGGCGTTGGTGGAGAAACTGCGACTGTCGTTGTTAGACAGGCTCACATCGGGACGGAACGACAGCGTGGTCACGGAGTCCAGCTGCCATTGCAGATTCATGTTGCCCGTCCACGAGTTGTTGCGCGAATAGCTCTGGCTGATGCTGTTGGAGAAGGCACCACCGCTGCCGGGTCTTGAGGAGAGCACGAAGTTCTCGGAGCCCGTACGGTTCCAGTTGTCGGCGTCCTGACGGTTCCACGTCACGCGACCACTCCAGCGCAGGTTGCCGCCATTCTTCTGGCGTCCACTCTCGTAGCTGGCATCAAGGGCTGCAGTCTTGGTCTCGCGCTGGCCATTGTTGTTGCCACGGCCTCGTCCACCACGACCAGAGAAGTTACGATCGTTTACGTTGTTGGCGTTGCCCATGAAGGTGTAGCGCATGGCACCGAAGGGCTTCATCGCCGTCAGGCGAATGCCGTAGCGGTCGTCGGTACCATAGCCCAGATCGGGGTTGGCCTGAATGCCGTTACGGGCACTGCGCTTGGTCACAAACTCCAGCACGAAGTCGTCGTTGCCATCGTCAATTCCCGTCAGACGGCTTTGGTCGCTCTTCTCGTCGTAGGCTTTCACCTTATCTATAACATAAGAGGGCAGGTTCTTCATCACAGCGTCGTTGTTGCCGGTCATGAAGTCGCGACCGTCGAGTTTGAAACGCTTCACGTTTTTACCATTGATACTGACCTTTCCGTCGTCATCGATTTTCGCACCGGGCAGTGCTTCGACCAACGACTCAATAACCGCACCCTCAGGCACGCGGAAAGCATCGGCATTATAGACTACGGTATCGTCCTTGATAACCATCTTAGGCACGTTGGCGGTCACGGTGGCGCCTGCCAACTGAACGGCGTTCTGCTCCATTTTGATGGTGCCCAAAGCCAAAGCCTTGCCAGCCGTTTTCGTTACATTACGACGAATATCCTTATATCCTAAGTATGTAGCTTTCAGAAGATAATTACCATTCCTTACACTATTGATTGAAAAGTTTCCACTCGCATTACTGAACACGCCTGTCACGAAGGTGGTGTCCTTGCCGTTAATCCGATAGAGCTGAACCGTGGCTCGCACCAGCGCCTCGCCGTTTTCGGAATCAACAACTCGCCCGCTCAGCGTCTCTTGCTGGGCGAAAACTGGTAAGGATGTCAAGGTCACAGCAATCGCTGTCAGTAATTTTCGTAATTTTGGGCTCATAACTTAGGGTTAGGTCTGTTAGTTTTAACTATACTTTAGAACGCGAAAAGCAAAGAAAGTTTAACGACTGACAGAAGAATTAACATTTCTTTTAGATTCGTTTGGCACGATGTTTGCAAGATTATTGTAACTTTGCAAACAAATATACATATAATAGTAAATGAATAGCCAGTTCACCCCCACCGTGACTCAGATACTCGCCTTCTCACGCGAGGAAGCGGCTCGTCTAGCAAGCCGTTCGGTAGCCCCCGAGCACCTGCTCCTGGCAATGCTGCGCATGCAGGAAGGCCCGGTTGTCAATATCTTCAGGCGGGCGAACCTGAACACGCAGACCGTCAAGACGGCACTCGAACAGCGCGTGCGCAACGACGAGCTCGGAATGCCCGTCTATGCCAACGACATCGCACTCAGCGAGCAGGCTAACAACGTGTTACGCCTGGCCGTTCTCGAGGCACGCATACAACACACACAACAAGTTGACCAACAGCACCTTTTGCTGGCGCTGCTCCACGATCAGGCCATGAACGGTGCCCGACAGGTATTAGAAGAACAAAACATGAACTACGAACAGATATTCAACATGCTGCACGCACCGCAGGAAAGCGGCGTGAAGAACGGCATTGGACTGCCCGAGGACGAGGAAGAGGACTATGAGCCTCAAGGTACTCAGCAGAACCAGGGCAGTCAGACCGAAACGACGACAGCCCAGAAGAAGAAAGACTCGAAAACGCCCGTGCTCGACAACTTCGGCACAGACCTGACAAAGGCCGCCGCCGAGGGCAAGCTCGACCCCTGCGTGGGCCGCGAGCGCGAGATTCAGCGCGTGGTCGAGATTCTGGGACGACGCAAGAAGAACAACCCTATACTGATTGGTGAGCCGGGCGTCGGCAAGAGCGCCATCGTCGAAGGTCTGGCCCAGATGATTGCCGACCACCACACCTCGCCGATGCTCTTCGGCAAGCGCATCTACACGCTCGACATGACGGGCGTCGTGGCTGGCACGAAGTACCGCGGACAGTTCGAGGAACGCCTGCGCCAGCTGCTCAAGGAGCTGGAACAGAACCCCGACATCATCATCTTCATCGACGAGATTCACACCCTCATCGGCGCTGGCTCGGCTGCCGGAACAATGGACGCCGCCAACATCATGAAACCTGCGCTGGCTCGCGGTGTCATACAATGTATAGGTGCCACCACGCTCGACGAGTATCGCAACTCCATCGAGAAGGACGGAGCCCTGGAACGCCGCTTCCAGAAGGTACAGGTTGAGCCGACCACCAACGAGGAAACGCTGCAGATTCTACATAACATTAAGGACCGCTACGAGCACCACCACCACGTCAGCTACACGGATGACGCTTTGGCAGCGTGTGTCAAATTGACAGACCGCTACGTCAACGACCGCTTCATGCCCGACAAGGCAATCGACGCCATGGACGAGGTGGGCTCGCGCGTACATCTTGGTAATACGCAGATTCCGCAGGAGATTACCGACAAGGAGCAAGAGATTGCCGACGTCAAGGTGAAGAAGAACGAGGCCGTTCACAGCCAGAACTACGAGCTGGCTGCAGGCTATCGCGACCGTCAAACCGTTCTGGAGAAAGAGTTAGCAGAGATGAACAAACGCTGGCAGACCGGCGACGGCACCACACCACAGGTAGTCACCGAACAGGAGGTGGCCGATGTTGTATCGATGATGACCGGCGTTCCCGTGCAGCGCATGGCCGAGAAGGAGAACGTCCGACTGAAAGGCATGGGCACCGCACTAAAGGAGGCTGTCATCGCGCAAGACCCAGCTATTGAAAAGATGGTTCGCGCAATTCAGCGCAACCGTGTGGGCCTGAAAGACCCCAACCACCCCATCGGCGTATTCATGTTCCTTGGACCGACCGGCGTCGGCAAGACCTATCTGGCCAAGAAACTCGCCGAGTTTATGTTCGGCTCGAAGGATGCTCTCATCCGCGTCGACATGAGCGAATACACAGAGTCGTTCAATACCAGCCGACTCATTGGTGCGCCTCCGGGCTACGTGGGCTATGAGGAGGGCGGACAGCTCACCGAGCGCGTGCGCCGTCACCCCTACTCCATCGTGCTGCTCGACGAAATAGAAAAAGCCCATTCCAACGTCTTCAACCTGCTGCTGCAGGTACTCGACGAAGGACGACTGACCGACGGCAATGGCCGCTTCGTTGATTTCCGCAACACGGTCATCATCATGACCTCGAACGCCGGAACACGCCAGCTCAAGGACTTCGGTCGCGGCATCGGCTTCAGCGCCGCAGGAACCAATGGTCTCAACATGAACGACAAGGACAAGGAGTACGCCCGCCAGATTGTGCAGAAGGCTCTGTCCAAGCAGTTCTCGCCCGAGTTTCTGAACCGTCTCGACGAGATTATTACCTTCGACCAGCTCGACCTCAACGCCATCAAGCGCATCATCGACATCGAGCTGAAGGGACTCTTCAAGCGCGTTGCCGACATGGGCTATACCATCGAGCTCAGCGACGAGGCCAAGGAGTTTGTCGCCACCAAGGGCTACGATGTCCAGTTCGGTGCCCGTCCGCTGAAACGCGCCATCCAGAACTATATTGAGGACGGACTCTGCGAGCGCATTGTCAACGGCGACATAGAGCAGGGAGCGGTCATTCGCATCACGAAGGCACCCGACAAGGAAGAGCTGCAGTTCTCATAATAGATGCGGTTCGACTGATTTCCCTGAAACAGCCAACTCAGACATAAAATAAGAAAGGGTCGAGTTCTGAAAAGAACCCGACCCTTATATTTTGCAATCCACGCAGTATTACTCCGCAGGCTTAATCAGCTTATTGCCGGTACGGTTCACAAGCTCGCGACGATAGGTCTCGGGATAGCCGGGACGCTGAACGGTAGCACCAAGACCATGCTTACCGCGCTTGAAGTTGCCATTCTCGTCAACGGGACGAACCGCCATGTCGTTGTGACGCACGATGAGGAACGTGGCCAGCTGACGCCAGCGCTGAATCATTTTGTCGGCCTGTGTGCAGGTATAGCCTGTCAGGTAGTTTACGCGCTCACCTGCCTCCAGGCTTTGAGCCTTCAGCTCAATACCATTCTGCAGCTGGAAGTAGGAAGCCTCCAGCGAGTCGCGTACCTGCTTCAGGTCAGGGAACAGGGCCGAGTAGCGGGGATAGACCATGTTCGACACCCAGTTCTCCACCCAGAAGGCGTTATCCATCGAGAAGGTGATATCGTCGGCACCCTTGCCGCTATAGCAGTCGGGCTGACGGTTAGTACAGCAATAAACCGGCGTGTAGGCCACCATGTTGGGGTCGTCGTTGCCGAACCAGAAGCAACCACCTATCTCGCGGGGCAGCCACGAACGCATCTGGGAGACGAAGGTCCAGGCGGTCTGCTGTGTTGAGGTTGGACGCTCGTTGAAGCACTTCTTGCCGTCGACCTCAAAATACAGAGGCGTCACACGGTAAGGCATCTGCCAGATACCGCCGCCGATGTCGTTCTTGTCCTGCGACTGGTCTGACACATCGAAGGGCGTACCCTCGAAGTGGTCGCGCATGGCAGCCTGAACATCCTGAACGGTAAGCAGTTTGTTAGGCTTTACCCACAGGGGCATCACCTCGGCATTGGCATCACGGCCCTCGGCCCAAGGAATGTAGCGGTCCATGCCATCGGCGTAACGGTTGAAGAACTGCCACACACGGGCGTCGCAGATACGGCGACCTGAGAAGTCGGGCTTCGCATAGGCGGCGTTATAGGAGAAGTCGGTGTCTTTGCCGTCGTACCAACCCATGAGGCGGGCATATGCAACGACATTCTTCGACCACAGCACGGTCTCCTCGCCCTTCTTCTCTTTCTTGGCGGGCATAAAGGTGGTGATGCGGCTCTGGTTGGCATGACCGCAGATCATGTCGTCAGGAATGCGACGAGCCACCCACACCGTGCGGCCCAGTTGCTTCAACTGAGCAGGCTTCAGCGTGGCCTTCAGCGAGTCGGACACCCAGGCGCCCATCATCTCCATGATCCACGCCTCGTTGGGGTCGCAGATGGTAAAGGTCTCGCCCTCAGAGCAGTAGCCGTACTTCTCGACCAAAGACGTCATCACGCCAATAGCCTCACGGGCGGTCTTGGAACGCTGCAGGGCGATGTAGATGAGTGATCCGTAGTCGATGACGCCCGTGGTGTCAACCATCTCCTCGCGACCGCCAAAGGTGGTCTCGCCAATGGTCACCTGCCACTCGTTGATATTGCCGATGACGTTGTAGGTCTCGGCAGCTTCAGGAATCTCACCAAGATACTTGTTCGTGTCCCACTCGTAGATTTTGCGCATGTCACCCGGCTGGTGCTTGGCGGCAGGATAGTGGTAGAGGTACATAAACGCGCCGTAGGAGTCGGCGTTATAGCTGCAGATGACGGAGCCATCGGCCGAAGCCTTCTTACCAACGATGAAGTTGGTGCAGGCATCGGAAGCCATAGGCAGCATACTGGCTGCAAGTGCCAGAAGAGCGATTTTTTTCATACTGTATTTATGCTTCTGTTGTTTCATCTTCTTTCTTCACAATAGCCAGGTCGAGCTCGTCGAGCTGCTTCTGGTCAAGGAAACCGGGAGCATCGAGCATGACATCGCGACCTGAGTTGTTCTTCGGGAAGGCGATGCAGTCGCGGATGCTGTCGAGTCCGGCCATTAGGCTCACGAAGCGGTCAAGACCGAAGGCGAGACCAGCGTGAGGGGGTGCGCCATACTTGAAGGCGTTGATAAGGAAGCCGAACTGTGCCATAGCCTTCTCGGGCGTGAAGCCGAGAATCTGGAACATCTTCTCCTGCAGCTTGCCATCGTGGATACGCAATGAGCCACCGCCCACTTCGACGCCGTTGCACACGAAGTCGTAAGCCACGGCACGCACCTTCTCGGGAGCGGTGTCGAGCAAGGGAATATCATCGGGGTTGGGTAACGTGAACGGATGGTGAGTAGCCATGAGGCGCTGCTCCTCGTCGCTCCACTCGAACAGGGGGAAGTCAACAATCCAGAGGCAGACGAACTTGTCCTTGTCGCGCAGTCCCAGACGGTCGCCCATCTCAAGACGCAGGGTGCAGAGCTGTACGCGGGTCTTGTTGGCATTGTCACCGCTGAGGATGAGCACGAGGTCGCCATCCTTGGCGCCACAAGCCTCCTTGACCTTCTGCCACACTTCGGGCTCGTAGAACTTGTCGATAGAGGACTTCACGGTACCGTCGGCGTTGAACTTCACGTAGACCAGTCCCTTGGCGCCCACCTGCGGACGCTTCACGAAGTCGGTCAGCTGGTCGAGCTGTTTGCGCGTATAGTCGGCTGCACCGGGAACGCAGATACCGCCGATGTAGTTGGCCTCGTTGAAGACAGGGAACGTGCCCGTGCCCTTCAGCTGGTCCATCAACTCCACGAACTCCATGCCGAAGCGAAGGTCGGGTTTGTCGGAGCCGAAACGCTTCATGGCCTCGTGCCAAGTCATGCGCTGCAGCGGCGGCAGCTCCACACCGCGCACCTCCTTGAAGAGGTGACGAGCCAGGTTTTCGAAGATTTCCAGCACATCCTCCTGGTCAGCAAACGACATCTCACAGTCAATCTGCGTGAACTCGGGCTGACGGTCGGCACGCAGGTCCTCATCGCGGAAGCACTTGGCAATCTGGAAGTAACGGTCGAAGCCAGAAACCATAAGCAACTGCTTCAGCGTCTGCGGAGACTGCGGCAGAGCATAGAACTGACCGGGATTCATGCGTGAGGGCACCACAAAGTCGCGGGCTCCCTCAGGCGTAGAACCGATAAGGATAGGCGTTTCCACCTCGATAAAATTCAGGTTATCCAGGAAATTGCGGATAAGTATGGTCATGCGGTGGCGCAGCTCCAGATTCTTGCGCACGGCATTGCGGCGCAGGTCCAGGTAACGGTACTTCATGCGGATATCATCGCCACCGTCGGTCTGGTCCTCAATGGTGAAAGGAGGCGTCAGACTCTCACTCAGAATGTTCAGCTCCGTAGCCACAATCTCAATGTCGCCCGTCGGCATCTTAGCGTTCTTCGACTCGCGCTCGCGCACGGTGCCTTTCACCTGGATGCAGTATTCGCGGCCCAATTTGTTGGCACGCTCCGTGAGCTGTGCATCGTCCGACTCATCGAAAACAAGCTGTGTCAGACCATAGCGATCACGCAGGTCCACAAACGTCATTCCTCCCATCTTACGGGTGCGCTGCACCCATCCGGCCAGCGTTACCTGCTGTCCGGCATTGGCGAGACGAAGCTCACCACAGGTATTTGTTCTATACATATTTTATAGTTGTTGATTTTTCAAGTTGCAAAGGTAGTGCAAAATTTCGATTTAGCGAAGAGAAAACGAATATATTTGCATTAATTCTTATTAATGATGGGGGCTTTCCCTACACAAGAATAGGAGTTCTCCCCTTGCGAAATAGGACTATTCCCTTGCGAACATCACGAAAATGGCCTACCTTTGCCGATGTAAAAACGATATTAATGTTTCACTTAAAGTATAGGAGACACGATTATGAAGAAGATGTTTACACTGGCAATGATGATGGTCATGACTATCTCGGCCAACGCAATGAGTTATAAGACCGCTAAGAACGAGGCATTGTTCTTGAGTGACAAAATGGCTTACGAGCTGAATCTGACGGATGCCCAGTATGAGGACGTCTATGAAATCAATCTGGACTACCTGATGAGTGTGAACGGGCGCAACGATGCCTATGGCACCTGGTGGAAGCGTCGCAACAACGATCTGAAGTATGTGCTGACGGTTTATCAGTATGAGAAGTACCTGAAGCTGAACCACTTCTATCGTCCTCTGGCTTGGAAGAATGGTGATTGGACATTCAACGTCTATACCCACTATTCCAACAAGAACCACTTCTTCAAGGGCCATCCGAAGGGCTTCGCCAGCTACAAGGGGGGCAACAACAAGAAGTCAGACCGCCACTATGCCGACAGGAAGGTGCTGGACAAACCCGCTCCGACGCCGACCATGAAGCATGGTGACTACAAGATGAATACAAAGCCTACTCGTCAGTTTGCACAAAACACTACCGCTAACAGCAAGGGCAAGAAGACGAGCCACTTCAAGTAGTCGAGTTGTTTACTGCCTCTACTATATGCCTCGCAAGAGGACTCCGGGGAATCTCAGCAATGAGGTTCCCTTTTTTAGTCGTTGATGTAGTTCTTCGTCGACATGTCGTAATACAGAGCTTCAAGCTCTGCTATAGTTAAACTCTCCAGCGAGTGCTCTATCTTTCGTATCAGCTCTTCACGACGGAACTCGTCGGACCGTCCGAAGCGTCCTGTATATGCCATAATCCTATAGTCTTGACATAAATTTCTCTCGATCCACAATGAATCTCAGGTGTGTTCCTTCACCAAGCAAAGTCATACCGGAGTACGCAGACACCTTGAATTCAATCTTCTTTCCATCGACCTTCGTTACCTCGGCCGTTGCTTTCACAACATCACCAACCTTTGAGGGCTTCAAGTGGGAAGATTCTATATGACCGCCAACAGTCGTGCAACCTTCCGGCAGTTCATCCTTGACGGCAAGCATGGCAGCATTCTCCATCAGAGCCATCATCATCGGAGTGGCGAGAACGGGCATATCACCAGAACCGACAGCCACAGCGGTCACGGCTTCCGTAACCGTCAATTCACTTGTATGTTTCAATCCTATTTCTATCATTTTCTTATCAAAATATCGTTAGATATGGCTGCAAAGATGCTATACCATGATTTCTTCAATGGCCTTGCGGCTCTTGGATTTCATCTCGTCGGCAGCATAGCCCAAAGGAATGATGACGGCAGGCTCCTCGTTCTCGGGCAATCCAAGCTCTGACTTGCAGAGTTTTGCGTCAAAGTTACACACCCAGCAGGTAGCAAGCCCTTGCTCCGTTGCTGCCAGACAAAGATGCTCCACGGCGATAGCAATATCAATGTTGCCATGAGGTTTGCCGTCAGACCTCACCCACTCCACGTCGTGCAGAATAGAGGCAACAATATACATCGGAGCCGTCTTGAACCAGTCGCGTCCATAGCACTGGTGCAGCTTGGCCTTATCCTCCTCGTTGCTGACGATATGGAACAACCAGGGCTGTCTGTTCACAGCCGAAGGTGCAAGGCGGACACACTCCATGATGTAGTCCAGCTTTTCCTGTTCAACACTCGTAGGCTGGTAGTTCCTACAACTATACCTCGCTTTTGACAATTCCAATAAGTTCATATTTTGATGTTTTTTGAATTTGTCTGCAAAGTTACGGAAAGTCGAGAGCAAAACAAAGAAACTCGCTTCTTTTTTTGCCGAGACGGAGTAATTTCGCCCATCTTTGATGGCAAAGTTACGGAAAAACGAGAGAAATGCAAAAAGAATGCATGTATCTTTTTTTGCCGAGTTACGAATAAATGATTGTTTAATGGAGTTTAAGGAATTGTCAGCATAGTTTAATCGAGTTTAAATTCTGTGCCATTCTGGCCGATTGCGAGTGTCATTTTGTCAATCGGCATATTAGTTGCTTTTAGTCTGGTGAAAGCCGAAGCAAAAGCTGAGGCAATCAAATAAAACAAATTGTTAAACTAAAAGTATAATTAGGAGGTATTAATTATGTTACCAGTAATGTTTCAGAACAGTTGGATGCCAACAGTATTTGAGGATTTCCTGAACAATGATTGGATGCCTCGTGCCAATAGTACAGCACCAGCAGTCAATGTCAAAGAGAGTGAGAAAGAGTACACGATGGAACTTGCAGCTCCGGGCATTAAGAAAGAATATTGCCGTGTGGCCATCAACGATGAGGGCAACCTCACCATCGCCATCGAGAACAAGGCCGAGCACAAGCATGAAGACAAGCATCATCACTATCTGCGCCGCGAGTTCAGCTACTCAAACTATGAGCAAAACTACACGCTGCCTGATGACGTTGTCCGCGACCAGATTTCCGCCAAAGTTGAAGACGGCATTCTGACCGTCACCATGCCGAAGATGGAGCCGAAGCAGAAGGTCACCAAGGCCATTGAGATTTCATAATTCAGGACTATCCTGAATAGATGGCAGGGAGCAGCATCCATAGCGGTGTTGCTCCCTGACTATTTCTGCAAAAGTAAAGGAGAAGAAACCTTTTATCGGTCTCTTCTCCCCTGAAAGCGGAAGGTGAGGGATTCAAACCCCCGATACCCGAAAGGGGTATACCGGATTTCGAGTCCAGCGCGATCGATCACTCTGCCAACCTTCCCTGAAATCGGATGCAAA
>Ga0265299_10004258_pt1 | contig 13603 bp, 9 predicted proteins | sample AusTroGonzalo_MG_4_FD_193485 | JGI IMG/M metagenome (GOLD analysis project Ga0265299, IMG submission 193485) | Bovine rumen microbial communities from tropical cattle in Woodstock, Queensland, Australia - Gonzalo_02 | ecosystem: Host-associated > Mammals > Digestive system > Stomach > Rumen ...
CCTATTGGAGATATTATGAGCATTTTTGACGCATTTAAACCGAAATGGCAAAATTCCAACCCCGCAAAGCGCATCGAAGCGATTGCCGACTTGGATGAACTCACTAGTCAAGATATTGTCGAACGAGTGGCCCTTTCCGATGATAATGTCGAAGTGCGAATGGCTGCAGTTAAAAAACTTGCAATTATTAAGACACTTCAGAGTATTTCTACGAACGACAGCGATTCCAGCGTACGCCGTCAGGCGGAAGCACGAGCTTTCGAAGAAATCGTCAAAAAGCTGAAAAACTTTAACGACTCTGTTCTGGATAGTGAAACACTTGGTTACATCGAAACAATCAAGGACACTCGTTACACCGAAGACGTTCTCAAGGCTACAGACAACATAAATCTAAAGAGGGAATTGGTCAAGCAGTGCAGCAAGCAGTCTCTGCTCGCACAGATTGCAGCTCGCGATACGAACGAAGCCATCGCATTGGAAGCCGCTGAACGCGTAACATCCGAATCTTTACAGGCAGACCTCATCAAGAACTCCAAGCACACTTCCGTCCGCAAGAAAATTTCGGACAAAGTTCATGCAAAGAAAGAAGCCGAAGACAACGGCAAAAAGGCCTTGGAACTTTTGCAGAGCAAGCGCGAAGCGCTCATCAAGCAGGCACACTTCCTCGCCGCACAGAAAGACGCCTTTGCGACAAAGCCGCAATTCGATGCCTTGATGACCGAAGCCAACGCACTTGGCATGGGTGAATCCGCAAGCACGCTCAACGAAATTTACGAAAGCTTCAACAAATTCTACGACGAAGCTAACGCTGCCAAGAAGGCCGCAGAAAATGCCGAAGCCGAAAAGCAAGCCAAGATTGCTCACTTGACTGAAACGCTTGTTGAACTTGAAGGCATGCTCGAAGCTGGCACGACGGAAGAAAATGCAGAACGTGTAAACGCCATTACCGAAGAATGGGCCGCAAACAAGTCCATTATGGATGCAGCTTCCATCAAGCGCTTCAACAACGCTTACTTCAAAACTCAGGAAGCAAAGAAAATTGTTATTCCGACCGCAGAATCTGAAAACGCAAGCGAAGAAGAAATTGCAGTCCGCAAGAGCCTTCTCGAACGTCTCCAGGCACTCTCTGACACAGAAATTGACGAAAATACAGGCAAGCATTTGCACGCCATCATCCGCGAATGGGAAAAGCTCTCGCTCCTCGAAGGCGATGATCCGATTCTCCAGACGTACAATGCTCTCCGTACCAAGTTGAGCGAACTCATCACTGCGTTCAACGAAAAGACACAGAAGGTCATCGAAGAAAATTCCAAGAAGCTCCGTGGTCTCATCGAACGCATCCAGAACATTGACGAAAACCAGGAATTCCGCGAAATTCACAAGATTCTCCGTGACACGTATCAGGAATGGAAGGAAATCGTCGGCGAAAACAAGTTCAAGTATCACGATCTTTGGCAGGAATACAAGATTGCCACTTCTCGTTTCCAAGAAATGCAGCAGTGGGAAAACTGGCACAACGAAAAGGACCGCGATTCCATCATAGAAGAAATGGACGCGCTCTCCAAGGAAACGCCGAGCCAAGCAGTTCTTACCAAATTCCGCGAACTTTGCGGCAAGTGGCGCGAAATCGGCCCCATCTCTGCAGCCAAGTTCCAGGATTACAGAGACCGTTTCCAGACTCTCGTTGATAAGATTAAAGAAAATTGCGCTCCGTTCATCGAAGAACAGAACGCCGAACGCCAAAAGAACTTGACCGAAAAGGAAGGCCTCTGCCAGAAAGTCGAAGACCTTGTTGCTAACGCCGAAATTTTCTGGAAAGACAAGTTCAAGGCCGTGCAAGAAATCCAGGAAAACTGGAAGAACATCGGCATGGTCCCGAAGGAAGCTTTTGCAACTCTCAATAAGCGTTTCAAGGACGCCGTGAACGCCTTCTATGCTCAGCATAAGGAAAATGTGAAGCGCGAAGACGATAGCCGCGAAGCCAACTACGAAAAGAAGGTCGCACTCTGCATCGAAGCCGAAGCCATCAAGGATTCGACGGATTGGAACGCCACTTCAACCAAGCTCAAGCAGCTCCAGGATGCATGGAAGGCTACTGGCCCGGTTCCGAAGAGCAAGTCCGATGAAATCTGGACACGCTTCCGTACCGCTTGCGATTCCTTCTTCGAAAAGAAGCGCAACCACTTTGAAGAAATGGATGCCGCCAAGCAAAAAAATCTCGAACAGAAGCAGGCTCTCTGCGAAAAACTCGAAGCGTTTGACTTGGACAATATTTCCTCGGAAGTTATCGAAACATACAAGACGATTGACGCCGAATGGAAGGCAATCGGTATGGTACCAAAGGATGCCGTTGAATCTATCAACGAACGCTACAATGCAATTGTCAATAAGATCGTTGCAAAGATGGCAGAATCCGATCCGGAACTCCAGGCCAAGATTGCAGAAATCAAGAAGAAAAAGCAAGACTCCATCGAAAAAGTCCGTCAGTTTGCCGAAAGCGCAGGCTCCAACCAGCTCGCCGATGCCGTTCGCGATATCCAGAAGGAATGGGTCACGCTCGGTTCTTGCGGTAACGACGATGCAGAATTGCAAAAGGCATTCCGCGATGTTTGCGATGACTTCTTCACTCGTCGTCGTGACCAGCTCGACATTCAGGAACAGGCTCGCCAGAACAACTTGCAGAAGAAGATTCTCCTCTGCGAACAAGCCGAAGACTTGCTCACGGACTTGAGCGATTCTACGGTTGTAGCTTCGATGAACAAGGTCAAGCATTTCCGCCGCCTCTGGAAGGAAGTCGGTGCAGTTCCTCGCGAACACTCCGAAAAGATTTGGAAGCGCTTCAATACGGCTTGCGACCAGGTTTTCGCCTTCGGACGCAAGGACGAGAAGAAGGATGCGGAAGAAGCCCCTGCTGCTGTAACCGAAGCTTAAGCTAAAAACGTCATCCTGGAGGCACAAAGTGCCGATAGGATCCACAGCATTTACCCCGGCCACAGTGCCGGGGTCTTTTTTTATGTCGTCGAATTCATCATTCCCGGCACCGACCGGGAATCTCCTTTTTCTATCTTTGCAGGCGTAGGTAGCACAACATGAAATTTCCTCCTTGGACAAGTGTAAGCGAAGCGGCCCGACTACTCAACGAAGGCGAGGTCGTCGCTATCCCGACAGAAACGGTTTACGGACTCGCAGGCAATGCATTCGAGCCAAAGGCCCTCGCCAAAATCTTTGCCGCTAAAGAACGCCCGACTTTTGATCCGCTGATAGTCCACATCGCCGATATCGCACAACTTACAGACATCGCCAAGGACATTCCCGATAGCGCCTACAGACTCGCCGAAGCCTATTGGCCGGGCCCGATGACCATCATCCTCCCCAAAAAGGATTGCATCCCCGACCTTTGCACAAGCGCCCTCCCCTCTGTCGCCGTGCGCTTCCCGAGCCATCCGATTGCACAAGCCATCATCAAGGAATCAGGACTCCCGCTTGCCGCCCCGAGCGCAAACCTTTTTAAGCACGTGAGCCCGACAACCGCAGAACATGTAGCCGCGCAACTCGCCGACCGCATTGCAGGTATTGTCGATGGCGGCCCATGCTCTGTTGGCGTCGAAAGTTCAATCATTTCTCTTGTCGGCGAACCGACCGTCATGCGCCCGGGCGCCATCACGCCGGAAATGTTCAAGGCCATTCTCGGCGAAGTGAAAATCAAGGAATCCACGTCTAAGCCGGGCCAGCCGATGCTAGCCCCCGGCCAATGCGATACGCATTACCGCCCGCAAGTCCCACTTTATTTTGGCGAACTCCCTGCAGGCTACACGCTCCCCGAGCATACCGTACGCATCGCATTCGGAACGCAAGCAGGCCCTATTCCCGCAACCGTAAACTTGTCCGCAACAGGCGACATGGTCGAAGCGACATCAAAACTGTACGCTTACATGCACGATCTTGATGACCCCAAGTACGACTTGATTCTCGTTGACCCCATCCCGAACACCGGCGTAGGCATGGCTTTAAACGACAGGCTCAAGAGAGCGAGTATAAAGGTATTGCCGTAGGCACCTTATATCGGAAACAGCGGGTAGTTTTCCTTGGTATAAGTACGCGTAAATGCGTTAAAGTGCCACCACTCGCTGGGAAGCATCACCCAGCCCGCACGCTTCATGATGTTGCGAAGCAAATTACGATTATCGATTTGCTGTTGCGTGAGGCGCCCAGAAGCCAAAGCATCCGCCTCACCCACAAATCCCGCACAACGTTCAAACGAATCAAAATCGGTGCCCATGTCCACCATCACGCCTGCACTATCGGCAAGGCCCAAATCCAGCGCCAAGCCATAATTGTGGAGTCCACCCGTCTTACCAGACGAGACAAAATGGCTATAAGGCGTCCCAGCAACAGAACTCTTGAGAACAGACTGCGCATACATCGGACGCGCCGCATCAAAAATCACAAGCGAATAGCCCGGCAATTCTTTTGCCATAATAGAAAGAGCACGCCTTAACTTAGGCAGACCGTCTTTATGAATAAACGCACGCTGGATTCCGCAATACATGTCATGGCCAGTCACGTTGTTAAACGTAGCATAACGCAAGTCCATACGGAGGCCTCGCATATACGTAATTTCGACCAAATTAGAATCGTGTGTAGCGTAGTCTATCCACTTTTTGGCAGACGTACAATAACGCAAAGGCTTTTCTGGCTTGGGCGGAACAAAGAGCGAATCCGTTTCGTGAGCAAACGAGAAAACAGCAAAGAATGCAAAAGCTAACAGAATAGATTGCTTCCGCCACGCTCTGCCCGCCGCAGGTTCCACGTTCGTTCCTCGCAATGACAACTTGCGCAACTTCCTACTGTCTACTTCCTACCGTCTACTAACTAAATTCCCAATTGCACTTCGACGCCAAATTGGAAGTAGAGCCCCATGCCCTTTGCAATAAACGGCACCAAGTCATAACCATTATCGGTATTCTTGTCATTATCGCGAGCAACCCAAGAACGTTCACGAGCATTCTCGGAACCAAGGAATCTAAGCGCAGCAACATCAAGTTTAGAGAAAACGTTATCCACTTCAAGATAGAACCTTGCGTTTCTGAAGAAGCCCTTCGTCTTTGTCAAATCCAGATTCACGCGAAGATCCGTTCTGTACAAGTCCGTAAATTCGTGATAATCCTTAAGTTCACGAGTTCCGACCTTGCCCTTTGAAGCGGGCTTAATCGCATAGTAATAAAGCGGTCTATGCCATGCAGCATGGTGCGTCAAAATGACAGACACAATGGAATCCTTGCGCGGATAATATCTCAAGTGCGTAATCATGTCCAAACGAGAATTTGCTTCCCACGGTAACGACTTGCCACCCTTCAGTTCATATTCGCCATATACAGAACTTGCATTCATAGCCATCGAAAAATGGTGAGACGTTTTCCATTCAAGCGAGCCCGATGCACCGGTTACCCAAGCGTAATCAATCGGAGTGACATCGTTATAATTTGCAAAGACCTTCGGCAACGGAAGCAACGGATCAAAATAGAATCGTCCAAAGCCCGACATCTGGGCCACCAAATACTTAGAACGGTAACCAAAGCCCAACTTGAGCGATGTTCCCGATTCCAAGCGGCCCGTCAAATCGCCATCATCAAAGTAATGTTTCCAGTCGGCACGGTAAGCAGCATTGCCAAAAAGTCTCCAGTACGCAGTATCCGTTTTAGACAAATTGCGTTCCATATCAAAGGAGGCTGTCGGCAAAGCCTTATGGTCTGCGCGATCCGCAACAGCACCCACAGAAAGCATATGCTCAGAATTATTGTTTTTCCAATCAAGAGTTATAGCACCCGATAAAATACCCGTCTGGTAATCACGGCTTTCATTACCACCAGCCACCGGATAACTGCGTTCCACAAAATGTTCTTCGTAAAGGACCGCACCCCGTAAATCAGCTCCGAAAATATCCGCATTATAGCGCTTATCGGCACCAAGACTCAACGTCGTATGCGTTTGGCTGTAACCGTCAATAAACGTTTTTACCGATGGATCAGGGAGATTTCCTGTACGGAATCCAGTCGTATCGCGAATCGTGTCACTCAACTTTTCACGCACAAGGCCTGCATGGAAACTAGCCCCGAACTTTGACGCATATTCAGCGCCAATAACCAAATACTTCTGACTACCCTCGATAATATCAATCGAATTGACTGTACCATAGTTGGACGATGTGTCCTGACTGATCTTGTATTCATCGGAACTGTACAAAGTACGCAAAGCCCAGGTTCGATTTCCAAGAGAATCAGATCCATTGAACTGAGCATACACATCAAATGCAGACAAGTCAAACGGGTCCGAAGACTTGACCTTTTCATCATCAGACGTTTCCGTATTGCGCTTACGGAATTCCGTAAAGAACTTTTCGCCCAAATTTTTGAGCATGAAATCATCAAGACGGCGGAACGAGAAACGGAAACTGTCCCAAATAAAGAACGGAGCATCGAGCACGACTTCCTGGAGCGTAAGTCCAGCCGAACCTCTCAAGCCCCACTCGCCACTCGTCTGTTCCGGAATGTACTGGATAGAAGTCGCAAGACCTTGCCCGAGCGGTCCCTGGCCATAATGATCATGCACTTCGATGCCGCTCAACGTATGCGGGTTCACAACAGACAAATTGCCGGGAAAACCAACATCCAAATGGCGCATATTCGGGATGCGGAGACGACCTAAATGATAAGCGACATCACTTGCACGCGAACCATCGTAATAAAGAGCGCTGCTGAAATCTTTCTGTCCTGAAACGCCGGGCATCTGGCTCAAGTGCTCAGTCAAATCAAAACGCATGCCCGCAGCATCTTCGAGTTTTTCGAGCTTGACCGTACGTTCCACTTCCCACTTGATCGGTTCGCCATCACCGATAATCGTACTCGAACCAAGGTTCGTAACGTTCGTGCTAAGCGTAATCACCATGTCCATCAAATCGCTGAAATCCTGCAACTCGACAAACACACTGTCAAAGCCTTCTTTCTTGAACACAAGCTCCGCATTCCTGGAATCGACAGACAGTTCGAAACGACCTCGAGAATCTGTCTCCCCGATGAGTTTACCGGACTGGTATGTGACTCGAACACCCTTGACCGGCAAGTCCGATTCAGCTTCAAGAACAACACCGATAATCGTTGTCGGGGATGCAGCGAGAGCCCCTACGACAAGAAATAAGACAAAACAGAAAATTAAGCGAAACTTCATGCTCCCAAAATAGATAATTTGCGCGAAAAAAACTCACAGCACAGCACTCATAACGGCTATATTATACTCATGCTTAACGTTTATTTAGTCCAAATGGACAGCGCAAAGGGTTGCAAGTCCGAAAACATTGCAAGGGCGAAGAAAATGATTCTTGACGCACGCCCTACCGAAGGAAGCTTAATCCTACTCCCAGAAATGTTTGCCACAGGCTACATTCCATCAAATCTCGATGAAGCCTCCGAAGACTTTTCCGCGCGCGACTCTGGCGAAACCGCCTACATGCTTTCCGAAATCGCCACGGAGACCGCCTGCACCGTCATGGGCGCAGGCATCACTCATGCGGCCAAAGGTTTTTACAACCACGTAAGCATTTACAATCCGCACGAGCCCCAGGAATTCTGCGGGTACAACAAAATCAACTTGTTCTTCCCCGAGAAAGAAAGCTTTAAAGCGGGTGATGAAATTAATTTATTCACCATTCACGGAAACTGGAAAATAGCTTCGTTTGTATGCTACGACTTGAGGTTCCCCGAAATATTCCGCGAAGCAACCAAACTTGGAGCAAACCTCATCACGATTCAGGCAGCATGGCCCGCCAAAAGAAGAGCCCACTGGGAAACTCTCCTTAAAGCACGCGCCATTGAAAACCAGGTCTACATCGCCGCCGTAAACGCAGTAAGCGAAGCCCCCAATGCAACAAAGACCTCACTCGCAGGATCATCCCTCATAATCGCCCCCACCGGCGACATTCTCGCCGAAGGTCCAGCCCAAAACGAAGCGATTATTTCTGCCGAACTAGACCTGGAGGCCGAAAAAGATTACCGCAAGTCATTCCCCGTTCTCGACGGAATCGTTCCTCCAGATTTGATTTAAAACACATCACGCGACAACAAGCGACCAAGCCCCTTGGACAACCCGTCAATGCTAACATATTGAAGCTCAACGAGTTAGCGTTTTCTTTTTATATATTTGTCGAAAAATTTTCTTTTACGCATAACCACATGGCTACGAAAAAGATTATTTTTTACTTACATGTTTAAAATCAAAGAGGTTTTAATATGGCAACAACAAGCAACATTGATTATGCAAAAGAGCTCATCAAGGCTGGCCTTAAACGCGAACTGATCATAAAAATGACCTCCATTTCTGAACACGAATACAGTCTCCTCCAGCGTGAACTCCTTGCCACAGCCTAAATTTGCAGCTCATTTTAGACATACCCGCACAAAAAGCGACTGACAATGCTCCGCGCAAAGCCGCTGTTTTGGCATGCTATAAAGACGGAAGCCTTTTGCTCGATGCAAGAGACAACCTCAAACCAGCAAGGTTTACATTAACCTCTGCAGACAACTTTCCATGGGCTTTATTCATTGAAAAACTGCTTGCCGCCTGGCAACTCAGCGACTACAGCGATGTCCCTGAAGCATTCAAGCCCATCAAGCAAATTCCGACATTCGTAATTGAAGGTCTCCCACGAGAACCTGTCCCGCAACAACTTAAAGTTTTAGCATCGCTACGTTCGCAAGGCTACTTTGCCTCGCTTCAAAGCCCCAGCAAATAAATTCAGGGCATAAAAAAAGAAAGTGCCCTCTCCTAATCCACGCCGACCAAACATCGACCATAATTGAAGACACTTTCTTTGTTTTTCCAAGGAGAATCCACCCTTCCATCTCCTACGATTTATATTATACATTATTTTCTGAGAACAGATTATTATAAAAAAAATACTTTCTAATCAAAAAATATATATTGACGCATAGAGGCGCCACATTATGAACCTGATAAAATATCTTAGCAAACAACGTTGGTTCATGGGGAAAAACAGAACCATCACTCGAGTAGACCCGTTCGACTCCACAGAAGCCGGAGGCACTCGCATCAGGCTCGTCAAGGTTTCATTCGGTGATGGCGAAAGCGATATTTACACAATCATCGATGACGAAAACGTTGTTGGAAAAATACTCGAAGACGCATTCCTCGATGGTGCGCAGCAATCCATATTCTCTGGCGACTCAGGATTTTTCACGTTCCGAATCACCGCCCCCATCCCGAAGGCGCCCCTCACAAGCATCAAACCTGTTTCGAAAGAACAAAGCAATTCCGCATTTTGCGCACCCGGCAAATTTTTCTTTAAGCTCTATCGCAGACTGGAACCCGGTTTACACCCCGAAGCAGAAATTCTCGAAGCGATGAACAAGGCAGACAGCAGTCGCGTTCCCAGACTTTACGCCGTCTGCAATTACAAAACAAAGGGCGGAGAAATTTACACATGGGGCATTCTCGAAGAGCATTTTCCAAACGCAACTGATGCCTGGAGCGAGTTTTGCAACAATCTGGACAGCACTGATGCATTCCAACTCGGCATGTCCACCGCACAAATGCACGAAAGCCTAAAACCGCTAAGCGGTCCCAAGTACAGTAACATCGAGCCTCCTTTCGACAAGCTGGAACAATTGCTCAAAAATTCAACGGACACAGAGTTTGCACCACAGCTTCGCGAACGACTCCCGGAACTGCGCATTCGTTACAGCGATTTGTTGCGCGAAACATTCAGCGACAAGACTATTAAAAAGCAGCGCATCCATGGAGATTTCCATTTGGGGCAAGTGCTTATTACGCAAAGCACCAATGGCACCAAGCATTTCGAGATGATTGACTTCGAAGGCGAACCCACGCGCAGCCTCGATTACAGGCGTACCATCCGCTCCCCCGCCGTCGATATTGCGGGCATGTTGCGCAGTTTCGCCTATGCAAGCGCTGTCGCCAAAACCGATCCGACAGAAGCAAGTCAAGCTTTTATCATGGGATATTCCAAGGTTTCCGGAATTTCAGCAAAAACCATAGAAAAGGAATGTAAGCCTTATATTTTGGCAAAAGCCATCTACGAAGCTTGTTACGAACTGGAATTTCGCCCCAACTGGTTTTGGATTCCGGCAAAAGCTCTGCTAAGGCTTTAACCAACAAGCGCCACAACCCGAATTTTATTATATTTGGGCGCACGATGACACCAGAAGAAATGGAACAATTACTCCGCAAGGAAGCAACAGAGCTCGTCAAGACCGAGCCGCTTTCGAAGTTAATGCTCGAAGAGCAAGTCCTTAACCGCAAAAATTTTGCGGATATGCTCTGCGTGACCTTAGCTTGTCAACTCGCCGGAGAAGTCATCGACCGTACGGAACTGGAAAAAATTTTCTGTTCCATGTACGAGAAATACCCGAACTTGCTCGTTTCGGCAACGAAAGACTTGCACGCAACGGTCTTGCGCGACCCCGCCTGCACAAGCCATTTGGAACCGCTATTGCTTTTCAAGGGATTCCAGGGATTGCAAGCCTATCGCGTCGCCCATGTGCTGTGGGAAGAAAACAGGCATTTCCCGGCCAAGATGCTCCAGAACATCATCAGCCGCAAATTCGGCATGGACATCCACCCGGCTGCTAAAATCGGTCACGGACTTTTGGTGGACCACGCAACGAATATCGTCATCGGCGAAACAGCAACCGTCGGGAACAACGTGAGCTTTTTGCACGGCGTGACCTTGGGTGGTACCGGCAACGAAATCGGCGACCGTCATCCGAAAGTCGGTAACGGCGTAATGCTCGGTGCACATGCCCAGCTGCTCGGCAACATCCACATTGGTGATGGAGCTAAGATTGGCGCAGGCGCTGTGGTGCTTTGCGACGTTCCTGCCCACACGACATACGCCGGCGTCCCGGCTGTTCAAGTAGGCCACCCGCACGACGAAATGCCGAGTTTCAACATGCAACAAGATTTCACGAGAGACAAAGGCTAATAGTTGGTAGAACTTAGACCGCTTCGCTTTTAGAACTTAGAAAGAGTCGAAGGATCTTAAGCAAAGCGAGAGGGATTCCATGCGGAAAGCGGACAAGATTAAATTCATTGGCGATAAGCTGGACGAACTCTTTCCGGATCCGCCCATTCCGTTAAATTACACGAACGCCTTCACGATGCTCGTGGCTGTCGTTCTGAGCGCCCAATGCACCGACATCCGAGTCAATCAAGTTACAGCAGAGCTCTTTAAACTCGCAGACACTCCCGCCAAAATGCTCAAGCTCGGTGTCGACCGCATTGCCGAAATCATCAAGCCCTGCGGATTCTTTAACACCAAAAGCGTGAACATCTTTAAGCTCTCTCAAGCGCTCGTCGAAAAGTTCAAAGGCGAAGTTCCGCACACATTCGAAGAACTCGAAAGTCTGCCCGGTGTTGGCCACAAGACGGCGAGCGTCATCATGATTCACATTTTTAAAATCCCGGCATTCCCTGTCGATACGCACATCCACCGCCTCGCAGAACGCTGGGGCTTAAGTGATGGATCGAGCGTCGAAAAGACAGAAGCGGATTTAAAAAAAGCTTTTCCCAAGGAAGAATGGGAAAAGCGTCATTTGCAAATCATTTACTTTGGTCGCACTTACTGCAAAGCCCGTGGGCACAAAAACGAAGAATGCCCGATTTGCAGCAAAATTAGACGAGAGACTAAAGACGAGAGATAGTTGGCAGTGGCTAGGAATCGTCATCCAATCTTGTACATTAGCGGTTTCTAGAATCTCCGCGGCGTGGTGGCGGCGGCGGATTATGCGAACCACGGCGTTCCACCCTGCGAGAACCTTGATTATCATCCGAACTTGAAGCCGGAGGAGGTGGAGGCGGGAACGGGCGTCTGTAATTCGTCGATGGTGATGGAGTCGACGTTGTGCGAGGTTCCGATGTAGCCGATTTATTCAAGCTCTGCGATGCAGAAGCTGGCGGAACCGGGCGACTTTCCCTAAAGCTATTAGAACGCGGCGGCGGCGGTGCTGCTGGACGCCTATAATTCGAAGGAGGCGGATTATCCATGCGCGGACGCGGCAGTGGCGGGTTTTTAATGCGTTCACGATGCAGAGATCTTGCATGATGCCGCACCGGCGGTCTGTGATAGCGATGCGGATGACGATAATGCAGGCGACGGTATCCCCAATCGTAATAGAAAGGATCCCAGCCCCAATAAACAAGGCCAGCCCCAGTCCATACGCCATTCACATAACGCAACCGAACATTGCCATCGGAAACAACGTAATAAACGACACGCGGGTCGTATTCCGGAACATACACATATTCCTCACGAGTTGGTTGAATCCAAACATTATCATCAACCTTAACTTCTACCTTATCATCGCTATTCAAATAGCCATTCTTGTGAGCAACCTTGCGCATGCGCTGCACAGCATCCATCACGTCGGCTTTTTGCATTTCAACCGCTTCACCCAATTGCTTTGCCCAAGTCGCATACTTCGACATTTTACGGAGAACATCCGGGAAAGGAATTAACGCGATGACCGACTCATCGTATTCCAAATCCGCACGCTCAATGGCATAAGCCAAATCGTCGCCCTTCAAATTTCGATGGGCATTTGCAAAAGCAGACGCACGTGGAATATCCTCGACATGCGTCGAGGCATCCAGCACATGAACGAGCAACGGATCAGGATAAAGCGCAATCGTTGCGACAAGAGTATCTAGTTCCGAAGGCGTGTAACGGGACTGCGCATTTGCAAATCCAGCAAAAAGCATCAGTAGCGGCAAAAGCGATTTTAGCGTTTTTCCAAACATAGAAACCTCCTTCTTTAAAATACATCTTATTAGATGTTGTAGGCCAGCCCGAGGTTTCAAATTATCCCATTTTTTTATAAAAATCAACTGTTGTCTAGTCATAAACGCAAACAAAGTGTTTACCGAAAAATGCGTTACTTTTCAAAACAAAGGCATATATATTTCCTTATATAATAACTGGATTGTGTAATGGTAAAAGAAATCGTTTTATCGTGGTGCTTTGCGGTGGGGGTCGCTCTAGCCCAGACCTACGATTTGCCCATTATGTTCATTGACACTAAGGGTTATTGCCTTAACTACAATGTCACTCAAAAAATAGCCGCCACAATAAAAATCTTGGATGGGAAAACAAACAACGTTGCCGATAGCTCCAAAGCCACGCAATACAACATTGGCATTAAAGTCCGCGGGATATCCTCGGCAAAACAGCCCAAGCCAGACTATACCGTCGAATTCTACGATTCAACGGGCAAAGACATGAACGTAGGCCTGCTCGGCCTCCCCCCTTCCGATGACTGGATTTTACTCGGGCCTTATGTCGATAAAAGCATGGTCCGGAACTCGTTAGCCCATTGGCTTTTTCGGCAAGCAGGCCGTTACAGCCCACGCACTAAACATTTCGATTTGTACATCAATAGAGTCTATCGTGGTGTTTATGTGCTTATCGAAAGAATCAAACGTGACAAATACCGTGTCAACATAAGCGAACTCAAAGAAACAGAGATCGAAGGAGAAAACCGGACCGGTGGCTACATTTGGGAATTAGACCATAAAT
>Ga0265299_10004259_pt1 | contig 13601 bp, 10 predicted proteins | sample AusTroGonzalo_MG_4_FD_193485 | JGI IMG/M metagenome (GOLD analysis project Ga0265299, IMG submission 193485) | Bovine rumen microbial communities from tropical cattle in Woodstock, Queensland, Australia - Gonzalo_02 | ecosystem: Host-associated > Mammals > Digestive system > Stomach > Rumen ...
ATTGGCACCAAGTCCCAGCAGGCCCTGAGGCAGCAGCAGGAGCAGAACAAGACCGTGCGCCTGCAATGGTCAAAGGCCGAACGTGAAGCTGAGCAGCAGCGTCGCTTTGAACTCAGGCAGGCCAAGAAAAAGGAAAAGCACCGTGGGCATTAGAAAAGTACACACTTTTTACAAAATCACCGAAAACAATTCCCGGAATCTCGACTGCGCCGTTTACCCCCAGTGATTGGGGACAATTCTGTAAAAAGAAGTAAAATGATGTAAAGTTGTGTACTATGGCGTAAAATCTTCAAAACCTTGAACCACGCGTGGTTCAAATGTGGTTCAAATACCCCCGAAATGCTCCGAAATAATGGACAAAAATCCAAAATTGATTATGAGTCAATGCGCTGATTTTCAATATGGTTTTTTGGATTAGTACGGGGCTTTACGGTGGATTTATTTGCCGATGCATTAAGTAAGACTGATTGATTATTAATTAGTTACAAATCTTTGGTTCATATACGGTTCATTTTTTTTCAAACTTTTCCGAACTCTGGAAATGCAATAAAAAACGGCAAAAAAGTCCTCTGAAATATCTCAAAGGGCGTTTTTTGTCGAAAAAAACGAAAGCGGAATTACGGGAGAACTACGGTCTTAAGAGCAGTTTTTCGTCAAAAAATGTCAATTTGGATTAATTCCAAATAAAATTTCTTGTTACTTGTTATATATCAATATGTTTCGAATTACGGAGAGAAGTATATTTTTAATAAGTGGGGGTTCTGTTCAAAAAAGAAAGAATGTATTTCCTTGAAAAGGACTTTGAAATAGAAACAGCATCACATTCCCTAACTTAACCTTGTTTCATACTTGTTTACTTGTCCAGTATATCTAATACAGAGGACTATTAAACAAGTCCCTTTTTCTTTTTAATCGAGTCCTTTATTTATAGAAGAGGGACTGAAATAATGGTTTACGCTTTCTGTAAAGTGTAAAGCGCGTTTTACAACTTTGAATTATAAGGAATCGATTGATTGTTAGCATATTATGCATTTTGGCACGGAGGGTGATTTTTGGAGTAGGCAAATGCATGAATGATGTTAAACAATCTAATGCCTAAAAGTATGAAACGCATGTTTGTATTATTGATTATGGCGCTGATGAGCGCCGTGACGGTGAACGCAAAGACGGTCCGTGGCTATGTGTCCGACAAGGAGGGGAATCCGGTCGTCGGCATGAAGATGGTCGTGGTGAACACGGACAACCCCTCCAAAAAGAGCGTAGCCGTGACCGATGAAGAGGGGTACTTCTCCATGCCGGTCCCGGAGGACCTCGACACCTCGGATCTTGTCGAGGTATTAGCCGGCAACGGAGCCAGGGTCGTCAGGTACCGGGAGACATCCACAGGAATCCTGATCGTAATCGAACCGTCCCAAAAGAGGGAAAGGGCATTGGAACAGAAGTAATGTCCGGACACGGGGATTCCGAATAATGTTGTACCTTTGTAAAGACTCTTTACAGTTTTGTAAGGAGGCTTTACGGCTTTACACGGGCCGATTGAAATGCAAGTGCCTGACTATATGCGTGTTGCGCTGTTTGGAATGGAATTTGACTCGTGTACGTGCGTAAAAGACTGATTTGACAATGGCTTCCAAGATTGGGAAAATACTGGTCGTAGATGATAACCAGGGCATTCGCCGGGCGCTGGAGATACTGCTGCCCATTCACTTCGCCGAGGTGAAGACGATACCTTCGCCTTCCACGCTCGTTTCGACGCTGGAGCAGTACCGGCCGGATGTGGTGCTTCTGGACATGAACTTCTACACAAACATCAATACGGGCAACGAAGGGCTTTACTGGGCGGGTGAAATCAAGAAGATGGTGCCGGAGGTGGAAGTCGTATTGTTCACCGCTTACGCCGACATCGCCCTGGCCGTGGAAGGGATGAAGAGGGGAGCCTTCGACTTCATCGTGAAGCCCTGGGACAACGACAAGCTGATCGAGGTACTGACCGCCGCCCGGGACAAGGCAAGGAAGGCCCTGAAAAGGGACACTCATTCTTCTTTTGACCAGAAATCGGACAGCCCCATGTTCTGGGGCACATCCCCGGCCATGAAGAACATCGGTAAGACGCTGGACAAGATCGCCCCTACCGATGCGACGGTCCTGATCACCGGAGAGAACGGTACCGGCAAGGACGTGCTGGCGCGTGAGATCCACGCCCACAGCCTCCGGAGCGAGAAACCGATGGTCGCCGTCGATGCAGGGGCCATCACCGAGACGTTGTTCGAAAGCGAGCTGTTCGGCCATGTCAAGGGCGCATTCACCGATGCCCACACAGACCACATGGGGAAGTTCGAGCAAGCCGATGGCGGCACGCTCTTCCTGGACGAGATAGGAAACATCCCGCTGCATCTTCAGGCCAAGCTGCTTCGCGCCATCCAGAACCGGAGCGTCGTCCGCGTGGGAGGCAGCGAGGCCATCCCGGTGAATATCCGGCTGATCTGCGCGACCAACATGGACCTCGACTCCCTGGTGCGCGAAGGCCGGTTCCGCGAGGATCTGTACTACCGCATCAATACCGTGCATATCGCCCTGCCGGCACTGCGGGAGCGGAAGGAAGACATTGTACCGCTGGCGCAGCTATTCCTGGAAAGGTTCGCGGAGAAGTATCATCGGCATTTGACAGGGATTGCTCCGGAGGCAGCTGCACTGCTGACGGAGGGGCACTGGAGTGGGAATATTCGCGAGTTGCAGAACTACATTGAGAAGGCGGTTATCCTTTCTGATGGGAGCGAGCTGACGGCGAAGGATATTCATTTAGAGCAGGCGGCTAAGCCTGTCGGCACCACCATCAAGGCGGTGAGTGAGGCAGAAGAGGAGCGGATGATTCGACAGGCATTGGACCGGACGGATGGCAATATTTCTGCGGCAGCGAAGATACTGGGCGTGAGCCGGCCGACACTGTATGCTAAACTGAAGAAGTACGGGCTATGACCTTTACCGTGTGGCATATCGTTGGGGCTTGTTCTATCGTCGCCATTGTGGTGGCGGTGGTTGCTACGCTCCGGACCAGGCACAAGGACATCAAGAAGGTGGCCTATATGATGGATGCCCTGGAAGACGGTGAACTGAACTTCCGCTTCCAGGACAAAAACAAGTTCAACCGCACCTTGAACCGCATCCGGACCATCTTCGAGAAGCAGCGGCAGGCCCACGAGCAGGATTCGTGGACCAAGCTGATACGCGTGCTGACCCACGAAATAATGAACACTGTGTCGCCGATCGCCTCTCTCTCCGATGCAATGGCCAAGTCAGTAGACGAAAAAGGCCGCAGCGAGATGGACATCAAGGCCGGCCTGGAGACAATCTCCGATTCTTCCAAGAACCTTATCGATTTCGTGCAGACCTACCGGCAGCTCTCCGGCGTTGCGAAGCCTGTCCGCAAGGCGCTCGACCTCCAGGAACTGATGGACGGCGTCATCGCCCTCAACAGCGAGTTCGCGGCTGCCTGCGGTGCCGAGTGCCGCTACCATCCCGAAGAGCCCGACCTGATGATCTACGCTGATGAAGGCCAGATTTCCCAGATTCTCATCAACCTTATCAAGAACGCTCTGCAGGCCGGTGCGAAGCACGTCGACATCAGCGCCCGGATGGGCAAGGACGACGAGGTGATAGTGCTGGTGGCCAACGACGGTGAGCCCATTCCCCCCGCTGCGCAGGAACAGATATTCATTCCCTTCTACACTACAAAAAAGGAAGGCTCAGGCATAGGCCTGAGCATTTCCCGACAGATCATGCGCAACCATAACGGCAGCATAGAGCTCGACTCCAGCGAACCCGGCCGCACCGCCTTCCGTCTGGAGTTCAGGTAGGCCTCAGACTTCAGTTCCGCCAGCATAGTGTAAAGCAGGAATTGTAAAGAGAAAAGTGTAAAGAGTTGTAAAGACCTTTACACTTTTTCGTTTTTGCGCCTTAGGCTTACCTACTGATAATCAGCGATTTGTCTATTTTGGTATAATGGATGTTCATTTTTGGCACAAGAAGATTCATTTCATACATGAACAAATTTATTATCATTTGGTTTTTTGGTGTTGTCTTCGGTGCCTGCATACCTTCTATGCAGGCCTGGGGACAGACTATGACGCTCCACGATTGTATGGAGTACGCAATTTCCAACTCTACGAAGATCCGCATTCAGCAGGCTGCAACCGGAGATGCACAGATAGACCGAAGGGATGCGGCTCTGGTGCTGTTTACTCCTCAGATCAGTGCGCAGACCTATGCGTACTACAACTTCGGCCGCAGCATCGACCCTCAGACGAATACGTATTTCAATACCACGGCGTTCCATAATAATTATGGCGTGAGCGCCGGGTATGATTTGTTTGACGGTTTCAAAGCAGTGAATAACTACAAGATTTCCAAAACCGGGATGCTCATCGCTGACTCGCAGGAGAAGCAGGTGGAGGCCGATATCTGCCTGGCCGTGATGGAGGCTTACTACAATGTGGTCTACTACAAGCGCCTCTGCGATGTTTACGAGGAGCAGGTGGCGGTGGCTGAGCAGGCGCTGGCCAAGGCCAAGAGGCAGGAAGAACTAGGCCAGAAAGGTCACGCGGATGTAATCCAGATGGAGGCTGATTTGGCGGACCGTCAGTATGACCTGACGAACACTTACAATATGTACTGCGACCAGAAGATGACCCTCGCCGATCTGATGTTCTGGCCGGTGGATGAGGAACTGAACATCGACACGTCCATGCCGGTGTGGCAGATTGAGCCGGTGGCCACTGAGTCTGTGGTGGATTTTGCCCTGGAACATGATCCGGGCGTCCAGATTGCCGGCTGGCAGGAACTCAATGCTAAGCGGGAACTCAACACGGCCAAGTGGCAGTTGCTGCCTACCGTGGGCCTTTATGCGGGCTGGAACACCAGCTACTATACCTATCAGGGTTCTACCACCAATCCTTTCTGGAATCAGTTCAAGAACAATGGCGGTGAGTATGTGGAGGTTTCCGTGTCGATTCCTATCTGGAACCGCCTGAGCAAGCATTCCGCGGTTTCCAGGAAGCAGCACGCCTTGGATAAGGCTACCGCCGAGTTGGACCGGAAGCGCCGCGATGTGGAGAGCGAGGTCAGAAGGGCCATTCAGGACCGTGACGGTGCAGCTACGGCTTATCAGCAGGCGCAGCGCAAGTCCGAGGTGCAGCAGGAGGCCTACAGCCTCAACCTCAAGAAGCTGGAGCAGGGTCTTATCTCCCCGCTGGAATTCCAGACCGCGAACAACAACTACCTCAAGGCCCAGGCAGATGAAATGAACAGCTTGTTCATGTATCTCATCAAGCAGGCTGTGGTGAAATACTACAACGGCGTCGAATATGTAAATCAATAAGATATTATGGATAAGATTATCGAGAAGAAGACAGGTTGGCGCGTGGCGTTCACGAAGAAGGCTCTGCCGTGGTGGCTGGGAGCATTGCTGCTGACATTTGTTATTTACCTGATTGCAAGACCCAATGCCAAGACGCTGCGGGTGGATGGAGAGTCCATCACAGTATCGACAGCAGTTAAGGGAGAATTCAACGACTATATACGAATCAGCGGCCGCGTGCAGCCGATGACGACCATCCAGCTGAGCCCGCAGGAAGGCGGCATCGTGGAGCAGATCCTCATCGAGGAAGGCTCAAGGGTCAAAGCGGGCGACCCCATCCTGGTTCTGTCCAACGACAACCTGGACCTGTCCATCCTGAACTCGGAGGCCGAGTTGGCCGAAAAGGAGAACATCCTCCGCAACACGCAGATCCAGATGGAGCAGCAGAAACTGGATGTCCGTCAGAACGAACTGGAGTACGGCACTCAAGTGGACCGTCTGAAGCGTGCCTACGAGCAGCAGAAGGCCCTCTATGAGGATAAGCTCATCGCCAAGGAGGACTACCTGAAGGCCGAAGAGGACTACAAGCTCGCACAGCAGAAATACGAACTTATCCGCGAGCGTTCCAAGCAGGACAGCCTCTATCGCGGCACCCAGATCGACCGGATGGAGGAATCTCTGGAGAACATGCTTCTGAATATGTCGATGATCCGCCGCCGCAAGGACAACCTCATCGTGAAAGCTCCCATCGACGGTGAACTCGGCCTGCTGGATGTCGTACTTGGCCAGAGCATCGCCAGCGGCACCAAGATCGGCCAGGTGAACTCCGTCGGAGTATATAAGGTGGAGGCCCAGATCGACGAGCATTATATCGACCGCGTCGTAGCCGGTCTCGAAGCCACCTTCGAGCGCCAGGGCGAGACCTATGCCACCAGCATCCGAAAGGTCTATCCCGAGGTGCGTGACGGAAAGTTCCAGGCGGACTTCAAGTTCGAAGGTCAGCAGCCCGACAACATCCGCGCCGGCCAGACCTATTACCTCAACCTCCAGCTGGGCCAGCCGGAAGAGGCCGTCATCATCCCTCGCGGCACATTCTACCAGAAGACCGGCGGCAAGTGGATCTACGTTGTTAACAAAGAGGGCACCAAGGCAGTGAAGCGGGAAATCCGCATCGGCCGCCAGAACCCCCAGTACTACGAAGTCCTGGAAGGCCTGGAGCCCGGTGAAAAGGTGATAACCTCCGGGTATGAAACTTACGGTGATAGTGATGTATTAGTATTTTAAGCGATGAAGAGTTTTTGGAACTTTCTGAAGAAGAATAAGTTATACGGGGCCATCAACCTCATAGGCCTTACGGTGTCGATGGCCTTCGTGCTCCTGCTGGCGGTGTATATTCAGCGGCAGTTGTCCACGGATTCCTTCCAGGAGAATGCCGACCGAATCTATGTGATTGCCACTGAAAGGCAAGTCAATATTGCTTACTGGCTGGACAAGCACTTGAAAAACAACTTCCCTGAAATAGAAAAGAGTTGCTGCGTGGCGAATTTGGCGTCGGCCGACGCTTTCATCATCGGAGGCGAATTGGTTTACGGAAGCACAATGGCAGCCGACAGCACGTTCTTTGACATTTTCAGTTATGACCTTGTGAAAGGCAACAAAGCAGACTGGCGCGTGTCCTGGGACCGCTGTATGGTGAGCAAGGAGTTTGCCAATGCCCATTTCGGGGACAAAGACCCCATCGGTCAGGTAATAACCTATAACAAAAATGATAATTACCAGCTCTCCGTCTGTGGCGTATATGAGGATTTCGGGAATTCCATCCTGAAGGCACCGGATGTGCTGCTGCGTGGTGAGATAATGACCAAAACCAATTCGGCCAATGATGAAGAAATGAGCAACGCAGGCAGCGGTATCTGCTTTGTGATGACACATCCAGGAGCAGACTTCCTGGCGAAGCACGATGCCGTTCTGGATTGGCTGAAAGAGAATTTCTGGTTATACAAGACGCAGGCTGATGAGGTGCGTTTTATTCCGCTGCGGGATATGTATTTCCTGAACTCGGGAAACCGGGAAGGAACTGGAACTATTCAATTCGGAAACCGCAGCTTCGTGAACTTGCTGCTGGCGATGTGCATCCTCCTGTTGGCCTTTGCCGTGCTGAACTATATCAATATGACCACAGCGCTAACGGGATTCCGAGCCAAGGAGATGGCTACCCGGCGGCTGGTAGGCGCCGACAAGCGTAACATCTTCCTGAAAGTCATTGCGGAAAGCACCTTGATCTGCGGCGTCTCGATGCTGCTGGCCATCCTGCTGGCCGAAGCGCTTGCGCCGACGGCTTCCCAGATTCTGGAGTATCAGATATCTATTTTCAAGGCAGTTACGCCTGTCAATATACTGCTGGTACTGGGATTTATCTTGGTGCTGGGTCTCCTTGCCGGTATTGTCCCGGCGCTGCTCATCCAGAAAGCGCAGCCTATCGAGATTGTCCGGGGAACGCTTCGGCTCAAGACCAAGACGGTTTACAGCAAGGTCATTATCGTGGTTCAGAATGTCGTGGCCGTGGTGATGTTGGTGAGCGCCCTGACTATGGGCCTCCAGATCCGGCACATGGTATCGGCGGACCTTGGTTACAATACCAAAGATATCCTGGTGGTGGACAATGCCTTCGGCCAGACCGGGCAGATTCGTCCGCTATTGGACAAATGGCGGGAGGAACCCTGTGTGGAGGAAGTTGGCCAAGGTGACGGTATTCCGCTGGGAGGAACGAACAACTGGACGATGGAGATGCCGGACGGGCACTGGGTATCGTTCCAGCAGATTCAGGGCGATGACAAATACTTTGATATTCTGGGCCTGAAGGTGAAGCAGGATAACCATCAGCGTGCCTGGTGGCTGAACGAATATGCTTTCAAACAGATTGGCATCGATGAAAGTGAAACTGAATTCGTATCTGCCAAAAATGGGACAAGGGCTATCGGCGGAATATACTATGATTTCAAGATTCGTCCGCTGGAGCAGGACCAGAGCGCCGCGATGATTTACAATCGCGGGGAGAATCCCGATGACGATTATCCCTGGGTGCTGATTGTCAAGACCACAGGAGATCATGCTGCAGCAAAGAAGCGGGTAGAAGCCATTGCCGCAGAAGTGTTCCCGGGCAGGCTATTTGAGGCCCAATATATCGAGGAAATGATTGAGGACGGCTTTTCCGATGAAAGCCTGGTGCTCAAAATCGTCCTGATCTTCACTTTCCTTTCCATCCTGGTCAGCGCCCTGGGCCTCTTTGCGATGAGTTCTTACTATATGCAGCAGGAAATCCGGAGAGTGTCGGTAAAGAAGGTGTTCGGAGCCGAGTATTCCGGCGTCTTGAAGGAACTGGTGCTGGCGTTTATGAAGATGGTGGGGGTTGCCTTTGTGATTGCCGTACCGCTAGCTTGGTTCATTATGAATCGCTGGCTCTCCGGCTATGGCCATCGGATTGACCTGCACTGGTGGATATTTGTCCTGGCAGGCCTGGTGGTTGCCGTCATTGCCGCCATTTCTGTCCTCTACCAGAGCATCAAGACCGCCCGGACCAATCCGGCAGAAGCGTTAAAGAAAGAATAAGAGATTCCCGACCAATACTGAAATGAAGAAAAGAATAATAATAAATTAAATATCAAACAATTATGATTACTGTTAGCAACCTTTGCAAAGTCTTCCGCACGGAAGAGATCGAGACCACGGCTCTCAATGGTGTTTCCTTCGAAATCAAGGACGGTGAATTTGTCGCTATCATGGGGCCTTCCGGCTGCGGAAAATCAACCCTTTTGAACATCCTGGGCCTGCTGGACAATCCCACCAGCGGCAGCTACAAGCTGCTGGATACCGAGGTGGCCAACCTCAAGGAGAAGGAGCGCACCAAGTTCCGCAAGGGCAACATCGGCTTTGTGTTCCAGAGTTTCAACCTGATTGATGAACTGAACGTGTACGAGAACATTGAGCTGCCGCTTCGCTACCTGAACATCAGCGCTTCCGAGCGCAAGGCCAAAGTGACGGAAATCATGAAGCGCATGGCCATCAGCCATCGTGCCAATCACTTCCCGCAGCAGCTATCCGGCGGTCAGCAGCAGCGCGTGGCCATCGCCCGCGCCGTCGTCGCCGGCCCGAAGTTGATCCTCGCGGATGAGCCTACCGGTAACCTCGACTCCAAGAATGGCAAGGAGGTGATGGATCTTTTGAAGGAACTGAACCAAGAAGGTACGACCATCGTGATGGTGACCCACTCCCAGAAGGACGCAGCCTGCGCCCAGCGCACCATCGACCTCTTCGACGGCCAGATTGTAAGTGACGTCAAGAACGAACTTTAATAGGGAATGATACTACGAAACTTAAAGAGCCTGATCCGACGATATCCGGTGGCGGTGGTCCTGAACTTCACGGGACTTGTGGCGGCGCTGCTTGCCTTCGCCCTGATATTCCTGCAGGCCGACTATGAGCTGTCATTTGACAAGTGCCATCCGACTGCCGACCGGGTTTTCCGGGCCGATAAGAAAGGCGATGAGTCGCTGTTCAGGAACATCCTGCCGCGAGGCTTTGCCGATGATATCATCGGTTCATCGGCCCACATCGAGGCGGGGTGTACGCTTGTGCCTTTCATGGGAGAAATCTCTTTTTCTGTGACGGGGAATGATACGTCGCCAATGGGCTTCAAGCGGAACCTTATCTTCGTTTCCGAGCGTTTCATTGATGTGTTTGGCATAAGGATGACAGAGGGAGACAGCCATGCCCTGGAACGCCCGAACGCCGTGATCATCCCCCGGTCGCTGGCAGAGACCCTGTTCGACGGAGAACCCGCACTCGGCAAACTGTTGAAGCCGGATGTCAAGTATCGGGAAGTCCCCGCAGAGGCGACGATAGCCGGTGTTTATGAGGACTTTCCGACGAATACCCAGCTCGGGAACGACCTGTTTCTTTCGGTGGGAGACCTGCAAAGGGGGTCTTACGGCGGGGCCAACTTCGTTTGCTATCTGCTGCTTGACAACACCGACAATGCACAAACGGTGGCCGATGAGTTCAACGCTCATTTCGATTTCGCGCCGCACGAGGATTGGCTTACGCCCATTGAGCTGGTGCCGCTGACCAGCATCTATTTCCGGAACGAAGGCAATATTTACAAGAGCGGCAGCCGTTCGCAACTGCTTCTGCTCATTGCTATCGCTATCCTGATTCTGGGCATCGGCCTTATCAACTTCACTAATTTCTATGTGGCGCTGACGCCGCTTCGCATCCGGAGTGTGAATCTGCAGAAGATCCTGGGTTCATCGACGGGTCGTCTGCGGAGGCTGGTGGTGGCGGAGGCAGTCATTTGGTGCATCTGCGCCTTTGTGGTGGCCGCCCTGCTGCTGTGCCCGGTTTCCGATGCGCTGCTGACACGGGGCGTGCTGATGCAGTCCTTCTCGTTTGGAAAGCACTGGGGCCTGCTGCTGTTCGTGGGAACAGTGGCGCTGGCCACCGGCATCATTGCCGGCATCTGGCCGGGCATCTATTCCACGAGTGGCCAGCCGGCGATGATCCTTCGGGGCAACTATGGCCTGTCCGCCTCCGGCAAGAACCTGCGGGCCATTCTGGTGGGCGTTCAGTTCGTGATTTCCACGGCGCTGCTCATCTTCGTGCTGTTCGTCCAGCGGCAGAGCCGCTTCATGCAGGAATACCCCTGCGGCTACGACAAGGACAACCTGGCGGTGGTTGATATCGGCGGCAATTGCCGTGAAAAGGCTGACTGGCTGCGCGAAAGATTGCGTGCCTTGCCCGAAGTAGAAGACGCAGCCTTTGCGAACTGCCTCATCGGATCGGCAGACGCCTATCAGACGAACGGGGTTGATTTCGGAGGCGGATTGGTCATGTTTAGCCAGATTGACTGTAGTTGGAACCTGCCGCAGGTGCTTGGACTGGAAACGACGGAAGGCCGCTGTTTCCATGAAGGTGATCTGGGCACAGTTCTCTTGACGCAGGATTTGAAAAGTTATGGCGCTGAGTTGAATAACGAAGAGCTCGGCGACGGTACGCCTGTGGTGGGCTTCGTGGAGAATATCAATATCACTTCCTTGCGCAAGGCCGATGCGCCGGTGGCCTTCATGGTCAGGCCGCAGGAACTTCGGTCCATGCCGTTCACTTATATCCGGATGACAGAAGGCACCGACCGTCTGGCAGCCATGGAGAAGATCCGGACCGTCCTGACGGAGATGGACCCGGCCATGCCGTTCGAGGTGCAGTTCTACGATGCCATCGGCAAGAACCTTTACAGCGGCGAGGAGCGCCTGCGGCTGGCCGTGTGGCTGTTCTCCCTGCTGGCAGTGCTGCTCTCGTTGGCGGGCATCTGGGGCCAGGTGCTGATGGATGTGCAGTACAAGCGGATGGAGATTTCGGTGAAGCGGGTGTTCGGGGCCGATATGGGCCAGATTACCTCGGAAGGTCTGATGCTGTATCTGAGGACGGTGGCCATCTGTTACGTGATTGCGGCACCCGTCGGTTGGCTGGTGGTTAATTATTACCTGCAGCAGTTCGCTCACCGGGTGGGCTTTATGCCGTCGGTGTTCCTGCTGGCCCTGGTGATTGTGGGGGCGTTGTGTTCGGCCGTGGTGCTGTATCACTACCTCAAGACTGCCCGGATGAATCCGGCGGAGACGCTGAAAAATGAGTAGGCTTCATAAGCAGTTAAACATAAATACTTTCTATCCTGATGCCGGGCGGGGCCTGGGACGGTTCCGTCTGGCGGAGGGAGAAAAATGAGCTTTTCAAGGACGTATTTCGTATTTCTGTGTGTTTGATAAGAAAAAGACAATAATGAAGATATTGAGAACATTGATTTGCGCGGCGCTGCTGGTGGCAGGGTTGAGCGGTTGTGAGAAGATCGACGTGAACAAGTTGGAAGGGACCTGGACTGAGCAATATGACCCCACGGTCTTTGCGATGGATGGTTCCGTGGAGTACACCTTTGACGGGAACAATGGTTATCAGCTTCACGTATATGATGCCTTAAGTGGTGAATCGCACGACTACAGCGGCCACTATGCCATCGACCTGATTGACAAGGGGACCATTACCATTAACCCGGCTATGTCGGACTACAGCAATGTCACCTATAAGATTGTGACGCTGACATCAAAAGAGATGGAATGGCAGAAGGAGGGTACGACCTATTCTGCAGGAACCTGGGGCTCTGATTACCGGCACTTTGTGAGGAGATAGTAGATTCTTCGACTTCGCCTCTGGATGACAATGAGAACAGCCGTCACGTTGAGGTGGCGGCAGTTTGGTTTCTCGGAGGCCGTTACTTGACCGGCAGCAGTTTGGCGATGGTGTCGCCCATATTTATATGCCGGCAAATTTGAATTTTACATGACCTGTCACCTTGTCTTCGTTCTGGTACTGGGTGAATTCCACTTTGAAGTGTTTCTTGCCATCGGCTGAGCGGAAAATGTAAACAGGGGCCTTCAGATAAACCGGGGGCATCACTTTCGAGCCGTCATCGTTGGTCATGAAAGTGATGACGGTTGCCGATGACTGAACCACGGATGTTGTGCCGCTCATGCCGGAGGACGTCACCACGTCATCGGCCTCGAAGGTGGCACCTTTAGGAACGCTCTTAAGCTCGTCAAAGGATTCCGATGACACATACACACCACCTTTTGCACCAACTGACGTGGCCTTGCCACTGTTCGTGCGGACGTTGTACCGACATACTGCAAAATCCCAGTCGGTGCGTGTCGCCCAGATTGCATTGTCGGTTTCGTTCTCTTCGCCTGTCCCCGTTACTTTACCTTCGGAAAGGGAAAAGTAGGTCCAGGTGGTCTTGGATGTTGCGTCGATGTAGGCCTCGGAGGTTTCGCCGCCGGGTTGTTCGGTTTTGTTGCATGACAGTAGCGCCAGCGATGCAAGCGTAGCAATGATTAGAATGCTCTTTTTCATAATATGTTTTATTTGAATGTATATCTTATTCCTGCGAGATACTGCCTTCCGGGATTGATGAACGTGGGATCATGGAAGTTGAACAGATTGTCGCATTTAAGGGTGATTTCCAATAAGTTGCGGCCTATGTTAAACTGCTTTGTAAAAGCAGCTTTCCAGATGTTATAGGGCTTTGAGTTTGCTTTTTCGCCGACGCTCTCATACAGGCGGGGAGAAGTGAAGCGAGCTGCCAGCTGAACCGAGTACGGACCATGAAAGAAGCTGCCGTTCCAGGTTGCCGCCACCGTTCCGCTGT
>Ga0265299_10004260_pt1 | contig 13600 bp, 7 predicted proteins | sample AusTroGonzalo_MG_4_FD_193485 | JGI IMG/M metagenome (GOLD analysis project Ga0265299, IMG submission 193485) | Bovine rumen microbial communities from tropical cattle in Woodstock, Queensland, Australia - Gonzalo_02 | ecosystem: Host-associated > Mammals > Digestive system > Stomach > Rumen ...
TCCGTAATCTCCTACAATATTACTAATCAGGGAGATTCCGCATAAGCGAGTTCACACGACACGTTCCTTAGTCGGTTCACTCTGCTTTGTGGAATGACGATTCATTTTTTAGCGGACACCATTAATTTGAAAATTTGATGATTTGATGGAATTTGATGATTGTAGAATCGCGCCATGGCACGATTGTACATGATGATTCAAAAATTGATGATTGTAGTGACGTTGAGGGCAACATCCGTTGAAAAAATGCGATTGACAAATTTTAGATTGTTCTTGCGGGCTGAAAGCCCAACGAGCATAATAGGTAGAGGCAACGCCTCAATCCGACACAACCGAACATCCGCGCCCTGAAAGGGCAAAAGCAAGGGAATTTACGATTTGGCAAAGCCGAGCTAAAGGTTGAAGATTTGAAAATTTGAGAATTTGATGATTTGATGTAATTTGATGATTGTAGAATCGCGCCATGGCACAATTGTACATGATGATTCAAAAATTGATGATTGTAGTGACGTTGAGGGCAACATCTGTTGAAAAAATGCGATTGACAAATTTTAGATTGTTCTTGCGGGCTGAAAGCCCAACGAGCATAATAGGCAGAGGCAACGTCTCAATCCGACACAATCGAACATCCGCGCCCTGAAAGGGCAAAAGCAAGGGAATTTACGATTTGGCAAAGCCGAGCTAAAGGATGAGGATTTGATTGGCAAACACCACATAAACAAAAAAGGCCGCCCGAAAGCGACCTTTTTATTATTAAAATTGTTTTGACTATTATTCAATAACAATTTGTTCTACATATACCTTATCAGCGGAAATGATTCTTACGAAGTAAGCACCCTGATGCAGGTTGTAGTCGAAGGTCATTGTATCACCATCTGTTACATTGATGTCGCGGGTATCAACAATAGCACCTCTAGCGTCGATAAGCTGGAATGTTGCATCACCTTCGATTCTGCTGAAGTCGATGCTGAACATACCGTTGTTCGGGTTCGGGTAGATAGAAAGTGAACCTGCTTCAATCATATCAACAGCGTCGTCATCCTTCTTGAATGTAATCTCAATAGTATGGTCTGCTACAACATTTGTGAATATGTATGTATTGTCAGCAGTAAGTCTATCTGATACTTCGTCAACCAATACCTTATCTATGCTGTAACCTTCGTTAATAGTAACGGTAAATGTTTTTTCACCACCGCAATCTACGCTAACTTCACCATCAGGATCAATAGAACCACCTTCGCCAGCAATTGCAGTAATTGTGTAAGGATCCTTAACGCTGAATACTACGTTTATTTCCTTATCTTCGGTTACGTTCTCGATAATGTATGCATTTTCGGTAAGAGTAACAGCTTCATCGTTTACTGTAACAGCTACAGTATGGCATTCGTCATAATTAACGTTGAATGAGAAGCTAGCTCCATCATCTACGGTTACAGTCTGTTCGCCAGATCCACTGAGAGTAGTAACAGTACCTTCACCTTCTATAGTGATAGCAACTTCATGTACTTTCTTGAAAGTAGCTGCAATGGTATGAGCTTCTGCAACTGCTGTGAAAGTGTAAACACCTTCTACAAGTTGTGAAGTTACGTCAGCTTCGTTTTCGGTTTCAGCATCAACTATTACACTGAGGATACGGTATCCTTCGTTAGCAGTAACTGTGATTTCCTTGTTGTCGCCGCAGTTTACTTCGCCTGTTTCAGTGATAGTACCGCCTTCTCCAGCAGTAGTTGTAATTGTGTAGGTTATAATTTCGAATGTAGCTGCAATTGTGTGGTCAGCTGTTACGTTAGTGAATGTGTAAACGCCTTCTTCAAGTTCTGCTGGTTCACCATCAACAGTTACTTCTGCAATGCGGTAGCAATCAGCAGGAGTGATAACAAATGCAGTGTCAGAACCACAGTCAACAACGCTTGTTTCGGTTATAGTTCCGTGTTCACCAGCAGTTGCAGTGATTGTGAATGTAGGATGATAGAACGAAACTTCAATTGTCTGAGCTGCTTCTACATTTTCAATTGTGTAGGCATTTTCGGTAAGAGTAACTTCTGTGCCATTTACTGTTGCGCGTGCAGCATAGCAAGCTTCTGGAGCAGCTGTAAATGTGAAATCTTCACCTTCAGTTACCAAAGTAGTTCCTTCTGGAGTTACTGCACCGCCTTCAGTTACTACATTAACAACAACAACAACCTGATCTGCTGGAATTTCAGCAAATGTAGCTGCAATAGTATGAGGTTCTCTTACGTTTCTGAAAGTGTAAGCGGTTGAAGTAGGAACTTCTTGTCCGTCCACTGTCAAAGTTTCAATATAGTATCCATCTTCAGGAGCAATAGTGAAAGTCTGGTCTTCACCGCAGTTTGCTGCAAAAACACCTTCTGTGCTCGGAGTGATTGCTCCGTTTTCACCAGCGGTAACTGTAATGTCGTATGTAATCTGACCGAAATATACATCTACAGTCTGTGCATCTTCGGTTATGGTCTCAATAGTGTATGCGTTTTCAGTAAGATCAACAATTTCTCCGTTTACTTTAACAGAATCAACCTGATAGCAATCAGCTGGTTCAACTGAGAAAGTGAAATCTTCTTCATCGTCAACATACTGTTCACCGTCAGGAGTAACAGTACCGTTTCCTACTACAGTTACTGTAACATCATGTATTCTCATGAAATTAGCAACGATAGTGTGGTTTTCCCTTACGTTTGTGAAAGTGTAAGTATCGTCTTCGAGTTCTACTTCTTCATCGTCAACCAATACACTCAAGATACGGTAACCTGCGCCAGGTACAACTGTGAATGCCTGGTCAGCACCGCAATTAACGGTAACTTCGCCAGCTTCGCCAGCAGGATTAATAGCACCGCCTTCGTTAGCAGTTACTGCAATAGTATAAGGTATAGGTTCGAAATATGGAATAATAGAGTGGTTTTCTGTTACGTTTGTGAAAGTATAAACACCATCAACAACGTCTTCGATAGCTTCTTCGCCGTCAACCATTACGCTTGCAATCTGCATGCAGTCGTCTGGAGTTATTGTGAATGTAAAATTAGTGCCATCCAAAACAATAATATCATGGCTCGAAGTGCTGCTAGGAGTTATTCTACCGCCTTCGCTACCAATTGCTGCAAAGATAGTATCTGTAGTAGGAGGAACACCAAGGCAAATAGCAGGTGCATCAGATTCGCTACTTACATTAATTCCAGAAGGACCTTCACCGCCCATGATGTAACGGCAAATCCATCCCTTGTTTGGCATATCGTTGCTACCTCCCATATTCAAGGTATCTCCGTTTTCGTAGAATGCTATACCTACTTCAACGGTCTTTGTACTTGATTCAGGATCATACTCTTCGATTGTGAAATGAGTCTCTCCGAATGGAACTTCAATCCATTTGCCTATTTCATCAGCAGTTATAGTGTGTGTACCTGACGAAAGTGACAATTCAAAGCCATCAGACTCTGGGCTGTATTCGTAGATATTAGCTGCAATAGCAGTTCCCGGGTTTGTACTCTCATGAATGTAAACATATACGGGAATATCTCCTTCTGGCAATGTATTGTATTCGAATATTGCTACGATTTCGTCACCTTCTGCGAAACTACCCCAAGTGTTAGGACCAGTTGTTGTTGTAATATTTGGTGTTGCAGGTGAGTATGCACTTTGTGTAATGTAGAAAGGATGTGATCTCTTATTGTTGTTAGGAGTTGGGTCGTCGCCAGCCTCGGTGCTTACTGAATAGCTCACTAAGTACCTGCCTAATTCGATGTTCTGCATCTGGTCTCCATCAAAGGCGAATACATTTGCAATGAACGTTTGATCTCCCTCTCCTTCAACAAAATCAATTACATCAATAGTATCACGCTGGTACGGACCTATCTGAGCACCTTCAAAATCAGTAGCCCAGATTTCCTCACCGCTAGGTGATGTTACTGTAATATGAACAATAGGATCAACAGGTTCAGCACCCTTGTTTTCTACTGCAACGTTGAAGGAAGCGAACTTGCCTTCGCTCTGCCATTCAGTAACAGGAGTCTGTCCAAACATAGGATTTAACTGATAGTGGCTTGATGAATATCCAGCAGCTATAGCATCAGGATTAGAGTATAAGTCGCAACGGCCGTCATTCATTCTTACATCGGTAATAACAAGGTCGAAAGCAGGAGCTTCGGAGATTACGATGTCATCGACCTGCCAAACAGTTATGAAACTTGCAGAATTGTAGTTAATGCCTGCGCCAAATGTGCTTTGCAAAACGCTTAAACGTCTGTTTGAACGGAAGCGGATAACAACATTGTCGCGACCAGCTGCCTCGAAAATAGGAACAAGCTGATAGCCAAACGAATGCTCTGCCATCTCTTCGCATCCTACAACGTGCTTTGTCCAAGTGGCACCACCATTTATAGAAACTTCAACTACAGTAGCTTCCATCTCAGGCGGAATGTTCACAAGTCTTCTGTATTCGTAGAAGCCAATCTGCGGATACTCGGCATCGGTGAGGTCAATTCCTGTAAACATCATGTAGGAATCGAAGTCGTAACCTTGACGTACGATACCGCCACCATCCAACATCATCCAGTGGTCAGGGGTTTCAGAATAGAGATCATCCGGAAGATAGTTCAAATTCCAGTAGTATGTTCCACCATCGTTGGTTGACAATGTCTGGAGTTCCCAGTTAGCTTGACTTGAAGAAAGCTGACCAGTAGTGTAGAGTGGAGTTTCCTCCTCGAATGTGCACTGCCAAATTTCACCTGCCCTGGTCTTCTTCTGGGCACGCTCAACTTTCAGTGCGCTCACCTGTGTGCGGTCGATATTTCCGCTCATAAGGTGTTGCGAGTAATTCGCCTGTGCGAATACTACGGCACTGCATAGTACCGCAACAACAAAAGTTAAAATTCGTTTCATAGTCATTTTGTTTTAAAATTAATAACTGCAAAGGTAATTTATTTTTTTTTACATGAGCAAAAAAAATTAAATTTTTTGTTAGCTGAGCCATAACATTCTGGGGGATAAGAATGGGTCATCGTAGGCAAGAGCCTACGACGAGCTACTGAGAAACATTGATGATAAAAGAATTGGGACAGCGTAGGCGGGAGCATACGACGAGGTAAGGTAGATAAAAATTGGGCATCGTAGGCAGGAGCCTACGACGAGCGCCTACGACGAGCTACTATATAAAAAAAAATAGGCAACCTGTAAGGCTGCCTATTTCAATTTGACTATAGGATTATTAATCCTTGATGAACTTTCTTACGAATACGCTGTTCTGTTCAGTACTGAATATTCTTACGAAATACATTCCGTTAGACAGGTCTGATACATTGAATGTAGCATAGTCGCTGTTAACATCCTGCTGAGCAATAATTCTTCCGGTAGAAGAAATTATTTCGATACGAGAAATGTTCTCTGACGAAGTTATGTTCAAGACATCGCTTGCAGGATTTGGATAGATGTCGATTTCGGTAACAACCATTTCTTCTACTGCACCAGCTACGCTGAAGATTGCAGTATAAGTTGCATCGGCAGTAACTACTATTTCACGTGGATTGTCGGTATTGTGGTCGTTCCATTCAGTGAACTGATAACCGTTGTTTGCAGTTGCAGAAATGGTTACGATAGTTCCTTCTGCGTATCTTCCACCACCTGCAACAGTTCCGTATGCATTGTTGTTGGCGAGAACAGTGATATTGTACGTTTGTACAGTAGCAGTCTCTACGAATGTAGCAGTGTAGGTTGCATCTGCATTAACCACAACTGTGCGAGGATTGTGTCTGTCGTCATCATTCCATTTGCTAAATACATAATTATTATTATTTGGCGTTGCAGAAATTTGAACAGAAGCGCCCTTGTAGTATGTACCACTGCCAGCTACAGTACCCCAAGTAGGCTGATCAGTATTTACAGTAATAGTGAAAGTCGGAATTTCTGCAAATTCAGCCACTATTGTGTGAGGACCAAGTATGTTTACGAATGTATATACACCTGCGATACGATAAGTCAAAGTATCGGTTGTATTCTGGAGAAGACTATATGATTCCAAGCCGTCAATCTTTACGTTTGTGATATAGTATCCCGGGTCGGCAGTGATTGTGAAATCCTTATCGTCGCCTTCGTAAACAGTTACTGCGCCCATAGGATTGATTGCACCACCAGCACCAGCAGAAGCTGTGATTGTGTACTGAGGTATATTTTCGAAGGTTGCAGTATAAGTAGCATCTGCTGTTACAACAACATTGCGTGGATTATCTGTGTTACCGTCATTCCATGAAACAAACCTGTAGCCAGCGTTTGCAGTTGCCTCGATAATTGCTGTTGAACCTTCTACATATCTGCCGCCACCAGTTACAGTACCCATAGCAGGATTGTTAGTCTCAACTGTAATAGTGTACATCGTTACATTGTTTTCATTTTCGAATGTTGCAATATATTGTGCATTACCAGTTACGGTAATAGTACGAGGATTCTGTGTATTGCCATCGTTCCAGCCAGTAAATACATAGCCAGTATTTGCTATAGCTTCAAGGGTTACCTCTTCACCAGCCTCATATACGCCGCCACCAGTTACAGTACCATATTCATTGTTATTAGCAATTGCTGTGATTGTGTAGGTAGGAACAGATGGTTCTTCCTCGAATATTGCAGTATAATCAGCATTGCCTGTTACAACAACATCGCGTGGATTAACGGTGTTACCGTCATGCCACGAAACGAATCTGTAGCCATCATAAGCAGTTGCGATAAGACGTGCAGTAGCACCTTCTACATAAGTTCCGCCACCAGTAACCATTCCGTATGCGTCGTTATTAGCAACGGCTGTAATTGTGTAGGTAGTAGTAGAAGAAGAAGTTCTTGTAACGGTTACACACTTGGTGTTGTTGGTGGTGTTTGGATCGTTAGCGTAGCTAATGTTGAGGCAGATTTCGAAAGTACCAGTGTATCCTAATTGATCCATTTGTTCAGCTGTCAAATCGAGATTAGCAATTACCGTTGTTTCTCCGTTAGGAAGAGGAAGTTCTGCCAAAGGAATAGGCTGCTGCTGCAAAGTAGTTCCGTCCTTGGATAGAGTAGCTGTTACTATACCTGTAGTTGCATCATCAGGTCCATTGTTCAGAATTGCAACCACTCCAGAAAAATTATCGGTTTCAGCCAAAGTTATCGAAGATGCAATTTCTGTTGTTAAGTTTGTGTCGGTATAAAACTTTGCTACAAGGTCGCTGCTTGTAGTTGGAGTAGAAGTTCCTTCACGAGTCACATGCAAGCAAGTAGTGTTATTCGACGAGTTGTTGTCAACACCTGCGTAAGTACAAGTCAAGCATACATCAAATGTACCTGTTAAACCATAATAATCCATTTCTTCAGCCGAGAAAGTCAAATCATGGTGTGTTATGGTATTATCATCTTCGTCCTGATAGCTACTCAAAAACATGAAACCATTTGCAGGCAGCGCATTGGTTCCACTCATAGGAAATGTGTGTGATATAAATTGCGTACCATTCATAGTGATGGAAACATCTATGTCATTAGATGTTGCATCAGGACCAATGTTCTGCATGTAAGGATATATTGAAAGATCATCTGTTGCAGAAATTGTAATGTTTTCTTCTGCATCAATATATGGAGCAGTTTCACCAGCCATAAAACCAGCTAGAATATCCGAATTTTCAACGTATGCACCAGACCCCTGAACGTAAATCTGGAAACAAGGCAATCGATAGAAAAAAGCCACATTAGGTGAAGTAGTATATGACAAGCCATAGAACACATCAATATCTTGATAGGAATCAGCTTCATAATACAAATATGGCGCGTCACTATAATCACTGATAAGCGATTCTGGAGATGCTGTTCCTGCTTGATACTGAGAATAGTTAACAGCTGTTGAGATTTGGTCACCATTAGTTCCTACTAGCAAAGATTGACCATTAAACTGAAGAACTACCCAGTAGTTTGCACTTGTAATGGTGTAAGGAGTACCAAGAACCACTTCTTGCAGACCATACGAGGTTGCAGTATAATTCTGCGTGTAAGCAAGAGTACCAAGTACTGTTGCATTGTCATCCGATGAAGCAACATAACCATCAACAAGCAAATCTTCATTCATTGCTGAACCCTGATAAATCTTGATTGTAAAGCTCATGTTTGTGTAGTCTGGTTCCTCTTCTTCGTCTTGATAGGTATAAAATTTAACTTTTGTAACCTGTTCGCCTGCAGTTGTTGCACCTGCAAAAGTTTCGGGACGCATAATAAGATATTCACCTGCTTCAAACGTCCAATACTGATCAAAATTAGAATTACCATACCAGCCTGTTGCCCTTAATGAGGAATTAGGGTTATTCACAGGATGTGTTTCCCGTAGGACTTGTGCTTTTTGTGCAAAGCACATGCTACCTATTAATAATAAAGTAGCCAAAAACATGTAAAATTTTCTCATGACATTAAATTTTAATTAATAATCTTATTCAATTTGAAACTGCAAGTTTAATAAAGTTTTTGATACGGCGAAACTTTTTTCCCCAAAAAAATTAACTATGCCTAAAAATATTTCTCTGTGAGAACAGAAATATAGCGGCAAGAAAAGTACCCATAACATCGGAAACAGTACACGAAAACCATATTCCAGAAAGTCCATTTGCCCCAAACGACTCGAAAACGTATGGAACTATATAGCACATCGGCAACAGGAATAGCAATTGCCGCGAAAGACTTGTTACAATTGCAATCCATGGCTTGTCAATCGACTGGAAGAAATTGGAATTCACAATAGTGAAACCAATCAAAGGGAACATTACCATTATATATCGCATAGCCGGAACCGCAATCTCGATAAGAGCTGCATCATCGGTAAAAGCCCGTACAAGGTATCGCGGCAACAGACACGACAGCACACTTCCCACCAATCCTATAAGCACACAAACTTTCATTGTAAGCACATATACGGCCTTGAGCCTGTCGGGATGTCCAGCGCCATAGTTGTAGCCAGCAATAGGCTGCATCCCCTGGCAAACACCAAGTATAAGCAAGACCGCCAGCATAGCAAAAGTATTTACAATTCCGTATGCGCCAACCGCATAGTCGCCGCCATATCGCAAAAGCTGAGCATTTAGCAATGCCACGACCCCGGCAGCAGCTATGTTCATAAGGAAAGGGCTCATGCCAATCATGGTTATGTTCCTTATAATATATCCCTTCACCGCCCAGCAATGAAGTTTGTAGCGTATAAACGAACTCCGCTTTACAAAATGCAACACTGAAACAACACTGGTTGTCGCCATCGAAATTGTTGTAGCCCATGCAGCACCGGCTATCCCCCACTCCATCACGAAGATGAATATAGGGTCGAGAATTACATTCAGCACTGCCCCACCGGCAAGTATCAGCATTGACTTTATCGGATAACCAGAAGCACGTATCAGTCCTGTAAGGTTGAAAGTCAAGGTAGTACAAAACATTCCGGGCAACACTATGTACATGTATTCGCGTGCATAGGCCACGGTGTCGTCGGTAGCGCCAAACAACACAAGTATGTCGTCCATGTAAGCATATCCGAACGTAAGAAACAATGTGCCGAGTACAAATGTAAAAATAGTGCTGTTGCCAAGGATTTTCTCAGCCCACCGCACATCCTTTTTACCAAGCACTATCGACATTCGCGATGCCGACCCGACACCGACCAGAGAACCAAAGGCATGAATAAGGTTAATTATCGGCATTGTTATGGCAAGCCCCGCAATAGCCAGCGGTCCCACTCCCTGCCCAATAAAAATCCTGTCGGCAATATTGTATAGCGATGCAATAACCTGACTTATTACAGAAGGAAGTGCATACATCCACAATAACTGCCGTATATCCTTAGTCTCTAATTCCTTAGTTTTGTCAATCTGTTCCATCTGCGACATACGAGCTTACAATGCCATTCTTAATAATCGGCCACTAAATCGGATACAAATCCTGCAACTACCCAATCGTATCGTACTCGAGTTTCAACCCTTTTTCATTTTACAACATTATAATTCCTCTTTCCGAAAATTGTACTTCCAATCCTTACCATGGTCGAGCCTTCCTGAATTGCAATCTTCCAGTCGCTGCTCATGCCCATGCTTATCTCGCGGAAATCCAAATCCTTGGCAAAATAATTCTTCTTGACAAAATCGAATGTCTCCTTTAGCGAACGCATTTCCATACGAACCTTTTCGGTGTCGTCGGTATTGGACGCCATTCCCATAAGTCCACAAATCTTAACATTTTGCAGCAACTTGAACTCTGGCGACTCAAGGATTTGCACAAGTTCGTCCCTATCGAGACCGAACTTTGTCTCCTCCGAAGCGATGTGCATCTCAAAAAGGCACTTTATCACGCAACCGTCCTTTTTGGCGTGCTTGTCAATTTCTTGAAGCAGTTTCAGACTGTCAACGCTGTGAATCATATCGACATACGAAGTGATGTACTTAACCTTGTTGGTCTGCAAGTGACCTATGAGATGCCACTTTATGTCGGGACAGGAATCCTTCAGTGCTTCGTGCTTCTGGTCCATTTCCTGCACCTTGTTTTCGCCGAAAATTCTCTGTCCGCAACTATACGCTTCCAATATGTACTCCACGGGGTGAGTCTTCGACACGGCCACCAGCTCCACCGACATCGGCAGACGCGACCTTATTCCTTCGATATTTTTTACTATTTCTACCATACCTATTATGTCTAACAGTCTTGCAGTCCAACAGTCTGACAGACTGCATTAGCCTGCACATACTTTCTTTTTTTGCAAAGGTAATAAATTTTATTCATCGCTGTCGGATATTTGGGTTTGAATTTGGAAACAAAAAAAACTCGGCAAGCACATACGCAACTGCCGAGTTGATTATTTCCAGTTATTGTCATTGTTCAAGTCAGAGCCTTTGGTTACTTCGATTTATGTTCAATGGCATAATTCTTCTGCTTTTCCAATTCAGATGCAACCGTACCACTTATCCAATGTTCTGGCCAATCGGGATGCTCCTTGCGAAGATTCATTGCCAGTTTGTCTCCATCGAACGATTTGGTTCCGATATAAAATGGACAAAGCCGACTTTTTCCTGCACCGTTTGGTCCTGCTACTATAGTAAATTCAGGCCTTCTCTCCATAACCTATAATTTTATATGGGCGAACCTTCCACATCCGGGCTGTGCCGTGCGCATAATTATATTATATGTGCGAGTATTGCGGTCAAGAGTTACTTTATCTTCGCTACCATCTGGATTTGCCAGATATATGGAACCGTCATCTCCGAAAAATGGCACAGAAAAACCTTTCAGCCACGATTCTGCATAAATACGCTCAATCTCACGCCGAACCTCTTCGTTTACTTCCTTCACGGTTTTGCCATTCTGTAATTCAATATTTTCTATATCGCTATATTTGCACATACTTTCTTTTTTCGCAAAGGTAATAAATTTTATTCATCGATGTCGGATATTTGGTTTTGAATTTGGAAACAAAAAAAACTCAGCAGCCACAGACGCAACTGCCGAGTTGATTATTTTTTAAATATGATAAATAAACTCATCTATTGGACAATGAATCTATTGGCCTTACCATTATACTCATATATATATGTTCCTGGCCTGTAATTGGATACGTCTAATTTTATATTGTTAAAGTGAAAACCTATCTGCTTCTGATCTATTTGTTTTCCGTTTACATCATATATTTTAATTGTCGCAGTCTCTCCCTCGTTAAGCTCGTATGGGATATTTACATATTCCGTTGCAGGATTCGGATAAGCATCCGATGCTTTTTTATTAATATTGCTATTTTCAGTAATTCGTGTAGCATTGCCACCGCAAGAATATATTTGAGTATATGTTTGATAATGACCATCTTGATAATCTTCTAAAGTAAGACACATTCTCACTTGCCCATTAACATTATGAAAAACTACAGAAGGGAATGCAGTTGTATAACCAATATCCAATATTAATTCCCCTTGACTATTTATAATATATGTATAGTATTCATAAGAATCTCTTCTTAATAATACAATATACTCATAATAATCGTCAGTGTTTATTAAATGATTTGATAATGATATTTTCCAATAAACATTGCTAAATCCTGCAGCTGATGTAGCTGCTTGTAATTCAGTTGGCACAGTATAACAAATTGAGTAATCATGCGATTCTGTTCCTTCTAACGTAAAATCGGCATTATAATAATAACATGTTGTTACATTATTGCTGGATTCATAGTAATAATAACTATTTGATGGAGAGGAATATAAACTGGGAATTTCAATAATAGGGTAACCTATAGTGATCTCACGTGAAAATGTGTGTAATAATTCAACTTGTGCATACGACATTGCACTAAACAATAACATCAAAACAATATATAATATTTTTCTCATAGTTATAAATTTAAAATTTCTTTTCCCTACTCGTTTGGCTTTTCGGGAATTATCCGCCTGTACCATTATTTTAAATACCCACATAAAAAAAGCGTGGTACATTTTCGCCATCATTGGAACTTTTGAGGTCTTGGACAACCTTGACATTTTCAACTACAACGACTTATGTCCACGCCCAAAGGCGGGAGCTTCGTTGCCTTAATCTGAAAATGTCATTTTGAAAGTGTCCAAGTTCCAAAAATTCCAGAATTAAGCCACTTAGCTTTTTCCTATTTTAAAATGTGTGTATCAAATTACACTTATGCTACATAGGCAAATCATTTATGTTGCAGGCACTTTACTATGTTTGTCTGGCAATTGGCGGCGACCTGCATTAACCGCACAAAGCCAAAATTTGAAGCACAAATATAACGATATTGGTTAGATTGTGCAAATATTTTTTTTAGGGGTTTGAAGGCTAAAAGGCTAACAGACCGTTAGACTGTTCGTCTGTAAGCCTGTTTGTCTTTTTAGCCTTTTCTCAAGCCAAATACAACTTATATTTTCTATTAATATTTAAGTTAATATCTTAAATTTTTAAAGAATATTTAAGATATAATCATACTAAATAGTATTATTATCAACAATTTAACTCAAAACAACACTAATATTAAATTCTACTATTATTTTTAAAGAAAAATACTTGTAGTTAACGAAAAATAATATACCTTTGCGGAAGATTTTCAACGAATATTTAAGTTAGTATCTTAAAATTTCAAGGAATATGTTAGATAGGTTTTACAAGATAAGCGAATATGTTGAGAACATGAGCGTATTTCTGTTCGGAGCAAGGAAGACTGGCAAATCCACTTTCCTACGAAAAACCTTTCCTAAGGCTTTGTACATAGACTTGCTTGATTCTGAACTCGGTGCGCTATACAAACGCCGTCCATCATACCTTTACGAACAATTGGAAGACAAATCGTTCGACACCATTGTAATAATAGACGAAATACAGGAAGTTCCAGAATTACTCAACGAAGTTCACCGCCTAATATTCAAGAACGACATCCGCTTTATTCTCTGCGGAAGCAGTGCCCGCAAACTAAGGCGCAAAGGCTACAATACACTCGGAGGTCGCGCTTTCCCGTGCTACTTCTACCCTTTGGTCAGTTGTGAGATTCCTAATTTCGACTTACAAAAAGCACTAAACGACGGACTCATTCCTCAGCATTACCTAAGCAAGAACCCCAAGC
>Ga0265299_10004262_pt1 | contig 13591 bp, 6 predicted proteins | sample AusTroGonzalo_MG_4_FD_193485 | JGI IMG/M metagenome (GOLD analysis project Ga0265299, IMG submission 193485) | Bovine rumen microbial communities from tropical cattle in Woodstock, Queensland, Australia - Gonzalo_02 | ecosystem: Host-associated > Mammals > Digestive system > Stomach > Rumen ...
TAACATCACGTTGGTTCGTGAGAAAGGTGTGTTTACTGATGCTCATACCGTTGGCGACTATACTGCTGATAACATCATCATCGCCACGGGTTCTGAAACCAAATGGCTTCCTATCAAGGGTGTCGATGATTCTCGCGTAGTAGATTCCACAGGCTTGCTACAGTTAGAAACCCTACCCAAGCGTCTAGCTATTATCGGCGCAGGAGTAATCGGAATGGAGTTCGCTTCTGTGTTCAATCGCTTTGGTTCAGAGGTAACAGTCATCGAGTATCTTAAGGAATGTCTGCCTGCTCTGGATAGCGACATAGCCAAGCGCCTGCGCAAGTACTTAGAAAAGCAAGGTATCATCTTCAAAATGAAGACTGCTGTAGAGAATATTGCAGATATCGATGCCGATGTAGTCCTGATGGCTACGGGCAGAAAGCCTCATGTGCAGGCTGACTTTGGCAATGCAGGCGTTGAGTATGATGAGCGTAAAGGCGTAACCGTAGATGAGAACTTCAAGACTACTGTGGATGGCATCTATGCTATTGGAGATGTGAACGGCAAGCAGATGCTGGCCCATGCAGCTGAGATGCAGGCCATACGTGCTGTGAATCAGATCATCGGCAAGAAAGATGGTATCGACTTCAGCATTATGCCTGCTGCGATATTCACCCAACCAGAAGCAGCCTGCGTAGGTCCTACTGAGGATCAGCTAAAAGAACAGGGTATAGCATACGAATGCAAGAAGTCATTCTGGCGTGCAAATGGTAAGGCTCTTGCTATGGGCGAAACAGAAGGACTGTTGAAACTATTTGTCTCGCCTGATGGCCAAATCTTAGGATGTCATGCCTATGGTGCTCATTCGGCCGACATAATACAGGAGGTAAGTGTGCTGATGTGCAAACGTACCACTATCAGCGAACTCGCCGATATGGTACACATACATCCTACACTCTCAGAGATATTAAAGTCCGCTGTTGATTAGCAGCGGACTTTTGCTTATAGATTTTTAATGACTTCCTCAACAACCTTGGGGAAGTATTTCATTTCCAGTTGGTGTTCTTTCTCTGCGATGTCGTCAACGGTATCTTCGGGCGAAATCGCAACCTTGTACTGAGCGATAATCTCACCTGAGTCGCAGATTGGCGTAACCCAGTGAACGGTCATACCCGTCTCGGTTTCGCCAGCCTCTTTCACAGCTTTGTGCACATGGTGCCCCCACATGCCTTTGCCACCATATTTGGGCAGCAATGCTGGGTGAATATTGATGATACGGTGGGGGTAGGCATCGATCAGAAAATTAGGAACCAAAGGCAGGAAACCTGCCAATACAATAAAGTCGATGCTGTACTTCTGCATCAGCGGTATCATTACGTCTGGGTTGTTCAACTCTGCCTTAGGCGTAACAGCAGTCGGTACGCCAAGGTTCTCTGCACGGACTAATGCGTAGGCATCAAACTTATTGCTGACCACGAGAGCGCAATTCACACTCTCGGAGTCAGCAAAATACTTTATCAGATTCTCGCAGTTAGTACCACTGCCAGAAACGAATATCGCTATGTTCATACCAGGTGCTCGATGAGGTCGGCACGATCGCCAGGAAGCATATCGATTACTGGAATCTCAACCATAGTGTAGCAGCCTGGCTGCAGACGCATAGAAGCACGAGCAACATTTACCAGAACCTGACCAGTGAGGGCAGGGTTGTTGATGCTCATATTGAATTCCAAACGCTGGTTCTGAGTCTTACCAGAAACACCCTTGCGAACCAGATTTACGCCATGTCCCATATCGCGAACGTCGTCAACACTCTCTACCTGGAATACGTGAGTCTCGTCGCTAGCGAAGTATGGGTCTGCCTTGATAGCCTTTGTTACCTCTTCGAGCTTAGCACCCTCTTCCAACTCTACGTATACCATACGGCGGTGGATACCCTCGCCCAAGGGGATAGTCATGCTAAGTGCATTCTTTACGCCCTCCTTAGAACGAACGCATACGCTGTGGCCCATAGACATACCAGGACCGAAGTTGGTGTAGCTCAGTCCCTTTGGAGCAAGACTCTGCATCAGTGTGCGAACGATTGAGTCTGAACCTGGATCCCATCCAGCTGCAATTACACTAACGGTGTTTGTCTCTTTGTTCAGTTTCATCAGACGCTCACGATAACCACGAATCTGAGTGTGGATGTCGAAAGAGTCAACAGTGTTGATGCCAAGAGGAAGAATCTGATTGGCATACTCTTCACAACTACGTGTTGGAGTAGCAAGGATAGCTACGTCAACATCCTTAAGATCGCGGATGTCCTTAACTACTTCGTACTGAGCCAATTCTGCAGGCTTGTTTTCTGCACCATTACGACGCACGATACCTGCTACTTCAAAGTCGGGAGCAGTCTCGAGAGCCTCGAGAGCGTACTTTCCGATGTTGCCATAACCTACTACGGCTGCTCTGATTTTCTTCATATCTTAATCTTCTTTTGTTGATTATTTCTTTGTTTGCGGTTGCAAAAGTAATGCTTTTATCTTAAATCGCGTAACAATCTGCCAGAAAAATAATCTAAAATCTTTCACTTTGTGATAATTTAAAACTTTATGAGGTAAAAATGCAATAAAATGTTAGGTTTCTACGTTTAAATAGATGTATATATACAAAATTGAAAGTTATGATAGAATACATTAAGGGAGAACTGACCGAGTTGACCCCTGCACTTGCAACTGTAGAGGTGGCTGGAATCGGTTACGGTTTGAACATATCACTGAATACATTCAGTGCAATACAAGGCAAAAAGGATGTGAAACTCTATGTCTACGAGGCCATTCGTGAGGATGCACATCTGCTATATGGCTTCGTAAATAAGAAGGAACGCGAGATGTTCCTGTTGCTGATAACTGTGAGTGGAGTGGGTGCTAATACTGCCCGCATGATGCTCTCAGGCATGAGTGTGGCCGAGCTTTGTAATGCAATATCTACTGGTAATTCCAAACTGATACAGGGTATCAAAGGTATCGGTAAGATGACGGCCCAACGTATCATCGTAGACCTACGAGACAAGATAGTTACGCTAGGTATTTCGGATGAGATACCAGCGGGTGGTCAGATAGCGGCACCTGTAAATAATCAGGTTAAGGATGAGGCTATCTCGGCTCTCACCATGCTTGGATTCTCACCAGCGCCTACGCAGAAGGTTGTGCTGCAAATACTGCAGGAACAGCCTAATGCCCCCGTTGAACAAGTTGTTAAACTCGCTCTTAAGCAAATTAAGTAATTTGTTTTGAGACTGATAATAGGGATAATAGCGTGCTTACTCTTCGCGTGCGTACACATGTATGCGCAGAAGCAGGATTCTCTGAAGGCAAGATACCGCATTCAGAAGACTGTTCCTGTACTTGTCCACGATCTTGACTCGTCTGTTGTCGACCTTAAGACTCCTCCCAACATCCGTCAGACTGTAGAGTATAATGACTCGCTGAACGTATACTACATCGGCTCAAAACTTGGCGATTCTTATCTGAATGCTCCCATACTGATGACTCCTGAGGAGTATCGTAAATGGGTGGAGAAGCGTGCGCTCAACGATTTCTTCCACAAGAAGAACGCTGAGAATACCAAAAACGCAGGTAAGGATAAGTTCGACCTGATGGATATGCACTTCGACCTGGGACCTGCCGAAAAGATCTTCGGTCCTGGTGGCGTTAGAATAAAGACTCAGGGTACTGCTGAACTGAAGGTTGGTGCCAACATAAAGAAGACCGACAACCCATCGCTGCCTATCCGCAATCGCAAGACTACAGCTTTTGATTTCGACGAGAAGGTTAACTTGAATCTGAATGGTAAGGTGGGTGATAAGGTTAACATGAACCTGAATTACAACACAGACGCCACAATGACCTTCGATTCGCAGAACCTGAAGTTGAAGTACGAAGGAAAAGAGGACGAGATAATTAAGCTGGTCGAGGCTGGTAATATTTCGTTCCCATCCAACAATTCGCTTGTAAAGGGAGCCAGCAGTCTGTTCGGAGTTCGTACCGATATGCAGTTTGGCAAGCTGAAACTGCAGACCGTTTTGTCGCAGAAGAAGTCTTCGACCAAGAGCGTTTCATCAAAGGGCGGAACACAGACAACAGCTTTCGAGATGGATGTGGCTGATTACGAGGAGAACCGTCACTTTTTCCTGTCGCACTACTTCCGCAATAGTTATGATCAGGCTATGTCTACTCTGCCTAATCTCACCACAGGTATCGAGATTAATCGCGTGGAGATATGGGTTACCAACAAAACTGGTACAACATCAAACACCCGTAACATCATTGCAGTGGCTAAACTTGGTGAGAACGGACAGCGAGTACCCGATAATAATGGCAACGACCTATATGCAACCCTGACTACCCAGTATGCCGATGCACGTGACATCGACCAGACAAATACAGTACTCTCTGCAATACCTGATTTTGAGAATGGTCGTGATTACGAGAAACTGTCGAGTGCCCGACTGCTTACATCATCTGAGTACACTGTTAACAAAGCCTTGGGTTACATCTCGTTGAAATCTGGTTTGCAGACCGACCAGGTGTTGGCTGTAGCTTTTGAGTTTACATCAGGCGGAGTGACCTATAAGGTTGGCGAGTTTGCTGCAGATATCACAGAGACTTCAAAGGCTCTCTATGTAAAAGCCCTGAAGAATACATCAAATAATCCACAGCAGTTCAACTGGGATTTGATGATGAAAAACGTGTATTATCTTGCTTCAACTGTAGAGAAGACAAAGTTCCGCCTCGATATTAAGTTCCAGAGTGATACCGCAGGTGTTTATCTTACTTACATACCCGATCAGCGTGTTAAGAGCACTACGCTCTTGAAGATGTTGGGTTGCGACCGTCTGGATAATAACAACAAACTGCATTCTAATGGTTATTTCGATTTTGTTGAGGGGTATACCGTAAGCGATGGAAGAGTGTTCCTGCCGTCAGCCGAGCCATTTGGCGAGTATCTGCGTAAGCAACTTGTGCTTAACGGACTGCCTGCTTCTGAAGCTGAGAAGTACGTGTTTAGCGAATTATATGATTCTACAAAGACTGTAGCTAAGTTGATAGCCGAGAAGGATAAGTATATGCTCGTAGGTCAGTATAAGGGTTCTTCGGCCAATGTTATCTCGCTTGGTGCCTCGAATGTGCCTCAGGGATCGGTGGTTGTAACGGCTGGTGGTGTGGTACTTTCCGAAGGCTCTGACTACTCCGTGAATTACTCAGCCGGTGAGGTTACCATTCTCAACCAGAGTATCATCGATGCAGGTACTAATGTTAGTGTATCGCTCGAGTCGGATACCGACTATGGTATGCAGCGCAAAACAATGTTGGGTGTTAACTGGGAATACGAACTTTCGAAGAATCTGCAGATCGGTGGTACGCTTATGCACCTTAGCGAGCAGGCGCTAATCTCGAAGGTGGCGATGGGTGAGGAACCGCTTAGTAACACCATTTGGGGTCTGAACGTGAACTGGAAACAGGAGTCGCAGTGGCTCACCTCGATGCTCAATAAAATACCATTCCTCCACGTTAAACAGCCCTCGCACATTTCGTTTACTGGCGAGTTTGCCCAGCTTATTGCAGGCACAGCACGTGGCACTCAGGATAATGCATCTTACGTTGATGATTTTGAGAATACCAAGAGCTATCTCGACATGAGTAATCCTAAGGAGTGGACTCTGTCGAGTGTTCCTTCTATGTTTAACGAGAGCAGCGATAAGACAGGTGTCACCAGTGGATACAATCGTGCGCTACTGGCCTGGTATAATGTTGATCCTATCTTTACCCGTCGCAGTTCTACACTTACCCCAGCCCACATCAAGAGCGACCTTGATCAACTCTCAAACCACTATGTGCGTGAGGTGTATGTAAAAGAGCTCTATCCTAATCGTGACCAGAGTACCTATAATGGCGCAACATCAACTCTCCCAATACTCAATCTGGCTTATTACCCACAGGAGCGTGGTCCATATAATCTATCGCTCGATTTTAATAGCGAGGGTAAACTGCTCCAACCAGAGACAAAGTGGGGTGGTATGATGCGTAAGATTGATACCAACGATTTTGAGCAGGCCAACATCGAGTATATCGAGTTCTGGTTGCTCGATCCTTTTATCTACACCCGCGAAGATGGTACAGCATCAGAATATTCGGGCGATCTTTATTTCAACCTTGGTGAGGTGAGCGAGGATATCCTGCGCGATGGTAAGAAGTTCTATGAGAGTGGCATGCCAGTGGATGGTAGTCAGAATTTCACTACCACCCAGTGGGGAAAGATTCCCGTTCAGGCCACACAGACATACGCTTTTGCTACCACCACAGGCTCAAGAAAGAAACAGGATACTGGTTTCAACGGACTGACCGATGAGGAGGAACAGCAGTATGGTGCATATAGCGAATGGCTGAACTCTGTCAGCTCTATCGTAACTAATGACAGCACACTGCAGGCATGGCGCAACGACCCTGCTGGCGATGACTATCATTACTTCCGTGGATCAGACTTCGACAATGAGCGCAGGAGTATACTTGATCGCTATAAGCGCATAAACAACCCACAGGGCAACTCGCCTGAAACTGAGGATCAGACCGAGTCGTATGATACCAGTTATAAGAGTGGACCAGATTTTGAGGATATAAATCAGGACTATACTCTGAACGAGTACGAGCGCTATTATCAGTATAAGGTACGTATCAGTCCGGAGATACTCGATGCCTATCGCAATGGAGCACCTCCTGCCGACTGTTTCATTACAGATATGCGTACCAGCAGTGTTAAACTGCGTAATGGTGATACTACCAGCGTAAACTGGTATCAGTTCCGTATTCCTCTTGCCGAATACGAACGCAAGGTGGGATCTATCAGCGACTTTACCAGTGTGCGCTTTATGCGTATGTTTATGACAGGTTTCCAGAAGCCAATCGTATTGCGTTTCGGTAGTCTTGACCTGGTGCGTGGCGAGTGGCGTATCTACAAGCAGAGTCTTAGTAATGGTGCCGAGAGTGGTGTGCTCGAAGTGAGTGCTGTCAATATCGAAGAAAATAATGACAAGACACCAGTAAACTATGTCCTGCCTCCAGGCATCAGTCGTGTTACCGATCCATCCCAGTCACAGTTGGTAGAGAATAATGAGCAGGCACTTGATATGGTAGTTAAGGGTATCCAGCGAGGCGAGTCTAAAGCCGTATATCGTAACATCAATCTCGACCTGCGTCAGTACAGACGTATGCAGATGTTTGTCCATGCCAACCATCTGGTGCCCGATGCAACACAGTTGCAAGACAATCAGTTGGCTGTGTTTGTGCGTATGGGTAGCGATTACAAGAACAATTACTACGAGTACGAGATACCACTGGCCCTTACTCCTGATCGCAGTGACTATAGTAAGTATTCTACAGCCGATCGCCGTATGGTATGGCCTGAGGATAATATGCTCGATGTGAATCTTGATATATTCACTCATCTTAAGAAGATGCGTAACCAGGCCAAGGCTCAGGGTATTGGTAGCTTTAATCAGGTGTATACTGATTACGATCCTAATCGTCCTGGCAATAAGATCAGCATTCTTGGTAACCCAACCCTTGGTGAGGTTAAGGTGATGATGATTGGTGTGCGCAATATCTCAGGCGAGGTTAAGTCGGGTGAGGTATGGGTTAACGAACTCCGACTGATGGATAGCAACAACGAAGGCGGATGGGCTGCATCGGGTACCATGAACGTGCAACTGTCTGACTTTGGTACTGTCAACCTCTCTGGTCGATACATCAGTGATGGATTCGGCGGACTTGAGGAGAGCGTGATGCAGCGTTCTACAGATACACAGAAGGAATATTCTGTAACTGCTCAGTTTGAACTTGGTAAGTTCTTCCCCGACAAGGCCAAAGTTAGTGCACCTGTATATTACTCGGTTACTCAGCAAGAGGTTCGTCCACGTTATAATCCTATGGATTCTGATATGCGACTGAGTGACGCACTTGATGCAGCTGCCGACAGACACGAGCGTGATAGCATTGAGAGTATAGCTGTCACTAAGACTCGTAATACCAACTTCTCGCTGTCTAACCTGCGATGGGGACTGAAGACCAAACGTCATCCTATGCCTTACGATCCTGCCAACTTCTCATTGTCGTATAGTCATTCGCATCGAAATACCTCGGGAAAGACTACTGTCTACGAGAAGGAGGACCAGTGGCGTGGCGCACTCAACTACAGCTATTCGCCTGTATATAAGACGTGGGAACCATTCAAGAAACTTAAGGGCAAGTCTAAGTGGTTGAACTTCCCTAAGGCCTTGGGCTTTAACTATCTGCCGCAGAGCGTAGCTTTCAATACAGAGATGACTCGTAACTACTACGAACTGCAGGAACGCGACCTTGAGAGCCTTGAGAATCAGAACCTGCCGCTAACCTTCTCTGAGCAGTTCCTGTGGAATCGTGATTTCTCACTGCGTTGGGATTTTACCAAGAATCTCCACTTCAATTTCCAGTCAGCTACACGTGCAGAGATCGAGGAGCCCTATACACCTATTAATAAAGACCTGTATCCAGATCAGTATGTGGCTTGGAAAGATTCTGTCAAGCAGAGTATACGCAACTGGGGTACGCCGCTCGACTACCAGCAGCAGGTAACTGCCTCGTATCAGTTGCCGCTCAACAAGATGCCTATCTTCGATTGGCTAAATGCCGATGCGTCTTACACAGGTAAATATACTTGGGTGCGAGGTACTGAGCTCGAGGATGGTACCAGTCTGGGTAACACCATTACCACCAATCGTAACCTTAATATAAATAGTACGCTTAATCTCGAAACACTATATAACCACGTACCATTCCTGAAGAAGGTAAACGAGCGTTTTAAGAACTCAAATAAGAAGAATAACCAGCGACAGAATGCTAAGAAACCTGCAGCAAAGAAACCAACTGCAAAGCCAAAGACAAGCACTCCTCAGAAAGCAGGAGCAAAAGACTCTGTAAAGGTTAAGCGCGACATAGAGAAAGAGTGGTGGTACAAGCCTGCTCAGAGTGTTGCCCGAGTGCTGATGATGGTACGCAGTGTCAACATCAGCTATCGCACTCAGTATTCGATGCTGTTGCCAGGATTCATGCCTAATGCCGGCGATATGTTGGGACAGAATAAGTCAGGTGGCGCATTGGCTCCTGGTATTGATTTCGCTTTCGGCCTGGTAGGCGATGGTTATCTTGACAAGGCGATGGATCGTGGATGGATGCTTAATAACGAAAGTGTGTCAACGCCAGCTAATATCAATACCAGCAAGGACCTGCAGATTAAGGCTGTGCTCGAACCTATCCCTGATCTTAAGATAGATCTCACGGCTTCACGAACTGACAATCGCGCCAAAAGCGTTCAGTATATGTACGACGGCATGCCTACTACCTTAAGTGGTTCATTCAATATGACAACCATCTCATTGCGAGGCGCACTTGCTGGTATGGGCAATGCTGACAATGGTTATCGCTCTGCCGCTTTCGATCATTTCCGTGATTTGATTCCTGAGTTCCAGCAGAGGGTAGGAGATGAGTACTCTGCCGAGGTGCTGATACCTGCTTTCCTTTCTGCCTATACATCAGGTGCAGGAAAGTCGCTGGATATATTCCCTGCACTCACCCGATTGCTCCCCAACTGGAGTATCCGCTATGGTGGCCTGTCAAAGTTGCCATGGGTTCAGGATCGTCTTAAGAGCCTTAATATCAATCATGCATACAAGAGTGTATACAGTGTTGGTAGCTATGTCAATACCAGCTATTCTACAGTAAGCATCAACGAGGCTTTCTCGCCATTGTTGGGCGTAGATGCTACCTTCCAGAATGATCTTACTGCTAAACTTGAATACCGCACCACACGTGTACTCAATCTTTCGATGACTAGCGTCCAACTCAACGAGTCGCTCAGCAAGGATTGGGTAGTAGGTTTGGCCTATAAGATTCGCGATTTCAATATCTTTGGTGCTAGTGGTAATAGAAAGATAGCCAAGGCCCAGAATCCAAAGAGGGGTAGCAAGACTGGTCAGACCGGCAAAACTGGCAATACTCGACAGTCAAGCACTTCGAGAAAGACTGGCGTAAACCACGACCTGAATCTGCGTCTTGATGTATCCCTGCGCAAACAGGCTGCCATCACTCGCGACATTGCTACAGGTGTATCATCAGCTTCGAGTGGTAACTCTGCCTTTAAGTTCTCGTTCATGGCCGATTACACCCTCTCTCGCCTACTCACGCTGACAGCCTATTTCGATAGTCAGACCAATACACCGTTGCTGTCTAGCAATAGTTACCCGACCACAACTTACGACTTCGGCCTGTCGATGAAGTTCTCGCTTACCAGATAAAAATAAATATCCCCGCCAATCAGCGGGGATAATCGTTTATTTATCGTAAGCGTGTACTGGATAGTCAGTAGTGTAGTGCAATCCTCGGCACTCCTTGCGCTCCAGGGCCCAACGGGTGATCAGGTAGCCCACGTTGATCATATTACGTAGCTCACAGATGTCACGTGTGGCGCGTACTCGCTTGAACAATCGCTCTGTCTCCTCGTAGAGCATATCCAGACGATCCCAGGCGCGATGCAATCGCAGGTCTGAACGTACGATACCTACGTAGTTCGACATAATCAGATTTACCTCCTTCACACTCTGTGTGATGAGCACCTTCTCCTCGTTGGTCATCGTGCCTTCGTCGTTCCACTCTGGCACCTTCTCATTGAACTCGTAATAATCTACGTGCTCCAACGAATTCTTTGCGGCTGTCTCGGCATATACCACAGCCTCGATAAGTGAGTTCGAAGCCAAACGGTTACCACCATGCAGACCTGTGCAAGAGCATTCGCCAAGAGCATAGAGACGCTCAATGCTGGTCTGGCCGTTCAGGTCAACCTTGATACCGCCGCACATATAGTGGGCTGCCGGGCGAACGGGGATATAGTCGGTGGTGATGTCGATACCCATCGACAGACACTTCTGATAGATATTTGGGAAGTGCTTCTTTGTCTCGACAGGATCCTTATGTGTTACATCCAGACAAACGTGGTCCAGACCGTGAATCTTCATCTCCTTATCTATTGCGCGAGCCACGATATCACGTGGTGCCAGCGACAGTCGCTCGTCGTACTTCTCCATGAAGGTCTCACCATTGGGCAACTTCAATATGCCGCCGTAGCCACGCATAGCCTCAGTGATGAGGTAGGCTGGGTGAGTCTCCTTTGGGTTATGAAGCACGGTGGGGTGGAACTGTACAAACTCCATATCGGCCACTGTTCCCTTGGCGCGATATACCATAGCTATACCATCGCCAGTAGCGATGACGGGGTTTGAGGTCGTAACATATACTGCACCACAACCACCAGTACACATCACGGTCATCTTGGCCAGATATGTGTCTACCTTCTGTGTCTCAGGGTTCAGCACGTAGGCACCATAACACTGGATGTTGGGCGAGCGGCGTGTCACACGTACGCCCAGGTGGTGCTGGGTGATAATCTCTACGGCAAAGTGGTCTTCCTTGATGTCGATATTTGGATTATTGCGTACCGCCTCCATCAGTCCGCGCTGAATCTCTGCACCAGTGTCATCTTTGTGATGCAGTATGCGGAATTCAGAGTGTCCGCCCTCGCGATGCAGGTCGAACTTACCCTCGTTGGTCTTGTCGAAGTTCACGCCCCAGTTTACCAGTTCTTTTATCTGTTCTGGGGCCATTCTTACTACTTGTTCTACGGCTTTTGGGTCGCTGATGTAGTCACCGGCAATCATTGTGTCCTCAATATGTTTCTCGAAGTTATCCAGTTCGAGATTGGTCACCGATGCCACACCGCCCTGAGCAAATGATGTGTTGGCCTCGTCGAGCGAGGTTTTGCATATCATACACACTCTGCCTTTGTTGGCGCGAGCCACTTTCAGTGCGTAGCTCATACCTGCTACGCCGGCTCCTATCACTAGGAAATCATACTTGTATACCATACTACTGATATTGTAATTGTCACAAATCTGCTGCAAAATTACTTAAAATTTCGAATATTCTTTGCATCTTGGCGATTTTTTTGTATCTTTGCGCTGTTAGAATAATAAAACGATACCAAACAATTACAACAATGAAACGACTAGTGCTTATATTAATGTTGATGGTTCCGATGGTGGTTCTGGCACAACAGACGACCGTTGGTGGAACCGTTATTGACGAGAAAACGGGTCGCCCGCTTTCTCAGGTTAGTGTATCCGTAGGCAGAATTTCTGTCGTTACAAACGAGGATGGAGCTTTTACTCTGAAACTGGCCCAAATGCCACGCAGCCTTACCGTGTCGCATCTAGGCTATAAAACTAAGAAAGTAACCCTTGAGGCTGGCAAGACTGAATCGATGAAGATCAGACTCCAGCCCACAGTAATCCAGTTGCGCGAGGTGGTGGTTCGTACTGGCAATCCTCGCGACCTTGTTGATATCGCGATTAAAAAGATTCCAGACAACTACAGTCGTCAGCCTGAATTGCTTAAGGCATTCTATCGTGAAACAGCAATGAAGCGCAAGCACTTTATCTATGTGGCCGAGGGTGTAGAGGATATGTATAAGACCAGTTACACTCGTGGCATAGGTCGCGATAGGGTGGCTATAGTAAAAGGTCGCCGACTGCTTAGTCAGAAACAAGGCGATACCCTGGGGCTCAAGGTGATGGGCGGTCCTGTACTGCCAGTCCAGCTCGATGTGGTTAAGAACTACGAACTGCTGCTTAATCCAGAAGAACTCGATGCCTACAGCTATAGTTGGGGTAATCCTGAGTTTATCAACGACCGTTTGCAGATGGTGGTACTTATCGAACCTAAATATCCTAGAGACTGGGCTCTGTATCACGGCAAACTGTATATCGACAACGAACGTTTGTCGTTTACTCGTATAGAGCTTAGCTTGGATATGAGCGACAGGGATAAGGCTACACGTACCATGCTTGTTCGCAAGCCTATAGGTGTAAGGTTCAAGCCTCGTGAACTCACCTGTGTGGTCGACTATCGTTATGCCGATGGCATTACCCGTATCAGTTACCTTCGTAATACGTTCAGGTTCAACTGCGACTGGAAGAAACGACTGTTCAGCACATCGTTCACCGCCACTTGCGAGATGGCTGTTACCGATAGTCAGTCGGAAGGTGTAACTCCCATTCAGAGTCGTAACTCGTTCGATTCGCGCGACTCGTATTATGATAAGGTAGAATACTTTATGGACCCAGAATACTGGAGCAACTATAACATTATAGAACCCTCGGAATCGCTCGATAAGGCGATACGCAAGCTGGTATCAACATACCAGCGAAACTGATTAAATAACAAAAATGAAGAAGTTTTATAGAAATTGGATATTATCACTTTTATGGATGAGCTCTATCGGCAGTCTGCAGGCACAGACAGTCGATATGCTCGCAGTAGATACAACCCAAATAGACACGGCTGAGGTAGCGTTACCTTGGCCGCAAAACTTACAAGCACGTCTCGATTCGCTTACAAAGGATCGTATGTTTAACTCCACTCAGTTGGGTTTGATGGTTTACGACCTTACCGACGACTCTACGCTTTATAAGTTCAATCCTCGC
>Ga0265299_10004263_pt1 | contig 13591 bp, 19 predicted proteins | sample AusTroGonzalo_MG_4_FD_193485 | JGI IMG/M metagenome (GOLD analysis project Ga0265299, IMG submission 193485) | Bovine rumen microbial communities from tropical cattle in Woodstock, Queensland, Australia - Gonzalo_02 | ecosystem: Host-associated > Mammals > Digestive system > Stomach > Rumen ...
CTACTGGAATTGTTACTGTTGAAATGGCGGTAGCAGATTCAGCAGATGACATAATTATAACTAACTGCGTTCTGGCTTCTTTTTCAAGCTCCTCGGTTACTGTGAACATCAAGCCGAACATTGACGATAAAGTAATCGTATTGTTCCCTCGAAGGTTCGCTGGAGGTATGTTCAATCCAGAGACCAATGAGCCTATTATAACTGCTTGCGGTAACGGTTATACAATTATGGGCGGAATTGCCATTCTTCTGAATCAGTATCAGGAAAGCTTTCATAAGAACTTTATTGATGTTTCTGACGGTTGCATTACTCTTAAAATGGCTTACTCAGAGGACGATGACAAGAACCTATTTACCTTTGAATCAAACGCTGACGGTGAGCTTACTCTGGTAAGCAACGATGTTCAGATTACGTCAAATAAAGACAGTGAGATTACCGTAACAAACGGAAAAGCGACAATCACTGTTGACAAGAACGGAAACGTTACAATAGACGCTGACGGAAAATACACGATTAAAAACGGAGTTACATCATTGAAAGAAGTAACGGACGGTCTTGCTCAGGAAGTTGAGAATCTTACTACTGTTGGTTCTCCAGCAACTCAGGCGACATCTCCAGCTTCTAAGGGAACTATCGCAACTTGGCGAAGTTCTAAGCTTAATCAGTTCTTTGCGGAGTAGTATATGGCTTTCAATAAAGCAAAATTACAGAGCGACATTGAAGACGTTTTTGAATCTATGACAGACGGAAACGAGGACACTTTTCCGAACGGAATCTCTGCTGCTGTCGTTACCTTTGTTTCTGGCGGTGTGGTTTCCACTACTGACGCTGGAACGGTTACTGGAGGTACATATTCTGGCAGCGGAACTGGAAAGCTTACGGTAACGGCTTCTGCTTGTGCTGCAATCATAAAAGCAGCTTGTACAGCTATGAAAACTATGACCTCTGGAGGAGACGATTACCTTGCAGAGGAAATGGGTAAGGGATTCAAGAAAATGGCAGATGACGGAGTGGTTACAACTACTGTTACTGGTGTTCTTACTCCACCTCCTCCAGCAACTCCTATATCTCCGTATGGAGGAGCAGCGAAAGGGACTATCTCTTGCTCTGAGACTACCCTTGTTTCAAAGCTGAAGCTTCTTTTCAAAAAGATGTATAATCAGAGAGAGGAAGAAGGATTTAACGGAAACAAAGAGTTCGCTAAAGAGCTTGCCAATGAAATAAACTCATTTTATACTTCTGGAACAATCAGCACTGACGGTCAGGGAAATATCGCTGGTTCTTCTGGCTCAGGTTCAATATCTTGACGGCTTGAAAAATGCGAAGTATAATCTGAGTTATGGACGTTAAGGTTTATAAAAAAGAGACTGTAAAACAGCCTTCTGGAACATCTTATGTAATCTCTCCAAACATCATAGACTTATATCCTACTATCACTAAAGACGAAAACGACAATGAGATTGTCAGTGGAGCTGAAGAGCTTACTGATGAAGACGCTCTTGTAGAACAAGCTTGTGCTATGGCTACAATCTGGCAGAAAGGTCTTGACCCTCTTGACTTGGACGAAGGTATAAGGTGGAGTGAAGCCATTCTGGAAGAAATCAATGTCGTTCAGCTCATGGAAGACATAACAAACGCTGTTGCAGAGATTACACCTACTGTTGAGGTTGTCTTTAACACTGTTACAGATGACAATGGAAACTCATATCTACAATACACACTAAAGGCGGTGGCATAATGGAACTTAAAACTTTTGATACCATTTTAACTACAATATGCGATAGTTTTGATTCTCTTATTTCACCTCGCACACTTGCGAGGTCTAATACTAATATCATCTATCTTATTTTTAAGGCAGCAGCGAAAGGCTATGAAATCATAAACAATGTCTGCGTAGTTCTCAGCAATAAGTTTGACCCTCTTTACTGCTCAGATGATGACTTGAACTCTTCAGCTAACATCGTAGGTACGGAGCGTAATCAGGGCTCAGCTTCTGGACTTCATATTACGGTAACAAATAACGGAAGCGTAGCTGTAACGCTTCTTGCTGGACTTTACTATTATGCTCTTGACGATGATACCAAGTTTGAGTTTGAGGTAATGAATAATACTACAATCGCTTCAGGCTCTTATGTTTCATTTATTGCGATGTCGGAAGAAATCGGACAGTACCCAGTAACAGCTCAGGCAAAGATTACAGTTACTTCCGAGCAGCCAATCTCATCTGACCTTGTTTTCAGTTGTGCTGATAATACAAGCCTTCTTGGTATTTCAGAAGAGACAGACTTGGAGTTCAGAGAGCGAATCAACTCTGAAACTGACAGACAGAACTCTATGGTAGAGCTGGAAAGTGAAATCAGAAACCTTCCTTATATCTTTGACTGTAAGGTAAAGTTCAATCCTACAAATACAGAAATGGAATATGACGGATATACCATTCCAGCCTATACTCTTGCAATCTTCTACTCTGGAGAAGTAAAGAAAGAGATTGCAGAGAAGGTCTGTGAAAAGATTATCTGTCCTACGCTCCAGACAGTAGACAGCGTAGAGGTTTTCTATGAAAATGATATTTTCATTGGTGGTAAGCATGGGGTGAACCTGATTCCTTTCGCTAAAACTCAGTATGGTGTAGAGTTGATTTACAAAATCAATAATACCTATGCAAATGAATACGATATTCAGAATGAAATCAGAACTGCTTTGTTTAATACTTTTGTATCAGAAAAGCATGTAGATTACATCAAAGAAGACGATTTCTACAATGCTATCGAAGCTCTTGATATTACTGGTATTGAGCTTCTGGGAGTAAACCTTAAATATAATAACAGTAACGTAAACTATATTGAAATACCTTCATCACGTATTCCAGAGCTTACTAATGTTATCTTTACACCAGTTTCTCAGGAGTAGTATATGGCAAAAGCTTTCTTCCGTTGGCTCAGAGGTGAGCTTAACGGATTCTATGTAACAAACATAAATGGTGCTCTTAATGAGAGCACTAAGGACATAAAAGACTTTCTCTCTGAGTTTAAGGCTCAGCAGTTTGAGAATGGTAAGATTTCAGACAAGAACCTTTATGGTCTTGGAAAGTTCGCTGGTATCTTTTTGCCACGTCTTTCCAGAGCTGAATCTCTTGCTTCACTTCGAATGACAGAGAGCTTTGTGGTAGACGGATTTGAGTGCTCTGAGCGAGGACTTTTTAATACTGAGCTGGAGAACTTTTCATTCTTCCATACAAGAGACGATACCACTGTTTATTTTGTTTTTGTCAGAACGAATCAGGACGCTTATGCTAATGACATAAATACTCAGGCTACTAATCTGGAGCGTTCTTCACTTGTCGGAAACAGTGATACGGTTTTAGGCTACATTTCTTCAGAAGAAACAGATTTATTTGATGATATTGGAAACGTAAAACCAGAGAAGGTTCTTGCAGCTCCGCCTTCAGGAGTAGCTTATTCTGAATACTATGGTGATGAGTTTTTAATGCTCTCAGAAGGAGACAATTCTCCAGCTGATAACATCGTCAGAATCCGCATGACAGATTCTAATGTCGTTGACGGAATTGAGTATTCAGAAAGAGGTCTTTTTGTTGTTCCAGTTCCGATGTTCGATGACATCAATACTCTGGCTACACCTACGCTGCGTTCTTCTCTGGTAGGTAATGAAACCTTAATCGGTTACATATCTTCAGAAGAGACAAATGTTCTTGATGACAACGGTTGTGTAAGACATGAAAAGATTTCTGCTACACCTCCAGTGGGAGTAGCCTACTCTGACTATTACGGAGACCAGTTCATGTTCCTTTCTGAAGCCGAAGCTTCATACTCGAACCTTGAACCTTCATTGTACATAGAGCTTTTCAAAGCCTTGCAGTGGATAAGATACAACGGAGCTTCAATCAAGTCTCTGGGAAGAATCACAAGTCTTATCTGTCCTGACGGACTTGTAAAGCTTGGAAACGTAGAGACAGCTTCTGACGGTAAGCACTGGAACGTTTACTATGACTATGACGATTCAGTAGACATTACTTTGAAGCAGCAGCGATTGAACCTTCTGGAGTTCATAGTAAATCTGAAGTTCGTACAAGTTTCACTTGTAGAGAATATTTAACATAAAAAGGAGTAAGTACAATGGGTACACTTAATGAAGACTTGTCTGCAATCAAAACGGTTGAAGACACAATTATTGCCAATAAGGTTGCTCGCTTCTCTTACACAGATGAAGCTTATACAACCAATGACGCTAACGGTGTTTCTGAGTATAACGTAAATAATGCTCAGAATATCCCTACTGCTGACGCTTCGGTATTGAAGGTAAATGAGACAGTGCTCTCTAAGGGCTATCGTGCTCAGGCTTCTTCAATTACTCGTATGTTGGTAAACCATTTCTTTGGTCGTATGTCATATAACCTGAACAAGGTAAATGACGGATTCTCGAACCTCGTGGCAACTCTCATCGCTCACAGAGGAACAGCAAACGGTTTTGCTACTCTTGACGCAAACGGAAGAGTTCCTTATTCACAGCTTCCTGAATCAGCTATGGAGTATAAAGGTCAGTGGAACGCTGAGACAAACACTCCTACTCTTGCTGACGGAACTGGAACAAAGGGAGACTTCTACATTGTCTCTGTTGCTGGTACACAGAACCTCGGAAGCGGAAACATTCAGTTCTTTGTAAATGACCGTGTTATCTATGACGGTTCAGTATGGTCTCGTCTCTCTGCTGGTGATGTAAAGACAGTAAACAGTGTTCTTCCTTCGAACGGAAACGTTGCTCTTACTGGCGAAAACATTCCAGTATCTACTACTGACCCTACTTTGCTCTCAGTTCCGCTTGCTACAAACAGATACGCTGACCACTCTGTAACAGTAAAGAAAGTGAACTTTACTTTCAAAGATGTTATGGCAAAGACACCTCGCTGGCTTCGCTTTGACTTCTCTGCCGCAAACAAGCAGACTTTGAAAATCCTTGCTGATACTCATATCAGAGTAGGAAACACTGTTGTTCACTTTGATACAGACACAAGCATTGACCTCTCTGAGACAATCAATGCAGAGACAAGTCCAAACGGAAAAGACTGGTACGTATTCCTTGACGCTGAAGGAAACGTTACTTGTTCTCTTACAAAGGCTGAAGCTACTGGAACAAAGAGAATCGGACAGTTCCATACTCTTTGTGCTGACGCTGGTGCAAGCGTTACTGGTCTTGTTCCTACCGAACTCACAACTACTGGTGATAACTTCCTCATCAAGCAGTACAATGAAGAGGAAGACCCAGACTTCTACGCTTTCTATAACAAGCCGATTACAGCTATTACAGCTGGAACTTACTACAATGTCGGAACAGTTGCTCACCCTCTGTCTGGCTTTGAAGCAAACGACATTCTTCCTGAATCAATATGGTGTCTTACATTCCACCCAGCTTGTGCTTCTTATGACGGTATGGTTTATGATAGAGACTGTGATATTGCAGTTGACATCTACTTGCAGTCTGGAAAAGGCAAAGCTACTCGCTCTGCTTTCGGTGCTCAGCATACTGTATCTCGTCGGCAGTGGAATCACGAAGAAGACATGAGAGCAGTAGGAAAGCGTCTTTTGAAAGACCACGAGTTTACTTCTATTGCAAGCGGTTCAAATGAAAGAACGGCTATTCAGGGAGCTTCTGATAAGACAACAGTAGGCGGACACGTTGATACTGCTGGAAGACGTATGATTTCCTTCATTGGTTGCGAGGAATGTTGTGGTTATCTTACTCAGTGGCTTGATGAGCTTTGTGGAACAGCTTCTGCTTCTGACTGGGCTAACAATGACGGTCAGGGAAGCTTTGGTCAGCAGTATTGGGATAATTACTGCCTTCATGCTGGCGGTAATTGGAGCGATTCCACTCGCTGCGGTTCTCGCTGTCGTCGTGCGGATGTTGTGCGTTCGTGTGTGGCTGCGGATATCGGGGGTCGGGGCTCGGCTGGAGTTATCCGAGTTGCGTAGAGCGAGTGCGTAGCACGAGCTCGCAACACGCTGTTTTTGCCTACCATTGTTCTGGTAGGCAAAAACATATTAAAAAGGTTATAAGGGATTTTCCCTTCTAATAAGGCTTATCCTTAGTACCTAGCCTTCATGCTGGCGGTAATTGGAGCAATTCCACTCACTGCGGTTCTCGCTATCGTAATGCGAATAATGTGCGTTCGAATGTGAATACGAATATCGGAGGTCGGGGCTCGATATGGTTTTGACAAAAAGCAAACTCCATGCTACAATCAAACTTACTTAGTTTTGGGGTCAACTCCAGCCGAGGATAAATCTTTGGCGGAAAGCCAGAAAATGAAAATGGAGGGGAAGAGAGGTTAGTAGCTTGTCGAATATCTTTCTTCCCGATTTTATGAAAACATACAGTAATTTGTGGCAACGCTTTGTGTCGGTAGATAATTTTGAACTTGCTGTACATGAATCTCAGCTTGGCAAGAGCAAGAAACGTCAGGTTATTGCTTTTAACGAGCACAGAAAAGAGAATACGGAAGCACTAAGGCAAATGGTGATTGAAGGAAAGTTTCACACCTCTGCATATCGTTCAATGGTTATTTATGAACCGAAGAAGCGGACAATCTACAAGTTACCTTATTACCCTGACAGAATAGTGCAGCACGCTGTAATGAACATTCTGAAGCCAATTCTGATAGACCACTTCATCTATGATTCTTACGCTTGCGTTGAAGGAAAAGGACAGATGAGGGCTTCCAGAAGGTGCTCGCAGTTTGTCAGACGCAATAAGTATTGTCTCAAATGCGACATTCACCACTTCTATCCTTCCATAAGACATGATATACTGTCAGGAATGTTTCATAAAATGATTAAGGACGACAAGTTTATGGCTGTCCTTGATGATATAATTTATTCCTTTGAAGGTGAAACAAACGCTCCAATCGGAAATTATACTTCACAGTGGTTCGGAAACTTCTACTTGACAAAGCTTGATTATTATGTAAAGCAAGAGCTCGGAATCAAAGATTATGAAAGATACTGTGATGATTTCATGCTGTTTTCCAATGACAAAGCAAAGCTCCATGAGTGCAGAAGGAAAATTGAGAAGTTCATTCTTGATGAGCTGGGGCTGACTTTCTCTAAAGCTTTTGTCTTTGATACGAAGCAAGGAGTGGACTTCTGCGGATATAGGACTTTCGGAAAGTATATGCTGCTGCGAAAGTCCACTGCAAAGAGAGTTAAACGGAGAATCCGAAGGATTTATCCTAGATATACAGAAGAGAAACGCAGAGCAAGCATAGCTTCTACGCTAGGCTGGCTGAAGCACTGCAATTCATACAATCTTAAAGTAAAACTGGGGCTGGTATAATGAAAAAGTTCAGTGATTTTTCAGATGAAGGTTATGTATTTGACGGTAAAAAGGCGAAGATTGCTGAGCTGCTGGATAAGGAAATCTGCATACTGCAATACAAAATCAGAAGGTCAAAATATCAGGATAAACACGAAAACTACGCAATAGTCCAGTTTACTGAATCAGACGAAAACGGTGAGCATAAAATCTTTTTCACTGGCTCTGGTGTAGTCATGGAGCAGCTGGAGAAGTACGAAGAAGAGCTTCCTTTTCAAGCTACCCTGAAGAAGATTGACAAATACCTTACTCTGAGCTAAAATACACTTAATATAATTAAGGAGGAAAAGATGAAAAACAAACTTTTCTTAATTGTCAGTATTGCTTTTATCATTGTAGGAGCAATCATCGGTTACTTCGCAAAGTTCCCTCTTGCTCAGATGTCAGGCTTTGCTGTAACAATGTTCGGAGCTGGACTTGCAGTAGGTAAGCTCTGGAATGACAGAGACAAGACAGCAAAGAGCTGGCTGGTCATTCTGTCTATGGTTCTCGTAGGACTTGGAGCTTTTGTTGCTGGTCTTACTGGAGTTATTACAGAAGCTCAGGTTACAGCAATCATCGGCTATGTATTCTCCCTGATTCTCATAATCGCTGGTATCGTTACCTCGGTAATTGCCAATAAAGCGGTGAAAAAGGTTGAGTGATTAAGTAATACTTAACAACTTGCATAAAGCCCTCTTACGGTTTATAATGAATCGTAAGGGGGCTTTTTAATGCTTAAAGGAATAAAGCAATCTGACAAAGAATTACTTCCAGTAATTCAGGACTATGGCTGTCTTTTCCTTTGTTTTGCGAACGCTTCGCCTATGATTTTCGAAGGCAGCAGCGGACGTAAAGCACTCAACAAAATCTGGAAAGAAGCAGAGAAGAAGGGTTATATCTCTGGCGACCTTAACCATGACGGAGATTATGACGATGACGGAGAAGCTGAGGTTAAGAACCATACAGCTCTTGCGAACGAGTTCTTTGCTTTGTCTGTACGATACGATAATATTCACCACAAAGCTGACGAAAAAATACCTTCAAACGTAGCCGTTGTTTTTGGTCGCTACGTATTCAAGTTCGGACATTTTGTTCAGCTGAATAAAACAAAGAAAGTAATCTTTGATTCCTTCGGGAAATCAAATACCGTTGCAAACGGAAAATTAGATACAATGAGGTGGTATTTTTATGCAGACTAAAATCTACAATGCTTACAGAATTACTCACAAAAACGGAAGTGTTGAAGACATCAACGCTCTGGATTTGATTCAGGCTCTGGAGAATATGGAAATCCCAGATACAGAATCAAAGGTTCTTCAGGCTTTCCTTGTAAAGGAAAACGTTCGCACTCTTGTTGAAGATGAAAAGGCAGAAATCCTTTTCTCTGCTATCGTGGCAGAAAATGGTGGTGGCTCTATTGCTACTCCAGCTTCAGGAAGAATCCACGTAGGAGACATGGTTCAGCTCAAAGCTATTCCAGCTCGCAACTACGAGTTTGTCTCTTGGCAGCTTAATGGTGTCAAAATCAGTGAAGAAGCCGTTGTAAATCTTACAATGCCTGAGCTCTCTGCTGGTGTTGATACAGCTGTATTCACAGCTACATTCAAGCTTGCTGACGTTGCATGGACTTCTGAGGTTTCTCCAGCCGCAGCTTCTACTGCTGGTTGTGTAGCCTTCCCTCTGTCTGGTTCAGCTGCTGCAAACTCAGAGCTCTCTTTGATTGCTGTTGAAGCAGAAGGATTTACTTTCGACCACTGGGAAAGAAACGGTGAATCTATCGGAACAAACAAAATCCTTACAGCTGAAGTTACTCCACTTGCAGAGAATGAATCTGCTTGTAAGTACGTAGCTGTATTTACAGAGAACTAAAGGAGTGAGCCATGTCAGACCAGACTGAAAAAATCAACATCATAGAACTCTTAATGGGAATCAAAGAGGACGTGTCTTCCATAAAGACTGACATGGCTAACTTTAAGGAATCTCAGCGTACTGAAAAGGAAACCATTATGAAAGAAATCTCAGATGTAAGAATTGATTACAAGAGAGACCTTTCTGACTTGGAAAACCGTGTTATGGGTAGGATAACAAACATGCAGAGCGTTCAGGCAACACTGGTTGGAGATGTCGATACTCTCAAACATGCGGACGAAAAGAAAGACGCAAAGAAATGGCGAACTGTAATTGCTTTTATCGGAACTGCGGTAGGTGGTATGCTGGTAGCTAAGCTTCCAGATTTTATCACTTTCCTGATTCAGCTGAAAACTCTTGGAGGAAAATAGTATGGCAGATGAAAAGAAAAAGAACTGGTTCACTTCCTTGTTCTCTGACAAAGAATGGGATTGTGATATTACCAAAGTGCTTGGCTTTGGTATCGTAGTTGCTGGGCTTGTCGGATTCTTCTTAGGCAAGTCTGACTTTCAGTGGGTAGTTGCCTTTGGTTCAGGTCTTATTGCCACTGGAAAGTTTTCAAAGGAAGGCTAAATGTGTGGCAGAAGATTAAAACGGTTTTCAGCATTATCGGTGCTGTTCTGTCTATTGTCCTTTTCACCGTTATCCTTTTCTTGCTTCGCAGAGGTAAGACTGACGGACGAAGAAGCGGAGACGATTCTGAACGAAATCAGCGAATCGAAGAAGGAATTGGAAAATGTGAAGAACGAGCTGATTCAGTCTCAGAAGGACTTGATAGAGCAAAAGAAGGAATTGGAAGATGTGAAGAGCACTTACAACGAGCAGAAGACATCTTACGAAACGCAATTAAACGAAGCAGAGAAGCAGAATCAGACGCTTAAAACGGTTGCCGTAGCTACTGGTTCAAGTTCTGTTGCTTTGACCATAGTGGTCATTCTTCTGATTATATTCTAAAAATAAAGGGAGCTTTAAGCTCCCTTTTATTATTTCATTCTAAGTCTTTTCTTCCAGTGCTCCGTATTGTCTTCTTTCACTCTGTCTGTTTCAATCATAATGAAGAAAATCAAGGTGCACGGAGCTGTTGCAATCAGATAAATTAACCAGAACTTAGTCAGTACAATGGCTGGAAGCGGAGCGAACAAGCTCCAGACAAAGCCCACTGTGGCTATCACTACTGCTGTTGCAGCAAAGGACATTACCCAGCTGTAAAGCAACACCAGCAGATGAATCGGAATCATGGCAATCGCCTTCATAAACTTATTCAAAGCTCTCATTATGCTACCTCGAATGTCAGTGTAAGTGAAGCTGTTCCTTTCATAGGATTTGTTACGTCAATACATTTCATTCCAGCAACGGTCTCAGAATTGTACTTAGAGCAAGCCTGAGAGTTATACATCTTGTTTCTCAGTCTTTTATATTCCATGCTCTTGTCTTCTTCAATCTTTGCAAGCTTCTTAGACAGAAGCTGAAATGTAAGCCATTTTCCGTTGATAAGCTCTTCTTTGCTTACCTTTACTGTGATGTTATCAATATTCTGTACTGTCTTCATACTGTACTCCTTTGTTTCTTATTATATTATGACTAATATAATTAGTCAAGTGTCTTTTTCTTCAAAAGTTCCGTTACTGCTGTCAAAGACAGAGGAGCAATAAGGTTGACGAAGATTGCAGAGAGAGTTGACATAATGAACTCCAGCACTCCGCCTTCGATTTTCATAAGTCTTCCGAGGAAAGCAAAAAGGCTTTCTTTTCTCTTGACTTTTTCTTCCTTTACTTCTGGTGTGTCTTCCAGAAGCTTCTGCTGGTCGGAGAGGTTCTTCTGGAGCTCTTCCTGAAGCTTGTTAAGCTCGGTTCTTACGGCAGTGGTAGCGTAGTCTCTTTCCTGACGATATTCAATGTCCTTTTTCTTGAACTCTATTGATTCTCTCAGGTCAGCTTCCTTCTTCTGCAAGAGCTCTAAGGCAAGCTTGTTTGAATCTGCTTGCTTGTTCTCCATAGCTATCTGGGTCTCAGTGAAGTTGAATCTGTCATAAAAGACTGAGACCGTGGTAGCCATAGAGAAAAGCGTTACCATAGTCCAGAGCGTGATAAATACAAATGTAAGCCCGAAGCGTCTCTTGCTTTTGAATATTACTGACACTTCAAAAGCAGTAGCGTTGTAAGCTGTAACAGAAGCACTCATAAGCCATGCAGAGATTACATCAACATAGTCATAAAGATATGTAGCTGTGTGCAGCGTGGAAATATATCCGCTTATCAGGGAGGTGAATCCCAGAAGAGCTACAATGAACATGACAGAGAGCCCTTGCTTTTCTCCTTGTCTGTCAAGGCTACTTCCGTTCCGTCCTTCAGCTTCATGTCGAACTTCACTTGTATTTCCCCAGTCTCCTCCAGCTCGTCCACGAACTGTAACTTCATGTTGTAACCCATTGGTATCATCTTCTGAAACCTTCTGAGCTGCTTCTTCATTCTTCTTCTGTTCTGGAACGCTAGGATTTTCCGCAGCAATCGTTTCAGAGGATTCTTTGTATACTCCCTCATTATTCTGCTTCTCCAGAGCCCCATTTTCCACTGTCTGCTCCACTGGCGATAAATCCACCAGCATTTTAGAGTAGCCCCTTTTCTTTCGAAGAAGTCCAGTGCTTTTTGCATAAGCGTAATCATAGAGCATATCCTCCTTAGCTCTTCTTTCGTATTCAGCGTTAATGTCGATTCCATTTTTGTATTCTTCCAGAGTGAAAAGCACTCCGTTTGAGCAGAGAAACTTTTTCTGGTCTTTTATATAAACATAAGGTTTTCCTAAGTGTTCGCTAATCTTTTCTTCTAAAGCCATAATGTTTCCTTATTCAAAGCAAAGCTGGTCGAAAGCTTCTTTGAACTTCTTTGTGTTTTTTGTCTTGCTCGTACAGACAAGCACGTTCCAGTCCTTTTCTTTGTTTGCTTCAATCTCATCTTTCCACTGCTGACAGAGAGCGTTCGGAGCAATTATCAGAACTGGTCTGTCCTTCTCCTCTGCAATCCTGATTGTGGTAAGTGTCTTTCCCAGACCACAAGAGAAAAGCAGCCCGAAGAAAGGTCTGTCCTTGTATTTGTCAATAGCATAACGCTGGTGATTCCAAAGCTTCTTACTCATAGTCTTCCTCACTTATCTCGTCCATGTTAGGAATGAAATCTTCTGTTACTTCCTGAGCAACAATGCGTCCATTCTCGTCTCTTGCAATAGTCCTTGTGATTCTGGTAGTTCCCTTGCTGCGTAAAGCGTTAATGGTTTCCTTGTGTCGTCTCTCAGCGTCTCTGCGAGCGTTTCTTACTTCTGCTTCATGGTCATAGTCAGAGCAAAGTCCAGCTATTCCCCAGATAAAAAGTATAAGACATAACAATAAAAACATAAAGCACCTCCTCTTTATTACACTCAGTATATTATACTAAGTGTAATATGTCAAGCGTTATTTTTAATAAATCTGAACTTTCTTCCACAAGAGCAGCAGTAAATGTTTGTCTCTATAAATGAGTTTACTTCGTTTTCGTCTTCGCAGTGAAACAGAGCTCCGCATGAGCAAGTTAAATCCCAGTCATCTCTCTGCTTTTCATTTTCAAAGTCAATGTCAAAACTCAGTATGCTTTCCTCTTCGCTGGCTCTGAAAGCGTCAAAAGCTTTTCGCAGCATTAAGCGTTCCCTGAAATTGATTCTTCCAAAATCAGGTTCAATCTTGTCTAATAAATCTGCAAAAGTCATATCAGTCTCCATAGTATTTGAAAATGCTTGCGTCAGTAACACCTGAATCTATGAGCTCCTGACCGAGCTTCAGAGCTTCTGTGATTCTGTCTTCGCAAGTTCCTTTACAAGTAAGGTCGATGATGTATTTGCTGCGAGTGATTTCTCCACGATGTATGCGGTCTTCACTCTGAGCTCGCTGCTCAACGGAATAAGAGTTTGAAAGGTAAATTGCGTAATCAGCTTTGCGAAGTCCGTCAAGACCATAAGCTCCAGAAGCCTGATTGATGAACATAATCTGGGTCTTTCCTTCTGCAAAGCTCTGGTAGCCTTTCTCTCGCTCTTCCTTGTCAATCTTTCCATCATATATTGCCGTAGAATAGCCTAAATCACGTATGCGAGCTTCAGCGTCATAAAGAAGTCTTGTACGGTTGCACCATATTACAATCTGCTGGTTTCCGATGTCTTCTACAATCTCTTCCAGCATGTCAAGCTTTGGATTCTCTTTGAGAGGAACAAGCTCAACCTTGTGATGTCCGCTTTCGGTAATCTCTTCTGTCTCAATCGGCTCATATCCGTTACAGATGTCCTGAAAGCGAAG
>Ga0265299_10004265_pt1 | contig 13588 bp, 15 predicted proteins | sample AusTroGonzalo_MG_4_FD_193485 | JGI IMG/M metagenome (GOLD analysis project Ga0265299, IMG submission 193485) | Bovine rumen microbial communities from tropical cattle in Woodstock, Queensland, Australia - Gonzalo_02 | ecosystem: Host-associated > Mammals > Digestive system > Stomach > Rumen ...
GTTTCATGTCTCATTTTAATTGATTAAAAAATAATCAAAATTCATATATATTATATTCAATTAATGAAACCTTTATGACCAAAAAGAAAAAGAAAATACCACGTTATATTGCTGATACTGACGATAAAAACATATTACAAAGATATTTTGAGGAAGTTGGAAAAATTTATGAAGATAATGATAATGAATTTGATATAGAGTATTGTGAGGATAATCGTGAGAAACTTATTGAGATGAATCTGAAGTGTGTTATTAAAACAGCCAAAGGGTATCGGGGAAGGGGTTTGAGTTTGGAAGATCTTATATCTGCCGGCAATGAGGGTCTTTGTATAGCTTGGGATAAATATAATCCTAAAAGAAACAAAATTCGTGAAAAAATATTTACCGAAATTGAAATGTGTCCGGATATGATACCAAAACATTGGGTCATTGAACATATTGGTGAGTATTGTGAGTATGGTAGGTATAAGGATAAATTCTCGAAAAAATTTGTAAATGTTGATAAGACTGAATTTGCCAAGGAAGAAGTACTGGCTTGGGTGGATAAGAATATTACGAAAGCTACTTTCAATTCTGTGGCAATGTTATGGGTAAATGCCTATATCCGCCAGGAACTTAATAAGTATTCCAGGATGGTTAAAAAACCAATTAAGGACATTCAGGCAGAACTTCGTGGGGAAGCTCCAAAGGAATTTCTTCTTAATATATCATCCCCACTGGATGTGAGTTCAAACAACATCACTTTGGATGAAAAATTGGATATTATGGATGAACAACGTACGGATGTAGATGAAGAAGATACTTTCTTAATGTTACATGATACTCTTAAAACACTATTTACCGGTATTAGTATTCGGGATCGCCGGTTGGTTCTTCAGAGATTTGGAGTAGGATATGTTAGGGCATTCCAACCTCGCGAAATAGCTGACCGGGAAAATATAAGTGTTGCCAGGGTTAGTCAAATTCTTTCAGATACTTTAAAAAAGATGCAAAAGAATGCCGAAGTTCATGGTTTGAAGGCTGAAAATATTCTTTCTTATTTTTCTTAAGATTCCAAATAATCATTTATATATAATCATAAACATTATAAATTATGGAATTTATTGAATATCTTATGAACCCGGATGTCATTGAAGCTATGGGCTTTGGTCCGGAAAAATTTGGGGTTGCTGAAGAAATTTTTAAGAAACTATTAACCTCAGAAAAGAAGCCCAAACCACATTGGACTTTGGAGAAAGTGGATATTGAAACCACGCCAAAACGGATGAAGGATAAACTAAATATTAGACAAGGCGATCCTATATATAAATTATGTTTGGATGGTGTACCTGTATCCCATGAATTTTTCAGAAGCAATATGTATTCAACGAAAGACCTGGATAAAGAAAGATATTTAATCTTGGTGCATCTTATTCCTAAAGAATATTCGGAAAGTACGGTGAAATATTGCGATTTGAAATCACCTTGGCATCTTGATGGAATGGATTGTATTGTTGATAAGGAGACCGGAGAGATAATTTTTGAATGCGAGGATTTAGATACTCACATTTATAGGTATAATAACATCATTAAAGCCAAAGGTAACCGGTATAAAACATCCTTCTTTAATTTATTAACTCGCAAACCAATCGTTGTTATAGAAGATAGTAATGAAATTTGGGAAGCTCGGAATAGTTTATATATAAAAACTCCTAAGTACTCAAAAGCTGAAAATATATTTAGACTTGATACCATAACCGGAGAATTTCAAATACTTGAAGGTTCTCTTGATCAATCAGATCCTAATCAATTAAAAATAAATTTTAACGAATAATGAATCAGACCAAATTAAATCTCAAACCATCGGGAGCCTCAGTATGTTTCCTGATAATTATATTAATGTTTTTCTTTCTGTTATTCTGTTCCAAAATGGCAAGGTCCCAGGATTATTGGCCGGCAGAACTTACTTTGTATAAATATGATAGTATAGTAGTAAAAGATACTTGGGAGATCAATTGTAATTTTGATCGTATAAATGACCAGGTATATTTCAATATGAGACCAAATCAGAACGAAGAATTTACAATAGTGAGGAAGATATATGATGTGATTGGACATTACAACAGGAACGATGTGTGGACAAGTGTGGATTATATCCTGGATGATGGAGCAGTTCTATATATATATCCACAGTACTCCGATGTGGAAGTCTCCGAGGATCCTAATAGTTTTATTTTCAAATTGGTCGAAAGACTTCCATACTATATATTTAAACCGGATATTGAAAAGGTTGAAATTGTCTGGGGGGAATATTAATGAAATCGATTTTAGTATCAATTTTGGGATTTAATGTTTTTGTTATCCTGATGACTTTGAAGAATTATATATTATCTGAAAGGAGGAGAAATGCACGTTTGGGGTGATGAATGGTTTCAAAAGTATGGAAATCTATTTTATGAAGCCATTGATAAGTTTGAATACAGAATACGAAAATGGGCCAGGTGTGGGGTTTATGGCAAAGAGAAGTATGGTACTTACCGGGATGACTTTTTCCGCATGTGGGATGGGAGTTGGACTCAGATCCTGTTTGGTTATAAATGTTTTTATGGTGCTTGGTGTGAAAGAATAGTATACTGGTTGGATCATAGAATAATACCAATTAAGAAAACCCAATTCGGTTGGAGAAAAGTCGGTATTGCTGATTTTAATCAGTGGATCGGATTAACCGGACTGGTTCAAAAATGGCAAGCCAGACAAATAAACAAGGCAGCACAGATCACCAGCAAGGAATATCCGGAAGTTGTAGATGAGCTTCTTATGGACATCTGCTTCTATAAGTGTATCAAACCCTGCAAATGGGGTGACATTGATGGACAAAAGATTCATGACAAGTACTGGACAAAAAATTGAATAAGTTATGAGAGATATTGTAGTTAAATGTGACCGTTGTGGTAAAGATATAAGTTCAGACACTTATAAGACTCATCTTAATCTTGAACTGTACTACCGTCATTATGGTAGTATAGGTGGAGATGAGGATATTGATGAGCTTGATTTTGATCTTTGTGACGATTGTTCCAGAATATTATCATATAATATAAAAAGATTTTTGAAAAAATGAGTAGAATCAATTAATAATCAAATTTAATAATCAAATTTAATAATTATGAGTACAAGATGTCATATTTTAATTGAATCCGCAAAAGAACCGGAACAAAAAATATTTGTTTATCGCCACTACGACGGTTATCCGGAAGGCGTCGGGAAAGAATTGGTAAAATTTTTAAAAACATATCAAATAACCCATAATGACTGGGATAATCGAAGTATTGCATTTGGTCTGGCAAACATGGATGACCAATATGAAATAGATGATGAAATTCATGGAGATGAGGAATATGTATATGTTATTGATTGTGAAAATCAAAAACTGACCTGTTATGAATATGATGATGATTTTGGAGACGAGGTTTTGATTCCAGGAAATATTTTCCAAGATGGAAAACGTAATGAAGAAGTAAATTTTACTCATGATCAATACATCCAAGTGTATTCAGCAGTCTTGAGAGCAATAATTCCTCAATTTGGCGATCCAATGTCGGATGAGAATCAGGATAGATGTATTAAAACGGCAAAACAGTTTGTTGATAAGACATTTGAATTATTTGGAAAGGACCTTTAGAGGTCCTTTTTTTTTATTTTCTCAATAAAGTTCAGATCTATTTTATTTATATATATACAGACAGATCTGAAACCAAAACATAACTAGATATATGAGTAAATTACAAGTAATTAAAAGAGATGGTAGAGTTGTAGACTACCGCAAGGACAGAATTAGACTTGCAATCAGAGGATGTTTTAAGAGAAACCACGTCAGATATAAATCCGAAATAACAGATGAAGTTGATAATATCATTAAAAATTTAGGTAAGGAACAGATTGAAGTGGAGGAGATTCAGGATATAGTTGAAAAAACTTTAATGAAGGATTATCCGGAATTGGCCAAGTCATTCATTCTATTCAGAAAACATAAGGAGGAAATCAGAGGTTGGGTGGATCAGAAGGAGGAATTTATTAGAAAATACAAATCCAGTGGAAACACTGCAGATGCAACTGTGGATGACAATTCAAATGTTTCATGCAAGAATATTGGAGTATTGAATTCAGAGATTCATAAGGATGATAATATTCAGATCAATAGAAGAATGGTGGTAAGGAAACTCCGGGAGTTGTTTCCGGAGTTTGACGCCAAACAGTATGAACGAGATCTGTCCAATCATATTATATATAAGCATGACGAGAGTTCATTCGCTGGAGCAATTGCTCCATACACTTATAGTTCAAAAGAGGTGGTAAGAGTTACTTATAATGGATCCAGATTGTTAATTCCATTTGATTTATTATATGATACAATTGAGGAGCCGGAAGTTTTAGTAGATAATATTAATGAAGTATATCAAAAGTATCCGGATAATCTTACCATATTAGATTGTGGTGGAGTTGAAACTAGAGTGTTGGCAGTTACTAAAAAGAAAAGACATAAAGATCTTTATAGAATCAAAACATCATTTGGTGAAGATTTAGTAGTGACTGAAGATCATCCACTTATCATAGATAAAGATAATATTGAAAACACCATTCCAGCAATAAATTCATTAAATAATTATCAATATAAGGAACATCATCGATTGGAATTTCGTGGAGATCAAAAAATTGATCTTGCTGATATTTTGGATTCTGGTGAGGTTTATAATGAATTTATTAGATATGATAGACATGAATTAAATAGATTTATTAATCTTACCGAGGAGTTTGGTTATGTGATTGGATTTTTTATTGGTGACGGTAATTATAACAATTCAGATAGATATTTAAATTTTACCCAAAAAGATCCTTCAGTATTACACCACATCAATAATATTTTATTCAAGACAACCGGTAAAGCTGGATATGTTTTATATAAATCAGATCGAAATATATATAATTTGGAAGTTCGTAGTCGAGCATTATTTAATTTATTTAAAGAATTTTTCAAAATTCAGGATAAAGCTCAAGGTAAAACTCTTCCAGTAAATATTCTTGATTATAATGAAGATTTTGCAAAAGGTATTCTTGAAGGATTGTATGATGCTGACGGTACTGCAAATTATAATCAGTTGTGGTTGAAATTATCATCCCGTTCAGCCATATTACAGGCATCTGAACTTATGAGACATTTTGGATATTCTGTAGGAAATGGTATTCAAAGTCTACCATTTTCAAATTCCGGCTATAAAACCAATTATAGTCTATGGACAATGAGTTGTTCAAAAAGAGATGATTGTGAGGAATTTTTAATGTCATTTAAATGGAAAAAAATCGGAGTGTCCTTATCTTCACCAAAATATAAAAGCTGTGGAGAAACTAAAATAACCAGTGTTCAAAAAATTCAAGAAAATGATTCATTCTTGTCTCAAAATGAATATATTTATGATATTACAACAGATACACATACATTTTTGATGAATAATATTATAGTTCACAATTGTGTTGCACTGACAATGTATCCATTCCTGGAAGGTGGTATCAAAGGTATTGGTGGACTGAGTGCCAAACCCAAGAATCTGGATAGTTATTGTGGAATGTTGGTAAATATGATTTTCGCAATTTCAAGTCAGTTTGCAGGAGCTTGTCTTCATAGGGATCAAAAATTGATAATAAGAGAAAATGGAGTATTAAAATCAATGACTATTGCAGAAGTTATTTCAAAATTCAATATGAAATATGAACTTCATAATTCCGATGGGGATTGGGAAGTGGCCGAAGTTAGGGATTCCCATCTTGAAGTCTGGGAAGATGGCCGGTTCGTTGACATTACAAAAGTATATCGTAGAAAATACAACGATAAAATATACAGAATTACCACATACGGTGGAAAAGTGATAACCACTTCAAAAGATCATAGATTTAAGGTTAGATTTAAGGATAGGGATTTTGAGGTCAGATCTGAAGATCTCAAAGTTAATGATACAGTATATCGTACGGATGTGGTTGATTATCCGGTAGATAAAACATCAAAAGATTACAGGGATGGTCAATTATATGGCATTATAGCTGGAGACGGAAGCATTAATATTAATGGAATTCGTGTTGCTGTAAATTATAAGGAAACGTTTATTAGTGACTGGCTGGATAAGTATTTTCAGGATTATAAAGGAAAATCAGGAATTTTGAGAGATGGACATCATTGTTATCAATGGGAATTTAATTCCAGGGAATATGCGGCTTGGTTATCAGATAATATATTTGATGGAGTGGATACCTATACAAAATCCCTTATGGATGAAGTATTTGAAAATGCAAGTTTGGATTTTATGTGTGGATTCCTCGATGGAGTATTGACAACCGATGGAGGATATAACAATAACAACCATTCTTTATGCCTAACCAACAATAAATTGGTATGTCAGATTAAATCAATTGTTGAAAGATTGGGTAAGAAAGTCTCGAATATAAAATATTTGGAAAAAAGTGGTAAGTTTGAAAATGCAAAACCGGCCTGGTCCATTAATATTTCCAAGACAATCAATCCTTATCTTGATCTGACTTCAATCAGAAGATCCGGTAATAGGAAGTATATGATGGATAAAGTTAAAAGTACATTTTATTATGGCGGGAGTGCATTTAAATTCTCAACCGGTAAGGATAAATCCTATTGTATTGGCAATTATTCAAAAATAAAAATCCGCAATCTTGATTCCATCAAAACCATTGAGGTTATTGATAATGATGATGAATATGTATATGAGATAGAAACCCAAACCCATTGGTATTCAGCAAGCGACATTCTTACACACAATTGTGCTGTCCCTGAAGCCTTACTTTACTTCGATTTTTTCGCAAGAAAAGAATGGGGAGATGATTATTACCAACACCTGGAAGATATCGTTAATCCGAGATCAAAACACCCAAGAACCATACAGGAACAAATCCATCAACACTTCCAGCAAATTATATATAGCATCAACCAACCGGCTGCAGCCAGAGGCCTTCAGAGTGCTTTTGTGAATTTTTCTTATTATGATAAAGCGTTCTTTGAAAGTATGTTTGGAGATTTTGTGTTTCCTGATTTCACCAAACCACAGTGGGATAGTCTTAATTGGCTCCAGAAAGATTTTATGCAGTGGTTTAATCAGGAAAGATTGAGATGTCTCCTAACATTTCCGGTTGAAAGTTTTGCGTTGGTATATAAAGATGGAAAGTTTGAGGATCAGGAAAATGCAGACTTTGTTGCTGAAGAGTATGCTCGAGGCCATTCATTCTTTACATATATTTCAGATACAGTTGACTCCTTGAGCTCGTGCTGTTTTGATGGAAGTGAGATTATTAAAATAAAGGAGAATGATAATGAATATTTGATTAAAATCAAAGATTTTGTTAATCATATTAATAACAATATTTTTAAAACCGGATATAAATTAGATGATTCAAATTATAAGATTTTATCTTTTGATGAGAATGGAAAACCCTTAGAGACCAATATAACAGGCATTCTTAAAAAAGAATTTTCTGGAGATATGTATCACATTAATGTTGATGATTCGAATATATGTGTAACTGATGATCATTTGATATTAGTTAAAGATTTACAAGATGGACAAGTTAAACAAATATCATCAAAAGATATTTATCTGAATCCGGATAGATATTTGATTGCAGTAACTGATTAGTATGATTCTATCACAATCCAACATATTTTTGAAGAAAATTTTAATGAAGAAAATAAAAATTTAACACTTTTTTGGAGATGAAATTTAAAAAAATCACAAACATTTACAAAGAACCTGTAAAAAATCACGTTGTTTATGATATAGAATTACAGGATAATCATTTATTTGCAGCAAATACCATAATTACTCATAATTGTCGTCTGAGAAATGCCTTAACGACAAAAGAATTTAACTTTACCAACGGGAATTTGTCGCTCCAGACTGGGAGTAAGTCTGTGATTACCATGAACTTAAGTAGAATCATTCAAGATTGTGATCGTGAATTTAATATCAGGGAAGATTGGCAAAATCATATTCAGAATATCCGGAATTACATGGGCGAAATCCTGGATGATGTATATAAATATCACATTGCCTATAATGAGATCCTGTGGGATATGAAGGATGCCGGTCTTCTTCCGGTGTACGATGCCGGTTTTATTAATCTCAATAAACAATATTTAACCATTGGTCTTAATGGTCTGAATCAGGCTGCAGAATACCTGGGTATGACCTGTAATGATAATGAGGAATATAAAAAATTCTGTCAAACTATTTTTGGATTTGTATCTGAAAAGAACAAGGAAGCGTCTAATGTATTTAACAAAAAATTCAATAATCATTTATTAAAATTCAATGCAGAGCAGGTGCCCGCCGAAAGTCTTTCTGTGAAAAACTTCAATTGGGATAAAGAAGATGGATATTGGGTACCAGAAGACACTAACCTGTATGCCTCATATATATTTAAACCAAATGATCAGACCACTTCACCACTTGAAAAACTCAGAATGCATGGACGAGATTATATAGGAGAATATCTGGATGGTGGTAGTGCAGCCCACATCAATCTTCAGGAACATCTGGATGCAGATCAATATAAGACTATTATAAAATATGCGGCAGACCAAGGAGTCAATTATTTTACATTCAACATTCCCAATTCAGAATGTGAGGATTGTGGATGGATAGGGAAAAATCCGGTGGATGTATGTCCGGTTTGTGGGAGTCACAATATATCCTTATGGGACAGAATTATTGGTTACCTGACTAAAATTAAAAATTGGTCGGAAGGAAGAAGAATTGAACAGAAAACAAGAGTTTATGGACATATTTAATTCACTATAATGAAATTTGAAAATACCTTAAATTATATAAATTGGAGAATTCAGGATGGAATTCTTGTATATTATGACAACATCACGAGTCATGCTGCAGATTCCATATTTTATCATTATTCCAATCGGAAGGGAACCGCATTTCTTCTTGTGCCGTCTTATGGATTTGATTTTAATATATCCAGACCAATTAAAAGAGAGGATGTTATTGGTCTCGGAAAAGAACATGGTTTGGATATAACCAATATAATATTTGTAAATTTTGATCATTTGATATTTTCAAATTATGTAAAAATTCTTAATGCCTGGTTGAATGAATTAAATCCGGATGAAATTTGGGAGTGGCAAGTCGAGTTATATTATAATACTCCATTTGATCTTAAAGATCGGGTCAAGTTTATGCCACAAAGATATGTACCGGGATATAAAAAAGTGGATTTTAAGGAAATTCAATTCGATTTTGCTTTTGAAGGTAATATAACCCAAAGAAGATATGAATTGATTTCCACAGTCTCCAGCCATTATATTCCATTTAAAATGGTTTTGGGGTATTCAAAGGATGAAATTTTAAACGAATTTTCAAATTGCAAAACAATTCTTAATATACACGGATTCGGTGGAGCCAATCGCGAGCAATTAAGAATATCCGAATTTCTATGTATGGACATACCGGTTGTTACCGAGAGGGATCCCATGCCATATTATCCCGGAATAACCCTTGAATATGATTATGAGGATATTGTTCAGAATCCTTGGAAACTAATAAATGAAATTCGAGAGTGGAATCCTGGAAATGTCCTTCAAAAATATAAAGATTTAACCTATTTTGAGGGAGATTTTAATAATTACAGGAAAATGATAATGGACTATCATGAATCCATAAAAAGAAGAAATGCTTAAAAATCCAACTCATAATTATATATTATTCCATAGTATTTATGTCTAACCTTTAAAACTAATGTAAATGAAGAAAAAACAAACTCAATCGGAAGGAGCTCCAGGATTTGATTGGAGCCTGGATTCCGATAAACTCCGTATCAAAAGAAATACTGAAAGGTATAAGGATATGGAAATTGCTGATGCCTTTGCAGACTATTATAATATTAAAGGGCTCAGTTCAAAAAACACCAACATTCAAGAACCTCCTAAATTTGATATTGGAGAATATGTTAAATTAACCATTCGTGGCGTTGATAAGAAACATGTTCTTTTTGATCAAACAAATTTCAAGGAAGAAATTCAATGCACTGTAAATCTTGCCCAGTATCCAAGATTTAAAAATCTTACCAACCCAATTAGTATTGATTGTAAGGTAATTGCAAAAACAAATAGTACAGTACTGGTTGATCCTATGCAGGTATTTTATGACAACTTCATTAATCAGTATGTTCGAAATCAAAATTACCAATACTCCATTAAACCCGAAAGATTCCAGCCATGGACAGCCAGGAACCTCCGATTGGTTAACGGTGGATTTATGGGTAGTCTGAGAATGGATAAAGCCTCGGAATTTTTTGGTAAGGATATTTTCCTGGAAGTATTTATCCCCGGTAGTCAGATTGTGGTTAATGTGGAAAAGAATTTTGAAAGGTGGGTTGGTAGCGATGTTCCATTCTATATTATTAATCTGATTGAAAAACCAGGAACAGTTAATAAGATTATTGTGGGCTCCCCGAAAGAATTCTATAAACTGAATGCTCGGATTGAACTTATGGATGTATTCAATCATTACTGTCTGGAGGATGATGAATGGAAAAACCTTCAGAAACAGGTATTCAAAGGTAAAGTCACCGGTGTGGTCCATTCTTCCAATAAATGTGGTGTTTTTGTGGAGGTTGGTAAACAAACCGGCATGATTGAATGCAGTCCTGAAGAAATCCTTCAGTATATGGCTGGACAGGAAGTGGATGTTCAGTATGAAGGCTTTAATGAACTTATGAAGTATAATTCTATGGTTGATCAGATGCAACATGTTGAACCGTACATTGTGGAAGATGGTATACTGAAAAAGTTTAATCTGAAAGTCACTTTCAAATTCGCCAAATAAGCCGCAAAATCTTGAGTCTAACAGGAGATCTCCCGAAAACAATATACTTATATAGGTCGAGTCGAGATCTCCTGTTAAATCAAATAAAATTGAGTTATGAGTATTAAATGGAGAATTAAGGAAATTGCTGAAAATATTAAATGGTGGTTTCAGAAGGTCTTTCGTGGCTGGTCTGATCCGGAAACCTGGGAGTTGGGGTTTACGATTGCTAAATTCATCAGACCAAGGCTTAAACAATTTATTGAAGAGACCCAAGCATACCCTCCGGATTATGATTCCTTTGAAGATTATATTAAGGATTTAAGAGACCTGTATGATGCCATTGTTTGGAGATTGGATCTGGATGAAATTATGGATACCACAGAACCAAAACAATGGAAAGAATTATATAATAAACACTATCCGGTTCTAAAGGAAAAATCCCATCTAATTTGGGAATTATTTTGGTAGTTATGACAAAAGTTAATTTAAATTATATTATAGAACAGGCAAATGAACTGTTGGGACTGGAAAATATTACAGTCGCTGCAGTTACTGATAAAAATCTTCCGGATGGTATGCAGGTTACCGGATGGGTGTTTGCTGAAAGACTTGAAGGGAATGGATGGTTTCACCTGGTACCAATATCCCCGGAATATGAAACCCTTAAAGAATTATCATTACAGAACCCAATTGAATTATTAAACAAATATAAAGAAAATGATATCATTACCAATTATTAGTATTGTTGCATGTTTTGCATATATCTTATTTATAGTATTTAAATATGGGGTTCCGGTATCCCTTTCCGAAACCTATTATATATTACCGATTAAGTGGGACTGGTTATTTGCAGCCTGGACGGTTCTGACCGCTGCTCCCTTTGGGATATATTGGTTTACGATTGCCCCAAACAATCTTAAATGGATTCCGATTGTGGTTGCCATTGCCATGTTAATGATCGGAGTAGCTGATTGTTATAAGTCAGGACCAAAAAAGAATTACACAGAGTCCTATGAAGCCATGGGATTTAATATTGCAAGCGGCGATCCTGAGAAGAAAGTGAAAATGTCTTTCCGGGAATGGTTGTTGGATCTGAAATATAAATTTTCATCCGGAGAGTTCTTTAAATACGGCCCGGCTCGTTTGATACATTATGTTAATTCCCTAATTGCAATTATCCTGAGTACAGTATATATATGTATGACCGGAGGTGCTCAAGCAATAGCATGTACCATCATTTCATATGTTATGTTTATTTGTATCGGTATGAAAGTGGATGGTGTTTATAATCCTGATTACTCCTGGGACGTTGATAATAAGGCTTGGATATTTTTCATGGAAGTAATCTGTTTCATTAATTTGTTTGTATTTATATGGTGACATTTTCAGAATGGTATGATAAATCAGATAAGTATGGGTTATGCCACCGCCTATGACATTTGAAGAATTTGAACAGTTTCTTTTAATGTATCTTTTACCAAATTATCAAATTATTATGCCACTAAGCGAAGACCAATGCAGAACCCAAATGTTATTTGATTTATTAACCAAATATTCCAAGACTTTTGAAAAAGAATGGAATAAATATATAAAAACAAAGAAATGATTATTTCATGTATAGACATAGAAACAACCGGTTTGGATAAATCAATTGACAGAATTGTTCAATTATCCATACAAAATTTCAATCCTGAAACCGGGAAGTTATTGGAAAGTCGGAATTGGTATATACGACCGAACCTAAAGACTGGGGAATGGGCAATGGATGTGGAAGCCCAGAAAGTTCATGGTATATCGGAAATATTTTTAAGGGATAATGGAGTTAGTTTAAAGGATATTTACGAGGATTGGAAGGAAATGACCAAGGACCATTGTATTCTTACCTATAATGGAACCAAATTTGATATTCCAATGATACAAAAGGATTTTGAGCGGGAAGGTTTGGATACCGGATTCCAACATTGTATGTTTATTGATGCCTTGGATATAGAACGAAGATTAGGAAAACACGAATCCAATAAGTTAGGGGTTGTCTATGAAAGATATTTTGGTCAGGAATTTGAAAATGCCCATGATAGTTCAGCCGATATTCTGGCAACCATTAAAGTATATATGAAACAACTTGAATTGGCAAGAAATAATCAAGATGTTGAATATAAATTAAGAGCGTCTATCAATCAGGTTACCGGTCAGACATCCATATCTCCGGAGGGGTTTGTGTGTAGGGATGAATTTCAACACCTGATATTTAGATTTGGAAAATATAAGGGAAGAATGGTGACGGAAATATGTAAGGAGGATCCTGGTTATATCCGGTGGTTGTGGGGATCCGGGGCGATTTGTAATATTACAAAAAATACAATAGCAAAAGAATATCGAAAAATAAATAATTAAATATGAATGAGTTAAATTATAAATCTGGTGAAGTTATTTTTCATTGTTATAAAAATGGAGAATGGGTGGATACTTTTGGAGCCAGAACAACCTTTGATGTATTACATAATACCATTAGAACAGATGTTGAAGATTTGTCAAATTATGATGAAGTTAGAATAATTGAGTTGGAAGAATCTGATTCCTGTATACTATTTAATAATGATCGGGAAGTCGATGAGAATTATTCATTTGAAACCCGGATTATAAGATTTATGCTTCCGGATGGAACTTCAATTGATGTGGTAGAGTTGATTGATGAAGTTTTGGATTGGGATACGTTT
>Ga0265299_10004269_pt1 | contig 13580 bp, 11 predicted proteins | sample AusTroGonzalo_MG_4_FD_193485 | JGI IMG/M metagenome (GOLD analysis project Ga0265299, IMG submission 193485) | Bovine rumen microbial communities from tropical cattle in Woodstock, Queensland, Australia - Gonzalo_02 | ecosystem: Host-associated > Mammals > Digestive system > Stomach > Rumen ...
TTGCAGTAGTAGGTTCTGGTCCTGCCGGACTCTCATTTGCTGGCGACATGGTAAAGAAGGGCTACGATGTTTACGTATTCGAAGCGCTGCACGAAATCGGTGGTGTACTGAAGTATGGTATCCCCGAATTCCGTCTGCCTAACAAGATTGTCGATGTTGAAATCGAGAATCTGTCGAAGATGGGCGTTCACTTCCAGACCGACGTCATCGTTGGTAAGACCATCAGTGTTGAGCAGCTTGAAGCTCAAGGTTTCAAGGGAATCTTCGTTGGTTCTGGTGCCGGACTGCCTAACTTCATGAATATCCCTGGCGAGAACAGCATTAACATCATGTCATCAAACGAGTATCTTACTCGTGTAAACCTGATGGATGCAGCCAACCCCAAGACAGATACTCCTCTTAATCCTGCTAAGAGCGTGCTCGTAGTAGGTGGTGGTAATACGGCTATGGACTCTTGTCGTACGGCTAAACGCTTAGGTGCTGACGTTACATTGGTTTATCGCCGCTCTGAGGTTGAGATGCCAGCTCGTCTCGAAGAGGTTAAGCATGCCAAGGAAGAGGGCATCAAGTTCCTCACCCTGCATAATCCTATCAAGTATATCGCTGATGAGACAGGTGCAGTAAAACAAGCTGTTCTGCAGGTGATGGAGCTTGGCGAGCCTGATGCTTCCGGTCGTCGCAGTCCTGTTCCCGTTGAGGGCAAGACCGTAACACTCGATGTTGATCAGGTGATTGTGGCTGTTGGCGTATCACCAAACCCACTCGTTCCAAAATCTATCGAGGGCTTGGAGCTTGGTCGCAAGAACACTATCGCTGTAAGCGAAGAGATGCAGTCATCTCGTGCTGAGATCTTTGCAGGCGGTGATATAGTTCGCGGAGGCGCAACAGTAATTCTCGCTATGGGTGACGGTCGTCGTGCCGCACAGAATATGGACGAATTCCTTCAGAAGAAATGAACGGATTCTATACCATCCTTTTGCTCATACTAAGCAACGTCTTCATGACGCTTGCCTGGTATGGGCATTTGAAACTTCAGGAAACGGGTGTCAGCAATAACTGGCCACTCATTGGTGTCATTGCATTCTCATGGGGTATTGCCTTTTTTGAATACTGTTGCCAAGTGCCCGCCAATCGAATGGGATTCGTGGGTAATGGTGGTCCTTTCACGTTGGTACAGCTAAAGGTGGTACAGGAATGTATCTCGCTGGCAGTCTTTGCTATCATTGCCAACATTCTGTTTCAGGGCGACCATCTGCACTGGAACCACATCCTGGCATTCTTCCTCATCATCTGTTCCGTCTATCTCGTATTCATGAAGTAGATAATAGATGAAGACTGAGGTTGAGATACTGGAGAAGCATCTGCGCGACCGCTTTGTAAAAGCCTTTGCCACCTATCATTTGATAGCTGACGATGATTATATCCTTGTGGCCCTCTCGGGCGGCAAGGATTCTCTTTGTTTACTGGAGCTGCTGGCAAAAAGGGCAAAGATTAATCATCCTCGCTTCAAGGTCGAGGCCGTTCATGTGCGCATGGAGAATATCCAATATGAGACATCTACAGCATATCTGGAGCAGTTCTGTCGAGAATTAGACGTAACCTTACATGTGGTTACCACTCGGTTTGAGCCGTCCGACCAGAAGCCGCCCTGTTTCCTTTGCTCCTGGCATCGACGCAAACAGATTTTCAATCTGGCTCAGGAATTGGGATGCAACAAGATTGCCTTGGGGCATCATCAAGACGACATGCTTCATACAGCCCTCATGAACCTGTTCTACGAAGGACGTTTCGGTACCATGCCAGCCTTGTTGCAGATGAAGAAAATGCCGCTGCAAATCATTCGTCCGTTGTGCCTTATCAGGGAATCCGACATACAGCGCTATGCCGAACTGCGTAGCTATGAAAAACAAGTCAAGCTCTGTCCGCATGAGCACGAGACCAACCGCACCTATATGAAGCGCATCTACGACGAAGTGGAACGCATGAATCCTGAAACACGCCACAGTCTGTGGAATGCGCTTGTACGTGAAGGAAAATTGATAGAGAATTCTTAAATTCCGTTAATTATCCATCCGCAACACTCCCTTATCAAGTATAAATGATTATCTTTGCTTTTTAAATACCGAAAAAAAGCAATGAAAAGATATTTTACCATTCTGCTCGCAGCCTGTATGTTGGTGCCTATGGCTGCAACGGCACAAAAGAAGAAAGCCAAGAAACCAGCCAAGAAACCTGCTGTAGAAGAGGTGCAGGAAGACCCTCGCATCGCACAGATGCTGGCTGCCACTCAGAAAATCATGTTTATCGATAGTTTGGTGGTCGACTCTGCAGACTTCCTTCGTTTCATTCCCGTGGCGCAAGAGTGCGGCACACTGGTCCAGAACGGTGGTTATGGGCAGTTTACCAACGAGTTGAAAGACTTCCGCCTTACAACCATTTTCGACAAGAAAGACTCTGTGGCTCATCTCTATGTGAGTGATTATATCGGCAATACATGGACCACCCCGGCTCTTGCTAAAGGTATCAGCGAGTCAGCCTCTGCCAACTATCCTTTCATGATGCCTGATGGCACCACGCTCTATTTCTCACAAAAGGGAGCAAACAGTCTTGGCGGATACGACATCTTTGTGACTCGCTATGACGGAAGTGAGGGTACTTTCCTGAAGCCCGAGAATCTGGGAATGCCGTTTGCCTCGACAGCCAACGACTATTTCTTTGCTATCGACGAGTTCAACAACCTAGGCTATTTCGTCACCGATCGTCATCAACCTCGTGGTAAGGTATGCATCTATGTCTTCATCCCTAATGACACGCGTAAGATTTATCAGTCGGAGGCTTACTCCGATGCGGAGATACGGGCACTGGCCGATATCAGATGCATCGCCAACACTTGGGATAAGTCCAACCAGCGCAAGATAGCTCTCAATCGCTATCGCGAGGCTCGCAATACCGCTCAGGCAAATCAACGCATTACCGTCAGCGAGTTTTCGTCTGAACTCGACGACCTGCGCCATCAGGCTGAGGTACTGAGCAAGGCTCTTCGTTTGGCTCGCAATTATTATGCGCGTGCCAACGAGAACAAACGACAGACGCTGCGCACTGAGATTCTCAACAGTGAGCGTGAATTGGAAGCACTCCAACTGGAAATCAGAAAGAAGGAGAAAGAAGAAAGAAACAATGCTTATTCTAATAACAACTAAAAATAAATACTAATAGCTATGGAACAAAAAGTTTTTGCACCCTCAGAACTGATCATCAATGCCGATGGTTCTTGCTTCCACCTTCACCTGAAGCCAGAACATCTTGCTGACAAAATCATACTCGTTGGCGACCCTGCCCGCGTGAACACCGTTGCCGCCCACTTCGACTCTATCGAGAACGAGGTGAGCAGTCGTGAATTCCACACCATCACTGGTACCTATAAAGGCAAGCGCATCACCTGTCAGAGCCACGGCATTGGTTGTGATAATATTGATATCGTGGTCAACGAGCTCGACACGCTGGCTAATATCAACTACCAGACTCGTGAACTCAACCCTGAGCATCGCACGCTCACAATGGTACGCATCGGCACTTGTGGCGGCTTGCAGCCTTTCACGCCAACGGGCTGTTTTATAGCTTCCGTGAAGAGCATTGGCTTCGATGGCCTGCTGAACTACTATGCCGGACGTAATGTGGTGTGCGACGTGCCGATGGAGAAAGCTTTCTGCGAGCACATGAAGTGGGACCCTATCAAGGGCGCGCCCTACGTAGCTGTGGCTGATGCTGAACTCATCAACCAAGTAGCTCAGGACGACATGGTCCGTGGCTACACCGTTGCCTGTGGCGGCTTCTACGGTCCTCAGGGTCGTCAGCTGCGTGCTGATATTGCGGACCCTCAGCAGAACGAGAAGATTGAGGCCTTCGAATATGAAGGCATGAAGATCTGCAACTTTGAGATGGAGTCTTCTGCTCTTGCAGGCTTAGCATCATTGCTCGGTCATCGTGCTATGACCTGCTGCATGGTGATTGCCAACCGCTATGCCAAGGAGATGAACACCGAATACAAGAACTCTATCGATACCCTGATTCAGAAAGTACTCGACCGCATCTAACCGGTTAACGGTTAACGGTTATTGGTTAATGGTCATTGTTAATGGAAACAATCTGCGCGTTGGCCACCGCTCCTGGTGGTGCATTAGGAATCATAAGAATCTCAGGCGCCCAGTCGCTTGAGATTCTTTCTCGTATATTCACCAAGAACCTTGTGGATGCCCGCCCCAACACCATCCACTACGGGCATATTCAAACGCCCCCTTCCTCGGAGGGGCTTGGGGAGGTCATTGACGAGGTTTTAGTAAGTGTTTTTCGTGCGCCTCATTCCTATACAGGTGAAGAGAGTGCGGAAATCACCTGTCATGGCTCGCGTTATATTCTGAACAAGGTGTTGGAACAGCTCATTCAGCACGGCTGTCGCATGGCTCTTCCTGGCGAATTCACCCAGCGCGCATACTTAAATGGCAAAATGGACCTCACGCAGGCTGAAGCTGTGGCCGATCTGATTGCTTCTACTAATCAGGCTACGCATCAAATGGCACTTAGTCAACTCAGAGGTCATTTCTCTTCTAAGCTTGCACAGCTGCGCGAACAACTGCTCAAGCTCACCTCTCTATTGGAGTTGGAACTCGACTTCTCCGACCATGAGGACCTTGAGTTTGCCGACCGTAGTGAGCTCTTGAGACTTAGCAAAGAAATTGACACACACATCACAAAACTTGCCCATTCATTCGAAACAGGACAGGCTCTTAAGCAAGGTATTCCTGTTGCTATTGTTGGTAAGACCAACGTAGGAAAATCGACCCTGCTTAATGCTCTATTGAAAGACGATCGCGCCATCGTTTCAGACATCCACGGCACCACCCGCGACACCATTGAGGACACAATCGACATTCAGGGCGTCACCTTCCGTTTTATCGATACCGCAGGCATCCGCCAGACGCAAGACACGGTCGAACAGATAGGTATCGAGCGTACTTACTCCGCCATAGAGAAAGCCCGCATCGTCCTATGGATTACCGACAAAGAGCCGTCAAATGAAGAGATTAACGATATTCTGCAACGCACTGGGAACAAAAAACTTATCGTTGTTAGAAATAAGACAGATAAAGCAAGTGGCGTTGAATACAATCTAAAGAATCTTCAACTTATATCTATCAGTGCAAAGTATGGCAATGGAATCGAAGATTTAGAGAAAGCCATCTATCAAGCTGCCGACATCCCCGCCCTTACCGACAACGACATTATCGTCACCAACGCCCGTCATTACGACGCCTTGATTCGTTCTCAAGCCTGCATCCAGCGAGTCATTGATGGACTCCAGATGCAGCTCAGCGGCGACCTCCTCAGCGAAGATCTCCGCCAAGCCCTCGACGCCCTTGCCGAAATCACCGGCGGTCAAATCACCCCCAACGAAGTTCTAGGAAATATCTTTAAAAACTTCTGCGTGGGAAAGTGATTTTTTGCAAAGAAAAGCATACTATCTGCAAATATAGCTCATAATTCGCTTTATTTCAAGCACTAAGAATAACGCTCATATTTGCAGATATTTGATTTTTAACTTCCATATTTGCTGTTTTTCTCTCAATTTGTCCCCCAGTTGTCCCCCGAAGTAACACTTTTTCTTCAAGGGACAGAAAGATTTCACTATTCCACCACACATTCACCGTGCTGTTGATAGACTAAGGCATTGACATATACACTATACTCTTGGGACATAAGCTGGTGTCAACTATGATTTTTAATTTGTTGCGGCTATCTATTTTCTCGGTATTCTTTAGGCGTCATATTTGTGAGGCGCTTGAAGTATTTCGTGAAGAAAGCGGGATTGGGGAAGTTCAGTTCATCGCTGATTTGGAGAACAGAGTGATTGCTATGGCGGAGGAGTACTTTGGCCTGAGTAATGAGGGCGCGGTCGATCCAGTCCTTGGCGGTGGTGCCACTGGTCTGGTGAACGACAGTACCGAGGTAACGTTCCGTTAGGCACATGCGGTCTGCATAGTAGCTGATTTTATGTTCTTCGCGACAGTCCTGGTTGACGAGCTGGATGAAACGGTCGAAGATGGTTTGTTCGCGAGAGCGGGTGGCGGCCTGGGTGTCGGACTGCTGGTGAAACAGATGGTCGTAGTGGTGCATCAGGGCGGCAACGAGACTAGAGACCGTGGGGCGATGGTAGTCGGGCTGGTGGACGAGATGCCAAATGGTGTCGAGGATGTTGCGGGCCGTTTGCAAGTCGTCACCGTCTACGGGCAACTGGAAGTCGCGCACCTGACCGTTAAAGGCTGTGGGAATGTTTCCTGGCGCAAAAGGCATGGGGAAATCGGCAAATAGTCCGATGCCTTGTATTTCGAGATCGTCGGAGTAGCGAATAGGATTAATGATGGTGCCAGGACCGACGTAGATAAGTGTGCCAGCCCTGAGATGACGATCTACAAGGTTGAAGTTAACGAAGCCCTCGCCACGTACAATCATACCTAATCGGTGGTCGTTAATTACAAAGGGCGGCTGTTGCTGCATAATCAGGCGGAACACGGTTGGGTTGCCGTGAATCATTGCCAGTTCGTTGCTGAAGAATACGTTCTCGCTGATTTGCGAGAAGTTGTCGGTAAAGATGCCGCGCATGAGCGACACGTCCATCAGTTTGGGTTGCTTATTCATCATAAATGCTTCTTATCTGCCGCAAAGATAATAATTTCCACACAAACAGCATCTTTTTTTAGCAAAAATCGTACAAAAAGAATATTATCCGCTCATTATGGGTAGTGATAGTTTCGAAAAATCGCCGTACCTTTGCCGAAGAAATCAAAACGTAATGAGTATGAGAAGATTAACATGGATACTATTACTTCTACCGTTGTTGGTGCGGGCCCAGACATTGGAGGACTGTCAGCGTGCGGCTGAGCAGAACTATCCGTTGATACGGCAGTACGACCTTATTGAGAAAACCACTAATCTTACGGTGGCTAACATTCGTAAGGGCTGGTTGCCGCAGGTATCGGCCTCAGCACAAGCTACGTATCAGAGCGATGTGGTGGCGTTCCCCGACCAGTTTAAGCAGCTCTACCAGCAGATGGGACTCGACATGAAGGGACTGACGAAAGACCAGTATCGTGTGGGTATCGACGTGAGCCAGACCATCTACGACGGTGGTGTGATAAGCAGTCAAAAGGCGATAGCCCTCGAGCAGGGAAAGGTGCAGGCGGCGCAGACGGAGGTTAATCTCTATAATGTACGCAAGCGCGTGAACGAGATGTACTTTGCGCTGTTGCTGCTCGATGACCAAATCAAGTTGAACAACGACCTGCAGGAACTGCTCATGGGCAATGAACGGAAGTTGGAGTCGATGGTGAAGAACGGTACTGCGGCTGAGAGTGACTGGCAGAGTGTGAAAGCCGAGCGACTGAACGTTATTCAGCAGAAGACCAGTCTGGAGTCGCAGAAGCGGATGCTACAGGCGATGCTTTCGACCTTTTGCGGGATTGAGGTGAAGGCTGCGGAGAAGCCTGTTGTGTCGGTTGCTGTGGCACAGCAACATACTGAACAGCGCCCTGAACTTAAAGCTCTCGATGCGCAGATTGGCCTGCTGAATGCTCAGGAGAAGGCGCTTAACTCAGCCTTGATGCCGAAGTTGGGTGTGTTTGCGCAGGGCTACTACGTCTATCCTGGCCTGAATATGTTCGAAGATATGATGAGCCACAACTGGTCGCTGAACGGTATCGTCGGCGCGCGGCTGACGTGGAACATCGGCGCCCTCTACACCCGCAAGAACGACAAGGCGAAGCTACAGTTGCAGCGCGACCTAACAGAGTCGAACCGCGACGTGTTTCTCTTCAACAATCGGCTGGAACAGATTCAGCAGAACGAGGAAATCACGCGCTACAAGAAGCTGATGGCCGACGACGAGGAAATCATCTCGTTGCGCTCTGCCGTACGCAAAGCTGCCGAATCGAAACTCTCGCACGGCATTATCGATGTAAACGACCTAGTGCGCGAAATCAACGCCGAGAATGCCGCCAAGGTACAGCAGTCGATGCACGAGATTGAGATGCTGAAACAGATTTACGATAACAAATTTACAACCAACAATTAGCGAGATATGAAGAAGATCATGATATTGACAAGCGTTGCCCTAATGGTGGCTGCTTGCGGAGGAAACGAAAAAGAGTACGACGCTACTGGTACGTTCGAGGCCACGGAAACCACCGTGTTTGCTGAGCAAAGCGGACAATTGATGGTGTTTAGCGTTAACGAAGGCGACAGCATCGCCAATGGCGCTGAGGTGGGACTCATCGACACCACGCAGGTGTGGCTGAAGATTCAGCAGTTGGGCGCCACGAAAGAAGTTTATCAGAGTCAAAAACCCGATATGGAGGCACAGATTGCCGCCACGCGTCAGCAGTTGACCAAGGCACAGCAGGAGGAACAGCGTTACAGAGAGCTGGTGGCCGATGGCGCTGCCCCAACAAAGATGCTCGACGATGCCAGCAATCAGGTGAAGGTGCTGCAGAAGCAACTCGCTGCCCAGCAGTCGGCTCTTTCTACCAGCACACGCTCGCTCGACAAGCAGATGGCTGCAACGGACGTACAGGTTTCTCAGCTTCGCGATCAATTGCGCAAATGCCATATCGTGACTCCTACCAAGGGTACCGTGCTCGAGAAGTATGTGGAGCGTGGCGAGTTTGTAGCTGTGGGTAAGCCGCTGTTTAAAATAGCCGATACGCACGATATGTTTATGCGTGCCTACGTTACCTCAGCCCAATTGCAAAACATCAAACTTGGCCAAAAGGTGAAGGTGTTTGCCGACTATGGCGACGGGCAGAAGAAGGAGTATGACGGCACCATCAGTTGGATCTCAAGCCGCAGTGAGTTTACCCCCAAGACCATCCTCTCCGACGATGAGCGTGCCGACCTGGTGTATGCCGTTAAGGTTGCCATCAAAAACGACGGCTTCGTAAAGATTGGCATGTACGGAGAGGTGAAACTCTAATTGACAATTGATAATTGAGAATTGACAATTATGAATGCCATTGAGGTTAATAACGTCAGCAAAAACTACGGCAAAGTGAAGGCACTCGACGATGTGTCGTTCGCTGTCCAGAAGGGCGAAGTTTTCGGACTCATCGGCCCCGATGGCGCTGGCAAAACGTCGATGTATCGCATCCTGTGTTCGCTGCTGTTGCCCGAGGCTGGAACGGCCAGTGTGGATGGGCTCGACGTGGTACGGCAGATGCGCGAGGTGCGCTGCCGGGTGGGCTATATGCCGGGTAAGTTCTCGCTGTATCAGGACCTGACGGTAGAGGAGAACCTGAAATTCTTTGCTACGTTGTTTGGTACCACCGTTGAGGAGGGCTACGACTCCATCAAGGCCATTTACGGCCAGATAGAACGCTTTAAGGACCGCAAGGCGGGGGCATTGTCGGGCGGCATGAAGCAGAAACTGGCGCTGAGTTGTGCGCTGGTACACTCGCCAAGCGTACTCTTCCTGGATGAGCCGACGACGGGTGTCGATCCCGTGAGCCGCAAGGAGTTCTGGGAGATGCTTGCAACGTTGAAGGAGCGCGGCATTACGATTGTGGCCTCTACGCCGTATCTCGACGAGGTGCGCTGTTGCGAGCGCGTGGCGTTTCTTGATCGGGGAAAGATACGTGGCATTGATACACCCGAGGTAATCCTCGACCGCTTTAAGGATATCTTTAATCCGCCAGGCATCAACAAGGTGGCAACTAATGTAAATGCTCAGTCGGACAATGTTATCGAGGTGGAGCACTTGGTGAAAGCCTTTGGCGACTTTCTCGCTGTCGACGACATCTCGTTTACGGTCAAGAAGGGCGAGATATTCGGTTTCTTAGGAGCCAATGGTGCCGGCAAGACCACAGCGATGCACATGCTGACAGGACTGAACCAACCGACATCTGGCACGGGTCGCGTCTGCGGCTACGACATCCGCACGGAATATGAGCAGATAAAGCGCCACATCGGCTATATGAGTCAGAAGTTCTCGCTCTACGAGGACCTGACTGTAGCTGAAAACATCCGACTCTTTGCTGGAATCTATGGCATGAACGACAAGGAGATAGCCCGCAAGACCGACGAGCTATTGGAGCGTCTGAAGTTTGCCAAACACAAACATACGTTGGTAAAGAGTCTGCCGCTGGGTTGGAAACAAAAGTTGGCATTCTCTGTTTCGATCTTCCACGAGCCCGGCGTGGTATTTCTCGATGAACCCACTGGAGGTGTAGATCCTGCTACGCGCCGCCAGTTCTGGGAATTGATTTATGACGCAGCCGAACGTGGTATCACCGTATTTGTTACCACCCACTACATGGACGAGGCTGAATATTGCGATCGTATATCGATTATGGTGGATGGTAAAATTAAGGCAATGGGGACGCCCGAGGCGCTGAAGGCAGAGTTTAATCAGCCCGATATGGACCATGTGTTTACGTATCTGGCACGTCAGGCAACGCGTGGCGACAATTGATAAATGATAATTGAATGAAACAGTTTTGGAGTTTTGTAATCAAGGAAGCTAAGCATATATTTCGCGATAAGCGTACGATGCTCATCCTCTTCGGCATGCCCGTGGTGCTGATGTTCATCTTCGGCTTCGCCATCACCACCGACGTGAAGAATGTGCGTACCGTGGTGGTAACGTCGCAGATGTCGCCGCAGACTCAGCAGGCCGTCGATCGACTGGCCGCCTCAGAATATTTTGACATCGTCAGTACCGTAGCTACTCCACAGGAGGCCGAAAAGATAATCCGCAGTCAGAAGGCGGATATGGCGGTGGTGTTCAATCAGAACAGAAACGTGCAATTGATGGTGGATGGCGCAGACCCCAACATGTCGCAGCAATGGACTACCTATGCACAGCAGGTAATTGTTAATTCTCATTTTTCAATTGTCAATTTGCGAATGCTCTACAACCCCCAGATGCGCTCGGCCTACAACTTCGTGCCTGCCATCATGGGCGTCATCCTGATGCTCATCTGCGCCATGATGACCTCCATCTCCGTGGTGCGCGAAAAAGAGCGCGGCACCATGGAGTTGTTGCTCGTGTCGCCCGTGCGCCCGCTGATGGTCATCATCGCCAAGGTGATACCTTATCTGGTGCTCGCCTTCGGCATCATGGTTGTTATCCTGCTCATGGCCCGCTTCGTGCTCGATGTACCCCTGGCTGGCTCGCTGTTCTGGATAGTCATCGTCAGCACCTTGTATATATTGTTGGCGCTCTCGCTGGGACTGCTCATCTCCAACATCGCCCAGACGCAGTTAGTGGCCCTGCTCATGTCGGCCATGATGCTACTCGTGCCCAACGTGATGCTTAGCGGCATGCTCTTCCCCGTTGAGTCGATGCCAACGGTGCTGCAATGGGTAGCCGCTGTGATGCCGCCCCGCTACTTCATTGACTGCATGCGCAAACTGATGATTATGGGCGTGGGTATCGGCGATGTGCTGAAAGAGGTTGTCATCCTCGCTGCGATGACCTTCTTCTTCCTCGTTGTCGCCCTGAAGAAATTTAACGTTAGACTGGAATAGCTTATGACACTCAGATATCTCATACAAAAGGAGTTCCTGCAGATTCGCCGCAATGCGTTTCTGCCCCGTGTCATCGTCATGTTCCCTATCATGATTATGTGCGTCATGCCGTGGGTGATGAACATGGAGGTGAAGAACATCCGCGTGGACGTCGTCGACATCGACCACACCGTCGAGTCGCAGCGACTCATCCAGCAGATTGCCGCCAGCAATTACTTTATCTTCAATGCCCAGCAGCCCACTTACAACGAGGCCCTGAGCGATGTGGAGCATGGCAAGGCCGATGTCATCCTGGAGATTCGCGACGGCCAATATCTCATCGCAGCCAATGCCGTCAACGGCACCAAGGGCAGCATGGGCGCAGCCTACATGAGTCAGGTGGTTAGTGGCAATCTCTCGTCGCTCAAAGGTAATCTCTCACCTCTCTTTCTCTACAACAAATCCCAGAACTACAAGCTCTTCATGATTCCCGCCCTGCTAGCCATTGTGATGATGCTGATGACCGGCTTCCTGCCCACGCTCAACATCGTTGGCGAAAAAGAGGCCGGCACCATCGAACAGATCAACGTCACGCCCGTAAGCAAGTGGTCGTTCATCCTCGCCAAACTCATCCCTTATTGGCTCATCGCCCTTTTCGTCATAACCGTCTGCCTGCTGCTCGCCTGGCTCGTCTATGGCATAACCCCTGCTGGTTCCGTCTGGCTCATCTACGTTCTCGCCATGCTCCTGGCCCTGTTCTTCTCATCGTTCGGACTCATCGTCTCCAACTATAGCGACACCATGCAGCAGGCCATCTTCGTCATGTGGTTCTTCGTCGTACTGCTTATGCTGCTCTCAGGCCTCTTCACTCCCACGCGCTCCATGCCCGCATTGGCCTATGCCAGCACCTACATCAATCCGATGCACTACTTCATCGAGGCCATCCGTACCGTCTTCATCCGCGGCGGCACCCTCCAGCACATTTGGCATCAAGTGCTCGCCCTCCTCGCCATTGGCATCTTTATGGCCTGCTGGGCTGTGCAGAGTTACAAGAAAAACAGCTAATTTCATAATAAAGCATAAATCCCAAGGTAGATTCAACATGCTTTGGATTTTTATTTTATATTATGGGCAGTGTCACAATGAGGCACAGCCCATAATTGTTATTATAGTTCTCTATTTGCCGTTCAAAAGAGAAAGAGCAATATGTGATGCGATGATTAAACGGTTTAGTTTAGTCCCATTATAAATATCCATAACCTAAACTAAACCTTTTATTTCGGCAAATTATATCGTTACGAGATCAGAGGGACATAAAAGCAGAACGACAAGGGACATAGAAGGGATAGATTACACCTCAACTGTGTCCCCCGAGGGACAGACGTTATAAATGGCACTTCAAGGCAATAAAAATGGTCGTTTTTACGTTATAATATAAACATCTGCAAAGAACTGAAAAGAAATGAGCATGAAAAGGCTATTTGGAGGGACAGCGATTGAAGCACAAATGCACTCGCTTCACAACGAATGCAAGAATGTGCAAAAATTCGTGTTAACAAATGTGAATTGGCAAAGAAACGCATCGCCATATTTTCAGATGTTTGCTTTTTCTTTTTTTGGCGGCAACGTCATTTGCAGATTCTTGCCAATTTTCTGTCCCTCAGACGTCCCTCGGCATAACTTTTGCCCCTCTAAAATAATGTTATACCGCTGTATATCAGCGTTTTATGTTTGCAGATTTTACATTCTGCATCGGAAAGTAGATTTTGCGTGGGGAAATAACTAAAGCAAATGCGAAAATTATAAAAATAGATTGAAGATGAACAAAACCGTTTTGATTACAGGCGCAACGAGTGGTATCGGTCTTGGATGCGCACGAAAATTCGCCGAGAATGGCGACAGGCTCATTCTTACAGGGCGAAACGAGCTATTGTTAGAAGATATACGTAGGGAGTTGACAGATAAAGGTTCTCAGGTGCTGACACTTGCCTTCGATGTGAGAGACCGCGAGAAAGCTTCACAATGCA
>Ga0265299_10004272_pt1 | contig 13576 bp, 9 predicted proteins | sample AusTroGonzalo_MG_4_FD_193485 | JGI IMG/M metagenome (GOLD analysis project Ga0265299, IMG submission 193485) | Bovine rumen microbial communities from tropical cattle in Woodstock, Queensland, Australia - Gonzalo_02 | ecosystem: Host-associated > Mammals > Digestive system > Stomach > Rumen ...
TATTTTGGTCTTGGCAGGTTTTGTTGTTGAAATCGTAGCGATATTCTGGAAGAAAAAATAACAAACAAATACGGAATTATGAACGAGGAATGCAGACTGATATGGCTTTGCCATACTTAGCATTCCTAACTCAGCATTCCGAATTAAACAAATCACTATGAACTGGTTACAAGCACTTTTACTCGGTATTCTTCAAGGCTTGACAGAATACCTGCCCGTCAGCAGCAGCGGCCATTTGGCTATCGGTCAATACCTATTTGGCGTCAACGGTGAGGACGCTTTGGACTTCACCATCATCGTACACATCGCCACGGTGCTCAGCACCTGTCTCATCCTCTGGAAGGAGATAGTATGGCTCTTCAAGGACCTCTTCAAGTTTAAGTGGAACGAGGGTACGAAATACATCGTCAACATCCTTATCTCGATGATCCCCGTGATGATTGTGGGCTTATTCTTCAAGGACAAGGTGGAGGCAGTGTTCGGCTCAGGTCTACTCGTTGTGGGCATCTGCCTGCTCATCACCGCATCGCTGTTGGCTTTCTCCTATTTCGCCAAGCCGCGCCAGAAAGAGAATATCTCGCCCGTACATGCCTTCATCATCGGCATCGCACAAGCCGTGGCCGTAATGCCTGGACTGTCGCGTTCCGGCTCCACCATCGCCACGGGTCTTTTGCTCGGCAACAAGAAGGAAAAACTCGCCCAGTTCTCCTTCCTGATGGTCATCCCGCCCATCCTCGGCGAAGCCCTCTTGGATGCCAAAGACCTGTTCTTCCCGTCCGCTGAATCCGCAGCCTCTGCCGCGGTGACGGTGCCGACATCCACCTTCGCGCTTATCATCGGCTTTGTGGCGGCCTTCGTCACAGGCTGCTTCGCCTGCAAGTGGATGATTAACCTGGTGAAGAAGGGCAAGCTGATATGGTTTGCCGTGTATTGCGCCATCGTTGGCCTGCTGGCGATTGTTTTGCCTTACATCCTTAAGTAACTGCTTCGAAGAAACGTTTCGGCGCGCCCGATAAGGGCCAGCCGAACACAACGACAAAAAGAGATTGATTTAAGATTTGTGACAGATTTGTTTCCAAAATCAATGTTTAATTTCGAAGAAGGCGAAGTCATCCTCATCGACAAGCCCTTGGACTGGACGTCGTTCGACACGGTCAACTTCATCCGTTCCTTGGTCAATCGCTGCTACGGCATCCGCAAGTTGAAAGTCGGCCACGCGGGCACGCTCGACCCTTTGGCAACAGGGCTGCTTATCCTTTGCACGGGCAAGATGACCAAGCAGATTGACGCATTTCAAGCGCAGATAAAGACCTACACGGGAACGATTCTGCTCGGCCAAACCACCCCGACCTTCGACTTGGAGAGCGAACCTGACGCCTTTTTCCCTACTGACGACATCACACCGGAGCAAATCGAGACTGCCAGAAAACTGTTCATCGGAGACATCAAGCAATATCCGCCAAAATATTCCGCCATCAAAATCAAGGGGAAACGCGCCTTCGACTATGCCCGCTCCGACGAGGAAATTGAGCTGAAGGCCCGCGATGTCCGCATTGAAGACTTCAAAATCTGCCTCGACCGTTTCCCTGAGCTTGATTTTGAAGTCACTTGTAGCAAAGGCACCTACATCCGCAGCCTCGCCAACGACTTCGGCAAAGCCTTAGGCAACGGTGCCTGCCTGATTTCATTGCGCCGCACTCGCATCGGCGATTTCAAGGTTGAGGACGCCTGGCCTTTGGAAAAGCTGAAGCAGCATATCATCGACACGGGCGATGCGTTTAAAGAGTGGAAAAAGGAGCAAGAGGAAAAGGCGGCAAAACAGGCTTAAAACCAATCATTTAAGAAAAAAACTTGACAAAATTTTTGTCCTGCACTATCTTTGCACGCTTCTATCAAACGAAAGAATGTCAAACTTTACATAAATGAAACTTTCCCAATTCAAATTCAACCTGCCGAGCGAGCTGATTGCGCTCCATCCCATCCAAAACCGCGACGAAGCCCGCATGATGGTCGTCGACCGCAAGACGGGAAAAATCGAGCACCGCATCTTCAAGGATCTCGTTGACTATGTGAAAGATGGCGATGTTTTCGTCATCAACAACACCAAGGTCTTCCCCGCCAAGCTGTACGGCGAGAAGGAAAAGACCGGTGCTAAAATCGAGGTGCTTCTGCTCCGCGAGCTTGACCCCGAGAGCCGCCTTTGGGACGTGCTCGTCGACCCAGCGCGCAAGATTCGCATCGGCAACAAGCTCTATTTCGGTGAAGGCGACGAACTGGTTTCGGAAGTCATCGACAACACGACTTCGCGCGGCCGCACCCTGCGTTTCCTCTACGACGGCACATACGACGAGTTCAAGAAAACGCTGGCTTCGTTGGGCCATACCCCGATTCCGAAGGAACTGAACCGCGACGAGGAACCCGAAGATGCCGAGAACTTCCAGACCATCTACGCCAAGGTGGAAGGCGCCGTCTCCGCCCCCACTGCTGGTATGCATTTCAGCAAAATCCTGATGAAACGCATCGAACTGCTTGGAGGCACCTTCGCCGAGCTGACCCTTCACCCGGGTATGGGCAACTTCCGCGACATCGAAGTGGAAGACCTCACCAAACACAAGCCTGACTCGGAAGAGATGTACATCGGCGAAGAGTGTGCCAACTTGGTCAACGAGGCCAACGCTCGCCACAACAACGTGTTTGCCGTGGGCACCACCTCGCTGAAGGCCCTGGAAACCGCCATGACCATCGGCGGAAAAATCAAGCCGTTCAAGGGCTGGACGAACAAGTTCATCTTCCCACCTTACACCTTCTCAGTGGCCAACTGCATGATTACCAACTTCCACCTGCCCAAGTCGCCGATGATGATGGAGGTGGCTGCCTTTGCCGGCTACGACGTGCTGATGAAAGCCTACAAGGAAGCCGTCGCCGAAAAATACCGCTTCTTCACATACGGGGATGCTATGCTGATTATATAATTATGAAAAGAAACTACGAATTATGCGAATTAAACGAATAGCGATGTTTGAATTTGGCAGCTGAAGCTACGGATTGATACGAATTCGCACCTATTCGCAACGAAGTTGCAAAATTCAATTTGTGTATAATCGTATTATTCGTGAAATTCGTAGTTAAATCATGAATTTTTGAATCTTAAAAACATAAATAAATGAACCAAGACGAATTCTTTAAGAAAATAACCGCTCACGCGAAGGAATACGGTTTCATCTTCCAATCGAGCGAGATTTATGACGGACTTTCAGCCGTATACGACTACGGCCAGAACGGCGTGGAACTGAAGAAAAACATCCGCGAGTATTGGTGGAAAGCCATGGTGCAGATGCACGAGAACATCGTCGGCATCGACGCTGCCATCTTCATGCATCCCACCACTTGGAAGGCCTCGGGGCACCTCGATGCCTTCAACGACCCGCTCATCGACAACCGCGACAGCAAGAAACGCTACCGCGCCGATGTGCTCGTCGAAGACTATATGGCCAAAATCGAGGAAAAGATTAATAAAGAGGTGGAGAAAGCCCGCAAACGTTTCGGCGACGCCTTCAACGAAGAGCAGTTTGTGACCACCAACCCGCGCGTGCTGGAACACAAGGCCAAAATCGAGGAAATCAGCCACCGCCTGTATGGCGCGATGGAGAAAAACGACCTCGAAGCCATCAAGCAACTCATCCTCGATCTTGAGATCGTCTGCCCCATCAGCGGTACCCGTAACTGGACCGATGTGCGTCAGTTCAACTTGATGTTCTCGACCCAGATGGGCAGCGTGGCCGACGGCTCCGACACTATCTATTTGCGCCCTGAAACGGCTCAAGGCATTTTCGTCAACTACCTCAACGTGCAGAAGACTGGCCGCATGAAGATTCCGTTTGGCATTGCCCAGACTGGCAAGGCCTTCCGCAATGAGATTGTGGCCCGTCAGTTCATCTTCCGTATGCGCGAGTTCGAGCAGATGGAGATGCAATTCTTCGTCCGACCTGGCACAGAGCTCGACTGGTTCCAGCACTGGAAACAGGAACGCCTCAACTGGCACCTCTCCTTGGGTCTGCCCGCCGAGAAATACCGCTTCCATGACCATGAGAAATTGGCCCACTATGCCAACGCCGCCACCGATATCGAGTTTGACTTCCCCTTCGGCTTCAAGGAGCTGGAAGGCATCCACAGCCGCACCGACTTCGACCTCTCGGCCCATGCCAAATACTCGGGCAAGAAACTCCAGTACTTCGACCCCGACACCAACGAGAGCTACACGCCTTACGTCATCGAGACCTCCATCGGCCTAGACCGCATGTTCCTCGCCATGTTCAGCAACGCCTATACCGAGGAGAAGCTGGAAGACGGCTCGGAGCGCGTGGTGCTGAAGCTGCCGGCCATTCTTGCGCCTTACAAAGTCGCTGTGCTGCCTTTGGTCAAGAAGGACGGTCTGCCGGAGAAGGCCCGCGAGATCATCGACTCGCTGAAGGCCGACTTCATGTGCCAATACGAGGAAAAGGACTCCATCGGCAAGCGCTACAGAAGGCAGGATGCCATCGGCACGCCGATGTGCGTCACCGTCGATAACGACACCTTGGTCGACAACACCGTCACCGTGCGCGACCGCGACACGATGGCCCAGGTGCGCGTCCCGATTGAGAACCTGCGCAACATGATTTTCGACGAGTTGAAGCCGAAAAAATAATAACGACTCTTACAAATGAATTCAACTATGAAAAAAACCATCTATCTATTGTTCTTCGTTACATCATTGATTTGCGCAGCATGTGGAAGTAGCACCAACAAAAAAGTGGCACAAAATAGCGACGAAAACACTACGTCACAGATCGAAGCAACGACATCAATCGTAGAGATTATCGAAATAGACCCCATCGGCGTTTATGAAATAATGACCGCTCAACAACTTGGAAAAGCATACGATGGCGAATACAACGAGGAAGATGAAGACGGCTATGATAGCCCACAGGATTGTTATCCCATTTCAAACATCTCTGCCACAAGCCGCCTTGCAACACAGGGTAATATCAACTATGACGAGAAAAACCTTTACGATGAAGACTACCAAACATCGTGGGTGGAAGGTGTCAACGGCTATGGCATTGGCGAAAAGATCACTTTTGATTTCAATGATGTCAATGCTGGATTCACGGGCATAGAAATCGCCAATGGCGATTATGCCAGCGAGGACTCTTGGAAAAACTATTCTAGAGTAAAAAAGTTGAAACTCAGTTTCAACGGCGAACCAATGTTCATCCTCAATCTCAAGGACGAAATGGGCAACCAAGTGTTTAGTTGGGACAAGGAACTCAATGTAAAAGATGAAGAATTACTCAAAGCATTCACCATAACGCTTGAAATCATGGATGTTTACAAGGGCGACCTGTACGACAACACGGTTATTTCAGAAGTGTTACCCTCGGGTTGCTACTAGAATTGAAATCTATTTTGTAGAGATGTGCCATGGCACGTCTCTACAAAATTTTTTATTATCTTTACCTCGTCCATAGAAAAGAACTCAACCATGAAAGTAAAATGCGAATTCTGCGGCTCGATGATTAACGAAACAGCGGAGCGCTGCCCCAATTGCGGTGCTCCGCTCTCAGGCGCCAACCGTACCGCCTCCGAACAGCCCAAGACCATTGAGGAACTGAAGGCCTGGTACGCCGCCCACCATCTGCCGCCCGAGGAAATTACACGGTTTTTCATCGGCAAGAACATCACCGAACCCAAGGCCTTCGGCATCTACCAAGATGGTAGTGGCGATTTTGTGGTCTACAAGAACAAGGCTAACGGGGAGCGTGCCGTGCGCTACAAAGGCTCCGACGAGAAGTACGCCGTCAACGAGCTGTACCAACGCCTGAAGGCTGAGATTGTCGACCAAAAGGGCAACAGTCCAGTCAACAAACAACCCGTTGCCGAAAAGAAGAAATCCAAGAAAAAAGGTTGCCTAATAGCTATTATTATCTTTTTCATTATCGGAATGCTGGCCACCATCTTTGATGACAGCGCCCCGAACGGCTACTACAACTACAATGGCACGCAGTACTATCATCAAGGTTCATCGTGGTATTACTATGACAGAGAGTCCGACGACTGGTATCCCTCACATGAGGATATTGACATCACGGACAAAAACGCCAAGGATTACCAATACTATGACCACAACGGGAAGACCTTCGAAGAATCCACGTGGTACGATGCGGGTAGCCACAGCGACGATTCCGGTTGGGACAGCGACAGCGACTGGGACAGCGACAGCGACTCGTGGGACAGTGGCAGCACTGATTGGGACTCGGACTGGTAGTATTAGGATTGCCCTCGGCAAGAAATCCGAGAAAAATCATCTTCAAAATCTCTCAAAATTCAGTTTTTGTGAGATTTTTTTGTTTTGATTTTGATTTGTTTCTTGCGAAGCAATTCCATAACACATAGACAAGCCCATAGACAACGGTTGAATTTTAGTCTTGTAACAAATTGAAATCCAATTTCTTATGATTTTCTTATTTTGCGAAATGATAGACACCCCCCTCAAGGGGCTTGACAAGTTGTTTTTCGTTTTGAGAAATGCTATACTTTTGCAATGCAAACATCGAAACGATGTACGCAAAAGTTCATGAACAGTTAAACAAAGGAATTGTCAACAATCAAAACATCAACGACTATGAAAAAATTATTTGCAATCACAGTTTTGGTGGCCATGGCAATGAGCGGAATATCGCAGGAAATCCATTATGATTTCTCCGTCATTAATCCGACAGGTTATGCGATTTACTACCGCATCATCGACGAAGAGAACCATTGGGTAGAGGCCACTTACCCTTGCCAAAACGGCGACAACTATTGGTGGGGCTACGACCAACCCGAAGGTAAGCTTATCCTTACAGATACTGTCAGTTACAGCGGCATCGACTATACCCTTGTTGGCCTCGGCGACCATGTTTTCTGCGGCTGTACTGGGTTAAGAGGATCCATCGAATTGCCCCAAACCCTATCCTTCATCGGCGAATGTGCCTTCAAAGGCTGTTCCAACCTAAACGGTGACTTGAACATTCCAACTATGGTGAAACGCATTGAAAACGAAGCTTTTTGCGATTGCTCGGGCTTGTCGGGGACGCTTACACTAAGCGATTCTTTAACCTTCATTGGGGTGAAGGCTTTCTATCGTTGTTCCAGCTTGTCGGGCGTGCTTTCCATTCCCAACAAAGTGACGGAAATTGGCGACAGCGCTTTTGAGCAATGCAGCGGATTCGATGATATGATGACTTTGCCAAATACGTTGGAACAGATTGGAGAACAAGCTTTTAAAGGCAGCTCCAATATCAAGTTTTTTAGTGTAAAATGTGTAAATCCGCCTGTCACCGCTGCCAATGCCTTTGACGACATTCCTACAGAAATTCCCGTCTATGTGCCTTATAATACCAAAGATGCCTACCGAAATGCCTCAGGTTGGTCGCGCTTCGGCGAAAAAATCATCGAAAAGTCCCTTTGGAACGGCACCGCCGAACCTTGGACCAAAGGCAGTGGCACGGAAGATGACCCCTACCTCATCGAGTCTGCCGAAAACTTGGCGTGGTTGGCAAACTCAATTAACAATAAAATAGATGTGGAGTATATAATTGTAGCGCATGGGAGTCCTTGGGCTGACACTGTTTATATTGACACGGTCGAGGTAATTTATCATGATTCGTATGTGTATCGAGACACCTGTTTTCAATTAGTTGCTGACCTCGACCTTCAGAGCGATTATGGCCTTTTATGGAATCCCATTGGAAACAAGCATTATGGAGACAATGGAGAAAACATAGATTATTGCAATTACTTTTGCGGACATTTCGATGGAAACGACCATGAAATCGGCAATTATAAAATGAATGCCACATTTGCAGTACAAAACCTTCCTTATTATTATGGCTTATTTGGAATCGTGATGGACGGCACTCTTGAAAATGTTGTCGTCAAAAGGTTCTTCATCGATGTTCATGGACATAGAGACAAATGCATTGGAGGGGTTGCAGGAAAATGCCTCAATTCTAAATTGACGAACTGCCACAGTATAGCGGGATGGCTCCATTGTGGTCAAGTCAACAATGGTGGCGGCTTCGGATCAGCGGTTTATGATTCCTCCGTCGGAGGCGTTGTGGGTGTGGCAGAAAAAAGCCTCATCAAGAATTGCAGCGGCGCAGGAGTATTGAAGGTGGTTTCGGAACCGACCACTACTACAATCAAATCAGGTGTTGGGGGTGTCGTCGGCCTCTTCCTTTGTGATGACCAGCCTAATGAAAACAATACAATTTCTGGATGCAGCTTTAACGGCACAATAGAGGCTATTGGCTGTATTAGACAGGCCAATGGAGGAGGAATTGTTGGTCTATGCGCCAGTGTTACGGAAGGCACTGGAGTAATTGAATTTGAAAAGTGCTTCAGTAAAGGTGTGCTGCATGGGTCGTGTTTCAATTGGGGTGAGCCAAGACCTGTCAGCTCTGGCGGAATTGTTGGCTGCGTTGGTGACATTGAGTCCCTTTCCGTAATGAACTGCTATTCAAACGACTCCCTACCAGCCTTTGCTCAAGGTACTTCCTCCTATGTGGGTGGTATCATCGGAAAAGCCAATCCAAATACTTCGCTATTTGTAAAGAACTGTTATCATGCAGGTTCCATCATTTCGTACCACAAAGGCGGCATCATTGCGCAAAACACCAACATGACTGTTGTCAGAAATTGCTATTTCGACCAATCCGTGGCTCCTGATGACGGCTTCGGCCTGCCTGTAGACAAAGAATACATGAAGACAGCCGCTTTCGTCAACCAGCTTAACAACGGAAGTACCGTGTATATGATGGACCAAGAGCCATACGTGAACGACGGCTATCCCATCTTCGGCACCGACGGCCTTATTTTCGTGGGCGCAGAATGGTACTACGAAATCCTCAACGACGACGGGAGCATCACCTACCAACACCTGCAATGCACAGGCGACACCACAATCAACGGAAAACGGCCTAAAATCATCGTGCGCAGCAACACGCATTACGACCGCGGCGAAATCACTGAAGTGACACACGAATATGTCTATGAAGAAAACGGTGAAGTCTATTGGTGGAACAAGGAACTGCAGGACTTTACCTTGTTGTACGACTTCAGTGCTGAAGTGGGCGACGAATGGGAGATTAAAGTGGGTTCGGAAAGCTTCGTCACCCGCGTTTACGAAATGGAAACCTATATGATTGACGGCATCCCCTACAAAAAAATGACCATCGGCGATGCCGACAACATCTTCAGTGGGACACTCGTCAGCACCATCGGCCACCTCACCAGTTTCTTCCCCGAAAATCTGATGATACGAAACAAAGGCTACCACATAGAAGGCCTGCGTTGTTATTGGCTTGATAGTCACCTTTTGCTCAAAATCGGCGACCGCGACTGCGACGAGGTCTATCAACAACTGCACAATGGCGTTGACGAAACCGAAAAAAACGGCTTTGAGGTCTATCCCAATCCGGCCAACAACATTTTGTTTGTGCGGCTGCCACAATGTGACAGCCCTACAATGGACAAAAACAAATACCTCATCACCAACCTCATGGGACAAACGATCCTGCAAGGTTCGATTAACGCTGAAAATCAGCAGATTGACATTACTGATTTGCCTACGGGAATGTATTTCATCAATATAGGTGAACAAACCATGAAATTCGTAAAACAATGAAAACACGATGTATAATTTGTGCGTTCCTTGTAATGGTGAGTCTCACAGCCTGCCACCACGAAGCGCGCTACCTCAAAGAGGCTGAAACGCTCTATCAGCAAGGCCTTGAACAACGCGCCGCCAAACAGAGCGAAGCCGCCGCCGAGTCGTTCAGTCAAGCCTTGCTTGCCCTTGAGCAATGCAAGCCCGACAAACCCGAAACGAAACCGCTGAAAGGCCAAATCGAGGACAACCTCGGCTTCTGCTACTGGAAGCACGAATTGTTTTCGGAGGCATTGCTGTTGCACGAAGATGCCGCAAAGATAGCCCGAGAACTCGGCGACTCCACCCTGTTAATGAACGCCCTGCGCAATTGCGGTCGGGCGGCGGCCTCATTGGGCGACATCGACGCGGCAGAACAACATTACGACGAAGCCCTCAACTTTGCCAAAGCCTTGAACGACAAAACAATGCAAAACGAAATCCTTTTGGAATCGAGCCGCGATGTGCTGTTGGTGACGGAAGATTATGAGCAAGTGATTGAGCGCGTTGGTCAAGCCTTGGCCGACGGTGCCTCTGGCGATGGCCCACTGACTTTAGGCTTGGCCTATTATTACTTGGAGCAAGACAGCCTCGCCATCGTCCACCTCACCGAAGCCACCCGAAACGAGATGGCTGGCGTGCGCATGTCGGCCTACCAAAGCCTATATTACCTCTATCAGTTCCAAGGCGACTACCAGCAAGCGCTTGAGTATCACGAGCTTTTCAACGAGAACATGATGCAGGCCGACCGCGAACACCGCAGTGAGGAAGTGCAGCGTATCAAAGGAGAATACGACCTCCAAATGCAGAAAAACCAACTGCAAGCGGAGCAAAATTTGAAAAGCCTGTATCTCTACCTCATCCTCGGTGCATTGTTGGTTGTTTTGACGGTCGTCTTGCTGCTCTTGCGACAGAAAACGCTGAGTGCCAAGCTGAAAGCCGAGGAGATGAAGAACCAGATGGAGGTCGCGCTGAAGAAAAACAAAGTGTACGTGACGGCCTTGGCCCTGACCGAACAAATCACCGCCTCGACGCTCGACTTCGACCTGAAAGACAGCGAGTGGGACGACTTCGTGGAGCTCATCGACAAGGTCTACGGCGACTTCACCCAACGCCTCACGGCGCACTACCCCACCCTGACCAAGAGCGACTTGCAAATCTGCTGCCTCACCAAGCAGGGCTTCAGCAACCAAGTCATCTCCATCCTGATGAACCTGCAAACCAACAGCTACGCCCGCCGCAAGTCGCGCATCAAGCAAGAGAAGATGAACGGGATGGAGGACGAGCGGAGTTTTGAGGAAATCATCTATGCCATCTGATGCAAAAAACACTTCTTGTCAATCACCCAGCACAACATTTTCATAACTTTGCATGTTGAATCATTTACCAAAATGAAAAACATTATCCAAACATTGGTTTTCCTCGTTTTGACAGGCCTTTCCCTAATGTCATTCGGCCAGCGGGAAGAGGTGTTTTTCTCAGCGCAAGGAGGGCATTACGACACCTGCTTCCTTTTGTCGATGAGTTGTCGCTCCAAAGAATACCATGTGCGCTACACCCTCAATGGTGCCACACCCGATTCCACCTCATGCCAATACGAACACCCTATCATGCTCAATGACAGCCTGTTCTCGTGTTCCAAAATCTTCACCATTCCCATCTGCACCAACGACTTGTTCTATCTCCCTGATTCGGTGCAACACTGCATTGTCATCCGTGCTGCAGTATTCGATGGAAACGACAGTTGCGTGAGCCGTACTTTCACCAACAGCTATTTCATAAAGGCGTTGGGATGCGACACGCACGGGCTGCCCGTAGTCTCAATCTGCGCCGATTCCCTCGACTTGTTTGATTTCGAGCGAGGAATCCTGGTGCCAGGCATCTATTACGACTCCCTCAACCCGCTGTCTGGCAACTACTTCCAAAAAGGCCGCGAATGGGAACGCATATCGAATGTGGAGTACTATGATTATGCCGACAACAGCGGAATCAACCAGATTTGCGGCCTAAGAACGCACGGCAACCGCGCCCGACGACAGCCTCAGAAAGGCTTGAAAATCTATGCACGAGAAGAATACGGCGAAAAGTATTTCAAGCACCAGTTTTTTGAATCCAGTCCGCTCAACAGCTTCAAACGCTTGGTTATCAAACCTTTCTCATCCCTTTATCCCTTTGCCGGCATCCAAGACTACATTTGCACCCAAACGGCTCTCGATGCGGGCTTGGAGGCGAGCTTGTCACGACCGATCGTGCTGTATCTCAACGGCGAATATTGGGGCATCTATTTCCTGCAGGAAAAACTGGACGAGCGGTATCTTGAGAACCATTTCGGCATCAATACAACGCATTGCGACATCGTGGGCGACTGGCATGGCACAGCCGAGTACGGTGGACCCGTCAACGACTACGGCATCCATATCGAATTTGCCAACATGATGCATTGGCTTGAAACCGCCGACCTCTCTCATGAGGAAAACTACCTGCATTTGGGCGAACTCGTCGACCTTAACAACTTCATGGCTTACATCATTTTTGAGACTTTCATCGCCAACACGGACTGGCCAGCCAACAATATGCGTTGCTGGAAAACGGATGGTGGCCGATGGCGCTGGATTTTCTTCGACGGCGACGCTGCTTTCAACGACTACATCACGGACTCATTGGGCAATACCATCTCTTTCAACGCATTTAGCAATGCCACTTATTCGGGAAACGCCACTTGGCCTTCCAGCCAAGAAGCCACGCTCATGTTTAGAAAATGCCTTGAAAACCAAGAATTTGAAGAACAATTTGGGCTCAGGTTGCTGCAAATGTGCCAAGAAGCCCTCGCATACGAAAACACGGAACGGCATTATACCCAAGTCAAGGCCCAGCTGAGCCCTGAGATAGCAGGGCAATCGTTCAGGTTCGGCTATCCGCAAAGCCCCGACTATTGGAACTGGGCTTGCTCTTTATGCCAAAACTTCCTCATGAACCGCGTGATGGAGTATTCAGCTGAATTTATTGATTATGTGGGCGTTGAGGAACCCAAGGAATCGATTGGCTTCTCTGTGTATCCCAATCCCGCTAATGACGTTCTTTTTGTACGGCTGCCTAATCCCCCTGCCCCCTTTGAAAGGGGGATTTGTGACAGCCGAACAACGGGCAAAAACGCATACCGCATCAGCAACCTCATGGGACAGACCTTGCTGCAAGGCAATATCAATGCTGAAAATCAACAGATTGACGTTTCTGGCTTGTCTGCGGGAATGTATTTCCTCACCGTCGGCGATACGACGCGGAAATTTGTCGTGAAATGATTTGATTTTTCGGGCGAACACGAAAAATAGGGGCAGACATAGCGTCTGCCCCTACATTTTTATTCGCCTACCTTCAATCTCATTCCATCCGAATAGGCGCTGAACTCCGGCGCGTACTGGCACTGGATCAAGGCGTAGCCGTTGTTCAGGTAGCCTTCCTTGGTCACGAATATACTGTACTCCAGTTGGTGTGTGCCCTTAGGCAGACGCTCGATGAAGAACTCCATGTCGGTGTCGGTGTTGCTCTGGTAGTAACTCATGCGGTCGTTGTACTCGTAGCACGAGATTTGTTCAATCGGCTCGAAGCCCGCCGCGCGGAGATCCTTGACGAAGACATAACTCATGTCCTGCTGGCTCGTGAAGGTGATTTTCACGGTGAGTTTGTCGCCGACTTTCAGCGTCCGTTTCTCCGCGGGAACCAAAACTTTACCCTTGTCGGTGACCGTCTCCACAAACAACTCGCGTTTGATGGTGAAGCCCGACTCGTCGCTCTTGACCTCGTCAATTGGGACGAAGTATTGGCGGAACAGGCTGCCCCAAAGCAGCT
>Ga0265299_10004273_pt1 | contig 13574 bp, 8 predicted proteins | sample AusTroGonzalo_MG_4_FD_193485 | JGI IMG/M metagenome (GOLD analysis project Ga0265299, IMG submission 193485) | Bovine rumen microbial communities from tropical cattle in Woodstock, Queensland, Australia - Gonzalo_02 | ecosystem: Host-associated > Mammals > Digestive system > Stomach > Rumen ...
ACTCTCAGACCTCTTGCCTTGAGCAGTTTGGCAAGCGATGCGGCGATAATACCTTTTCCGAGCGATGAAACCACTCCACCGGTAATGAAAATGAACTTTGTCTCCATTGTGTGCATACTTAAAACAAATAAAGGCCGGTCTAAAAAAACCAGCCTTATTTAAATCAATTCAATAACTTTAAACTAACATATTGTCCGGCTGGATGAACAAAACTGATTATTCAGAACCTGATTATTATTCTGGTTCTGATTATTGTCCACCTGATTATGGAAACTGCTATATGTAAGCACTCTATCCATTGCCTAAAACAATTACGCCGCAAAGATATGAATTAAATTTCATATTGCAAGCAAATCAATCAAAAATATTACAAAATGTTAGTTTGAGCTTGTATTGATCTCTGAGCGGTAGCTCCTGCGTGGTGTCTCCTCTACCGGAGTGTCATCATGTGCCTTGAAATCCTCCCAGTAGTCTATCTTGGCCTGATAGAACTTGCGCACATCCTCCCATCGGTAATATGAACGCTGCTCAACCCCTTTGGCGTCTTTGTAGAAGGGCACGCTCTCAGGCAGTGTGGCCTCCTGCTCATTAAGCAGGAACTTGACTATAACCTCACCCTTCTTGTTGCGGAAGAACACCCACTGCACATTACCTCCCATGTAGGCCAGATTATAGGCAGCCCAGTGGTCTGCCACGCTCTCAAGGTCATCAGTGCTGTAACCGGAGCCGTCCAGGTCCAGAAGTGAGAAGTATGACATGAGAGTAACCTCATGACCGTAACGCAGAATCACACTCACGCCATTGCCTGCCAGAGCCTCATCGGCAAAATCCAGGAAGTTCTTTAGGGTTACGCAATGACCGTAAGGCACCACATTATCCGTAAGCGGTGAGAAACCGGCCTGTGAGTACCAGCGCATATTATTCATAAGGAACAGGTCATACCACTCATCATAGGTAAAGACGTCATTCAGGTCAACACCGGGATCTGATCCCTGCGCATATGAAGCAACGTCATAAAGCGCTGAATAGAGGCTGCCGCTCTGATCGCGTCCGCCGGCCTTCCGGATATACTCCGGATCCTTGAACAGAGCACTCATAAGGCGCTCCGGATGAGTGTGGCGCTGGTTGAACTCCTGCACTGCGGCGTTGATCTTACGTTTATGGGCCGATACAGCCTTATCCTCAGTGTACATCCAGGGCTCATCGTGGTTACTGGAGTCATAGTCAATCTTTATCTTGGGGCGCATACGCAGAATCTGCATCAGGGCCGAATACTCACTTACAAGCACACGGTGCGATGTAGTGGAACGTGCCATGATTATCTTGTCATTGGTAAACAGCACCGGATAGTTCTCAACCATACGGCGGGCAATATCGCGGTGCTGCTGCATACCTTTAGGCGTAAGGTCACCCGCACGCTGATCAGCCTCGGCACGGATAATCTCCAGACGGCGCAGCACGTCCATACCGAAATCAGTCAATGCACCTGAGTCTGCAGCCTCCTTAAGGATGTTGTACGGACGGTCATAGTTGGACGCGTTGTCCAGAAAACGTGATCCGTGACGCCCAAAGTGAGTAAGATAGACCGGTTTGAATCCTTTTGGAGCCGGAGTGAGCGGTTCCGTGGGTGCCTGATACGCATACACGGAGCCCGCCATCTTGGCTAGATTTGATTCATTTACCTCACCTCTTTTGATTATCTTGGCACTAAGGCCCGTAAGAGCCAGCAGAGCCAATACAATGACAAACAATCTCTTCATGAAATATCAGTATCCTTTTACTTACTTTTTCACAACGACATTTATGACGCCATTCTCCCGGCCGGGTATTACCTGCATTTCAAGATAACCGGTATTACCCGTGCCCTCACCAAGGAGTGTCAGCTTGGCAGTTACGGTAGGCTTGGGATTGGCCTCATTAGATATCAGCTCCTTCTCTGTAAGTTGGCCTGACCACAGTACAGGACCGTATGAGTGGCTCAGGGTCCATGTGCCGGGAGTTACCTCACCGAATGAGTACTCTGTAGCACCGTCCTTAAGCATTATGTATCTTGTTCCTGCACCCTGTGCATAACCGGCATTGCCACCTCCTGCACGCTGTGCCAGCTGGATCTCGGCACCCAGACCTATTGTCTCAAGCGGATTCTCCTTATATTGCGGCAGACCGCTGCTAATGGCCTCAACCTCAAAGTAATACTGCTTGGGAGCGGTATTCAGGCTGTGCATGTAGAGATGGTTCTTACCATAGACTATATAGCTATTATAGAGTTTCTTCTTCTCGATGCCGTAGCGTACAATGTAGCCGTCGGCACCGGCCACGGGCTCCCATATGACATTGGCCTCACGCAGGTCATCAGGATTGCGTACGGCAAGGAACTTCTTGACCTTCCGGGTCTTCATCTGCGGAGTGGTACCGAATATGCGCAGGTCCTTGATTGAGAACTTGGCGCCGTCATAGGTAGCTACGTTCACCACCTTTACATATCGTGCCTGTACCGGGTTGTCCAGCTCATTGTAGTCATGCTTGAGCTCCATCTTGTTCTCAGGCTTGCTTATCACCTTGGTCCAGTTGGAGTTATCGTCCGATACAAACACCTCATAGCACTGATAGAGCTGCTCTGCCTGGGGCTGCTGCGCTCTTGCACCGCCGCCCATCATACCGCCGCCGAATCCGCCACGGCCGCCGGCTGCACGTGCTGCGCCAATGTGGTCCCAGTTAAGCTGTATGGCATTGATGGTAGCCTTGGCGCCCAGATCCACGGTAAAGAACTCACCTGCATCACCTGTCGCGGCCACCCAGCAGGTCTTGAAATCCTCATCCAGGGCCTGTGCGGGAGCATAATTCTCAAATGTTGATGATACAATGGCCTTCTTGCCTACAGAGAGCAGTTTCCAGTCAACGTAGTTGTCTACGCCGCCCACCTTGCGCTCATCTGGATAGAACTGGGGATAGTCACCCAGGGCGGTATTGGAGTACATGACACCCTGCTTATCGACAGCCGTGGGATAGATGGCCAGTTCCGATCCGCGTCCGCCCTCACCGTACTGGGCGGGAATCATGCAGATGGTCCACAGGTTACCCTTCTTGTCATGGAAAGTGCTGCCGTGTCCGGCACCTACCTGGAAGCCGCTGGTCTTGAATGTAAGCGGGTTGTGTTCACTGTAAGTAAACGGTCCTAACGGACTGTCGGACACATAGATACCGTGCGAATATGAAATGAATTCAAGTCCTATGGCTGCATACTGAAGATAGTACTTTCCGTTGTGCTTGATCATATACGGACCCTCAATCCATGGCAACTCCTCGGGACCGTATTCACGGCGTCCGTTGAATATTGAGTAGATTACATCCTCAGGCTTGCGGACCTCAAATCCATGGTTCTTTATATCGCTCCAGAACAGCTGGACAGGCTCACCCTTCTCCTTGAAAGTCTCCTTGTCAAGCTCCACCACCTGGAACGGCATTATCTGTGACCAGCCAAAATACATGTACAGCCGGCCGTCATCATCCACAAACATATTGGCATCGCCGTAACGGTCACTTGACAGCTCGCCTATCTTCTCCCACTCGCCCTTACGCGGGTCTATGGCGCGGTATACGTTACGGTTGTTCATGGAGCAACCAATCAGTTTGCCGTCCATCTCCACTACCGATACCACACCGGCCGGATATCCTGGAGCGTCCACATATGTCCAGTTACGGAAATCGGGAGAGTACCAGTAACCGCGTCTGTGTGACACAAAGAGGAAATAGTCATCCTCATAGATGATTACCACGGGTTCACCGCCGCGTACGGCGCGTTCATTACCGACCACCACGTCAAGCGGATTGCAGAAAGTCTGTTGAGCGTGCGCAGAGATGCCGGTCAGAACCAATGCGAAGCCGGCAATAGTCCATTTTAGAATCTGTTTCATATAGGTTGTAATAAGGTTAGCAATCAATGCCGTTTTTGCAAATATGAGAAAAAAATAGCTAACTTTACATCATGAATTATTTATTTTCAATAGTAAAGGCGTTATGAAGAATTCAACCAATTTCTGGGGATTGCTGGCACTGGGTGTCTGCATAATCCTCTCTGTCGGCAAGTTTACCGGCACAAAACGTGTCGTAAATGTGAAAGGCCTTGCTACCCAGGAGGTTATGGCCGACCATGTTATCTGGCCCCTGGTCATCCAGGATGTAGATAATGACCTTGTTAAGCTCTACTCCACTATGGACAACAAGAGTAAGGAGATCGTCAGGTTCCTTAAGGAAGGCGGCATCCAGGAGAGTGAGATCAGCATAGCCGCTCCCACTGTCTATGACCGCAGCGCCAACCGTTACTCAAACGAATACATCGCATACCGTTATCAGATGCAGCAGGTAGTAACCGTTAGTTCAGGCAATGTCGAGCTTGTACGCCAGCTTATCCTCAAGCAGGGTGAACTGCTCAAGAAAGGCATCGCCATCAGCGGTAATGACTACGAGCATCAGACTCAGTATGACTTTAACGGCCTGAACGACCTCAAGCCCCAGATGGTAGAGGTTGCCACACGCAACGCACGTGAGGTTGCCCAGAAGTTTGCCGATGACTCAGGCTCAAAGCTGGGTAAGATACAGACCGCATCACAGGGCCAGTTCTCAATCTACGACCGCGACAGCAACACCCCGTGGATCAAGAACGTGAGAGTAGTGACATCAGTTACCTACTACCTTAAGTAAATGGAACAGATAAAGAGATATTTCCCTGAACTTACAGACATCCAGCTGTCTCAGTTTGAGCAGCTGGGTGCCCTATATACAGACTGGAACAGCAAGATCAATGTCATCTCGCGCAAGGACATAGAGAACCTCTATGAGCACCATGTGCTTCACTCCCTTGCCATTGCCAAGACCATAAAGTTCGTACCCGGCACACGTTTGGCCGATGTAGGAACAGGCGGCGGACTGCCCGGAATCCCGCTTGCCATCATGTTCCCCGAGTGCAGTTTCACACTCATAGACAGCATCGGCAAGAAGGTACGTGTGGCACAGGACATAGCCCTGCAGATAGGGCTCAAGAACGTGGTCTGCCGCCATGAGCGTGCCGAGGAGGAGAAAGAGCATTTTGAGTTCGTGGTGTCACGCGGCGTAATGCCACTGCCTGACCTTTGCGCCGTTGCCAACCGCCTCATTGACCATAAGGTACAGCGTAACGCCTACCCTAACGGAGTGATCTGCCTCAAGGGCGGTGACCTGGGTGCCGAGACCGCCAAGTTCCGCAAGGTGACAGAGATAAATGAGATAGGCAAGTTCTTCAGGGAGGAGTTCTTCAAGGACAAGAAGGTGGTTTACGTACAGATATGATGAACATCAAGTGCTTTGAGTTCAACTTCTTACCCGTGAACACATATGTCATCTGGGATGAGACTCTGGACGCTGCCATCATCGATCCCGGTTGTTTCTATCCCGGTGAGAATGAACAGCTGTCCGCATTCATCAGTGACAACCGTCTTAACGTAAAGCTGCTGCTCAACACCCATCTGCATTTTGACCATGTGTTTGGCAACAACTATGTTGAGCAGACCTACAACGTCAAGGCAAAGGCCAATGACCTGGACATGCCCTGGATTGAGACCATCGGCTCCAAACTGGCGGCATTCGGTCTAAGGTATGAAGGCCATGTAAACCCCATTGAACCTGAGAACGTACTGCATGAGGGTGATACCGTAACGTTTGGCAACACCACCCTGCACGTGCTCCAGATACCTGGCCATTCACCCGGCAGCATAGTATTCTGGAACAGCGAGCAAGGATGCGTCTTTACCGGCGACGTCATGTTCCAGGGCAGTTACGGACGGACCGATTTTGCCGACGGTGACTACCAGGCGCTCATGACCGGCATACGTACCAAGCTGCTGACAATGCCCCAGGAGACCATAGTCTACCCCGGTCACGGACCAGCTACAGACATAAAACACGAAAGACTATATTACTGACACAGAAATGAAAACCAGAACCTTACTTACCCTGATTCTGACACTTGCAATGAGCGTAGCCAAAGCGCAGGACGAGCCTGCACAGGCTATGGTGTTTGAGACATATGAATGGGATTTTGGAGAGATCAATGAGGCCGACGGCACCGTATACCACACCTTCCGCTTCATGAACATATCCAACAACCCCATACAGATTGACAATGTAGCCACCAGTTGCGGCTGCACCACAGTACTCTACTCCACCCAACCCGTTGCCGGCGGTGAGTACGGTGAGATAACCGTAGCGTTTGACCCATCCCGTTTTGAGGGTCATATACTGCGTGAGGTTGAGGTGCTCACCAAAGACCGCCGCAACTATGCCAGCATCATGATAACCGCCGATGTCATACCCATACCCATGGGACTGGAACAGATATACCCATACCTGCTGGCCGGTACCATCAAGACCAACGCCAAGAGCTGCCCCTTTGGATACGTAACCCAGGGTGACGCCGTAACAAAGGTTGTACGCATAGCCAATGTGGGTGACAAGAGCGTGAAACTCTCTGTACAGACCACCGGCGACCGCTACGGAATGAGCGTACAGTGCCCACAGGAGATTGCCCCACAGGAGGTTGTAAGCATAAAGGTCACCTATGACATACCCACAGGCAAAAACAGTTTCGGAGAGGCCCGTGATACGATCTGGGTGGTTGCAGACGGTGCGAAGAGCGAAACACCGATTGTCGCCAGAGCTCTTCGCGTAGAAAAGTTCTCAAATGACGAGAACGCCCCCAAACCGTTTATGAGGATAGAACCCAGCTACGTGGATTTTGGAGAGCAGGCTCCCGGCAAGATATACAAGAAAACTATAGTCATTGAGAACACCGGAAATGCAGACCTTATTTTCCGCAATGTCGAGACAACAGACGGCGTTGCTGCAAGCATCAAGACCGGCGATGTAATCAAACCGGGCAAGATACACAAGAAGACGGTAACCGTAGCCATTGCCAACTCACGTGAGCCGCACACCGTGACCATGGGTTCAATCAATCTGACCACCAATGACCCTACCCGTCCGTTCCGCGAACTCCGTTTGGAGGTTGACACCAAATAAAGAATTGTCTTATCTTTGCAGATAGACAACCTGATTATTACCGATTATGCTTACTGAGAATATTGCAATCACAAGGATCCTTGTCAGCGCACTGCTGGGATGTGCCATAGGTGTGGAGCGTTATATCCACAAACATCCGGCAGGAGTACGTACCTTCATGCTTATCTGCATGGCATCCACACTTGCCACGCTTGCATCAATCTGGATCTGCCAGACCAACATGAATCTCATTAACGGTGACCCGGGCCGAATAGCAGCCCAGGTAGTTACCGGCATAGGTTTCATAGGCGCCGGACTCATAATCAAGAACAAATATGACGTATCGGGCCTTACCACCGCTGCCAGTATATTCTGCACCAGCATCATAGGTATAGCCGTAGGTGTTGGCCTGATCAAGGTTTCCGTACTGGTTACCTTCATCGTAATCCTGGTACTGGCATCGTCATTCCTTTTCCATGACAACAACTCCCGCCAGCTGGCCATGGAGCAGGAACAGAAAGACAAGTCCGATAAAGAGGAATCAGAAACCAAACAATAAATCACTAAACCTAAATGAAGTACAGATTACTGTCTATCGTTGCGGCAGTGCTTATGGCGCTCCCGCTCAAGGCCCAACAGCCTGACCCCAACTTTTTTATCTACCTATGCTTTGGCCAGTCCAACATGGAGGCCGGTGCCACACCTGCCGATCAGGACAAGGATTGGAATGACCCCAGGTTCCAGTTTGTATCGGCCGTGGATATGCCGCGCCTGAACCGCAAGATGGGTGAATGGTACACCGCCATACCCCCTATCTGCCGTCAGAGCAACAACATGGGCCCCGTAGACTTCTTTGGCCGCAAGATGATTGAGGAACTGCCCGAGCAGTACCGAGTAGGCGTCATCAACGTATCAGTAGCCGGCGCCAAGCTGGAGCTCTGGGACAAGGATGCCTGTGAAGAGTATCTGGCTATGGAGGCTGCCGACCAGAGCCGTGCATGGCTGGTAAATATGGCTAAGGAGTATGACATGAACTGCTACCAGCGTATTGTAAATATGGCCAAGATTGCCCAGAAGAGCGGTGTCATCAAGGGTATGCTTGTACACCAGGGTGAATCCAACCCCGATGATGACCAGTGGTGCGCACGCCTTAAGAAGATACATGATGACCTCTGCGCAGATCTGGGTCTGAACCCCGATGAGATACCTCTGCTGGCCGGTGAGCTCAAGCAGGCCGAAAATGACGGTGTCTGCTCAGCATTCAACCAGGTAGTTCTGGCCAACCTGCCCAAGGTCATGAAAAACGGATACGTAATCTCATCACTGGGTTGCGAGAGCACCGGTGACCAGTTCCATTTCAGCACTGAGGGTATGCGTCTTATGGGTTACCGTATGGCCGAGAAGATGCTGCAGCTGCAGGGATTCAAGCCCGTCCAGGAGCGTTCCGTAACACTGGACCTCACCAAGAAAGGTCTGGGCATAGAGGTAAGCCCCACCCTGGCAGGTATCTTCTTTGAGGATATCAACCAGTCACTTGACGGAGGTATCTGCGCCCAGCTCATCCAGAACCACTCATTCCAGGCATACAAGGTACCTGACGGCCCCGAGAAGGAGTTCTCACAGTCCGATACCGTATTCTTTGGCTGGACAGTACTCAAGGGTGAAGGCGCTGCAGGCGAGGCTCACGCCGTATCTGACAAACCGCTTGTAAAGAACATGCCCCGTTACTATGACTATGATCCTAATGACAAGTATGACGATGAACTGCGTTACCTGCAGTACAGCGTACGCTTTGACATTGAGGATGCCGGTCAGGGATTCGGTATCGCAGCCAACGGTTACGGCACCGCACCTTACGGCAACGAGCGTCAGGGAAACTACTACTCAAACAACACACAGAAGGCCTCTATCCCCGCCGTTCAGGGTGTAAGCTATGACCTGACACTCTATCTGGCAGGCCAGTCTTATCCCGGTACCATCACCGTTCAGCTGGAGGATGCAAACGGACAGGCCAACTCAAACGCCATAACCATAAGCAACCTCAAGAACGATTGGCAGAAATACACCGGCCAGCTCAAGGCCGAGCGCTCCGTTGACAGCCGTCTGGCTATCAGAGCCAACGCCGCCGGTACATTCTGGCTTGATTACGTAACCCTGCTGCCTGAGGCTTCACAGCTCTGGATGGAGGGCAAGTACGGCCCCTTCCGCAAGGATATGATGCAGGCTCTGGCCGATCTGCACCCCACATTCATGCGATTCCCCGGCGGATGCGCCAGTGAGGGTCCCAACTACTTTGGACAGCCCTTCTGGAAGAACTCCATCGGCCCCGAGGAGGAGAGAATAGGATTCCGCAACCATTGGGGTTATTGGACTTCGCAGTACGTAGGCTTCTATGAGTATCTGCTCATGGCCGAGTCACTGGGCGCCACTCCCCTGCCCGTACTTAACAACGGCGTGACCTGCCAGTTTGCAAGACATGCATACGTAGCACCTCTGGAGACCGAGGCTGACCGCAAGCGTTTCCATGACATCTTTGTATGTGACGCCCTTGATTTCATTGAGTTCTGCAACGGCGGCACTGATACCAAATGGGGTAAGATGCGTGCCGATATGGGACACCCCGAGCCATTCAACCTCAAGTACCTGGGCATAGGTAATGAGAACCAGGGAGCCGAGTTCTGGGAGCGTTTTGACATCATATATAAAGAGGTGCAGGCCAAGTACCCTGACATCATCATAGTATCAACTGCCGGTTCTGCTGCCGATGGCCGTGAGTTCAACGCCAACATGCATGAGATTGATGAGAAGTATCAGAACACCGTGGTTGATGAGCACTACTACCGTAACAACCAGTGGTTCTACACCAACGGTGACCGCTACAATGCCGATAAGGTTCGCGGTGCCGATGGCCTTACATATGACCGTCAGCGCCCCACCCGCGTCTTTGTAGGTGAGTTTGCCAACAACAACAGTAACAACGATTATGCATCGGCCATGGCCGAGGCCGCATACTGGACCAGTCTGGAGCGTAACTCCGATATGGTTGTAATGGCAGCCTACGCACCGCTGTTCTGTAAGAAGGGATTCAACAAGTGGAACTCCAACCTCATCTGGTTTGATAACCGTGGTCTGTGGCGCACCACCAACTACTACTATCAGAAGATATTCAGTGAGGCCGGTGACCGCGCATTCGGCATGACCGACGTGATGAACGGCACAGAGGCCGATAAGAGCGTCTACACATCACCCACTGTTGATACCAAGACCGGTGAGGTCTACATCAAGTTCGTGAACTCTGAGGCTGTAGACAAGGAGCTGACCGTCAATATGGGCAAGGGCCAGAACAAGAAGGCCTACACCGCTACCGTTGAGTTCATCTCAGCACATGACACCAAGATCAAGAACCAGGGTGACCAGAATACCTACGCAGGCGCTCAGCCCCAGGCTCAGGCTCTTGGCCCCGGCGGCCGTCCCGGACCCTTTGGAGGCTTTGGAGGCAACCGTAACCGCGTAAGCTACAATGAAGCCGTTGTTCCTCACACCAAGGAGCTTGGCACCATCAAGAAGCAGTTTACCCTCACCCTCCCCGAAAACTCCATCGGAATCATCAAGCTGGTACCTGTTAAGTAACCATGCGGCGTGCCGCCAGGCACGTGATAAGGGTAGCCAGCCGTTTCAACGGCTGGATCCTTCCAAACATACCGCGGTTTCCAGCTAGGTATCCCAAAACATAAAAAGGTTTCCAGCTAGGTGATTCAAGGTATAAAAAGGTTTCCAGCTAGGTATTCCAAGGTATAACAAGGTTTCCAGCTGCAGCAAGTAAAAATGAATCCAAACAGCAAAGCGTTGTTTGGATTCATTTTTACCCGGCCTGGAAGGCCGGCAGAGTGAAGCGGTATGAAATGAAATGTAATACCGCGTAACGGGTTTGGGGCGTCGCCGCCCCAAACTAAAAAAAGGTAAAATGCTTCAAATACAATAATACGTTTCCAGCCTGACGCTTAAGGCCTTTCAGGCCGTTAAGCGCAAACCACCGAGCGCGCGAAGCCGCGAGAAATCAGCCGCAAGGCCGCAAGCCCCAGCCGCAAGGCATTCTCCCCAGGACCCTATACCCGATTTTCAATTGTTGCAAACTGCAGTATCCCCCAAAAACAAATCAAAAAAAATCAGGGAACCCCAAGGATTCCCTGATTCAAATTGGTTAGTGGTTAGGCTTAGAACATCATGCCGCCACCCATGCCGCCGAAGCCGCCCATGCCGCCGCCGAAGCCGCCCATGCCGCCGCCAAAGCCGCCCATGCCGCCACCGAAGCCGCCAGCGCCACGAAGCTGCTGACGTGAGTTACGGTCACCCATGAGTGAAATACGGTATGTCAGGGTAGTCATGAAATAACTTGTAATATTGGTGCTCTGTGTCTGAGTAGCCTGTGTAGCGCTAACGTTATAGCTCATGTTACTACGCTGATGGAGGATATCATACAAAGCAACCTGCAAAGAAGCCTTATTTCCCTTAAGGAATGAGAATGAAGCTGAGAGGTTCCAGATCAACTCATCAGTATTTGCATTCTTACCTGCATATCCACGACGACTGTTCATATTAAGATCAGTAGCCAATCTCATATTACGCCAGGGGATAAAGGCCATAATGTTAGTTCCATATGAGAATGTATATGTATCCTTTACAGCAGAGCCACCTAAACCGTTTCCATAAGAGGTTGTCTGAGTGGTAAGGTTATTATCTGAATGCTGATACTGGAGGGTACCGTTAAGAGAAGCTGTCAGATAATCGTCACGATACTCAAATGAGAGGTTCTCATTTCCTGTGATAGAGTTTGTGATACTTCTACGCTCATTAGGATCGCTATAATCATCAAACAACTGCTTGTTGGCAACTGCAACGGCTGCATCCAGATCAGTAGCTGTTGATGTCAAGCCTTCCTGATGGTTGTAACTACCTCTGGTATTGGATGATATGCTGAAACGATCATCCGGGAAGGTTATGGTTGCATTAAAGCCCAGACTTCCACTCCAGTTTGCCCAGAAGCCCTCCATATTCATAGGCTGTTTCAACTGTGTACCCTTGTTATCATTAACCTTCCACTCCTTGTTGGTAATGTTACGCAATGTATTGTTGAAAGAAGCCTGAACAGTGATACTGCTCATATTAACAGGATTGTACTTATTATAATCAATACTGAACTGGTTATTATAGTAAGGAACCAGTGTGGGGTTACCATTTGAAGCATTTGTTACGCGGAGAGTATCCAGAATAGGCAGAAGGTCTGACATGTTAGGCTGAGATGAACGGCTGCTCAAGCGTACGTTGATCTGCTCCTGACGTGTAACCCTGTAACGGAACTGGAGAGTAGGATTGAAGTTCATCACCTTACGTGTAAGAATTGTATCAACGATTCCATGACCTGAATAATTCTGCTTTACATACTGAGGCATCAAAGTAATACCAGCGGTAAAGTTATAAGTCTGGTCTGTTGCATTCTTACGGAACTGCAACTGGATATTCTGATCATAGTTGTAGTTGAACTGCTTGGTACTCTGATTCTCATCCTTTGTCATGTGAGCATCATCCTTCTCGAAATCCCAATTAATATCATCAAATGTTCCGTCATTTGAGATACCCCAGTATGAGTTGTAAAGGTCTGCCAGATTGTAGGTAGAACGGTCCTGAATACGCTCACTATAGCTGAATCTATAGCTAAACTGGAGAAAAGTACCGGTAGAGATAGGCTCTGAGTAAGTAAGCTGTGCATCAAATGAGTTCTGGTCACTGGGAGAGTCAGTATACTGGTTCTTTATCTTATTCTGCATAGCTGCAGGAAGTTTGGGATAGAAGCTACCCTCATGTGAAAGGTTCTCTCCTTCAGTTTTTGAGACATTATAGTTACCACTAACAGAAATGTTACGGCCACGGTTACCAAAACGACGAACGAACTGACCACTACCTCTTGCAGTAACACTCTCAGAGCTATTGTTAGAAGCAGAAGTAATCATATTCTGCATTGACTTATGATAGTACTCATAAAGAGAATCCAGCATAGTTCCCTCAGGGTCTACATCGGGGAACTCGTCAAACGGGTAATTGCTCTTGGTATAGAAAGGTGATGTAGCTTTTGCAGTATCAAGAGGGTTAGCGGTATACATATACGGGTTCTGATTGAACTGGATATTTGTATTCATGCTCCAGTTGCTAGACTTGCTATATGAGAAGCTAGGACGGAGAAGAAGACTTGTATAGATATCCTTATTCCACTCAAGACGCAGATCGGCGCTCAAGCTGTTGCTTCCGCTTCCGTTTTTTCCAGCCTGGCTTGTATACTGGTTGAATGCAAAGTTCTGGTTGAATCTGTTTGAAGAACCGGTGTTGTCGCTATGGCTCCAGTTTACGTTACCACCAACCTCATACTCTGAATCATCAGAGTTGAGTTCCTCACCAAGGTTCATAGCAAAGTTGAAACCGCCGTTGTAGCTTTTGTTGACACCGCCACCGCCGAAGCCGCCCATGCCGCCGCCGAAGCCGCCGCCGAA
>Ga0265299_10004274_pt1 | contig 13573 bp, 8 predicted proteins | sample AusTroGonzalo_MG_4_FD_193485 | JGI IMG/M metagenome (GOLD analysis project Ga0265299, IMG submission 193485) | Bovine rumen microbial communities from tropical cattle in Woodstock, Queensland, Australia - Gonzalo_02 | ecosystem: Host-associated > Mammals > Digestive system > Stomach > Rumen ...
AAACGCCTGGTGCACGACTATTTCCTGGGTCTTATGCCTGAGCATATCAGTGTCAAATTCGAACAGAAATATCACCTCAACCGCGAGCGTTTCCTAAAGAAAGTGTATCAGGGCGAGCAGCCTTCGCGCTACCTGGCCAACTTTGCCAAGTTTACAGACGACAATTTGGAAGACAGATACATCAGGAATCTGGTAGGAGAGGCGTTTGACGCATATATAGAGAATTACCTTATGACCCGAGGCACGGTTGTCGACGGAAAGGTGGCCGGCTATGAGGTGGCTTTTGTGGGTTCAGTGGGCTACAGATTGCAGAGCATACTGTTCCAGCGCCTGGGCGACCACGGCATACAATGCGTTAAAATCATCAAGAATCCTTTGGACGGCCTTGTCAGGTATTACCGCAGCATCTGATTATAAGCCTATGACTATCTTGAGTTTGTAGGCAAAATTCTTCTCAATCATATCGAAGGCGTTTGCACCGTAACGGTAAAAGACGCCAAAGCCTATCTTCGAGGTGCCGAGGTCCAGAATGTTGTCAAGCACCAAGCCGCTCTCGAAGAATCCGTCTTTCATGCTTTTTGTCTGATAACCATCGAGTATGTGCTCGCTGCTGATGTCGCCCCAGCCTGCATTGGTCTCGAATATGAAGTCGGGGCTGGTCAGCTTGGTCTTGAAGAACTTGCCGAAGTTATGGCTGAAAAACAGAGCCACAAACCTGTCGCAAATAAACTCGTTGACCTTCATGGTGGCGAAACTCTGGGTGCAGTAGATGCCGAAGTTGTCGTTGTTGGCGAATATGTTGAACAGCTCGGTGAATGGCACGTCGCCTGTAACCAAGCCGCCCTGCAGGGTGATTGAAGTCTTTCCGAGGTAGCGTATCAGCCAGGAGCCGCTAATCTGGAACTGCAGACGGTCGTAGTTGAAAGGCGAGTCGAACAGGCCGTTGATGCCCTTCTGGTATGACAGCCAGATTATAGGTTTGCCTAGGCTGACAGTGCTAATGCCTTTTGGCGACCGCATGTATCGCTCGCCAGGGGCTATACGCAGCTTGAATTCCAGATTGCTGAGGCGGTATACATTAAAGTCGAACTCCTTGTCGCTGAGGCTGAACTTCACAAAGCCTTGCATAATCTTGGCAAAACGGGTGGACAGCTCGGCCGAGGCCGTGGTGTTGAGGCTGGTCCATTTTATGTAGAAATACTTGTAGAAGTTCTCGTTCAGCGCGTTGAAACCTTCGTTCGAGAAACCGTAGTCGCCTATCATCTGGAACCGGTGGTCGAAACTCAGGTTAAAGTCGAAGTCACGCCTTTTGTCGATGCGCAGCTTGAAGTCGCCTCCGTAGTTGATGTGCTTGCCTCCGAACCAATAGCCGAAATAACCTTTCAGACTATATCTTTCCGAAAGTTTCTTGTTGGTGGTCAGGCCAAGGCCAAGATAGAATCCGTTGGCTATGTTATATTTCAGAATGTCGTTGAGGCTGAGGTTGACATAGCCCATGGGTATATTCCCCTTGACCAGCAGGTCGGTGGTGAAGTCCAGAGCCTCGTCCAAGGTGAAGCCGCTGTCTTCCATTATGGTGTCGACGAAATGGTGGGTGTTTTCTATTCTGTCGCTCAGGCTGTCACGACGGTATTCACGCCAGTAGCTCTCGTCGTGCATCACAGAGTTTTCATCCATATCGATGTCGGTAGAGCCGAACACTTTGCGGTCAATTTCAGGGTTGATCTTGATGTCGTAAATGTAGCTTTTGCCTATGCCCAACAGTGAGGTATTGGTCAAGTTGGGGTCATCGCCCATGCCTAATGAAAACTGTATGGAATTATCATCAGCCTTCATTCTCAGGAAAATAATGTCGGTGTTCAGCTGCACCGGAAACCAAACCGAGTCGTTGAACTTGGCATAGAGCTGCTGTATCTTCACGTCGAGAGTGTTGGTTTTATCCGCCGCCTCGGCTTTCACGTTAACTATGGCCCACTTGTCGGAAGTTATCGTCATCACTCCTTTGAGAGCGTCGAAGGTCGAGCCTCGGCGCGGCTTGAACGAAATAATGTAAATCGAGTCGCCGGTAGGGGTGGGCATCACCGACTCCAACCCGAAGAAGTATCTGCTCTTGCTGCCCGGGTTGATGGGGTTGATGTAGTTCTTTTTGTAAACGGTGATAAACTCGTCGTAGAAATTGGTGCTCTGCTTCCCGTCAAGTATATAGTAATACATTGGGTTGTTGAGCCCTGATATCTTGTTGGCCTTGATTATGCGCTTGTTCTTGTCTGGTTTTTGGTGGTACTGCTCCGACACTGTCTCCATAACCATCAGGTCGTTGTCGCGTACCAGCCTGCCAAAACTGCCATTTAATGAATCGGGAATCTCGGTGGTGTCGAGTGTGATGGTCATGCGGTCATAAATGGTGTAGGTGTAGGAGTCGAGCATCTCCGGATTGTTGAGCTTCCGGTTTTTCACCACGCTGTCTATGATGCGGTGGGCCGGGTTCTCGCCAGCCTTGAACACTATCTCCTGCAGCTCGATGTTGTCGCTCTGCATCAGCACCTTACGCGAGGCTTTCAGCTGTTCCACGCTGATGGATTTCCTCTTGTATCCCACATACGAAAAGGTGAGCTTATGAATCTCATGCTTGCTGTTGATGGAGAAGCTGCCGTCAATGTCGGTGGTGGTGCCTAAATGCCCGTCGTCGTTCACTATGACGTTCACAAAGGCCAGCTTTTGGTTGGTCAAACTGTCAACCACCGTGCCGCTGACACTGAAGACCTGGGCTTTCACCGCCAGTCCCATAAATATGATACAAAACAGAAATACTATTTTTCTGAACATTTTCTTTCGGATTAATTTTCTGCAAAATTAAAAATTTTTCAAAACCCCGTGTCTTTTCCTCAAATATTATTACTACTTTTGTCCATCAAAATTGTAAATTTCTAAAATATGGCCGACGGTTATCTTGAGAAACGCATGGAGGAGTTCTCATCGGGCTCCCGCAAACAAACGGTAAAACACGTGTCACTCGACGTCTTGTTCGAGAAGAACCGCAGTCACCGCGGATATAACAAGGATTTTGTGGTGAGACGCGACATGTTGGAACGCATAGTCAATGTCAACACCAAGATTGCCACCGGCAAAAATCAGCAGGTACTGCGTTTCAAGCTGGTCACCCAAGGCCCCGATGCCGACTTTGTGCTGCAGAACATCAAGCTGGGCGGCATGCTGCCCGAGCTGCATCTGCCTTATGCAGGCACAGAGCCCGAGGCTTTCATCATAGTCTGCACCTCGGCTCCTGAAACGAAAATCATCGATATCGACCTTGGCATATCGCTGCAGAGCATGGCGCTGAAGGCCACCGAAATGGGGCTGAACGGTCTGATAATCTGCGCTTTCAACAAGGCTAACATAACCGAGCATTTCAAGTTGGAACATGAGCCTTTAGCCATTCTGGCTGTGGGCAAGGGCATAGAAAACATCAAGCTCGCGCCTATCTCGGTAGACGAAAGCCGTGCCTACTACCGCATAGACGGAGTGCACTACGTGCCGAAAGTCCGGCTCGAAGACATTATAATCTAGAATTTCAGTTTAGAATTTAACCTTCAGCGAGAAGAAAATTCCCCAGTCGTCAACATCAGGATGGTCGAGGTAGCTGAAACGTTTCACGAAGTCTATCCTCAAGATGCTGAAGATGTTGGCTATGCCTATGCTGCCCTCGACGTAAGGCTCTTTCTCGAGAGTGTAAGTCATGGACTCTCCGTTCTCTTTGGTCGGGAACTTGAACAGGTTGGCATTGCCGTTGGCCGGGTTGTTCTCATCGGAAATTCCGCCCCAGACAGCGCGCAGCGACAGCACCTCGCGCAGTTTCAACTTGCCAATCAGAGGTATTCTGTTCAGGATGAAACCGTTGAAGTTGTAGTCGAATATTCCCTGTACGTAATACTGGCTCACAAACTCGTAGTAGTTCATCAGGTTGAAGCCCAACTCGTCGTAGTAAATGCCTTGGTTGGCACGGTGGACGAACATCAGAGGGTAGGGGGCTTGTCCCAAAACGGCGCCTCCGTTTATTTTAAGGTCGGCCACACCCAGTATGCTCAAGAACCAGCGCTTGCTGAACATAGCCTGAATACGGTGCACTTCATAGTCAGAACCCAGATACTTTCCGGTCAAGCTGTAACCTATGGCGAACACAGGGGACACCGAACTCGCCAGTTGTTTGCGGTACTGGTGAATTTGGAACACTTTCTCGTTGTGGGCGAAGCGAATTTCAAAGCCCACGGAGTTGGTGGAGAATGGGTTGTAGATTCGGCCGTCGTTGGTCTCATACACCAAATCGCCCAACGGACGCTGTTCCTCATATTCGGCGTAAAACTTATATCCTATCTGGTATTGCGACTCTATGTCGTACATCATCCTGAACTTATCCACAAATACCATGCGGGTGTTGCTCTGACGGTTGAACGAACGGCCCAGGCGGTCGTGATCGTCTTTGATATTGTATCCGAACATGCTCTGTCCCGGTATGGTGACGTCGTGCAGATAGGACACAGTCAGCAGGTTCATTGGGAATTCCCACTGGTTGTTGACCTTATCGTTGAACGAATACATAAACTGTCCGCGATATTTCACCTTGTCGTCCTTGAAACCGTATGCCACAAAGCCTTCCAGGAAGATGTGCTTGTGGAAGCGGGTGTTGGTCTTGGCGCCGAAACGAATGCGGGTGCCCTCAATCTGGTTGTAGCTAAGCATATTGAACACCGGACCTATGTCTATGGGACCTGCGTCAATGTAGTTGTATCCTATGGCCAAAGCCGTACCTGCAATCAGACGGAAGCCCAGAGCGTGTTTCAGTCGCTCGTTGTCCTCGGCTATGCGTTTCTCGTGTACCGAAAGACTGTCGGCTCGTCGGGCCTTCCAGTATTCCTCATCGTCCCTATGGTCGTAAAAGCCCTTGCTGCGTGTCTTTTCGGTCTTGCCTGCATAGAACTTGTCGGGCAGAGCATTGTTGATTACAATGTTGGAGAAAACGCCCGAACGCTTGCCGTGCAGGGCCACTCCCAGGTAGAATATGTCGGCCACCAGGCTGTAGCGCGTAGGAATCATTATAGAGCCTTCCTTGCGGTATTCCTGCTGGAACATCATGGCTTCCACAAAGTTGGTGCCTGAATGCTTTGGAATCTGCAGCTGCACCTTTTTCACCATGTACGAGCTGTCGTTGGTAATCCAGAGGCTTCCGCAAAGTCCCATATCCATCTGGTTGGCCGGGGTGAACGAAAGCACTATGCAGTTCTCGTTCTCGTAATCGACAGTGTCCACTATGTAGAAATGGTAGAAAGCCACAGCCAAAGGCGACATAGGGGAGGTGTACTCGTTGTTGAAAAGGCTCACGTTCTTCTGATAGACATCCACGAAGCCTATCCAGTTGTCTATCACAGCCTCCATAGATGTGAAGTCCATGAATTTGCTCAACAACACATCCTTGGAGTCGGTCACCTCTGTGGTCAGAGCGCGCGGTTCCTTACGATAATAGGTTTTGGACAGAGTCTCCACGAAATACATCGAAAGGTAGTTGCGGCCGGTAAGCTCAGACGGACGTATGTTGTCGCCCACAAAGCTTATGCCTCTCAGAATACCGGTGGTGGCTATGCTGTCGCCAAGGTTCGAAGGACCCATTTCCAGCTTGCTGTATTCGTCGTACTGGTAGTAGTCGAAGCCTGTCAAACTGTTCTTTTCGGCGTTTTTCTGCACCTTTCTGATGAGTTCCACAGCCGGGTTGCCTTTGCGCTTGTATTTCTCCTTCACCTTGCGCTGAGCCCTGATTTCGGCTGGTGGCAGGGTGATGTATACCGAGGCCATCTTGATGTTGACGGTCTGGGTGGTGAAACGCTGTATCTTTGTCTCGTAGGGCTTGTATCCGGCATAGTTTACCTTGATCTTGTCGAATATCAAATCCGACTCCAAACGGTAGTTGCCGTTGATGTCTGATGCAGTTCCGTAAATCTTTCCGTCTACTTCGTAAGTTATATTGGCGAAAGGCAAAGTCTCGCCCGATTCTACATCGGTGACTTTGCCCTTAATCACGGTATGTTGTGCAATTGCTAGTAGACAGTTTAAAAAAAATAGTGTTAGTAGTAGTGTTTTTTTCATCAATAACTCCTTATTCAACAGTTACCGACTTGGCCAGGTTGCGCGGCTGGTCGACGTTGCATCCTCGCTTCACTGCGATGTAGTAGGCGAGGAGCTGCAACGGGATTGTCGCCAGCAACGGGGCGTAAGTGCAGACGGTGTCCGGGATTTCGATGACGTAGTCTGACATCTCCTTCACCAGGACGTCGCCTTCGGTCACAACGCTGATAATCTTTCCGTGACGGGCCTTCACCTCCTGCACGTTGGAAACCACCTTCTCGTAAGTGCTCTTGTTGGTGGCTATGAAGATGACAGGCATGTCTTTGTCGATCAAAGCGATAGGACCGTGTTTCATCTCTGCTGCCGGGTAACCTTCGGCATGGATGTATGATATTTCTTTAAGTTTAAGAGCGCCTTCCAAAGCCACCGGGAAGTTCTGCAGACGTCCCAAATAGATGGCGTTGTGGCAGTCTTTCATTTGTTCTGCTATATCTTTCACAATGGCGCTGCGCTCCAATGTGGTCTTGATCTTTTCCGGGATGAGGTCGAGCTCGTGAATGAGCTTGGCCACCTCCGATTTTGGAATGAATCCGTTGAGTTCAGCCAGACGTATGGCCAACATGGTGAGCACTGCCACCTGTGCGGTGAACGCCTTGGTTGATGCCACACCTATTTCCGGACCTGCGTGAGTGTAGATGCCGGCGTCGGTGGCACGTGAAATTGACGAACCAATCACATTGCAGATGCCAAGCACAGTGGCGCCTTTGGCCTTAGCCAGCTGAATGGCTGCCAGAGTGTCGGCTGTCTCTCCCGACTGCGAAATGGCTATGACCACGTCGTCAGGGAAGATGACAGGGTTGCGGTAACGGAACTCTGAAGCGTATTCCACCTTCACGCGTATGCCGGCGTAGAGCTCGATAAGGTAGCTTCCAACCAGGGCAGCGTGCCATGAGGTACCGCAAGCCACTATGATGATATTGCGGGCATTGAGAAGCTTCTGTTCGTAGTCGAAAATACCGCCTAAGGTGATGGTGCCGCGACGTGGGTGCAGACGTCCGCGCATGGTGTCACGCACTGTGGTGGGCTGCTCGTAGATCTCCTTCAGCATGAAGTGGTCGAAGCCGCCTTTTTCTATTGATTCGAGATTCATCTTGAGCTCCTGAACGTAAGGAGTCATCTCGATGTCGTCAATGGTTTTCAATATAAGATCCTTGCCGCGCTGAATCTTCACAACTTCCTCGTCGTCTATGTAAACCACTTTAGATGTCAGACCGACGATAGGGGTGGCGTCTGAGGCGATGAAGAACTCGTCTTCGCCTATGCCTATAACCATAGGGCTGCCTTTGCGGGCCGCAATTATGGTGTCAGGATTGTCTTTGTCAAGGATTGCGATGGCGTAAGCGCCGTTCACATGGTTCAAAGCGATGCGGGTGGCCTCAAACAGGTCGACTTTCTGCTTGCGTTGAACTTCCTCAATGAGGTTGACCAGCACCTCGGTGTCGGTGCTCGACAGGAACTGGTATTTGCGGTGCTCGAGCTCTTTCTTCACTGTGAGATAGTTCTCTATGATACCGTTGTGAATCAGAGCCAGTTTGCCTGAACGTGATATGTGCGGGTGTGCGTTGATGTCGTTAGGTTCGCCGTGTGTGGCCCAGCGGGTGTGGGCTATGCCGATATGACCGCTGATGTCTTTGCCTGCTGCAAACTCCTCCAAGTCGGAAACCTTTCCCTTGGTCTTGTATACATTCAGCTCGTTCTTTTCGTTGAGTATGGCAACACCGGCGCTGTCATAACCACGGTATTCGAGGCGCTTCAATCCGTTTATCAGAATAGGATAGGCCTCATTCTTTCCAATATAAGCTACAATTCCGCACATATAGTTTGATTTGAGTTTTAATTCATCAAAGTTGCAAAATTAATTCATTTCTGAATTCTATAGAAGAAAATTTTCAATTTTTTTTTTGATGAAGGGCATAAAAAAACAAGGACGCACCGGAGAAGCGCGCCCTTGACACTAAACTAACATTATTATTGATTTAACTACTGTTTTCTGCGTTTTGCGATTGCGTAACCGGCGCCGAGAGCGCTCATGATAATCAATCCGCTGCCAACCGGGGTATTTGTGTCAAAATTGTCGTTTGAACCGATTATTAAGCCCGGTATCACAAGGATGGTAGGGTCGATTGAGTTATCGAGTCTGCTGCTGTAATCCCAGTCTGTATAGAATGCATCCTGAGCTTTGGCACCGAATCCCATTGTCATCATGAAGGCGATTAAAACTAATATCTTTTTCATTTTATTTCTTAAATTTTTCAGTTATCTTAACATTTTATCTAACAATTAACTTCTGAGTTTTGGTCTCGTTTCCGACTATTCTGAAGATGAATAATCCTGAAGGAACGTTGACTGTCTCAGTGCCGTTTACCATCTGGCTCATGACCATGCGGCCCACAGCGTCGAAAACCTGAAGTTGACCTTCGCCCTTGACGATGACATCGCTGCCATTCTGATAAGCGAAGCATTTGTCTTCGACATTGCTGATTTCCTGGCGGCTGAACTTAACGATGAAACGATCTGTTACATCGCCGTTCTTTCCGGTGAATGTATAGCTGCCGTTACGGAGCATGTCTACATCGTCACCAGTGAGTCTGTCGATAAGATGGAGATAGCTGAAATATCCGTTTGCATTGATGCTGATGGTGTATCTGCTCATAGAAGTTGTCTTGAAGCAGAGGTTCACCGACTCAACATCGTCGCTAAGGTTTGCCATAGCGAAGTCCTCGCCATCATAATTGATGTAAAGCATAGGAGCTTCTTCGTTGTAATGGCTCATTTTGTTGAAGCCAAGACCTTCCTTGAATTCTACGCATGCAACATCCTGATATTTGCTGTCGTTGACAGTGAACCAAATGTTGTCGTTGCTGCCTTTCGAGTAAGGTGCGTTGTCTGTGTCACGCATTTCGAGAGTGTGCTTGCCGCTGGCCTGCACGAGGAATGCTGTCATAGGAGGAATCCTGGTGTCATCAGACTGTAACTGCCATGTACCATTGCTACTGAGTGTGCAGAAGCCGTTTACGAGTTCGTCGTCGGCGAAAGCAACACCTTTATAAATATCATGGTTGTACGGGTTGCCGATAAGGTTGAAGCCTTTCAGTTTGCCGTTCTCCTCGGTATACGAAATGGAATAACTGACATCACCTGTGGTCAATTTACCGTTAAATTCAATGATTCCCAATTCATTTTCAGTACGATAAATGTAACCGCGACCGTTTTCAAACGCGCTAAACTTGTTAGCGTCGTTTCTGTACTCCTGCCACATGTGCTTTTCCTCATCGTAACGATAGATGTTGTGTCTGTCGTCTGAAATGAGGTTTGACACACATGAGAATGGTTCACCGTTAACAGGTGAAGCAATGGCGTACCATCCTGTTTTGTCGGTGTCATTCCATTTCGTGATACCCTTGTTGGTGTATTCCACGCTCTCTGAATATGAGCCCCCAAAGCTCTCAGTACCTTTAAAGGTTATAGTGTGGAATCCCTCTGATATTGTAGCTATGATATCATAGTCGGTGCCCTCAACAAGTTTCCAGCCGTAATAAGTTACGTCGAAACCGTCGATTATGGCACCAGGTACGTAAAAATGGTTAAAATCAGCTCTGCCATCATATTTCTTTGAGATGACATCCGCTGGAGCCTCCGAAGGGGCCTGTATGCCTTGAATGGTTAATTCCGGATATGTATAGTCTGTAATAAAATAGGTGTTGGTGAAATACGCACGGGCACTGTTTGCCAGTCTGTGGAAATTCGCCATGCTGTTCTTGAGAGTTTCATCGTTAGCCTTAACATCAATTTTACCTGCCATTGTGCAGTTGACGTAGTAGACATTGTTGTTAACCCAACCTACGAAACCAGTGCATTTGGTTGCTGTTTTAACATCTTTAGAATCTGTGATGCTACCGTCGAAGATGCAGTTTTCAAAACGGAGGGTACCGCTTTCGTTCTGTCCGACTAAACCACCGTGAGTGCAGTCACCTGGTTTGTTTGGATCCAGAGTTATTATTTCGTCGCAGATGATGTGAACGCTGCTGATGCAATTTTGGACGAGGGTTGTGCGGTTGTTCTTATTGTTTGAATAGGCTATAAGACCACCTGCAAATTTATGGTCTGTTCTGATTACGCCCTCAATTCTAAGATTGCTGATTGTTGCACCGTCTGTGATTCCAAATGGAGCTGCATAGTTTTCTGAACGTTCCATGTTGAGGTGAATGGTGTGGAAATCACCGTCGAAATGTCCTGTGAAAGGATCGTTCTTTGTTCCTATGATGCTTGTGAGAGGTTCCAGGTCGTTGCCAAGATAGAGGTCTGTGGTTAATTTGTAGTAGGCTTGACCGGCTTTGCTGCTGTTGACGTTGTTCATCATTGCGAACCAATCGTCTTCGTTATTAATAAGGTATGGAGTTTCAGCTGTTCCATTACCTGCTATCTGTTGGGCCCAGCTTGTTACTGTGACCATTATCGCGAGGAGAGCAATAGCGAATCTCCTCGCCAAAAAGTCTGTCGTTTTCATGTCGGTAGTAATAATAATGTTTCTGCTCATTTCTACTTTCGTTTAGCGCTGCAAAAATAGAGAGAGAAAACGACAAAAACTTTATTTTGCGTGTAAATCGTTTTATTCTGCGTGTAAAGTGTTTTAGGCTAAGCGTACGGAATTTTATTTTGCGTGTACGTTTTTATTTTGCGTGTACAAAATTTTATTTTCCGTGTATTTGGACGATATATTCCTTTGGAGACATTTCCATTAACCTCTTGAAAACCTGTGAGAAAGCGCTTCCAGATGTAAAACCTGACTCAATTGCCACCTGCTCGAGTTTTGCTGACGAATCATTCTCCAAAATTGAGCAAGCATGTTCTATGCGCAGGCTGTTTATGAGCTTGTAAAACGACTGATAATGGCTTCGTGCTATCACCTCGCTAAGGTAATTTTTGTTGGTATGCATTATGTCGGTAAGATCATTCATTGTGAGATGTTCCTCCAGGTAAAGCTTTCTTTCGTTAATGACTTCAACAAGCTTTGCCTCGATCTCTTGGCAGTATTTAGCGCTAAGGCGGTATTTGACGGTCGAACCCAACAATTCATCTTCACCCTTCTTCCTGAACATTTCAGGTAAATGTTTGGTTTTGCGGTGAGGATTCAAAGTGTAGATGGCAAACCACATGTTAAGTGCGGTGAAAATAACATCGCGTACCATTTTCACAACTGCATTGTCGGCTATAAAAGTGACAGCGGCCACCAAACTTATGACCAAAGGCAGCCATTGGATGTTTCTGGCAAACTGAATTGGGAAGTCACCCTCGTTGGAATATTCATCTTCGTCAACCTCGCGTAATGTCATCGCTATTTTTCTGCGAATCTGATCAAGCGCCAGCATATAACCTAATGATATAAATAATATAAGTGCGGTCATAGCCGTATGGAAGGTCGGGGTAAGTTCAATTACACCAAACACAGGCAACAGCAGAATCAGCCATACTATGATAACGGGGTGCATGAAAACTATCACTTGCCTGATTGTATAGAATCTGAGGAAGAAATAACCTCTGAAAAGTATAACCAAAGAGGAGGTGAAAAACAGCAGTCCGGTTCCGTTTACATAAAACAATGCCTCCGGGCGTCCGATTAAAAACAGATAGGGGAGTTCGAAAAGCTGTAAAATGTAAACATAGCCCATAGTGCGTGACATCGGATACAACTCTCCAAAATTATCCTTATATGCATCCGGAACGTAAAATCTTTTCAATGACCAACTGTAAATACTGGTCACTATAAAGATCAAATTGATAGAAAACATCAACATGTAGAGAGTGCTATGAGCCATAATCCGCTGTAGTATAATCGATTATAAATTCGTGTGCAAAGATATAAAAAAATCTTTTTGAGAATTACAAATTTTACTATTTTTGCATCCGATAGTAAGTTGGTTTACTATATACCTTTTTACTTTTATGGGAGAATACAGATTTAAAGGACATTTAGTCGAGGAATTATTTAAGGATTACAGGATAAAAGAGGGTATGAAGGCCTGCATGAACTGCGGGGTTTGCACCGCTGTATGTCCGGCCGCCGAATTTTACAAATACAATCCGAAGAACATAATCAACATAGTCGCTCGCAAAAACGAGGAAGACTTGGAGGATCTCTTGAAGAGTGACACCATTTGGTACTGCGGCGAATGCATGTCGTGTGTGACACGCTGCCCGCGTGCCAATGCCCCGGGCTTGGTAATCATGGCCTTGCGCAAGCTTTCAATGCGTAGCGGACTTTACATGCAGTCAGAAAAAGGCCGTCAGCAGTATGTCGTGGTTAAAGACTTGTGCAGCAATATCTTAAACTACGGCTATTGTGTATATCCGCGTACTTTCGACTATGAGACACATAAGGAATTCGGACCTGTCGGCAAGTGGATTAATGACAATTTGGATGACATACATGCTCGAATAGGCTCGAATCTTGATGGCGACGGTCCCGGCGGACTGCGTAAGATACCGAAGGAGAGTCTCGACCAGTTGAAGAATATTTTCGATGTGACAGGAGCCACTGAACTGATGGAACAAGTCTTGAACGATGCTCATCAGGAGGCAGTCAGGGAAAACCTTTCAGACGAGGAGTATTTCATGGAGGTTTACACCAAAAACGACTGGCAAAAACATCTTAATCACTAAGTCTTTGAATCATTAAATCTTTAAATAAAGATGATTATTGAAGGAAAACAGAAAATCTGGGCCGATTACCAGAAAGATATACCCGATGACCATTATTTCTATGTGAGAAGCTGCATCCGTCAGGCGTTCTGGCCTGGTTCGGAGGTGACTTTCTTAGACATCACGAGGAATAAGCTCGGTAAGGATTTTTACGAGAACCCATATCATACAACCTGTGGCGGCATTGCCTATCACAGCGACACCATCCCTCAGGAGACTGCTATGACCATCATAGCCCGTCAGTTCGCCTTGATGAAGGAAAGCGGCTACGAAAACTATGTATGCTCATGCATCACCTCGTTCGGATGCTACACCGAGACTCTTGAGACTTGGCACGAGTATCCCGAGTTGGAGGCTAAAATCCGCCAGTATCTTTGGGATTCATGCAAAAAAGAGTTCGCCAAACCGAAATATCTCGCTCATGCCAGCGACATCATATATAAATTCCGCTTCGAGATTGCCAAACAGATGAAGTTCCCTCTGGTGAACGTCAAGACAGGCAAGCCTTTGAAGGTGGTCGAGCACATAGGTTGCCACTATTCAAAGATGTTCCCGTCAAAAGGCTTCGGTGGCGCTGAGTATCCGCATGTGCTGGTCGGTATGATTGAGGCCTGGGGAGGCGATGTGGTCGACTATCCGGAACGCCGTCATTGTTGCGGTTTCGGATTCCGTCAGTACTTCGTGCAGGGTAATCGTGGCT
>Ga0265299_10004276_pt1 | contig 13571 bp, 15 predicted proteins | sample AusTroGonzalo_MG_4_FD_193485 | JGI IMG/M metagenome (GOLD analysis project Ga0265299, IMG submission 193485) | Bovine rumen microbial communities from tropical cattle in Woodstock, Queensland, Australia - Gonzalo_02 | ecosystem: Host-associated > Mammals > Digestive system > Stomach > Rumen ...
CCGGTTATTATCTGTACAACAGGTTTCTCTGAAGCTCAGGTCGATAAGATCAAGGCTGCTTCCGAGTCTATACCTGTGTTTTACTCGGGTAATATGTCGCTGGGTATCAATGTGCTCATTACACTTGCTAAGATGGCAGCGAAAGTACTGGGACCGATATTCGATGTTGAGATCATCGAGAAGCATCATAACCTTAAGATCGACGCTCCATCCGGAACAGCTAATATGATAGCCGATGCTATATCCTCAGAGATGAAGGGTACAAGCTATGTTTATGACAGACATTCGTATCGTAAGAAGAGAGATCATAATGAGATCGGTATCCACTCTATCCGCGGCGGCACGATAGTCGGAGAGCATGAAGTGATTTTCGCCGGTCATGATGAAGTGGTATCGTTGAAGCATCAGGCGCAGTCTAAAGGTGTTTTTTCCGCCGGAGCTGTCAACGCGGCTTTCTTCATCAAGGACAAGCCTGCCGGTATGTATGATATGAGCGATTTGCTCAAAGACTAATAATCAACGTAATGAACACCTCTGTTCCTTTATCATAAGATGATAGGGAACAGAGGTGTTTTTATATGAATCAAGAGCTTATACTCGTGCCTTCGGTGACATATGCGATGAAGGCTAAGAGTATTTTAGATAACAACAAAATAAAGTCGTTTATCCAGCGCACGCCTAAGAATACCGGCATCAAATCCTGTGGATACTGCCTCTATGTGCCTCATAGAGCTGATGAAGCAGAGGAGCTGCTGAGGACAGAAGGTATTCGCGTTTTAGGCAGAGCTGAGAGAGAAGCACTATGATATATCTGGATAATGCTGCTACTACATCGCCTAAGCCTCAAATGGTAATACAAGCTGTAGATTACGCAGTCAGGCGATATAACGCAAATCCCGGCAGAGGAGGACACCGGGCTTCTGTAGAAGCAGCAGAGCAAGTATATAGGACTCGCAAAATCGTGAAGGAATTCTTCGATCTGAAAGATGAGTCGGACGCAGTGTTCACTCAGAACTGCACAATGGCGCTCAACACTGTCATAAAAGGCGTACTGCGTAAAGGTGACCATGTGATAATATCTTCTATGGAGCATAATGCGGTACTGAGAGCTGTTGAACATCTGAAAAGCAGCGGAGTGATATCGTATTCGGTATCTGAGGTCAAAGATAATGATGATGAAACTGTAAACTCGTTCAGAGAGCAGATAAACTCTCACACAAAAATGATAATCTGTACTCATGCTTCAAATGTATTCGGCAAGATCCTTCCTGTATCAAAGTTATGCGCGTTGGCGCACAGCTATGGCATATTATTCTGTATGGATGCCGCTCAGAGCGCAGGCATTTTAGATGTGGATATAGCCGAAAGCGGATATGACTTTGTGTGCTGCGCAGGGCACAAAGGATTGTACGGTCCTATGGGAACTGGACTCCTACTGATCAACAACGAAGACGCTCTTCCTGATCCGCTGATCGATGGAGGTACTGGCGGTGATTCGCTCAATACAGCCATGCCGGATTATCTTCCTGACCGACTTGAGAGCGGAACATTGAACGTGCCCGGTATTTGCGGATTAGGAGTTGGGATCAGATTTGTTCAGTCGCATGGCGTTGACAGTATTTATCATAAAGAAATGAATCTTATACGTTATGCGTATAACGGTTTGAACAAAATTCAGGGAGTAAGGCTATATACTGGATATCCAAATGACGGAGAATATGTGCCGGTATTGTCATTTTCGATAGAAGGAAAGGACAGCGAACGATGCGCTGAATTTTTAAACAAGTACTATTCAACAGCTGTCAGAGCAGGTCTGCACTGCGCACCTCTGGCGCATAAACACATGGGTACAATCGATACAGGCACGGTAAGAATCTCAACGGGGTATCATAATACTCTGAATGATATACAAAATATGCTCAACGGAGTCAATAAATTTGTTAGATTAACTTGAAATACAATCATAGCTGTGTTAAAATAATTCTAGATATGCGGATGCATAAATATTTCTGAGGATCACAGACTATGGGAAATTTCATGTCAACAATTTGGGCGACACTGAAAACCTTTCAGTTCAAGGATGCTGTTGATATCCTTGTAATATCGCTGATACTGTATTATCTCTTCAAGCTGCTGCGCCAGAGTCGTGCCGGTCAGCTGGTGAAGGGTGTTGTTGTGCTGCTAATAGCATACGGTGTATCGGCGCTCTTTAAGCTCACTATGGTGCATTTTATCCTGCGCGCCTTGTTTGAGTTCGCTGTTATCATCATCGTTGTTGTGTTTCAGCCTGAGCTCAGAATGGCGCTTGAACGTTTGGGTAGGAACAGGACGCTCAAGAGCTTTGCGCGCAATAATGCTGCACGTTCTGTTGACAGTTCAGTTAAGGCTATTTCCGATGTTTCCGATTCCTGCGCGGTATTTTCCAACAATAAGACTGGAGCGCTGATCGTATTTGAACGCGATACCGTGCTCAATGAGATAGCCGCTACAGGCACGGAACTCAACAGTGATACTTCTGTAGCTATATTGGGTAATATATTCTTCAACAAGGCTCCGCTCCATGATGGTGCATGCCTGATACGCGATGGCAAGATCCTCGCCGCCGGCTGTATACTTCCGCTTACTAAGAGCAATGATATTAGCGCTTCTCTGGGTACCAGGCACAGAGCTGCTATAGGCTTGAGTGAAGACAGCGACGCTGTGATCGTAGTAGTATCTGAAGAGACCGGTGTGATCTCTATCGCTGTTGGCGGTAAGCTCATTCGTGATCTGGACAGAAGCTCATTATTTGATAAGCTGAACGATCTGCTGATTGACAGTGACAGCGACAGGTCTGACCTTTTCTCCGGCTTGTTTAAGAGCAGAAAGGAGAAGAAGCATGAAAAATAAGAACATATTAGCTCGGTTCTTCTCCCATAATATCACTCTGCTGGTGTTATCAGTCATACTTGCGTTCAGCACATGGTTCATCATCAACGCAAGCTCAGAGACTGACTCTAATGTCCCGATATCCGGTATACCTGTCACAATAGAGCTGTCTGAGACTGCTCAGCAGGACGGACTGCAGGTATTCAACGGAAATGATTTGACCGCTTCAGTAGAAGTATCCGGCAATCGAGTGACCGTAGGCTCTCTGTCTTCATCAGATATTCAGATCGTAGCTAATCAGACTAGCTCCATAATATCTCCCGGAACTTATACGCTTCCGCTGTCTGCTAAGAAAACAGGTTTAAAGACCAATTACAGCATTGTATCATCGGTTACTCCTTCATCTGTCACCGTGTATGTGGATCGTCTTAAAGAAGCTGAATTCCAGATAGAAAACAGGATGACGATACAGCTGGCTGACAGCAATCATTATGCCAGCACCTCGCTTTCGCATAATACAGTAACTCTGTCAGGTCCCGAAACTCAGATAAATAAGATAAAGAGCGTAGCTGTAGTTGATACTATAACGGCCGATTCTGCTGATAAACAGACCTTCCAGGAGAGGATAAAATATCTGGATGAGGATGACAGTATACTGGAACTCCCACTGGTCACTGCTGATGTAGAGGCGATAGAGGCTACTGTAAGCGTTATGCCGGTTATGACAGTCAATCTTGCGATAGATACTGTCGGTGCTCCTACTAAGTATCCTTCTATCCAACTCACTCCCAGCAAGATCAAGATCGCCGGTCCTCAGTCGAAGCTGGATCAAATAGAGAATCAGACTATCGTAACCGGTACGCTCGACTTCTCTAAGATGACAAATAAGATCAACAAAGAGCTGTTTGATATAAGCGTTCCTACAGGATGTAAGGTCATTTCAGGAGAATCCAGCGTTACTGCTATAGTGAATCTCTCAGGATATGTTAAGACCGATGTCTCTGCAAAGATATCTTGCATAGTCGATACGACCAAGTATATACCTGAGCTGAACAATAATAATGTCGCGATCACGGTATATGGGCCGGAAAGCTTGCTTGAGTCGATCACCGCTTCTGATATCTCAGTGATAGCAGATCTGACTGATATGGTAGAGGGCGTCTCTGCTAATAATCCTACCGTATCGTTCACAGTTCCGCTGACTGTCAAGCTATCTTCTAAGTTTGCCGCGCAGTGCTGGGTATACGGATCGTATGATACGACGGTAACCGTTACGCTAAAATAGAAATAATAGAATATTAAGAGCGCTATCTGATGATAGCGCTCTGTGCTTTAGTAAGGTGTTCTGTTGAGATATTTATATCTGTTGCTCTTGAGCACTCCGTTCGGGGTACTTATCTTATCTTTGTGATAATGTACGCTGTGAACAAGTCCGATTCCCGTTAATACAGAGAGCAGAGATGTGCCGCCTGATGAGAAGAAGGGGAGAGTGATTCCGATAACAGGGAGGAGTCCGAGTACCATTCCGACATTGATAATCGTCTGTATAGATATCATTGCAAATACGCCGATACACAGCATTTTTCCCAGGTAATCTCTAGCAGATAAAGCGTTCAGCAATATCTTGGCGCAGACAAGGAGTATCAGTGAGATAAGCAGGACGCAACCGATAAAACCGAGTTCTTCGCCGGCGACAGTAAGGATAAAGTCGTTTTCTTGTTCTGGAACTATTCCTGACGCTACTCTGGCGCCGTTGCCGAGTCCCGTGCCGTTCATACTTCCCGACGCGATCGAAACCTTACCCTGATACTGCTGCCATCCGTAGTTGGTCATAGCGTTGCCGTCCAAGTCGAAGATAGCCGTCAGTCGGTTCTTGTGTTCTTCATTCAGCACATAATTCCAAAGGATAGGTATTCCTGCTGAAAGCAGGAGTATCATTATCAGGAAGTATCTCAGCTGTACTCCGCCTATAAATGCCATAATAAGGAACACGAATACGAACACCAGCACAGTGCCGTCATCACCTTGCTTGTGGATCATAACCACCGGAATGGCGGTGTGTATCAAAAGCGTCACTACGCCGAACAGCGAGTGCAATCTTTCACTATCGTGCAGCACCTGCATGTGCTTTGACAGTGTTATTATAAAGAATATTTTTACGATCTCTGAAGGCTGAAAGGACAGCCCTCCTGGCAGGTTTATCCAGGCGGTGTCGTCTGTGCCGCTGACATTGATACCTATGAAGAAAACCAGCATCAGCATGATCAGCGATAACCCTGCGAATAGCCACCACAGACGAGCTATATAACTGTAGTCAATGAGAGTAAGAACAAACACAATGAAATATCCGGCGGCTGCAGCGAGGAGCTGAGGCGTCAGATAGCTGTAACCGGACGATCTCTGCATAGAACTGATCAGAACCATACTGTACACAGTAACGGCTATGGTCAGCATCCAGAGCAGCTTATCCGTTTTTATAAAGAATGTTTTGATTTTAGTCAGCAGTTTAGACATAGTACGCCTTTCAAACTTTACTCATAATAATTATATAGAACTATACTGAGTATTTCAAGTTAATAATAGTAACAAAATTTTTTAATTTTTTCGTACGGCATTATTACATTAACTGTCTGTGATAGAATATTAAATTGATAGAATTGGAGCTGTCTGTACATGATCAAGTTTATTTCCAAATCTGCATATGATACAGAGCTGTTGGGCCAAAAGATAGCGGCTGTTCTGAACGGCTGCGAGATGATCGCGCTCTTCGGTGATCTGGGAGCAGGAAAGACTGCTTTTACCAGAGGCTTGTGCAGAGGACTTGATATAGTGGATGATGTTTCAAGCCCCACATTCGCCATAGTGAATTCTTATAGAGGCAAGACACCTGTATATCACTTTGATATGTACAGGATAAGCGGAATAGATGATCTGTATTCTACAGGCTTCTATGATTATATCGGTACCGGTGTGATTGTTATAGAATGGAGCGAGAATATCGAACAGGAGCTCGAGGATGACGCGATCCGTATCACTATAACTAAGACTGATAACGAAAACGAACGTATCTTTGAGATAGAAGGGCTGGATGATTATGCTGATACTATCTGTTGACACATCTGCTACACCGGCCTCGGTATGCTTATATGATAATAAGATTCTCGCTGAGTATTATATCAACACTAAATTGACTCATAGCCAGACTCTGGTATCTATGATCGATTCGGTTTTGAAAGTGACCAGTATCTCTGTAGATGACATCGACTGTTATGCCGTTAACAACGGTCCCGGATCGTTCACCGGAGTCCGAATAGGCGTGAGCGTGGTAAAGGGTATGGCGTATGCCCATAAAAAACCGTGTGTACCGGTATCAACGCTGGAGAGTATGACTCATCTCTTTAAGTTAACAGATACTGTAGTGTGCGCTTGTATGGACGCCAGACGCAATCAGGTGTATAACGCTCTGTTCCGTGTAAAAGACGGTTCTGTGGAGCGTATATGTGACGACAGAGCAATATCAGTTGATGAACTGACGGTTGAACTTGGTAGATTTAATGAGCAGATCATATTAGTCGGAGACGGTGCGGAGCTTGTTAATAATTCTGCTAAAGAAATATATAACACCCGATTAGCACCTGAACCGTTCAGATATCAGAGAGCGTCAGGAACTGCTATGGCGGCGCTTGAGAGGATTGCTGAAGGACAGGCTTCTGACGCTGCGGCTCTTATGCCGTCTTATCTGAGGCTCTCACAGGCTGAAAGAGAACTTAAACAAAAGAACGAGGAGAGATCAACATGATAGCAATCGGCTGTGACCACGGCGGTCTGGATATCAAGAATGCCGTTATCGATTATATGAAGGAGCAGGGTATCGAGTATACCGATTACGGATGCTATACTGCTGACAGCGTAGATTATCCTATTTATGCATATAAAGTAGCGTCTGCTGTTGCCGCCGGCAAAGCTGAACTAGGCATCATTTGCTGCGGTACAGGTATCGGAGTATCAATGGCGGCTAATAAAGTCAAGGGTATTCGAGCTGCAGTATGCTGTGATGAGTTCTGTGCTGAGATGACACGCCGTCACAATGACGCTAACATCATGTGCATGGGCGGTAGAGTGATCGATACACAGAAGGCTGTCAAACTTGCTGACATATTCCTGCATACTCAGTTCGAGGGCAACAGACATATAAGAAGGATTCAGATGATTACTGATATTGAGAACGGTAACTTTGAAGATAAAGACTAAGAAAGAAGGATTATTATGAGTAAAGTAACTATTTTTGACCATCCGCTGATCCAGCACAAGCTCGCTATTCTGCGTGATAAGAATACCGGTTCTAAAGAGTTTCGTGAGCTGGTATCCGAGATAGCTATGCTCATGTGCTATGAGGCTACACGCGATCTTCCTCTGACAGAGGTTGATATCGTTACTCCTATGGCTCCTATGAAGGCTAAGATGATAGCCGGACGTAAGCTCGCGTTTGTTCCGATTCTGCGCGCAGGCTGCGGTATGCTCGACGCCATGCTGACCATGGTTCCTGCAGCTAAGGTAGGTCATATCGGTCTATACAGAGACGAAGTGACCCATAAGCCCGTAGAGTATTATAACAAGCTGCCCGGCGACGTTGATGAGAGAGATGTATATGTACTCGATCCTATGCTCGCGACAGGCGGCAGCGCTGTTGATGCTATCAGTATCATCAAGCGTTCTAACCCCAGATCCATCAAGTTCTTGTGTATTATTGCAGCTCCTGAAGGCATCGAAGTGCTTACACAGGCTCATCCCGATGTTGATATCTACTGCGCGGCTAAGGATGAAAGACTCAACGAGAACTGCTACATCCTGCCCGGCCTCGGCGATGCAGGCGACCGTATCTATGGTACTGACGTAGTTGGCGAGGTTTCTGTTGATAAGCGCGGTTCAACCGTAAAGCTCCATTCAAAGACACAGTGAATCGAAGAGTATTGACTGTGATCGCGGCTATACTGTCAGCTGTGATGTTGTCAGCTGTTTTGGCCGCGTGCTCAGAAGAGACCGTCAATGGTGCAATGACTGAGGTCAAGAACGATAAAGGCGTATTGACCGGATATGAACGCAGATATCATAATGATCACGGCGATATAACCAGGCTTGATGTATATGATACAGAAAAGGAATATAAGTCGTTTGTATTATATGAATACGACGATGAATATCGTCTGTTTACTGAGACCTATTACAAAGCTGATGGTATTGCTACATCGAGGATAGTCTACACCTATGATGACGACGGAAAGCTGTATGAAAAGGCCTATGAGTATCCTCATGGTGAATCTAATGTTGAGCGCTATGATAAGGAAGGCGAGAACGTAGAGAAACTATACTACGATACCGACGGCAAGCTCATTAAGCATGAAACGTTGAAGGACGGTAAGTGGGTCGAAACCAAAGAATAGTTATATACGATACATCAAAGCCGCTTTCTTAGTTGAAAGCGGCTTTAAGTTTATTATTCAGTTGATTCGGTATCTGATTCATCAGTGGGTATCTCTACACCTTCGGCTTCATAGCGAGGATTATCCTTTTTAGCCCATTCTACGGCCTTATCCACACCGGCTTTTGCAGTTGTAGCGAGAGATATACCCAGATCGTTCAATGCAAGGATAAAGGACTTAGCGGTCTGCTTCCAAACATTCTTTAATTCAGACATATTAACGCCTCCTTTTGTGTCTTAATTATATTGCATATGAGGTATATTGTCAAATAAACTTTTTATGAACACTTGAATTCTTGCCTCCGACACCTCGCCTTCGACACAAAAAGTAAAGGCATCCCTACGGATGCCTTATTTACATGGTGCCGGCGGCGGGGGTCGAACCCGCACGTCCTCGCGGACACGAGATTTTGAGTCTCGCACGTCTGCCAATTCCATCACGCCGGCGTAACAACGATATTATACATCATATCCTGCCATAAATCAAGTACGAATTATACGCAATACTGCGTGCTGTTTGAACTTTCAATTTCAATGAACGTTAATTATTCTACATATGTGAAATAATGATTGACAAATTCCCGACGATAAATTAAAATAGCCTTTGGAAGAATATGAAAGAGGTGTAATTATGTCAAAGTATAAGATTCTTTTTAACCCAAAGGGCAATAACAATCAGGCCGGAACTCAAGCAAGAGAGCTTGATGATGTGCTCAAAGGCAACGAGCTCGAGTACATAGATGTATTCAGTGTCAAGAACGTCAAGCAGCTCGTAGCTGATCTGGACTCAGAGGAGAGTCTTGTGATCGCCGGCGGCGATGGTACTCTCAATCACTTTATCAATGATGTATATGGCATAGAACTCAAGAATGATGTATATTTTTATCCGGTAGGTACAGGCAACGACTTTCTTACCAGTATAGGCGAAGAGAAGGGCAAGCTTATTCGTATCAATGATTATATCAAGAGCCTGCCGACAGTTACTGTCAACGGTAAGGACTATAAGTTCATCAACGGTGTTGGTTTCGGTATTGACGGTTATTGTTGTGAAGTAGGCGATAAGATGCGCGAGAAGAGCGACAAGCCTGTCAACTATACTTCTATTGCTATAAAAGGTCTTTTGTTCCACTTCAAGCCCGTGAACGCTACTGTCACTATGGATGGAGTTATTAAGAAATTCAAGAAGGTTTGGATTGCACCCACTATGTTCGGCGGTTTTTATGGCGGCGGCATGATGCCTACTCCAGACCAGAAGCGTGAGGATGGTACAGTTTCTACATTGCTGTTCTACGGAAAGGGCAGGATCAAGACTCTTATGGTATTTCCTAAGATATTCAAAGGCGAGCATGTATCTCATAAGGATATGGTAGAGGTGCTGAAGGGCCATGAAGTAACTGTAGAGTTCGACAGACCCACAGCTCTGCAGATCGACGGAGAGACTATCGTAGGAGTTACCAAGTATTCTGTAAAAGCTCCTAAGTAATATATTTGAATTTGAATCTCACAGATATGCTCTGTGAGATTTTCTTTTGCTATATTTCCTTATATCTATTGATTTTAGAGATTTAATGTGTAGAATATAGTATAATGAGGTGGAGCATGGACAGAAGCGCATTCAAAGATATCTTTCACCAACTTAATAACGGAGAGACTGCTTTTCTAAAGGTCGGACATGATGGAAAAGAGTATATCAGACGATTTGTGCCCGGTTACAGGCTGATCATACTCGGCTGCGGTCATGTTTCTCAAGCGTTGTGCAAGATAGCTTCTATGCTGGGATTCAAGATCGTCGCAGTCGATGACAGACCTTCTTTTGCTAATCATCAGCGATTCCCGGATGCAGATACCGTGATATGCGGTGACTTTGTCACGACTATAAAAGATCTCAATATCAGACCTGCCGACTATGTGTGTGTAGTTACCAGAGGACATAAGTGGGATCGCGAGTGCGTTGAAGCTATACTATCCGGAGAATATATGCCGTTTTACTTTGGCATGATCGGATCGCGCCGCAGAGTCACCGGGCTGGTTGATCTGTTGCTTGAAGAAGGTTATCCTAAAGATAGTGTTGAAGCTCTCCACGCTCCTATCGGGCTGGATATCGGCGCGATAACCGTTGAAGAGATTGCGGTGTCCATATGCGCTGAGCTGATAAAATGCAGACGAGCTGAAAAGCAAGTTGAACATACAGGAGAATTGGTACAAACCAATACCGATATCATACCTCTGCAGTATGTATCTCAATGCGCTCAGCCTTGCGCGATGCTGTTGGTCTTGGATTCAACGGGATCAACACCGGTCAAGTCGGGTTCTATGATGGCTGTTAGTACTGACGGTAGAGGTTACGGAACAATTGGAGGCGGCTGCGGCGAGGCTTCGGCTATGACAGCGGCACGTTCAGTAATTGGCACTGGCGGTTATAAGATAATCGAACTCGACATGACTAATGAAGTAGCCGCTGATAGCGGAATGGTCTGCGGCGGCAAAATGACTGTATTGATCGAAGATATAATCGGATAACGGTGATTTGATATGAAACTAATCGATATTTTTAATAAGAATAAATGCTCCCTTTCGTTTGAGGTTTTCCCTCCAAAGGAGTCTACATCATTCGATAGTGTTGAGTCAGCTGTGCTCGAGATAGCGGCTCTCAAGCCGTCGTTCATGAGCGTTACATACGGCGCAGGCGGCGGAACCAGCAGATATACCCTTGATATTGCAAAGGATATCAGCGATAAGTACGATGTGCCTACGCTGGCTCATTTGACCTGTGTTTCTTCTACTAAAGAAACCGTTAAGCAAATGATCCGGAATATGATAGACGCAGGGATAGAAAATGTTATGGCTCTAAGAGGCGATATGACTCCTGAGATGAAGACTCAGGATCGCGATGACTGGACATATCACCATGCGATAGACCTGGTTAGTGAGCTCAAAGAAAGCGGCGCGGACTTCTGCATAGGCTGCGCGTGCTATCCGGAGGTACATCCCGAGAGCCGCGATCAGGATGAGGATATCAAATATCTAAAAGAGAAGGTGGACGCTGGTTGCAGTTTTATCACAACTCAGATGGTGTTCGATAATAATTTGCTCTACAACTTTTTGTATAAGATCCGTGAGGCTGGTATTACAGTACCTGTATTGCCGGGCATTATGCCTATAACTAAAGCTGTGCAACTCAAAAGAGCCTTGGAGCTGTCAGGTTCATTTATGCCTCAGCGATTCAAGGCTATGGTCGACAGATTTGGTTATGATGACGCCGCTATGACTCAGGCAGGTATAGCGTATGCCACCGATCAGATTATCGATCTGTATGCTAACGGTATAAAGAATGTGCACGTTTACTCTATGAACAAGCCTGAGGTAGCCGCCGCTATACAGCGCAACCTCAGCGATATCCTCGGCAAATGATCAGTGTAGCTACATTCTCACCCCCTGAGTGGAACGACAGAGAGATTCTGCGCTACGCTCGCGCTGATAAAAACGACGAGAGTATACTTAGACTGATAGAAGAATGCAAAGCGGAGTCGGCCCCGATACTCAGCTACAAGGTGAGTTATTCGGTACTCGATATTATTCGTGATGACGGCAGATTGTCATTATCTATCATTGATACTGATTCTAAAGTTATCAACAAGGCACTGTCGGGGTGTGATAAAGCACTGTTGTTCGCGGCCACTGTCGGAGAATCTCTCGACAGGTTGTTACGTAAATACAGCATTACTGAACCTTCGAGAGCGGTCATCCTTCATGCAATAGGAGCCGAGAGGGTAGAGGCGCTGTGCGATACGTTCTGCAAAAAGTTCAGCCTTGAAAATTCTCTATATATAAGAACACGTGTCAGCCCGGGATACGGTGATATTCCGCTGTCTATGCAGAGGGATATTTTTGCTCTGCTCGATTGTCCGCGAAAGATAGGATTGACGCTCAACGAGGCTCTGCTGATGTCTCCGTCAAAATCCGTCACCGCTGTCGCCGGTATCATGAGCGACCCGTGTGAAAATGACGATGATAAATGCTCTGTGTGCGAAAAGACTAACTGCATATTCAGAGATTAGAGGTTATTGATGAATATTAAAGAATATTTGAAAAAACATGTGTTGTATTTGGACGGCGGTATGGGTACATTGCTCCAGGAGAGAGGGCTTATGCCCGGTGAGCAGCCTGAATCATGGAATATCAGCCATCCTGATGTCATCACAGATATACATAAGGCTTATTTTGACAGTGGGTCAAATGTAGTTAATACGAACACTTTCGGCGCAAACTCTCTGCACTTCAATCATGACGAGTTGAAAAATGTCATCATAAGTGCTATAGATAACGCGCGCAAGGCGAGAGAGCTGTCATCACAAGATCATGATCATCCGATGTTTATCGCTCTGGATATAGGCCCTACAGGTAGGCTGCTGCAGCCTATGGGCGATCTGGACTTTGAGGATGCTGTCGATATATTTGCCGAGACCGTTAAGATAGGTGAAGAATACGGCGTGGATCTCATAATGATCGAGACTATGAACGATTGTTATGAGACTAAGGCCGCGCTGTTGGCAGCTAAAGAATGGAGCGATCTGCCGGTATTCGTATCTAATGCATATAGCGAGAACGGAAAACTGATGACCGGAGCCTCACCCGAAGCTATGGTGGCAATGCTCGAGAGCATGGGAGCGGACGCGATCGGCGTGAACTGCTCATTCGGCCCTGATAAGCTCGAGCCGATAGTTAGAGAATATCTAAAATACGCTTCTGTTCCCGTGATGCTCAAGCCAAATGCAGGTATGCCGCAAAGCGTTGGCGGTAAAACGGTGTATAATGTTTCTGCCGAGGATTTTGCAAACATATGCCTCGAACTCATGGATGACGGTGTACAGATAGCCGGTGGCTGCTGTGGTACTACGCCTGAGTATATCAAAGCTATACAGAGGACCGATAACAGATTTGTCAACAGAGGCAAAAAGAATTATACTGTAATCTCCTCGTACACGCATGCTGTATACTTCAATGATGATCCTGTACTGATAGGTGAGCGTATAAATCCGACAGGCAAGAAGCGCCTTAAAGAAGCGCTTAAAGCCCATGACATAGACTATATACTTTCTGAGGGTATCAAGCAGCAGAACGCAGGAGTTCATGTACTGGATGTGAATGTAGGACTTCCCGGCATAGACGAGCCTGCTATGCTTGAAGAAGCTGTCAGGGAACTGCAGGCTGTTATCGATATACC
>Ga0265299_10004277_pt1 | contig 13568 bp, 8 predicted proteins | sample AusTroGonzalo_MG_4_FD_193485 | JGI IMG/M metagenome (GOLD analysis project Ga0265299, IMG submission 193485) | Bovine rumen microbial communities from tropical cattle in Woodstock, Queensland, Australia - Gonzalo_02 | ecosystem: Host-associated > Mammals > Digestive system > Stomach > Rumen ...
CAAAGGGCGGCTTCGCGTCCTTCCTTGAAGCATACGTCTGGTACACGAACGACGAAATCAAGTACCTCTACCGCCCTGCCGCATGATCGCAGCGGCACAGCTCGGGTGAATTACGCAGATGCGCCCGGGTCACAGCTCATTGATACAGTAAAATTGATACAGTAGCCGAGTTTTTGGTATAATGTCCGCATGAGAAAGAACAGGGTTATCGAGCAGAACAGGTGCTATCACCTTGTCAGCCGGCTTGCGCACCGGGCGTTCTTCCTCGACGACGAGGAGAAGGACCGCGCGGTTGCACTGATGCGCCGCGTAGAGGCAGGAGTACAAGCTAGCATGAGTTACTGTATCAATAGAGCTGTATCAATAAGCTCTGACGCTTTTGACCGTCTCCTCGTACTTCGACACGATACCGCACGACAAACTCCTGTCGGCGTTGGAGATGCGCATCGCGGACGGCAGCGTGCTGAAACTCATTCGGCAATGGCTGAAAGCGTGTGCGCGGGAACCCAACGGCGTGATGGTGAAGCCCAAGGGGAGGGGGACGCCGCAGGGCGGCGTCATATCCCCGCTCCTGTCGAACATCTACCTCCACTGGTTCGAGACGATTGCCTCGATCGCGGCCAAGGCCGCAGGGCAGGCCATGTCGATAGTCCGATACGCGGACGACTTCGTCATCCTCGCGAAGAAGTGGACGGCGGGATTCCTCGGGAAGGTGGAAAGCATACTTGAAGGGCGCATGGGACTGACCGTGAACAGGGAGAAGACGAAAGTCCTTGACCTTGACGCGGAGCATTCCGTGCTCAACTTCATCGGCTACGAGTTCAGGAAGGTGCGCGACAGGCTTTTCGGGACGGGCAAGAGGTATCTGCACTTCGGCCCGTCCGCGAAGTCCGTCAAGCGCGTCTGCCATGAAGCCCACGAACACACCCATTCGCGCAATGTGTTGTTGTCTGTCGATGTCGTGGTTGAACGGGTGAACAAACTGCTGAAGGGGTGGGGCGGATTCTACTCGGTCGGCTATCCGTCGCGGGCGTTCCGAAAGGTGAACCACTATGCGCTGAAGCGCATGGCGCGTTTTCTCAACAGGAAGAGCCAGCGGTGCTACCGACTGAAATTCGCCGACACCTACTATGGCGAAATGACGCACTACGGACTCCACCGCCTCGCGTGGGTGGATGTGAGGAGAACCCGGAATTGACAGGAGAAAAAAATCGTATAATATACGCATAACAACCCAAGAAAGGTAGAAATCCATGGCAACAGGAAAAGCACTCAATGGAAAGCCGTATGCGGGAAATCCGCACGTACGGTTTGATGAGGGGGAAGTCGCATCGGCGGCAACGCCGAGGCGTGGGTCTCTACTCTACAAACACGCGAGTCAATTGGGCAATTTGGTGCCTTGGTGCCGATTCATGCAGTTGTGGTTAATGGTGTTCTTGACCGTATGTGTCATCGAAGCATCCTATGCCGGCCCCAATGAAGAGGATGTTGTGGTCAAGGTAGATGGCCATGGGTATTTGGTCAAAGACATGGTTTCAGATGTCAGGATCATGCTTGAAAACCAGATTAGTTACGTGGCCGCGAATCCAGACAAAGCAACACCTTTGGATTATTGGCTGAACGCGATGGTCAAGGGAAAGGGTATAGAACTGGCAATGCGCGACAGAGAGGTCATTGACCAGGGCCTCAAGCCGTTGGCGGAGAACGCCGTCTTGACGTTTGTGAATATGAGACTTCTGCGCAAATGGGCAAATAAAGCCAACGCGGTTTCGTCACAGGGGATTCCGGGCGGTGCTTCACCTGTGGGAAAAATATTCTTGCAGGAGCTGTTTGGACATGGTACGTTTGAACAGAATTTGCTCTTGCGCACAACCGTAGCGCTCTCTTCGAATGACCTTGCCATTGTTGAGGCTGCTTTTCGTCGCGAAATCCTTAGCAGGGGCACTCAACTTGGAGCGGAGATGTGGGATACGTTGACATTCATGGATAAAATCGGGGGGAGTGTATCGATTGAGCCGAAGGATTTTAGGTCAAATGCAAAAGACTCCTTGGCTAGATTCCTAATGGGCAAGGCTTCGCAAAAGCATACGGTCTATACCAAGAACGACTCTTCGAAGCCAATGCTAAAAGGGCAGCTTGTCAAGATAAAAGCAGGTGTCAACAGAGGAGTAGATTCGGACGGGCGCGACTATGAGAATAAATTGGAAATGGACATTGAAATGGATGCAACGGAAATCACGTTTGCGGACTGGAAAACTGTTTTGAAATGGGCGGAAGGCAACGGTTACGATTTTACAAACGTAGGGGAGGCGGCTGGAGACGGTTATCCCGTGGTCAATGTAAGTTGGTATGATTGTGTCAAATGGTGCAATGCAAGAAGCGAAGCGGAAGGACTTTCCCCCATTTATCTCGTCAAGGGAAAGGTATATAGGTCGGGAATACAGAAGCCGGAAATTGATTCGACCGCTAATGGTTATCGTCTCCCGACGGTAAGTGAATGGAAATATGCGGCTCGCGGTGGAAAAGTAGGGTTGCGTTTTCCATGGGGTAATTCCATCAGCCATGCAGAGGCTAATTATGTCGGCATGCGCGATTCTGCCTGGCCTTATGATATGGAATATGGACCCCATCCAAAATATGGAGATGTTCTGGGAGGGGCAAGTGCCCCTGTGGCGTCATTTAAGCCTAACGATTATGGACTTTTTGATATGGTTGGGAACGTTTGGGAGATGACACAAGACGTGGTTGGAAAAGTGTCGTTTGGCGAACAGGCGTCGATTTGCGGTGGCGGTTTTAGGAAAAGAGGCGGATACTTTATGAGAATCGAACGGTCCGATTTCTTCCCATGTGGAGAAGGCCGAGGCGACGTTGGATTCAGGACGTTGAAAGTTCTATCAGAACGCGGAAAGAATTTGGCCGAAAAGAACGAGGTCTCAAAGTCATCGGATGCGGTAACGAAGGGCGACGGCGCGGAAATTGTCGTTAACCAGACGTTGGTCGAACTCCTGTCGGATACCATCAGGGAGGCATTGCGGCAGCCTGCTTTCAAGATGCGGAACAGGGCGTTCAGCCACGCGACATTCCCGTCGTGGCAGAAATTCGAGGGAGGAGCGGCGTATTCAGCCGGTGAATATGTCTGTATTTGGCGGAAAAAGCCACTTCTGGATATAGAGGCGGACAAATCAAGATGGATTGCCAACCTTGGCTCTGGATATGAGGCGCGGGCCAAAGGTCTTGCCAAGAGTTGTTTGCGATACATTCATTCACTTTCTATCTACAAAAAAGGTAACTTTGTGGGTGATGTGCCAGTTCCCTCTGTCGTACTGATGTTGGAGAAATCCAACCATATAAGACATCTGAACATCTGCGCGTTCACCCCGGACGGACACAGAAATTTCGGCGATGCAGATTTTCTTTCCGATGACAAAGCGTTTTTGATGACTGTATTTGCGGCTGTTTCAATTGCCATCGGTGACACGCCTTCAAAGATCGGTGATGTTGACGCCGGGATCAAGGCGATGAGAACCGACTTGGGCACGGCCATGCCCAAGTCCGATGCCAAACAGTTGCCTATTACTGGAAATAACGATATGGGAAAAGCTGTAATTAGCGGACGGCATCTATGGGGTCTGGCTAAATTGCCAATTACATCTATACCGAAGTTGGGTCTTGTGGTTGCTTATGACAATGGCAGTGCTATCGCAAAACGATGACAATTGACAAAATGAATGAAGAAGAGAAGATGTGCTTGATATTGATAAAAGAAGGCAAAAGAACGAGAACCTCGCTAGGGTCTGACCCCGGATTATCCTGACGTGGCCAGAGGGTCTGACCCCGAATGCCGAATCCAACCTCGCTAGGGTCTGACCCCGGATTATCCGCGTTGGGTTGTTTTGTCCGCACATAAAAGAGCTTTTTTGGTATAATACGCGCCATGGAAAAGTTCTTCAACATCGCAGGGCCGTGCAATCCTGCTAAACATTACATGATTTCGGCGACAAGTCGTCTGCCTGAGATCGCCTCTCTCATAAGGCGTGAGCAGTACTTTGTCATACATGCGCAAAGGCAGTGCGGCAAGACTACCGCGCTTCTCGCGTTGCGGAACGAGATCAACTCCGGCAGCGAGCGCGTCGCCATGTACTGTTCGCTCGAGGCGGCGGAGGGCGTCGCCGACCCGGAAAAGGGGATCCCGATGATCTGCGAGCGGATTCGCTCCGCGTCCAGGGGGCTGATCGACCTCAAGGCGGGCGTGACGGAAATCGAATACCAGAACGACCCCACGCTGCGAAGCATCGTCTCCGGCGGCGTCAGCAACCTCCTCTCCGCCCTAGCGGTCGCCGCCGGAAAGCCGCTTGTCGTGTTCTTCGACGAGGTGGACTGCCTCTGCGACGCGACGCTGATTGCCTTCCTCCGTCAGCTGCGCGACGGGGCTATCTCCAAGACGAAAGGCGTGGACTTCCCGGCGTCCATCGCGCTCGTCGGGATGCGCAATATCCGCGACTACAAGGCGAAGATCCGCCCGGAAAGCGAATCGCTCGGCAGCGCGAGTCCGTTCAACGTGCTGACGGAGGCGATGACGCTGAGGACGTTCACGGACGACGAGGTCGCCGCGCTCTACGCCCAGCATACTGCGGAGACGGGCCAGGTCTTCGAGCCGGAGGCCGTTCGCCTCGCCTGCGAATACACGTGCGGACAGCCGTATCTCGTCAACGCCCTCGCCCGCTGGTGCGTCGAGAAGATACACCATGACGACTATTCGCAGCCCATCACGGCGGCTGACATGCATGCCGCGAAGGAGAAGATCATCCGCGAGCGCGGGACGCACCTCGACTCGCTCATGGAGCGGATGAAGGAGCCGCGCGTCCGCCGCATCGTAGAGCCGGTGATGCTGGGCGAGGACCGTCCCATTTCCCGTAATTCTGACGACTACCTCTATGCACTCGACCTAGGGCTCGTCAAGGAGGACAAGTTCCGCCGGCTCGTCCCGGCGAACCCGATGTATGCGGAGACGATAGCCCGATACTTGTCGCGTGACGATCAAGACGACATGATGGCAAGCGTTCTCGAGACCCCATGGGCGAAGGAGGACGGGCTAGACATGCAGGGGCTTCTCATCGCATTCCAGGACTTCTGGCGCGAGAACGCGCAGATGAACCGCGCGCCGTTCGAGTACAACGAGGCCTATCCGCACATCGTGCTTCAGGCGTTCCTCCAGCGCGTCCTCAACGGGGGCGGCGAGATCATCCGCGAGATGGCGCTCGGCAAGGGTGCGCTCGACCTCGGTGTCCTGTTTCGCGGCGGGAAGTACGCCGTGGAGGTGAAGCTCCGCTATCTTTGGGACAAGAACCCCGAGAAGGCGCTTGCGCAGGTGCGCGGCTACACCGACCGGCTCGGCGTCGAAGAGGGCTGGCTAGTCGTGTTCGACCCCGACCTTACAAAGCCCTGGGACGAAAAGATCTCCCATGAAGATCGCGCCGTGGACGGAAAGACAATCCACTTGTTCTTCTGCTGAATGATCTCTTAATGATAGGGTCAGGGACCTCAGATCTCCAGCGTACTACATTGTGGTGGTTTCTGGCGGATGTCTCGCCCGACAGCCAAAATGAGAACCTCGCCAGGGTCTGACCCCAGATTGCCCCATTCCTGGCGGAATTCGAATGTGCAGATTGACCTTTTGATCGACCGGCGTGATGGTGTAATCAACATTTGCGAGATGAAGTATTGTGCCGGGCAGTACGTCATGACGGTCGAGGACGATACTTCGTTGGCAAACAAGAAGATTGAATAGAAGAATGCCGTGAATGTGCGCAAGGCCATCCATTTGACCATGGTCACGTCGTTCGGAGTCCGTCCGAACGCATACGCCAACAAGATACAATCGTTCGTTACGTTAGAAGATTTGTTTGAATGAAGAAAAGACTGAAACCGTAAAGGAGAAAAGGCTCTTATAAGCCCCCTAATGTCTGACCTCAGATCGCCCGTACACCCAGTCATACATGGAACCCATCAGGAAAGACGGCAGCGAGTCGTTCTCCGACAACTATAGTATTCTCAGCAATTCCCGCAAAGGGAACTTCGGAGTCTTGCCATTCCCTGTTTGAAATCGGCAAGGGAATATGGTATCATACGGCGAGACATGCGTGTGTTGTCTGCAATAAAGAGAGGAAGAAATCAATGAAAACAGGAAACGCTCTGTTCAGCAGTAGAAGGGATTTCATCGGAATGGCGGCGGGGGTCTCCGCAATGCCGCTGTTCAACATTGGATGCGCCGGTTTCGGGCAGGGCCGCGCGCGCCAGATCGCAAAGGGCGCGAAGATACGCGTGGCGCTCATCGGATGCGGGTTCAGGATGCGCGAGATGATTATGGTGGACACCGCCGAACAGGTGGTGGCCGTTGTGGAGCCGGACGCCCCCCGCCGCCGCGATTTCATCGAACGCGTGAAGAACACGCCCAACGCCGCCAATATTGCGGGCGTGCGCGAGTTCGACGACTATCACCCTCTCTTCGAGGAGATGGGCGACTCGATCGACGCCGTCGTGATCTGCACATCCAACCGCCACCACGCCCCCGCCGCGATCATGGCCATGAACCGCGGTATCCATGTCTTCGTGGAGAAGCCGATGGCGTACACTGTCCGTGAAGCCCAGATCATGGGGCGGATCGCGAAGAAGATGGGGGTGGTCACGCAGGTGGGCAACTTCGGCCATTCCACGCGGGCGATGGCCGTCTGCGTGGCCGCGCTCAAGAAAGGCGCGATCGGCGACATCAGCGAGGTGTGGTGCTACACCGACCGCGTGAACGCCATGGGGCATCGCCCCAGACCGGAGAAGCCGCCGCTCGGCATGGACTGGAACTCATGGTGCGGTCCGGCCGAAGTGTGTCCCTACTATGGTCCGCAGAAGCCGCATCTCTTCGGACTCCACCCGCACGACTGGCACAGCTGGCAGAAGCTCGGCAACGGCTCCATCGGCAACATGGGCACGCATGTGATGGACGCGCCGTTTTGGGCGCTGGACCTCGGAGCGGCGCATCCTACCTCCGTCCACTGTACGCATGCCGACATCGTCGCGGAGGGCTCCTGGTCCATCCGCACTGAGATGGAGTACGACTTCCCCGAGGCCGGCGGCCGCGGTCCGGTGAAGCTACACTGGACTGACGGCCTCCGCTACGGCCTCGACTACGAAGCCGCCAATCTCTCCAACTACGGCTATGCTAAAGCCGGGCGCAAGGACCACAACATGCCCGAGATCATGCACAAGCTCGAGCGCGACTATCACCTTGAGAAGGCGCCTTTCGCCACGAACGGCGCGTTCTTCAAGGGCACGAAGGGTTACGCCTGGTACGGTCAGCACAGCATGGTGCGTTTCTTCCCGAAGCACTTAGGCGATGACATCCGCAAGTTCACGGGCGGCAACGCCGTCGAGCACATGGGCGAGTTCTTCAGTGCAATCCGCGAAGGGCGGCAGGCGAACACCGGCTTCGAATTCTCCGTGCCGCTCGGCGAGGCCGTCCTCCTCGGCAACGTGGGCATCCTCGCCGCCGGGAAGAAGCTTCTTTGGGACGGGACGCACATCACGAACGACGCCGTGTCCGACTCGCGCCTCGAGGCGACCTACAGGAGAGGATGGGAGCTGGAAGCATGAAAACGCCAATGTCGTTCATCGCCCTGTCTTTCGTTGCGTTGGCTACTTTGGGATCGCCGGCCGTCGCCGGTTCGCTAGAGGTCCGCATGCTTCCAGGCGAGCACTGGTGGGGCTTGTGCAACAACTTCGGGCGGGCGATGCCGTTCACGGAGAAGAGCGCTTTCTCCTGCGATCTCAGGCGCAGCAACTATTCGCACCAGTCTTTGTCGTTCCTTTGCTCCGACAAGGGACGCGCCGTCTGGTGCGCGGAGCCGGTGGGGGTGAAGATCTCGGACGGGAAGATCATCGTCGAATCCGACAAGGGGGAGATCGTATTGAAGGAGGATGCCGGCCGGAACCTCGCCGAGGCGTTCAGGTTCGCCTCCAGGACATGGTTCCCGCCGACGGGCGAAGAGCCTGAGCTGATGTATTTCTCCGCCCCGCAGTACAACACTTGGATAGAACTCACCTACCACCAGAACGAAAGGGCCATACTCGCATACGCCAAGTCGATGATCGACCACGGAATGCCGCCCGGCGTGTTCATGATCGACGACACCTGGCAGCACGGCTATGGCGAATGGGAGTTCGACATGCGGCGCTTCGACGATCCCAAGAGGATGATGGATTCGCTTCATTCCATGGGATTCAAGGTATTGCTTTGGATGTGCCCGTTCGTCTCGATGGACACCCCGGCTTATCGGCGTGTCGCATGGGGGGTGAACCCTGATGACGTCAAAGGCTATCCTGTGAAAGGTGGTTTCCTGGTGTCGTCGCACAAGGCAGCTGCGCGTGGAGCCCCGCCGCCTGCCGCCGTGGATTGGTGGAACGGTAGAAGCGCGCTGCTAGATTTCACCCATCCAAACGCGGTCGCGTGGTTCACGGAGCAGCTGGAGCGTTTGCGGCACGACTACGGTGTGGACGGCTTCAAGTTCGATGGCGGCAGCGTGGAGTCCTACAGCGCTCTTCGTGGCGCCCGTTTCGCGCATGACGCATCCGCCTCCCCGGCGGCGCAGAGCGCGCTCTACGGACAGTTCGCTCTGAAGTACAAGGGAAGCGAGTATCGCAACGGCTTTGGATTCGCGGGCAAGCCAGTGATAATGCGTCTCCACGACAAGAACCATTCTTGGGATGCGCTTCGCCGACTGGTGCCGGACATGCTTGCCGCCGGCTTCGTAGGATGTCCCTTCATCTGCCCCGACATGATAGGAGGCGGCGAATGGACTGCGTTCCTCCCCGGCGCGCCGTTCGATCCCGAGCTGTTCATCCGTTCCGCGCAGATACATGCGCTTTGTCCGATGATGCAGGTGTCGGCGTCTCCATGGCGCGTGCTGCCGCAAGAGCATCAGGAGCTCTTCAAAAAGATCGTTGAGCTGCGCCAGCGGTTTGCGCCATTTCTCGTGAAGTTGGCCCAGGAGTCCGCGAAGACGGGCGAGCCAATGATGCGCAATCTGGAATATTGCTTTCCGGGTATGGGCTATGCTGAAGTCAAGGACGAGTTCATGATGGGGAACGACCTTCTCGTTACGCCGGTCATGGAGAAGGGGGCCGGATCGCGCAAGGTCGTATTGCCGCCAGGCAGGTGGAAGGCGGATGATGGTCGGACATTCGCCGGCCCTGCGGCAATCGAAGTACCCGCCCCTCTTGAACGCCTGCCGTACTTTGAGCGGATTCAATAGAGTCTATACCATTAAGTTACCTCGTTTCGAACAGGGTCTGCCCCCTTGGGCTATCAGTGATTGTTAGATTGTAAGATTGTGAGATTGTGAGAATCAAACAATAATGTAATCATGCACTCATACAATCCCTCAATCTCACAATCATACAATACCCACTAGCCTCGTTAGGGTCTGACCCTAAGTCACCCACATGACATTTGGGCGGCATAACGCGATGTTCCCGAACGGTGACATTTCCTGTTGCCTTGTCTCTGAAATTATGATATGATACCGTTCGGTAACACGCAGAAGGAGGCCAGATGATGTCTGACATGAAAGAGGTGGGGGCATTTATCGCCAATGAACGTAAGAGGCAGGGTATTACCCAGCTAGAATTGTCGCAGGCTGCCGATGTCGGCAGAAGGTTCATTGTCGAATTGGAGAACGGCAAGGAGACGATTCATGCTGGGAAACTGCTGAAGGTATTAGCTACTCTTGGGATAGACTTTTCGTTGACCGCTCCGGAGGGGGTCTGACATGCCGCCGCCCATCCGCACAGATACACTTGACGTCTATCTCCTTGACAGAAAAGTGGGTCACATCGACTATTCGTCGCACCGCAACGACATGTGCTTTGCCTATGATGCAGAATATCTTATAGAAGGAGATGCGATGGCGCTTTCTTACGCGCTACCGCTCCAGAGAGAACCTTTTGATTCGGAGAGGACGACTGTTTTCTTTGAGAATCTTCTCCCGCCTGATCAGGTGCGTAGGAAACTTGGTTCTATCCTACATTTGTCCCGTCACAACGTCTTTGGCTTTCTGGAAGCACTTGGCGGAGACTGTGCGGGGGCTATTTCGCTGTGGCCTCATGGGGAAAAACCGATTCGAGGGAATGAACGCATCAAAAGACTTGACGAGAACGAGGCGGCGGAAATCCTTGAATCGCTTAAGAAGCGTCCGTTGTACGTCAACGGTGTTGATGGCTATCGGATTTCAGGTTCGGGAGCTCAGAACAAGTTGATTGCGAGGATTACCGACGGATGTATCGAGCTTCCGTTGTTCGGGGCACCGTCGACGCACATTATCAAACCGGCGATCCAGGACTATGAGGACTCCGTTTACAACGAGTTCTTCGCAATGCGTCTTGCAGGGAGGCTAGGACTTGCAACTGCGAGATGTGGTCTAATGCGCATCAAGGATCGTATCTGCTATTGGACAGAACGATTCGACCGAGAGGCTATTGATGGGCAGATACAACGTCTCCATCAGGAGGACTTCTGCCAGATATGCGGGATTTCCGGCGAACTGAAATACGAAAGCGAGGGTGGGCCTTCGTTCTCGCGTTGCATGGCGGCCATGCAGGAGATGAAGATGTCGCTTGTGGATCGGTTCGCTTTTATTGATCGGATGATCTACAATTATTTGATCGGCAACGCAGACGCGCATGGAAAGAATTCTTCTATCCTTTATCGCGGTAAGACAGGAAGACGCCTTGCGCCGATCTACGATGTCATGTCAACCGCTGTCTATCCCAATCTTTCTCGTGTCAATGCGATGTCGATTGGTGACGCTAAGAAATTCGAGGAAGTCACTCGTATGAGTTTCGCGGCGATGGCGGAAGAGGTCGGGATGCGTCCGCAACTGGTCATAGGCCGTCTTGATCGGCTTGCCGCAAAGATAGTCTCGGCCGTCCATGAACTTGCCTGCGAGTTAGCCACCGAATGGCCAAGCGGACTATACGAGAAAATCAAAGCGGTAGTAGAGAAACAAGTGGCGACCATCGCCAGACATTAGTATTTCCCCATTCTGCGAAACACAGATCGAGGAGACGGCGCGAGACACCTGTCATGTCTGCCACGTCCTGGACATTGATGTCGGACATGGTATTGTTGCTGATGAATTTGAGTGCTCGGTCATAATTGCTTAAACTGTACATTATTATTTGCTTGTTTTGTTCACTGATTCATGCGTTTTCATGGTATAATATGCGCATTAGGCAAATTGTGCAGTGAAAGGATTTGTCGATGAGAAAATTAATCGTAGTCATGTTCGCCGCCGTAGTGGTGTGCGCTGGTGCGGTGACGCTTGAAGACTCTCGCGTCCGCGTCGAGATCGGCGCCAAGGGCGAGCTCGTGTCGCTTGTATGCAAGGCGACGGACCACGATTGGGCGGGAAAGGGGGGATTGTGGCGCCTCTACTTCGACAAGCGCTACACGCCGCCGGGGACACCCGTTGCGCAAGTCCGCGAAGAGCGCGAAATACCCGTGGAGGCTTCAGAACAGACGCCTTCCGTTGCAATGAAGGACGGTCGCATCAAGATCTCCTATCCGTCGCTCAAATACCGGGGCAAGACGCTCGCGGTGCGTCTGGAACTTACGGTGTCGCAGGACAAGGACGGTTCGGTGCGGTTCGCCGCGGAGATCGACAACCAGGAGCCTCACTCCATCGTGCGAGAGTTCCACTATCCTCTCGTCGGTGACTGTGTTCTGCCGTCCGGCGCGGAGCTGTTGAACACGCACCTTGGCGGCATGCGGATCAAGGATCCGCTCAGACGCATCGGCAAACCCGGCTGGTCCCCGCCGTACATGGGGCCGGACCAGAAGTTCCGTCAGCTCGACATGCCCAGCTACGGCACGCTCAAGTATCCGTCTCATACGACCGGCAACTGTTTCGCATTCATCACCGACAAGGAGGGTCTCTATTTTGGATCGCACGACCGTTCGTTTCAGGATACCATCCACATTCTTCGCTGCTGGCCCGACAAAGAAGGGCATTTCACGCGGCTTGAGGCGGGTCTGGCGAAATACCCCAACGTGATGTGCGGGTTCGTCTGGCGCAACGATTGCAATGTCGTGCAGCCCTACTTGGGGGACTGGCGCGAGACGGCGAAGAAGTATCGGGCCTGGGCGAACACGTGGTGGAAGAAGCGCACGCCGCCCGCCTGGGTGAGCAAGATGACCGGTTGGCAGCGGATCATCTTCCGCCACCAGTACGGCGAGGACATGTACACCCCGGCGGATTTGAACAGACGAATCTTCAAGGCCGGCGCCGACGCTGGTCTCGACACGGTTCTGTGCTTTGGATGGTGGCGCCGGGGCATGGACAACGGCTATCCAGACTCGTACTTCGAGACGGAGCCGGCGTGGGGCGGGGACGAAGGCTGGAAGCGCGCGATTGCGGACTACCGGGCCAAGGGCTGCAATTTCCTCCTCTATTTCAACGGCAAGCTCATCGACACTGAGAGCGACTATTTCACTAAGGGCCCCGGACGGCGCATATCCTACAAGACGCAGAACGGCGACATCTACACGGAGCAATACCGTTTCGCCGGTACTGGCACTTTCACGAAGCTCTACAACGCGCGCACCTTCGCCACGGCCGATCACCGCGAGCCTGAATGGATGCGGTTCCTCGAAAAGGCGGTCGACAAGGCGATAGACTTCGGTTCGAGCGGCGTGTTCTTCGACCAGCTCGGCTACTGCGAGCCCGGCGCGAACTGGGACACGTCGGGGGAATTCCCCGTGCCCAACGTGCGCACGATCGCGGCGAAGGCCGAGGCGCTCGCTCATCTCCGCGACTACATCGAGGCGAAGGGCCTGCACGACTTTGCCATCGGGACGGAGTGCTTTGTGGACTGCTGCGCGCAGAGCGTGGACTACATGCACAACCTCATCGGCGCGACGGGGCCGGAGAACTTCACCGACTGGGCCCGTTACGCTTTCCCCGAGTGCGTAATCTCCGACCGTGAGATCCGCGACGACTTCAACATTCCATGGCGCGTCAACCACAACTTGCTCGTCGGGCTCAGGAGCGACGTGGAGATATACCGCTGCCGCGGCCTTGTGGACGAGACGCCGATCTATCAACGCAAACTGGCCGAGATCAATCGTCTGCGCGCGGAACATCCGATTCTGCTCTCTGGTCGTTTCACCGGTCCGGACGGCATAAAGGTTGACACGAAGAACGGACTCCTTGCGGCTGGCTACACGGAGGGGGAGCGTATGGCCGTTGTAGTGTGCACGCCCCGCGACAGGGCGGCGTCTGGCACGGTTTCGGTTGCGGACATGAAGTGCGTCGGCGGCAGCGCGTCGGTGGACCTCGCGAAGAACGGGATTGCCGTCTTGGAGTTCGCAAAGTGACTTTTCGTCGGAACCTCGCCAGGGTCTTGTCTAATCAGAATGTGGTAGACTATGTAGCTGTTCAGCCGGCACTGTGCCGGTAAAGAACGGCCCGGCCGGAAAGGCCTTCCCGACCGGGCCTGCGGCGGCGAGGCTCCATAGGGTC
>Ga0265299_10004278_pt1 | contig 13568 bp, 12 predicted proteins | sample AusTroGonzalo_MG_4_FD_193485 | JGI IMG/M metagenome (GOLD analysis project Ga0265299, IMG submission 193485) | Bovine rumen microbial communities from tropical cattle in Woodstock, Queensland, Australia - Gonzalo_02 | ecosystem: Host-associated > Mammals > Digestive system > Stomach > Rumen ...
GCTTTCATTGCTGATGAACATCGGAAGCAAGGTAAGCCACGAAGTAGATACACAGAACAACAAGGCCAGGATGAAGGTCCTGATTGATGATCTGTTCGGTAAGAACATCGTCAAAGACTACCTGAAGGACTGTGAGACCGCACAGGCAAGAAGAATCGCCTCCTACGTGCAGAACATCCCCGCCCTTGAAGAGAAGTACAAGATTGAAATCAAGCACTTCATTCTTACAAACCGCGCCGATAATGAGCAGATTCTGGGTAAGGAAGAAGAGCCTGTAGCACAGTCACGCCTCATTCCCAAGGGATTCCTCTGCACACGTAAGATGTTCGTTGCAAAGACACAGGAACTTGAGCACGTCATGAACGTTGAAATTCCTGAGAACTCAAAGGAAATCGGTACAGCACGTGACCTCGGAGACCTGAGAGAGAACGCCGAGTATCAGTATGCAAAGGACAAGCAGAAGAACCTCAATGCCCTTATGAATACTCTTACAAACGAAATTGACATGGCAAAGATCATCGAACCCGAAGATGTTGATCTGAACTATGTTGAGTTCGGTACAAAGGCAACATTCAAGGACAACATCAATAATGCACAGATTGTCCATACAATCTTCGGTCAGTGGGAGGCAAACCCGGAAAAGAACATTCTCAACTTCCAGGCTCCCCTTGTACAGAAGCTTTACAATATGACAGTTGGTGAGAACAAGAAGTTTGAAATCAACGGAATCAAGTACGATCTTACAGTTGAAAAGATTGAACTTGCAGATTTTGAACTGAACTGATATCAGATCTCAAAACCGGCTGCCTTTAACTCAGACCTCAGAAAAGGTCTGAGTTTTTTGTATTTAAGGTATGAAACATCGTACCAGCCAAGCTTGGAGAATTCCTTTAACTTAAGAGGATACTCTTCATCCACATTGAAGAAGAAACAGGTCCAGCGGAAAAGAGGAAGCCTCAGAGTCCAGCTTCCGTAGGGCTTTGCTTCTTCTGGAGTTGTAAACCTTACACCGGCTTCCTCATAAAGTTCTCTCAGAGCGGTCTGCATTTCGGTTTCACCCTTGTCTCTTCCGCCGCCGGGCATACACCAGCAGCCTCTGAAGGGAGGATCATCCTTACCCCTTTCACCAACAAGAATCTTTCCATTGCAGACAAGAAGCGCACCTGCTCCCCTATACGGAATTCTCATTTTCTGTTCAGACCTCCGTCTGCATAGAATCTTTCCAGATACTCTTTCTTGAAAGACTCGAAACGGTTCTCCTCAATTGCCTTTCTTACCCTGAGCATAAGATGGTACAGATAATGGAGGTTGTGTTCAGATGCAAGCATTCCGCCAAGCATCTCGTTGCATTTGAACATATGGTGCAGATAGGCCCTGCTGTACCTTGTACATGCAGCACATGTGCAGCCTTCCTGTATGGGACCGTCGTTGAAACGGTTGAATGAACGCATAAGGTTAAGCATACCGTCATCTGTAAAGACGCTGCCGTGACGTGCCTGACGGGTTGCAAGAACACAGTCAAACAGGTCAATACCATTAGAAACTGCTTCAAGAATATAGTCTACTGTTCCGATTCCCATAACATAGCGAGGCTTCTTGTCAGTAACTTCATCTGCTGTCAAAGCAAGGAAATGACAGAAATCTTCCTTGGTTTCTCCAACGCTTAATCCGCCTATGGCAATACCTGGGAAATCCATATCACTGAGGGTTCTTGCGCTTTCCTTTCTAAGGTCCTCGTAGAAACCACCCTGAACTATTCCAAAGAGGTTTCCTCTGAATGCACGTCCTGTAAGTTCTTCAAGACTGTCGCGCCTTGCAATTGCCCTTTCTGCCCATTTATGGGTAAGGTCCATAGCCTTCTTTGTCTTTCTCCAGTCAATTCCGGGAGGAGAACAGATATCAAGAACCATGGCAATATCTGAACCGATTACCTGCTGGATATCTACAACCTTCTCAGGCGTGAACTCATGACGGCTTCCGTCAATATGGCTCTGGAACTTTATACCTTCATCGTAGATCTTCCTAAGCTGTGACAGAGAGAATATCTGAAATCCACCACTGTCAGTAAGAATGTTTCTGTCCCAGTCGGAGAACTTGTGAAGACCGTCAAACATCTTCAGAACATCACATCCGGGTCTGAGGTACAGATGGTAAGTATTACCGAGAATCAGGTTGTACCCTATTTCTTTTACCGTACTGTGGTACATTCCCTTGACAGTTCCGTTTGTTCCGACTGGCATAAATGCCGGTGTGGTAACAACTCCGTGGGGAAGATTAAGAAGACCTGTTCTGGCCTTTGAGTTATTATCCTTATGGGTTACGGTGAAAAAACTATCCATTAATTTTCCTTGCTGCCAGACTCAATAATATTATAACCATAAAAGGAACAAGAGTTCCCATGGCAGGTGCAATGATACCCTGGCTGGCCATAATCTGGGTCATCATTCTTACAACATAATAAACAACAGCAGTTGCAACAGAAATGATTATACTGAGAAACAGTACATTTTTCTTGTACCTGTAGTTCATTGAACAGGCAATTATAATCATTACAAGAGGCGTAAGACAGTTGAGAATCCTGTCCCAGTATGAAGAAGCCATCTCATAATATTTTTCTATGTCTATCATCCTCATCTGGCGGACGTACCTTCCTGCCTGTCCAAGAGGCATTGTGGTAACATCATCCGAGAGATTCCGGAACATGTCAGGGGTAAGTTCAAGTTCCTTAACTTCGAGAATATCGTAATACTGTACACCATCGTCATAGATGTTCACTTCGTAGAATATCCAACTACAACGTTCCTGATCCCATACGGCATAGTCGGCATTGATTCTTCTTATACCGTCCTTTCCGGAGATGAAACTCACGTTGTACAGGGTTTTGGTACTGTTGATATAACTTTCAGCGTAGACCATGTAAGACTTTGTCATATCACTGATGGAAACGTTATAGCTGTTTTCAGTCTGGTCTTTTCCTGTTGTAACGGTTTCAAACATAGCCTGCTTGTTGGATGTTGCAGGAATACAGGCTCCTTCATTGAAAAGAAAGAAGAAGACGCTGATTGCAATTCCTGTAATGATTATCGGCCTGATTATGTCCGAATACTTAATACTTGAGTTCAGTATTGCGATAATCTCGTTGTTTGCATGAAGCATTGAAAGAAAGTACGTTACGGCAAACAGAAATGAAGGTCCTATTGTAAACAGTATCGCCTGCGGGAAATACATGATTGTCAGAACAAAGACATTCCAGGCTGTAACATTGTATGTGACATAGGTATCAAGGTTTCTGAAAAGGTCAACTCCCAACATCATGAAGGCTGACAGCAGAGTAACGGCAATACCGGTCTTGAGAACTGATGACACTGTATACCTGGTGCAGATTCTCATCTCTTGTACAGCCTCCACAGAAGGATACTGCCCAGAACAAGAACCGTTATATTGGGCGCCCAGAGATAGAGGAAAGGATTCTGGGAAGAGACAATTGCCTTAGTATGCATGAAGAACAGGTAGAACCAGTACATACAGGCTGCAAACATGGACAGGCCAAAGCCTGTGAGCCGTCCGTACTTCATCCTGAAGAAAGACAGAGGCAGAGCAAGTACTACAAGAATTGTACAGGCAGCCGAAAGGGCAATCTTCTTTGCAAGTTCAGAGCGGTAGTACTGATAGTAGAAACTGAACGGATCCTCATTCTGAAGCCTGACAAGGTTATCTGTCTGATTTATTATCCTGTTCAAATCTGAGAAGTCTGCTTCATCATTGGCATCAAGGTTCCTCAGGCTCTTACCAAGCTTTGTCGAAGCGTTTTCAAGGTTATAGAAATGCTGGCTAATAACCTCTTCATTTTCCAGCTTCTTCTCTTCTATCAGGGTTCTCAGTTCGCTGATTGACATCTGGGACGGAGTAATCGGATTGTAACCGTCAGTGGCGGCGGAAAGACTTATGTACATAGTCATCCTTCCCGACTCTGCCAGTGAATAATTTTCGTATGATTCGGCATCGGTAATCAGGATTCTGGGTTCCTTAAGGTCGATCCTGTAGATCAGGCGGTCAAGGTCCACCAGGTTTATTTCCGCCTCCGGCGATGACACAGCGCGGCTGCCGCTTCTGTCTGAATCATCAAGAATCAGAACGTTGTATATCTTATTGTCCTCTACAGCCCCGTTGGAGATAATCCTGTTTCCGAACCTTGTGGAACTGTAGCTCTGAAGCTGAACAGTGGGAACCTTTGAAAGGACTTCACCGTAAAGTCTCCGGTATTCCTGGGCTGTAAACGGAATCAGATAGTCAGCAACGCAGAAAGTAATTCCTGAAAACACAACAGAAATCAGAAGAATCGGAAGGAATATCCTTTTGATGTTTATACCGCTTGATCTCATGGCAAGAATTTCATTGTTAGAAGAAAGCTTGCCTATGACCATACTTGCCGCAGTCAGAGAACTGAACGGTATGGTATACATGAGAAACTGTGGAATGAAAAGCACAACCAGAACAATCATGTCTGAAGCAGTGATGTTCTTTATGACAATCTTCTGTGCAAATACAAGAATCTGGTTGATGAAAAAAATGAAAAAGAAAAAGGCAAAGGACACAAAGAATGAAAGAACGTACTCGCGTCCGACATAGCTGCTGAGCAGTGTTAACCTGTTAAACGCCGGTCGAACCGAATCCGTCTTCACCCCTCTGCGTCTCATCAAGTGTCTTTACCTCTGTAAACTGCGCATGTGTACAGGGAGCAATAACAAGCTGCGCTATCCTGTCACCATTCTTTATGGTGAAATCCTCATTTGAAAGATTAATGAGGATAACCTTAACTTCTCCCCTGAAATCGGCATCTATGGTGCCGGGACTGTTCAGAACGGTAATACCATTCTTTGCTGCAAGTCCTGACCTGGGACGTACCTGGGCCTCATAACCCTCAGGAAGGGCCATTCTGATTCCTGTGGGAATAAGGGCCCTTTCCATGGGTTTAAGGACTACATTGCCCTTTGGAAGGTATGCATGTAAATCTGCTCCCGCTGCAAGGGCGGAGCCGTATACAGGTACACTGGCTCCGTCTTCAAGCAGAAGTCTGACAGTGCAATCAGTCATTCTTCTTCCTGGGTTTGCGGTCAAACGGACGTCTGGGTCTGTCTGACTTGTTGTTTGTCTCGGGCTTTGCTCCATCGGGATCAATAGCATCGATATAGGAAAGGCTGAGTTTTCCGCCTGTGCGGTCAATCTCAACAAGCTTTACAGGAATTACCTGTCCGACCTGGAGAACATCGCTTACATTCTCAACTCTTGTTCTTGCAAGCTTTGAGATGTGGCAGAGACCTTCCTTACCGGGCAGAATCTCTACGAATGCACCGAAGTCCATGATGCGCTTTACAGTACCCTGGTAGATCTTGCCTACTTCGGGCTCCTCAATGATAGCCTTGACCATTTCAAGAGCAGCCTGTGCGCTGGCTGTGTTCTTACCGTAGATGATGACTGTTCCGTCATCGTCAATGTTGACCTCAGCTCCTGTAACCTGTGCAATGCCCTTGATTGTCTTTCCGCCTGTGCCGATAACAGCACCGATCTTGTCCTCATCAACCTTTGTAGTAAGAATCTTGGGTGCGTACTTGTTGATCTCGGGTCTGGGACCTGCAAGAGTCTGCTCCATGATGCCCAGGATGTGGTATCTGCCTTCCTTGGCCTGCTGAAGAGCCTTGCTCATGATCTCGGGTGTAACACCTGCAATCTTGATATCCATCTGGAATGCAGTAATACCGTCGCGGGTACCTGCAACCTTGAAGTCCATATCGCCAAGGTGGTCTTCTTCACCGAGAATATCGGAAAGAACCTTGTACTTCTTGTAATCAGCACCTTCAGTGATAAGACCCATTGCAATACCTGCAACAGGCTTGTCAATCGGAACACCGGCATCCATCAGTGACAGACATCCGCCACAGACTGAAGCCATTGATGAAGAACCGTTAGACTCCATGATTTCTGAAACAACACGCACTGTATAGGGGAACTCGTCCTTTGCAGGAACAACTGCCTGAAGGGCACGCTGTGCAAGATGACCGTGTCCGATCTCTCTTCTTCCTGTTGTAAGACGTCCTGTCTCACCTACTGAATAAGGCGGGAAGTTGTAGTGAAGCATGAAGTTGCTGTAGTTCTTGTCACCGTCAATGTTGTCAAACAGCTGCTCGTCCTGGACTGTACCAAGAGTTGTAACTGCAAGGCTCTGGGTCTCGCCTCTTGTGAAGAGAGCGCTACCGTGTGTTCTGTCAAGAACTCCGACTTCACATGTGATGGGTCTGATCTCATCAACCTTTCTGCCGTCGATTCTGATGCCGTCATCAAGGATTGAAGCTCTGAGGATCTCATACTCCATGTCGTCGAACATCTTTGCAATTTCCTCACCTGCACCTTCGTGCTCGGCAATTACGTCTGCAAAGTGCTCCATTACCTGCTGCTTAACCTTACCAACCTCTGCGCTGCGGTTCTGCTTTCCCTTTACGAAGAAAGCCTTCTTTACCAGCGGGTGTGTATATTCTTTGATGGGCTCAAGCCATGAAAGGTCCTTGTCCTCAACTGTGAGAAGAGGAAGCTTTTCCTTTCCTGCGAGCTTTCTCAGCTCAAGCTGTGCATCACAGAGTTTTGTGATAACAGGCTGTGCAGCTGCAATGGCATCAAGCATGTTCTGCTCTGAAACCTCGTGGGCTCCGCCTTCAACCATTGTGATTCCGTCCCTTGTTCCGGCAACGACAATATCAAGATCTGCATTCTCAATCTGCTGGAATGTGGGGTTGATGACATACTCACCGTCAATCAGAGCTACACGCACACCGGCGATAGGTCCGTTGAAGGGAATGTCTGAAATGGTAACTGCTGCGCTTGCTGCGTTGATTGCAATGATATCCGGTGTGTTGACCTGGTCTGTTGAAACAACTGTGGGAACAACCTGGATTTCTCTAGAAAAAGCTTTTTCAAACAGCGGCCTCATCGGTCTGTCGATAAGACGGCTTACAAGTATTTCCTTATCCTTCGGTTTTGACTCTCTCTTGAGAAAACCTCCGGGAATCTTTCCTGCTGCATAATACTTTTCGTTGTACTCGACTGAAACGGGTACGAAATCAAGCATCTGTGTGGGTTCGCCTGAACAACATACAGTTGCTATGACTGCGGAACCGGCATAATGTGCATATACGGCTCCGTTAGCCTGCTTGGCAATTCTTCCTGTTTCGAAAACAAGGTCATGTTCACCAAGACGGACTGAAACTGTTTTTACTTCTGACATTAAAATTTTCCTCTACTTCTTTAACTTCTTTTTTCTTCTTTGAACAACACTTGGGGCTGTGAAAACCACAGCCCCCAAAATCCATTGATTATTTTCTGAGACCCAGCTCTGCAATAAGCTTGCGGTATCTCTCAATGTCGTTGTTCCTGACATATTTCAGGAGTCTTCTTCTCTGACCGATCATCTTCAGAAGACCACGGTTTGAAGAGTGATCCTTGGGATTAGCCTTGAAGTGACCCTGAAGGTCGTTGATTCTTGCTGTAAGAAGAGCAATCTGCACCTCTGCAGCACCTGTGTTGGTCTCACTGCCGCCGAACTTGACAATAAGATCCTGTTTCTGTTCCTTTGTAACCATCCTGTTACGCTCCTAAAGGAAATAAATTCTGTCCGGTTTCATCCGTACCTGCAGTTCCAGGGCCAGACTATCCCCTGAAATCACCGCAGATGCATCACAGTCCACAGGACCGGACGTTGGTGCACCTGAAGCTTTTCCTGCAACCCTTGTCTTGTACGTTCCTTCTATTGGAAGAAGCTGTCCAAGGGTACGGATGCTGTACAACAGGCGTTCTCCTGAAGAGCTGAAAGAAGTATCTTCCAGGTCTACCTGATACGCTCTGCCAAGCAATGCGGAAGCAGTTTCCGTATCACCTGTAAGGAGACATCTGCGGATCAAAGAGCTGCTTACCTCCATGCCGTTTAAAAGCACAGGAGGAACAACCTTAAGAAAAGCAGATGAAGTGTATCTGCGAAGCAAGGTTTCAATCTCCGCGGGACCAGCGCTTGAAGCCGGATTTCCGCATCTGAAACTGCTTCCAACAACCATTGCCCTAAGCTTGTACGACGTACACAGCAAGGCAATGAACTCCTCTCCCGATAGTTTACTCATATCATCAGAAAAGTCAATTATACAGTGATATTTAACCCCTTTTTCAGCAAGAAAATCATCAAAGGAAGAAGGACTCATAAGGCTCTTCAGCTTCTGCTCACTTCCCTTTGCCATCTTGGGGTTGATGTTGAACGAAACAAGTACGCTTTCACTGCCCGTCTGACGTGCAGTTTCAACACACTGTTCAACTATCTTCTGATGACCCTTGTGAAGACCGTCAAACACTCCGACGGTAACCACGCAGTCAATGTCTCTGAAACAGGGGTCTGCAAAGGCAAGTGTCTTCATTCAATCCCCCTGTAAGCATCAGCCCTCTGAACAAGTTTTTCACCGTACTCTTCATCAAGTTTCTCAAGGGCTTCAATATCATTCCAGGCAACAGCTTCATCAAGGCTGAAAGGTCCTATCTTGGTTCTTTCAAGAGCTGTCAGATAGGCACATGAACCGCATGCTTTACCAAGATCCCTGGCATAACTTCTTACGTATGTTCCCTTGGAAACGTGGAGTTCAACAGTCAGATAAGGAGCCTTCCATTCAATGATCCGGGCACTGTAGATTTTGACTTTACGGCTCTTCATTTCCACAGTCTGACCCTTTCTTGCAAGTTCATAGCTTCTCTTTCCGTCAACATGAATTGCGCTGAAAACAGGAGGAATCTGATCAAGTTCTCCCGTCATGTTTTTGACCTGCTGTTCAATCACTTCAAAGGAAGGTATTTCAGCTGTTGCAATAACCTCTCCTTCCGGGTCCAGTGTCTCAGTTTCCTTACCGAATTCAATTACGGCTCTGTACACTTTATCCATACCGGTGAGAAGAGGAACCTTCTTTGTGAACTTACCGCAGCATGCAATGAGAAGACCGGTTGCGAATCTGTCCAAAGTTCCGCAGTGACCGGTCTTCCTGTTAACGTGTTTCTTCACGTATCTGAGACTGGAAAATGATGTAACGCCCTCTTCTTTTTTCAGAAGAACAGCTGTGCTCTTACCCGTCATTTCTTAAGGGACTCAAGAAGGTCGTTGACCCTTGAAGCCTCCCTCTGGGTTGTATCAGCTTCAAAAACCAGTTTGGGTGTGTTTCTTGTCTTGAGAATCTTTGCAAGTCTGGCCTGTATGAAACCGGATGCGCTTTGTAAGGCAGCAACCGATTTCTCAAGTCTGTTGTCCTCAAGACATGAAACATAGATTCTGGCAAAGCTGTTGTCTCTGGAAAGTTCAATGTCTGAGGCATTGGCAAATCTGCTTAAGGCAGGATTCTTGATCTCACCGCTGACAATAAGGGTGTTTACAGCCTCAAGAATCCTGGATTCAAGCCTTTTTGCATTGTAGTTTTCCATCAGATGTACTCTCCTGATGTCTCAAGCTTTCTGGCAACTTCCTGAATCTCTACGAATTCAATGACATCGCCTTCCCTCAGATCCTGGAAGTTCTCAATTCCTACGCCGCATTCAAAGCCTGCAGCAACCTCTCTTGCATCGTCCTTGAAGCGCTTGAGAGAAGAAATCTTGAGAAGTTCCTTGGAGAGCTGGATGTTGTCACGCACAACGCGGCACCAGCTGTTTCTCTTTACAAGACCAGTAGTTATATAACATCCGGCAATGAGTCCAACCTTGGGAACCTTGAAGACCTGACGTACAGTTGCAGTACCGATGTCCACCTCTGTCTTCTCCGGAGAGAGCATGCCTTCCATTGCGGCCTTAACATCGTCTACAACATTGTAAATGATGTTGTACTTGCGGATTTCAACATGCTCTTCATCTGCCCTGGCCTGTGCCTTGGGAGTGGGTCTTACGTTGAATCCGATGACAAGAGCCGGGTTCTCGGAAGCAGATGCAAGGTTGATATCGTCTTCAATGATGGCACCTGCTGCAGAGCGGATGACTCTAACGCGGATTTCAGGAGTACTGAGCTTTTCGAGAGCAAGCTGCAGAGCTTCTACAGAACCCTGTACATCACCCTTGATGACAATGTTCAGCTCCTTCATATCGCCTTCATGCATGACCTCGAACATATTGTCCAGAGTAACCTTCTTGAACTTGTTGGCCTGGTTCTGTCTCTCGAGTTCCTGACGCTTTGTACCAACTGACCTTGCCTGCTTTTCATCTTCACAGACCTGGAACGGATCGCCTGCGCTGGGAACATCGGAAAGACCGATAACCTCAACAGGAGTTGAAGGACCTGCGCTTGTAATCTTGCGTCCCTTGTCGTCAAACATGGCTCTTACTCTCCCCGGATAGATACCGGCAACGTAGTAGTCGCCCTGCTTGAGAGTACCGCGCTCAACAATGACAGTTGCAACAGTACCGCGGCCCTGGTCGATTCTTGCTTCAAGGATTTTACCTTCTGCACGGCAGTTGGGATTGGCCCTCAGCTCCATGATTTCAGCCTGAAGCAGGATTGTCTCAAGAAGAGTATCAATACCCTCTTTCTTCAGTGCGGAAATCTGGCAGTACATTGTGTCTCCGCCCCATTCCTCAGGAACAAGTCCCTTGTCGGAAAGCTGCTGCATAACCCTCTCAGGCTTTGCTTCGGGAAGATCACATTTGTTTATAGCAACGATAATCGGTACATTTGCTGCCTTTGCATGGTCAATAGCCTCAAGTGTCTGGGGCATGACTCCGTCGTTGGCTGCAACAACAAGGACTACAATGTCTGTAATCTGTGCGCCTCTGGCTCTCATAAGTGTGAATGCAGCATGACCCGGGGTATCCAGGAATACAACATCGCCCTTTCCGGGGATGTTTACCTTGTATGCACCGATGTGCTGAGTAATACCACCGAACTCGCCGGCAACAACATTTGTCTGTCTGATTGCATCCAACAGCTTAGTCTTACCATGGTCAACATGACCCATGACTGTAACGATAGGTGCACGGGGAACAAGGTCTTCTTCCTTGTCTTCCTCACGTGAGATGACCGTCTCTTCGTAGAGGTCAATCAGGTGTACCTGAGTTCCGTACTCGTTGGCAATGATTGTTGCTGTATCGCTGTCGATGCTTTCGTTCATTGTCACCATCATGCCCATTGAGAACAGCTTGCTGATAATCTCAGAAGCCTTGATGTTCATCTTCTTGGCAAGTTCACTGACAGTGATTGAACTCATGATATCAATGTTCTTGGCAACAACTGCGGAAGGCTCTGAAGACTTCTTGCGTCCGAACTGTTTGAGTTCGAACTCGTCCTCTGTTGCCTCGTGACGTCTGTCCTTTCCCTTGTCCTTGCTGTAAACGCGTTTGTTCTTTCCGTCGGCAATGGGTTCAGAAGGTGCAAAACCGCCTCTTGCAGGACCACGTCCTCCCTGGGGACCGCCGAATCCGGGTTTGAATGAACCACCCTGCTTGTCACGGTTGAAGGCAGGTCTGCCGTTGCCCTGGCTTGAACGCGGTGTATAGACACCCTGCTTTACCGGGCCGCCCTGACCCTGGGGTCTGGGACGCTGGGAATTGGGAATCCTCTGACCGTCACGGCCGTATGTAACTCCGCCAACAGAACCAACCTGTCTTGAACCTGTGCTCTTTACCGGAGCAGAGGGATTGATCGGCGGAAGGTTTGTTGAAGCCTTGATGATAACAGGGCCGTTGTTGATTGTTGTATTTGCAGCAGCGGAAGGCTTCTTGACTACAGGAGCAACCTTGGCAGGCTGTGCCGGCTGAACTGGCTTTACGGGCTGAACCTGCGGTTCCTGGCGTTCCTGCGGTGCAGCTGCAGGCTGAGGCTGCGGCTGTGGCTGAGGCTGTGCCTTGACAACAACTACGGGTTTTTTCTTAACAAGGAGCACCTTCTTCTTTTCAGGTGCTGGTGCCTGAACAGGCTGCACCGGCTGTACCGGCTGGGCTGCAGGCTGTACCTTGCTTTTCTTGATTAATGTAGCTTTGGGTTTGTTCTCTTCGGCCATTCTTACTCCTGATCATCCTCTGCTGATTCAAAACTGATTCCAACATGACAGTTGGGACACTCAGTCATACCCTCTTCAATGGGGTGTCCACAGTTGGGACATACAAAACCTGTCTCCTCAACTGCATCTTCGTCTTCGACAATGTCGATATTCTCTCTGATAACGTTGTTGATTGTCTGAATCTCTTCTGCTGAGAGGTCGCCCATATCGGCAAGCTCTTCATCGGAGTATTCAAGGAACTCTTCAACTGTGAGAATGTCGTGGACTTCAAGCTTTCTGACAAGCTCCTTGTCAAGCGGCAGATCTGAAAGAGGAATTCCGTCCTCGGTATCAGATGTGTACTCAATTACAGGCTCTGCAGTTGCATTCTCTGTTTCCTCAGGAATGTCGAATGCAGCTTCTGCTGCACTTCTTGCCTGCTCGAAGATATCCATGCTCTCAAAGTCTTCCTGGGTCTTGACGTCAACAATCCAGTCACACATGCGGTTTACAAGCCTTACGTTCAGGCCCTGCTTACCGATGGCAAGTGAAAGCTGACCGGGGTCAACAATGGCAACTGCCATCTTCTTGTCGTAGTCAGTGACGTAGATCTTCTCAACCTTAGCTGGAGAAAGAGCGTTAGCAATGTACTCAAGCGGGTTCGGATCCCAGCGGACAACGTCAATGCGCTCGCCGTCAATCTCGTTCATGACAGCCTGGATTCTTGCACCCTTCAGACCGACACAGGTACCGACAGCGTCAACATCGCTCTTGATGGGCCATACAGCAACCTTTGTTCTGTAACCTGCCTCACGGACGATGGACTTGATCTCGAGGCCGGGTTCCTTTGCGCTGAGTTCGGGAACGTTGAGGTAGAAAAGCTTCCTGATGAAGTCCTCGTGGGCTCTTGAAAGCAGAACACGGATGTTCTTGTCGTTCTTCTCATCCGGTTTAACGCTCTCAACATAGCACCTGATCTTGTCGTTCTTCTGATAGGACTCTCTGGGGCTCTGGTTCTTGCGGGGAAGATAACCCGATGTCTTGCCGAGGTCGACCATTATGTCGCCGTTCTCATGAATAGCCTGGACATAGCCGTTGATGATCTCACCGACCTTGCCCCTGAATTCGGAGTAGAGTTCTTCCTTCTGGATTTCGCGGATTCTGCTTGTTGCCTTCTGCTTTCCTGTCTGGACGCTGCTTCTGTTGAAGGTTCTGGGATCAATCGGAATAAGAAGTTCGTCACCGATTTCTGCCTCATCTGTGATTTCCAGGGCCTCTGAAAGAGGAATCTCGAGGAAGTTTCCGTCGTAGTCGTCATCGTCAACAACGGTACGTCTTGCGGAAAGATCAAAGGATGACAGGTCGTCTGCAAATGTTACAACTGCATTCTCATCTGTCTTGTACTTGTTCTTGAATGTTGCCTTGAGTGTCTGCTCAATAGTCTCAAGAACCAGTTCCCTGGTCATACCTTTTTCATTCATCATAGCTTCTACAGCTTCTTTAAATTCAGACATCTCTATCTCCTAACGTGTCCAT
>Ga0265299_10004281_pt1 | contig 13564 bp, 8 predicted proteins | sample AusTroGonzalo_MG_4_FD_193485 | JGI IMG/M metagenome (GOLD analysis project Ga0265299, IMG submission 193485) | Bovine rumen microbial communities from tropical cattle in Woodstock, Queensland, Australia - Gonzalo_02 | ecosystem: Host-associated > Mammals > Digestive system > Stomach > Rumen ...
ACTTATCATCCAATATAACAACAATAAGCTGGTAGCCAAGCTGTGGAAGTCTGCGCGAGATATGGTTGACTCCATAAACAGGGATTATTTCATCAATATTCTTCCGTTGAGGGAGGAACACATGAAGACATACTCTGAGATGGAACTGAATGTAGCCCAAGATCATCGTGACCCTTCCGACCATATTATTATCGCCCATGCCATCACCGAGCACATACCCCTTATTTCTGATGACAGTAAGTTTGAGTTTTACAAGAAACAAGGACTTGACCTAATCTTGAACAAGAAATAGTACTCCCCCAAAAATAAAACAATGTGAAATGGAAGAAATGGTCGCCCCGTTCCTTCCATTTCCTGTTTTTATACACTTCCTGATAGCCAATCCTAAACTGGCCGCCGATGCTCACGCACCAGCGGCCAGCTAACATTTAAAAAACTTTACTTATTAAAAAGGTCACCTGCGCGCCTCTCGGCGCCATGGTCCCCCAAGGGGGAATGACCATAAAATCAATTATCTGTAATAATCCATTGAAGTTATGCGCCCCTGCGAAGATAGTCCCGAAGGGTTTTTAACATCTAAACTATTCCTCATCATCCTCATCCCAGAGGCTGTATTGTTCACGGCTTAGGACGTCATCGTTGCTCGTCACTGTTGTTGGGCTCTTGATCAGGGTTTTCGAATCGCAAAGCATGTGATGGGTGCTGACGAGGGTTACTTTCATTTCGGGTTTCTGATATGTCGTTTTCATTGCTTTTAAAATTTTTGGAAACAAATTGTGATAAATAAACGATAAATTGAGATAAATGCGCGCTTCTGCCGACTACTTCACCATGACCTTGCGTCCGTTCATGATGTACAGTCCCTTCGCGGGCTTTGCCACGCGGCGACCCTGAAGGTCGAAGACCACATTGTTCATTGTCTCATTATTATTTAGCGTAGCGCTGATGCCCTGTGCATCGCTGCTGAAGGGCAAGAACAGGCGGGCATCGCCTTGGCCTGGGGCGATATACTTCAGGTAGACCTTGCCTGCGTTGAGCGTTACGCTACTGTCCCAGAGGTAGAAGCCCACCTCCATGTTTTCAGGCTTGGCCAGCACGTAGACACCCTCCGCGCCAGTCAGGCCGTCTGCACCTACCACGTGAAGGTCGTTGTCGCCAGTGATGGCTTCAGCTGAGGCAATTACAGGAACGTCGATGGCAGTGCCGTCGGCACCAGCCTTGTAAAGCACTACGGGAGTTTTGGCTGGAACTTGACCACTGGTAATCTCGTTCAGCTTCACAGAGGACTCACCGTCCTCGGCTGTGTAGGCCGTGATGCCAGTCCCAGTGAAGTTAACGGCATAGTCGCTGTGGAAGGTGGCGTACTGGGCAGAGGTGATGGTGACAGGGACGGTGACGGAGGTTGTATAGTCAGAATAGGATACTGTATTATATGTAACCTTAATATAATTGAAGCCAAGATTATTTGTTACCCATAGATAGAATTGGTTGAAGGTTCCAGTCAATGTAGCAGCCAATTCACTATTATATTTGTGCTCGGCTGGTACTTCAAGCGTACCCAAATCACCATTATTGTTTGTTGCCGAAGAATTGAAATTGAAGGATCTGGCCTCCTTCGTGGAGCCATTACGGGCAAGCATCTTTATTTCTGTAATCGTTCCAGGGAAAGTGGGAGAAGTCAAAGCAGAGCTACTGGTTCTCATTTGAATGCATCGTTTGTTGTCTTGAGTTGAAACGGAAACATTTCCACTCCATGATTTGCCTTTATCATCAGTGAATGTCTGATTTTCATAAGAACTACTTCCGTTATCTGGGGCTGTCAATGTAGCTGTTTCCGACGCTACACCACTTCCTGTAGCGAACACAGCATAATAGTTCGGGTTGGAAGTAGCTGTTGCAGTTGAAGTATTGACAAACCCTGATTCATCAAAATCGGCTGCCACAGTAGAGGTTGTTACCCAGCCTCTGAATATTTTACCACCAAAATCAGCAACTTCTGGGAACTGTGTAGAAAGGTCTGTTCCTTCTTCAGCGTTCTCCATTGTCTTTACAACCTGTCCGTTAACACTCCATGTGATGGTATAGACAGCAGCAAAGTGTGCTGTGATGGTTGCATTGGCTGTTCCCATGGTGACTGTAACGGGATTGGCTGTAGTATTGGTAATTGAAGCACCTGTGCCTTCAATAGACCAATACTTGAAGATGTAGCCATCCTCTGGCGTTGCTTCAGCGGTGGTTGTTAAACCTTCACGAACGGACGAGGAACCGAGTTCCACACTACCTGAATTGGCGGGAGTGACAGCCGATGAAAGGGTGTGGGAGGGAATGGCCTCGAAATTTGCTGTTACCGTCGCATCTTCGGTACCCATAGTGAATGTCGTTGGGTTGGCCGAAGCATCTTCGACAGAAGAGCCTTCGCCAGTGACGCTCCAATTTACAAAGCGATAGCCGTCGTTAGGCGTTGCGGTTAGGGTAGTAGTGGCTCCCTCAAGGATATACCCGCCATCAGAGACACTTCCGTATTGGGAGTTGTTTACTGAAGTTTCAAGTTTATGAGGAGGAATGGCCTCGAAGTTAATTGTAATTGTAGTATTAGCCGATGGCGTCACCGTAAAAACATTGCCATTCTGAGTTACAGTTGCAGAGTTATCTGGAGTTATAGTGTATGGAGTTGTTAAACTGACGCGATAACCTTCTTCTGGCGTAGCGGTAATAGTATTATTTGTTAGAGATACATGTCCATAGCTATCGTTGCAACTTTGGGCTGAAATTGTGAATGATTGTTCTTCATAAGTAACCACAATTTTAGTTATTTTTACATATTTGCTTGCTGTTGTGTTTGATAGTGTTAAGACTATCGAATTTCCTGTTTGTGAGCCAGAAATTGTATAAGCTGTTTCCGTTGATCCTGATATGGTTTTGCTATCTCCCAAAGAGTTATTATTTACTGTTGCAGATAGTGTACTACTTCCATTAGAAATGGCTGTAACAGAAACTGACTTAATTGTAGCTGTTGAAGGTATAGATGTGTTTGAAAGTGTGATTGTACCATTGAACTCACGATTAGATGATGCTCCTAACTGAGCACCAGAGTTTGAAGCAGCATAAGAACTAGAGCCATTTGACAACGCTGTCCATGTACCAGAGGCTCCACTTGGCGATATTGACGAAGTTGTTAATGCTGTATTGACTTGTTGATTGTTTGCAGACGAAGAAACTCCCTTTATGTTCCACGTAACTACAACATTTTCTGCCCACACACTTCCGCTTCCCGCCATGAGGGCGCATAGCAGGAGCAAGGTTTTGAATAAGTAAATTTTCATAATGAAATTAGGATTAAAGATTAATAATGTGTGAATAAATAGTTCTCTTTTCCTCAGCATCTATCAAGAGTTACCCACACGAGGCGTGGGGCGACCTCTAAATCTTCCGAGAAGAGGTTCTGGTAAAACCTTATAGCACAAGATATAGCGATATACTCCACGCCAATACTTGGCGTACAGTATCACTATGCTTAGTTGTGCTATTGTTGAAATTTACCAGATTCCTTCTCGCACTTTAGCATATAGCCGCGCACTTTTCTCGGTGCGTGGGTCGCAGTTTTTGATTACGACGGTGCAAAGGTACGACAAATTATTATAACTGCAAAGGATTTTTGCAGTTTATTTCAATCTTTTCTGTAAAGTGTCGGGATTTTGGTTATTAGCTATATTCATATTTGGGCATGCTTAACTTGAATTCCTCCCATTCCAGAAACTCGCCACATTCATATTCTTCCCCAACTTCTTTTGCCCAGTTAAGTGCCTCCTCATTTGAAGCAGGACTCTGGAAAAAAGGCTGAAGATTCTCTTTCCTGTGAAAAATGTTGGTATCGGTCATCATTGTTTGTATATTACAAGTTCAGCATATAGCCGCGCACTTTTCTCTATTATCATTCCCCTTTCTTGAAAAGATCGTCTGCTGTAATTTGTTTATTGACTTTCCTTGAGTACATATTATTATATAGGCCGAAGGGAGTGACATAAACTTTTGAAAAGGATTTCTTTGTGTTTGTCACCTTCCTGAAAGTGCGAAGCCTTTGCTCCACACGGTTGGCATACGCTTTGGTAATCTCATACTCACCTTCGGCATACTTCATTTCACAGACACTGATGGTCTTGTCTTTCCTGTCAATCAGCAGGTCAATCTGCCCGCCAGTTTTCAGGTCCTCGTCAGCATCAGCATCATTCTTTACAGCCTCTGACGGACGATATGACCATGAGCAGGGCGAATAGTAAGCACCACTTATGCCCAAGGCATTGACTATCTGGTCTATGTGATGCAGGCATACGGTCTCAAAGGCATAGCCTGACCATGCAATATAGTCTGGCTCCCCAATCTTCTGCAGCCAATAATTCTTGCCATAATCATTTCCGGCTTTCATAAAGTGAAGATAGAAAAGCGAGAACTGGTCTGTGAGCTGGAACATCTTATCCTTCTTTTCTTTTCCGAATGGGCGGTAGGAGCGTATGAATTCACATGTCTCCAATTCTTCGAGCAGGGTGGTGAGATTACCGTTATTCGGCAGTTTAGCCTTGCTGATTAATTCCAGACGGGTCATCCCTTTCCGGGCACTACTGAGTGCGTTGATGACTGCAATATGGTTCTCAGCCTTTTTGAAAAGTGAGTCGTACAGTTTGTTGAATTCATCAGTCAGTTCCCCGCCTCTGGTAAAGCACAGACTGTTTATATTCTCAGCAACGCTCTTGTCCCTGTCAAAAAGCGACAGATAATAGGCAACGCCCCCGACCGCCATGTAGCAGTCAATCATCTCAGGTCGCTCATAGTTAAAACCTTTGCTGTGGAAGTATTGCTCCATTTCTTCAAGGCAGAAGGGAGAAATCAGCATCTTGTGGGTCACGCGGTTATGTAGTCCACCTCTGGAGTTAATCAACTTCTTCAGCATCCATGAAGTAGCCGAACCGCAGACAATCAGCTTAATGTCATTCCGATAGTAGGCCCAGTCATTCCAGAAATGTTCCAGTGCGCTAAGGAAACGGGATTTGGGTGTGTCAAACCAGGGAAGTTCATCAATGAAGATGATCTTAGGACCTTCTCCCTGTTTCTCGATGTCTTTGGAGAGCTGGCGGAACGCCTCTGTCCAGTTCTTGGGTGTATCATCATCATGAAAGAAATCATCCAGCGCGTATGAGAAATTCAGCAGCTGGTCACCAAGGCGTGCATTTTCTTTGCCAGTCATTCTGAAGGTGAACTTTCCATCTAACAGTTCCTTCACAAGGAAGGTCTTGCCAACACGCCGTCTGCCATAGATGGCTATAAACTCTGACTGCTCTGAAGAAATATACTTCTTCAGCTCCTTTTTCTCTTTTTCGCGACCAATAATAGCCTTTTCCATATCCTCATATTTATAATCTGGCGCAAAGTTAATAAAAATATGCGATTGCGCCAAATAATAACCCTATAAACTGGCGCAATCTTACAAAAAAGTTGAGATTGCGCCAGATTATAACTTATTTTTTAACTTAGAAGCCGTTTTTATAAGTCCTCCACCACTATGCCCATACGTTATTGTAGTCAGTATCCTACGTCTTTTCTCAAACATTTCCTAAATACACGTGCTTGATGCCTTCGTCAAGGGCAATTCGCTGGGCTTCCTTTAGGGTTTTGACGGGTGTTGGAGAAATGTTTTGCAGCTTATAGCGAGGGAAGAAACGACTGAAGTGGAGAGGATTGTCGGCAAGGCCGTTGTCGGCTATCCAGCGGCACATCTGGCGAATCATCTGCATGTCATCGTTCACTCCTGGAATGACGAGGTTCGTCAGTTCTATCCACACACCCGCATCTCTCATGGCGAGGATGGTGTCGAGCACCGGCTGGAGGTGCCCACCGCTGACGTGCTGGTAGATGTCATCGCTGAACGACTTCAGGTCGTTATTGGCAGCGTCGAGATAGGGTAGGAACTCGGCAAGCGGCTCTTGACAGACGTAGCCCGCCGTAACTAGGATATTCCAGAGGCCTGCCTCGTGGGCCAGCCGTGCCGTGTCCGTGATATATTCTATATAGGTGAGCGGCTCTGTATAGGTGTAGGCGATGCCGGGACAACGATGCTTCAGACACAGCGCGACGATGTCTTCAGGCATCAGCTCGTAGTGGTTCACTTCTTCGGGCTTAGCCTGTGAGATGTCGTGGTTCTGACAGTTCAGACAGCGGAAGTTACAACCCGTACAGGCAATGGAGAGACACGTGGTGCCAGGATGGAAGTGGTAGAGTGGCTTCTTCTCCACAGGGTCGATAGCCAGCGCACAGGGCTTGGCATAGACCTCGCTGACGAGCACACCGTCATGATTCCTCCGACTCCCGCAGCGTCCCGTTCGTCCGTTGGCTATCCGGCAATGATGCGGACAGAGCAGGCACTCCACCGTCCCGTCATCCAGGCGCTGATAATACCTACATTCTTTCATCTTTCCTATCTACCACGGTTGTTAAAAGACAATTGCCTCGTAAACGTAGAGCTCGGCATCGCGCCAGCCGTCCCAGCCCAAGCCGGCCTTGTCTTGAGAGCAGTGGCCGACGAACTCTTCCTTCGTCCAGTTGACCTCGTCGGCTACCTGAGGCAGGAAGGTGCCGCTGCGGTAGCCCTTGCGGATGTAGATGCCGTGACGATGGAGCTGGAACTCGTCAAGGCTCTGGATGCGACGCATGGGTGTAAGGACGGAAATCTCGATGTCGATATCGTCCAGCTCCTCACGTTGTACAGGAGAGAACCGTGGGTCTTCGAAAGCTGCTGCTCGGGCCATCTCGGCCACAATCTCATGCAGGGGAACGTTCTCGCCGAAATGGCCGATGCAGCCACGAAGGCGGCCTTGCTTATGAAGCGAGACGAAAGCTCCGCACTTCTGTTTAAGTGATGAGTGGAGGGCGAGAATGGAGGAATCGGCTTTCTCGATTCTTTTTCCATCAAGTGAATCACGGATGCTCTTGAGGGCAATCTCCTTCAGCAGTCGCTTGTCTTCATCTGGGAGGCTGAAGCCTGCTTCTTTTCGTAGGAAGGCAAACGAATGGTAGCCCACTACTCGGCTGTGGTCATGGTCATCGATGTCGCCAGAGTTCTGATACATCAGGTGCTTCACTTCGTAGGTGACGGGTGAGTGGTCGAGCATCAGCATCAGCGTGACGATGGCCAGCTCGCCACAGGCACTTGTAGCCAGGTTGCGGATGCCGCTGCGGGCATTGGCATTGATGGTGGCAATAAACTCCTCCACATCGCCGCTCTCCACAGCCTTCCCCGTCTTGGCATCCACCTTACAGGCATCCTCATACGAAGGGTAATGGGAGAAATCGCTGCTCACAATGAAGAGGTTCTCGTCAGTTAAATAGGGCTTCAACACTTCCGCCATCCGTTTCAGCTTGTTGAAGTCGTTGGTGGAGATGATGATGGGAATGATAGGCGGAACGTCGCCGAACCGTCTTTGCAGGAACGGCAGTTGCACCTCTAGGCAATGCTCTCGGTCGTGGGCTTCAGGTCGGTAGGTAAAGACAGAGTCTGTGGCAGCAAGCCGTCTCGCTGTCTCGCCGTCCACCTTCACGTTGCCCAGCGGCGTGGCGTAATAGTCGGCCTCCGTGTTCACCGAAGCCCCGTCAAGCCATTCGTGATGACTGGGGCCGAGCAGGAAAATGCGCTTGTATGGCTTCTCTGTAGGGAGTGTCATGTAGGCCGAGGCTGCCACATTGCCCGAATAATAGTAGCCCGCATGGGGTACGATGAGAGCCGCCACATTGTTATATTGTGTACTCCCACGATGCAGCGCAAGGAAACTGTCGACCTCCTGGCTGAGTCGTCCTGCGTTGCCATCATAGAACCGGTCAGCCTGTGTGGTAGGTCTCACCACCGGCTCCGTCTTTTGTCCGTTACATGTATTCATCATCATGATTGCTCCTATGATTGTAATTAGTTTTATCATCATCTTAAAGGTTAGCTGGCAAGTCTTCCAGGTGTATGTTGCGTAATTGACGTAGGTAGTTTGTGCGCATGTTTACGCCCTTTGCCCAGCACTCGCTGAAAAGCTGACTCACGGGCAGGTCTATCTGCCAGCGCCCCTGTGCCTCCAGTCGGTCAATCATCGTGCCGACGCTTAGGTTTTCCAGACTCTCTGCGGGCATGTAGCGCGAGCTCTCACCTTTCTCGTCGCTGGTCAGCTCTACCAGCAGGTGGGCGTCGATCAACTGATAGACCAGATCGTTGACGATACGTATGGGGATGCCAGTGCGCTCGCGCAGTTCTCCTGCCGTCAGAGGGCGTGTTCCCTCGGAAAAGCGACGGCACACGTGGCCCATGATAAGCGCCGAGAGCATTATCCGATAGCGGTGGCTGATGTCGCTGGTCTGCGTATCGTAGTCGAAGTACTCCAGGTTCTGACTGGTATAAGTGAGTTCGGCACCGAAGAGACAGATGGTCCACGATATCTGCACCCACAACATGAACAGCGGCAAGGCGGCAAACGAGCCGTAGATGGCGTTGTAGGCCGTGACCCATATCTGCGAGTGGATATAGAAGAACTGCAGCCACTGCATGGCGATACCGGCCAGTATGCCTGGCAAAATGGCGTTTTTCACTCGTACGTGGGTGTTGGGCATGAACACGTAGAGGGCAATGAACAACCCTGACATGAGCACGTATGGCGACAGTTTCAGCAGGAAGCGCACCGCCGAACCCAGTAGCAGGAAGTCGGGCAGCGACGAAGCCATAGTGGCGATGAAGATGCTGAGACCCGACGACACCACAATCAGGATGGGAAAGAGGAAGAACATGGCCAAATAGTCGGTGAAGGTGCGGAAGATGCTGCGTGGCTTCTTCACCTGCCATATCTTGTTGAATGTCTGTTCGATGTTGCTCACCAGCATGAGCACGGTGTAGAGCATGAACACCAGGCCGACACCCAGGAAGATGCCGCTCTTGGTGTGCACCAGGTAACTGTTCACCCACCCGATAATCACCTCGGCAGCCTGTGGCTGAGAGACAAAGGCATCGCGAAACCAAAGTTCTATGTACTTATTGAAACCGAAGCCCCGGGCTATGGCAAACACGACGGCAAGGATGGGCACGATGGCCAGCAACGTGCTGTAGGTCAAAGCTGCGGCCTCAATCAGCACCCGTTTCGTCGTGAAGAAACGTATGGCCAGACTAACCACCTTCACCACTTCGTAAATGATGCGGCGAATGGGCGATTGGCTAGGGCGTGTCTCTCTTTGAACGTTTTGGCTCATCTGTTTCAGAATTATCAATATCAAGCATGAAAACAGTGGATGATGCGCCAAATGGCTGTCAGGTTAGCCAGCAAGGCGATGATGGTCATGCCAATAGCCAGCCAGAGTGGGTCGGAAGCAAGTCCTGTGGCGATGGCGGCAACAGCCGTGACGACCACTCGCTCAGGGCGTTGCATGAGGCCAACCTTGCAGCTGATGCCCAGTCCTTCGGCACGTGCACGGACGTAGCTCACCATGACAGAGCCAATGATGGCGGCAAAAGTGGCAACGGCGGCCCAGAACCAGTCGTCGCCGGCACGTAGGAGCAACAGGGCGATGCCGGAGAGGGTGAGCAGCTCACTATAGCGGTCGAGCGAGGAATCGAGCAGGGCGCCGAACTTCGACGACAGGTTTCCGAGGCGTGCCAACCGCCCATCCATCATGTCGAGTAGTCCGGAAAGGAGGATGACGACTCCGCCCCATGCCACCAGGGCGTAGGCACTTGCCTCGTCGCTGCCAAGACGTTGCGCTGCCAGCACGAAGAGCCATGCGGCTATGGCGTTGCCTACTAAGCCCATGACTGTCATCACGTTAGGCGTGATGTGTAGCCGAAGGAGGAGTCGCAAAAAAGGGTCGATAGCACTGTAGATAAACCGTTGGAGCGTGTCCCTATAGTTTGTTTTCATAGCTTTAACTAACTTAGTTCAGGACTGTCTGTAGCAAGAGGATGAGCACTGCCGCATAGAGGCCAGCAAGTAAGTCGTCGGCCATCACCCAGAAGGCACCGCGTCGGCGGTCGAGGGCGCGTATGCCCAAAGGTTTCACGATGTCGAAGAAACGGAAGAGTATAAGGGCCAGCAGGGCCGTCCATACATCGTCGGCAACAAGCAAGGCCACCCACACACCCACCATCTCGTCAACTACCACCCGTGAAGGGTCATCGCCCCAGAAAGGCATCAGCCGTTGTGTGGCCCAAGTGCCTAGGAGGGTGAAGAGCAAGATGAGCACCACCGTCACCGCCTGTAGCACGGCGAGGGGTAGCACGGCGTGGAGTAAAAACCAAAGGGCCGTGGCAACGACGGAACCCGCCGTGCCCGGCCCCCAAGGCCAGAAGCCAGCGCCAAAGCCCGTTCCTATCATGACGGGCAGTAATGCTGGCTTATGTGTCATTTCGACTTCAGCAGGTCGCGAATCTCGGCCAGCAGTTCCTCCTGGGTGGGGCCTGCAGGAGCAGCGGGAGCAGCCTCTTCTTCCTTCTTCTTGTTCAGCTTGTTGATGCCCTTGAGCATGAGGAAGATACAGAAGGCAACGATGAGGAAGTCCACGATGTTCTGGATGAACTGACCGTAGGCCAGCGTAGCGGCTCCGGCTTCCTTGGCGGCTGCCAGCGTCTCGTATTCTCCGTCGCCGAGGGTGACAAACAGGTTGGTGAAGTCCACACCGCCAGTCAGCTTTCCGATGATGGGCATGAGCACGTCGTCTACCAACGAGCTGACAATCTTACCAAATGCACCGCCGATGATCACACCGACAGCCATGTCCATTACGTTGCCCTTCATGGCAAACTCCTTGAATTCCTTAATAAATCCCATAATTGTAAAAAAGTTTAAGTGAAACAATAAAGGTGTTGCTTTCTAACTGCAAAAGTAGACATTTTTTTTGAAACGCATATCTTTTTTAGTATTTTTTCACCTGTTAGTAAAAAAATACTGTTCTAGGATAACAAATTGCCACTCATCAAGACAAGTAAACCCCGGCTATCCTCGCGGACCACCGGGGCACGTTAATTACGAAACAGAATTAACTGTATGAACAAGAAATTATTTTCGCCTTTTGTTGTATGTTGTAACTTTTCATTCAAAGCTTCTTATACAGTGAGAAAGAGCCTTGCTGGGATTTGTTCTCCGCCCTTCCCTCTCTGACCAGCCTTGAAGCAATGACGCTTGCTGACTTTTTCTTGATGCCGAAACAATTCGCAATATCGTCGATGGTGAACTCCTGCGGCAGTGTGCTGAAAGCCATTTCGAACTTCGGCTTGTGCCTGGTGTAGGAAGTGCGCATCTCTTCAAAATATTTCTGGGCGTAGTCCTCAAAGAAATACTTCTGCGAGCTGTACTGTATGTTGAGCACCAGCCGGCACAGTTTTTTGTCGGTATCGTCTATTTGGAAGGTGGCGTTTTGCTGCCACTCATCCCAATGTCGCATGAGGATGAAGGGTGCCGTTATGGCGATGCCGTAGTATGGCACTCGCTTCAGCAGCAGTTCGTCGGCCTTGCTACTGTTCACCTCGGCTATGGCCATCTGCTCGTTGGCCCAGTTCCACGTTTCCTCCACCAGCGGCCACAGGGGCAGCTCGCCGCGCACCTCGTCGAGCCTGAACGCCCACTGCTTCAGCAGCTCCTCGCCCTCCACGTCGCGCTTCGTGGTGCGCTTCAGTTCCATCATTTGGTATCCGCCCGGTGGCAGCAGTATGACGGCCAGTCGCGTTGCCAGTCCGCTTCCGAAGTTGCGCTCCGTCACCTTGTGCTGCAGTGAGAGTGGTGTGCCCGTGTAGATGAAGTTCCAGTAAACTTTGAACATTCCCATTACGGCGTCGAGGTTCGCGTAAGCCTGTCCGTCGGTCTCGTTGTGGAAGGCCTTCAGTTCCAGGCTTTGCTTGTCTATCCACGAGCCGCCCTTTTGGTTGGCTATGCTGTTGTCCAGCTCAGAGTCGAATGTAAGCAAGTGGAGATGAAGCCTCTTTGTGTCCATGCCTCCTGAAAGGTTTTTATAGACGACTTCCTCTACCGCGTTGTGCATGTCGGCAAGGAAAATGGCGTTCGACGTTCGCGAGGGATGGTCGCGAATGACGGGTTCCGGCCTCACTATCGCCTCTTTCTTCTGCTCCTTGCTGCTGGTGCTTCGCTCTTTCACGTCGCGTTTATATTTGTTCAAAGCGTCGTAGCCCACCTGGTCGGCTGTGCGTATGGGCGCGGCCAGTATGTCGTATAGCCGGGTTGCAAACGACTTGCCACTGGCGGGATCGCCAATGATCATGATGCAGTAGTTCAGCCTACGCTCCACTTCGGGTCGGTGGTAGAAGTGATACCAAGTGCGTGTCATTAGCGTTCCTAGCAGGGCGGCCGCCACGAACATGCTGGCCGGGTAGCCAGCCGGGCGCAGCTCGCTGCACGCCTCGCGCAGACAGGGGTAGTTGTCGAAGAACGTGGCTATCTGCGCGCCCCATTCCTCCAGTCTGGCCTGCATGTCGTCGACTACTTCAGCTGCATCGGTCTTCTCTGTCTTTTGCTCCTCGTCGTTGTTGCCAGCCACTGCCTCGGCGATGGCGACTTGCAGCCGTTTGGGTATATTGCGGTAAAAATTGTAGTGCATGGCACTCTTCACCGTCTGCGCCACGTCCTCGTTGCGCTCAGCCACGATGTCCTTCACGAAGGGCACCTCGCGCAGCACGGCCTCTATCTCCTTCGCGTCGTTGTCGCATACGTAGCGCAGGTGGTCGGCCAGTATGAGGCTCGTCTTGTGACGCTCACTCACCTCGGGCTGCTTGTGGCCCAGCCAACAGTCGATGACCTTCAGGTACCACTCCAGTGTGTGATACTTCAAAGCCCCCCCTACGGCCCCCGAGGGGGCTTCTATAGTTTTGGAGGCAGGAACTATCGTGCCCCCCTCGGAGGGCGAAAGAGGGGCTTCAAGAGTTGGCTGGCTATTACCGCTGCGGTATATATCATTATATTTTTCAGCAAATTCTTTGTTTTCATAATTGAAAAGTTCGTCTTCGTTGATATAAAGTATGTCATTTTCTGTTGCAATGAACGACATTCGGCTTGCGTCCTTGCAGCTTTCGTCCACCTCGACTCCGAGCAGCTTTGCCATCTGCCGTTGGTTGTCAATGAGGTTTCCCCATTCCGTCCGTGCTTTGAACACCACCTTCAGTCCGTGTCCGCTCGGTGTGATATAGACCAGTAGGATTTGAGGGTTGAGGTTTGGGATTTGAGATTTGAGCGATTGTCTCACTTCGTCTCTCTTTTCGGCATTACCAAGAAACTCGGAAATCTCAATCCTCAAACCTCCAATTTCAAATCTTTCCACATGGTCTATGTCCATCACCACGAGGCCTGATAGTCGCACGGCGGCCTGTTTGCGCCACCGCCCATCGTGGCCTTTACCGCTCTTGGTGATGTCGAACTCTCGGGCTTGGAACATCAGCGCGGGCAGGCTCTTTTTCAGACTGTCGGCGTAGGCCAGCAACCGCTTGTCCTGGTCCCAAGCCGCCCAGTTGGTAGCTGTCGCTTTGCGCTGCATCATCTTGGCTCGGAATTTC
>Ga0265299_10004285_pt1 | contig 13558 bp, 19 predicted proteins | sample AusTroGonzalo_MG_4_FD_193485 | JGI IMG/M metagenome (GOLD analysis project Ga0265299, IMG submission 193485) | Bovine rumen microbial communities from tropical cattle in Woodstock, Queensland, Australia - Gonzalo_02 | ecosystem: Host-associated > Mammals > Digestive system > Stomach > Rumen ...
CGCCTCACGTCTTTGTTCTGCTCAAGTAAAGACACCAGTGTCTTAATAGGTGTTTCCGTATCACTGCAGACAAATAACGTCATCGTTCCGATGTTGGTTCCCTCCATCTCGGGACCCTTCCAGATCTTAAGCATTGTTTTCCTCCTTTCTGTAAATAATCTCACAACCGTTCTCTCCGTCCTCACTAACAGTAACGAACATATCGCGGTTATTTCCATATTCCCTTCGTAAGAATGTAAGCAACTTATAAGCAAACGTCTCACAAGAGCAATTAGCCGTGTGCTGGAGCTTATACATGAAGTCGCTTACCTTATGCTTGAGCATTATAAACTCAATTTCCCTATCGTCATCAAACACCTCTACCTGACACTTCACGTGAGCCAGATGTCTGTGCAGGTTTCTCAAATACGCTACCTCTTCCGGAGCGTCTTTATACTGATGAATGAATTCAACTGTATCCGTGCAATATACAAATGTCTGTATCATACCTCTATCGTCTCCCCATACCATGCTTTTGAAATTTCTACGTCACACTTGATTGGCATTTCCAAGATACTCTCTGCGGCCTTGCTCATTGTCTCTGCCAGTAACTTTGAACATTGCTTAGCGTTCTCAATAGGACACTCGGCTATTACCTCATCATGCACGGGAACCAGTAACCTGAATCCCAGTTTTTTGAGTTCCTCATTATTATTGAGCTTTATCATAGCCAACTTTGTAAGATCTGCTGCGCTACCCTGGATACGGAATTAACGCATTGTCTGGTAGCATCCGCTATCTTACCGCCATTATCTACAATCCATATTCCTTCTTCGTTAGCCTGATCAAATATCTTACGCTTCTCACCAAACTTCGCGTGACGTAACTTCCTCAAATACTTGTCCTGTATCTCTTCCGGAACTTCTTCGTCTATCGGCTCATTCATTCCAGTAAAGTCTAGCAAGTCGTCGTCCGGTGGAGCTCCGTCTTTCCACTTGAATTCAAATTCGGGTAACTGTAGATCCGGAAGTCTGCGCTTTCTACCACATACCGTTGTTACATAACCCAGTTCGTATGCCATGTCCAAACTGTCCTGCTCGAACTGTCGTATAGCGGGGAATCCTTTGAACACGCTTTCCTTGATAGCCTTTGCCTTCTCTGTTGTGCAGCCAAGCTGTTCACCTATACTGGCTTCACCTCTTCCGTACAATACACCAAGCAAGATACTCTTTGCCTGAGTTCTGCGTTCCTTTCCCTCTTTGTTCTTACTGCCATCGGGATTGAACTCTCGGCACTCGTCATAAGGTTTATTAAATGCCTTACTTGCTATCTCACAATACAGATCCTTTCCTGCCATGAATGTATCATACATCTGAGCATCGCCTGCCTTGCGACATAATGCTGCTAAGCACTTCGGCTCCTGCTGGGAAAAGTCTGAAGACATAAGTACATACCCGTCACTTGCTACAAACATCTTTCTGATGTCCTTATTGTGTGAGGGAATGTTCTGAAGGTTGGGATCACTACTACTCATTCTTCCCGTGTCAGCTCCATACTGATTGAATGAACAATGTATTCTACCATCTTTTGGATTAACACAATCCGGGAGCTTGTCTATATACGTCGAAAGTAGCTTAGCTACTTCTCTGTATTCCAATACCGCCTTTGCCACCGGATCATCTATCTTTGCTAAGATAGGCTCACCTGTGCCACGAGGGTTCTTCTTGTCTATAACTCCCACATCAAGGATATCATAAAACAGTATTGCTAACTGAGTGGGACTTGATATTGATATGGGCATATCCAATTTACAGTCCGGATGCTTAAGTCTGTACTTATGTATCTTATCTTCGTAAGGCTCACATGCTTTATAGAACTCCTGCTCCTTCTCTTTAAGCAATGCATTATACTTCACTGATAACTCGTGTGCATAATTCTCATCAAACAGTATCCCAGTATCTTCCATATCAGATACAACTGATACACAAGGCATTTCGATGTTCCTGAATACCCAGTACATATTCCGAATATCTTCTCTGTCTGAATCCGGTCTGAGATACTGTCTCTGATAATCACATAACTCGGTGGTGATAACCGGATCGTGTGCTGCATACAAGAATCCCACATTGTACGGGATATAGGTAAAGGGAATACCTTTGAACAAATCGTCAAACCTAAAGGCATCTCCCTCTCCGTTCAAGCAATACTTATTGTGAAGGAACTTCAAGTTTGCATGCGGTTCATTCTCGTTTAATATCCTGCCCGCAAGATATCCGTCCCATGTACAATAGGCTTCCTTCCAACCATTGGCACGCAGTTCCCGGATATCAAACTTTGCATTGAACATATCTATATCAATGTCCCTAAGACGCTGAAACTGGCTTATGACGAATTCCATGTCCAGCTGTCCCTCGGCTCTTACACCGGTTATATAACTGATATGATTGATGGGAATATATGAACCTTTCAGTTCACGTGAATTGATACAGATACCTGCTAACTTATTTCGGAGCGGATCCAGTCCGTCTGTCTCGGTATCTATTGAGATATAGCGATTAGCTATAGACTTGTCTATGTAGTCGATAAGAATATCCTTATCTGTAATGACCTGATATTCCTCTCGATACTTTCCAAGGTTAGCTTCTACCATGGCCTTGATTTGATTGATACGAGCAAAGAGGTCTGTGCCGCTGTTTCTTGACTTGCTTGCTATTATTATCGGAGAGGCTCCAGTTCTCTGTCTTGACAGAACTTTCTTATCCTGTGCCTTACCAGTATTCCTCTTAGGTATATCAAACAATGCCATAGCATTAACTCCTTAAATTAATTATCTCGGGTAGGGATTTGCACCCTACATAAGGTTGTCTCGCTCCCTCGACATGCGCGCTTTATCCATCCATCTGATAGGGATTGTCTGCGTCTACCTATTCCGCCACCGAGATATTCTGTGGGTAGGGATTTGCACCCTACATGATAACTCCTGTACATCTTTCGCGCACTAGCATCTATTATCAATGGCTATATTCGTGTCTACCTATTCCACCACCACAGAACATATGAGATAAAACAATGATTAGAACTTATCTTCGTTGCGTCTGCCACGGGCAGTTGCGGGAGTTCTTCTTCCCGTATCTCTTCCAGCATTTCTGTCCCTGCTGGGTCTCTCTGAGTCTCTACGTCTTACCTCAGGCTTCTCCTCTTCGTCATCTGTCGGAGGGAAATCGCCCTCTTCCAGATAATACTCCATGTCTTCCGCTGTCTTGTCCAGGACAAATCCTCCAAGAATCTCGGGAAGGTCCGGTAAATCTTCGATCTCTGTATCGTCCTCACTTACGAAGTAGATCTCATAAGTGGTCTTCTTGTCCTTCGGCTTACCGTTACGCTCTACTTCGAAGACGTTGTTTACGAGATTCTTCTTATCGTTGGTGTAACGTGTGCAGACACTTGCCATCTTCTGAAACATTGTCTTACCGCGATCCATATCTGAACAGCGTCCTCTTCGATGTTGTAAACCGGGATGAACAGTCTTGCCTGAGCCTGCTTGTGTTCTCTGCAGAACGGACACACATCCAGCGGATCGTCGTATGAACGAAGGCAGTTTACATAACGTTCCTTACCTTCCTCTCCGACGGCAACCTTATGTACTGACATACCCTCTACATCATCGACGGTGTTGTACATAAAGCGTACCTGCTTAACACCTTTGTCCTCGGCGATGCCAAAGAAGCCACCGCCACCCTGTCCACCGTACTTGTCTGCCTGATCAACTGCGAATCTTGCCATGTTAGTTTTCCTCCTTGATAGTGTTTAAAAGGTCTGTGAATCTATCCACCTCGCTATAAGCGAAGTCGAATGCGTGTGAGCTGGGGCAATTTCTAACCCTGTCTGCCGTGAAGCCTTCCGGAACCTGGCTAGCACGTACCATGAGTGCGAACTTCTTGCTACCAAAGTAAACCTCACATACCGTCTTGCCGGCTTCGTTCTTTACCGTGAAGTTACGGGATGATCCTGCGTATGTCTTTACAATAAGACCCAGATCTGTAATTGCCTTGCTTACCGGAGCCTGTGCCTCTGCGATATCTACCTTAGGCGCCTTCTTCTCTCTGACCGCCTTTTCTCTCTTTGCTGCCGCTGCCTTCTTCTTAGCCTGCTCTGCGATCTCCTTACCTACTTCTGCTAACGGAGTTCCATCGCCTGCAACATCTTCGGAAACAACTTCTACTTCCTTGATCTCAGGACACTCAATTCCGAGATCCTTCTTCTGTGCCATGATCTCTGCTGTGTACTGGTCATCCGGGATCTCTTCGGGATCTACAGTATCGATCTTCTTGTACCATCTCTTGAACGTTGAATACGAGATGTCCTTTGTAGTGCCGTCTGCGATAAACCTGATCTTGTAGGTTGCTGCCTTGTCGTCCTGCTTGATTACCTCTGCTACCTTGCCATTCTGCTTGTTGATGTACCTCATTTTGTTTTCCTCCTTGTTTTGAGTTGTGTTAGTGGCTTGTCATCATCAGTGCCAAAGTTGCCATCTTTAGCAGACGGGCTACTGCCCGTTTCGACTTATCCCAGTATAAGCTTCTGTTCCCGGATACGTGCTCTGTAATACTTAATCTGCTGCTTGAAATACTTGATATCGCTCTTATATCTGCCCGTCCAGTAAGGATCTGATTCTGCTGAAAGATAAAACTCTTTTGTTTCGATAAGTCCCTGATAATACTTAATCTGTTCCTTGAAGCCATCTATAAGTTCCTTAACCTGTCTCTCTACCTCAAGCTCTGCTTCGGACTTGCTGTTATCTACAAGCTTCTTGCCATATTCGTAAATCTCTTCCTTTGTAATGGTATCATCCGCCATGTACATGAGTTCTAATCTCTTATAGACCTGGTAGTTATGGTCGTTAAGCTTACATCCTGTGCCCTGAACGAATTCATCGTATAACATAAGCTATACCTCCTAGTTTTATGAGTTTTTCGAGTGGTGTGAGTTGTGTTACTGTTTACTGTAAATATAATATAACACATTTAATCATATACGTCAATACCCGAATTAAAAGATTTCTTCCAAATTTTTAAACTCTTCTTCTGTAAGCTCATTCAAATCCTTCTTGCCTTCCGGAAGTGCGTATTCTGTTATTATCTTATTATGTACCTTTTCCCGGATCCTCTTTCTTGCCTTTAACCCGGCTTCGTCATTATCTGTTGCCAGTATTAGCTTTCTACAAGGCAGTTCCCGTAATTCCTTAAACTGACGTTCGTTACCCAGTCCATTTAAAGCTACTGCGTATCTTCCGTATTCCCACGCTGTCAACGCATCCAACATGGATTCACAGACAATCACCTCGTTTGCCACTGTTAAGAAATGACTTTTACCACAACGTTTTGTTCGTAATTCATCCACTGATTTTTGTACATCCGTAAGGTATTCATATAATCCGTATAATGGTTTTTTGGCTCCTGTGGGGTAATTAAAAAACTTGGTCTTAACCGAACGTCGTGCGACGAACAGCACATTCCCTTTGAAATCTCTGATAGGGAATGTAATACAATCTGTACTTCGGTCATATCCAAGATCAAACAACTCAATGATTCTTTCATCTGTTATTCCCCTCTTTTTCCAGTATGGGTGTGTGTATCTGTATTTGTCGAGTTCTTCTTCTCCAACCACGTCAATTGAATGTCCATCACTAGCAATACTACGAACGCCACTTTGAGTAGTCCTTCTAAAATTAAGCTCAATACCTTTTCTCGCCTCCACTTCTATACTTGAAAAATTCTTATTCAGCCACTTCCAACCGAAACTTCCAAACATATCATCGTGATAACCGAAACAAAAGGATATCACTTCCGGAAGTGCATGCGCTTCTCCGCAAGCAAAACAATGAAATATTCCTGTATCCTTCTTAATGCCTGCACTAGGCTTCCGTTCCTGTCCGTTTCCATGATACGGGCACTGCACCATTATATCCTGTGGAGTGTTTCGTGTTTTCTGTAATAGCGGTATATGATTGAGTGCTAACTGTGTCTGAAGTTCTGTTATAACATCTTCCAGATCGCAGTTGAATATCTTATCATTTATTATCAAAACGCATCCTCCTTTGCCTCCTGCTTCTTAGGCTTGCCTTCGCGTTTGGGTCTGTCCTGTCGTACCTTGAAATCGTCTTCCATGGGCATATTTATAAATTCGCCCTCATTGGGATTCCAGTGGTACGCTATTTTCTTACCCACTAATCCGTTTCTCTGTTTCTTAACCTGTAACAACAGATCCCCGTCCTTGTTCTGTCTTAATGCTAATACCTTACTTGCATTGAAGCTGAGACCGTCGCTGTCACGTATTGTGTCCAATTCAGGCATATCATCTGAATCACCCTGAACTACTCCGGATCTGTTTGCCTGCACAACTGCAAGAACTGGGATCTTCATCTCTATGGATAAGTTCATCAGGTCTTCACTGATGTTGGTGAGTGATGTTGTCTTGTTGTCGCCACGCTTGCCACGTTCATCCGAAAGGTAATTGACACCATCTATAGCTATCGCCTGAAGATTATACTTCTTAACCCAGTTTTTCAGCTTAGTGACTGTGATACGTCTATCGAAGTCTGCTGGGGTAGAAACAATAAAGGGATGCTCACTCTTAGCCAGTTCCTCTATATACTCTTCATATTTCTTATCATCTATCTCGTCTTTACCCCACGTAAGACCCTTATTGCTAAAATGCTGATACAAGGTGTCAAATCTATATCCTATGCTACTGGGCGTCATTTCAGCGCTTATATACCCCACACCGAAACCCAACTGCCAAACGTGTGATATGATCTTTTCCAGTACCCACGATTTGCCCTGATTCGTTCGTGCGTATATAAGAAGAAACTCTTCTGTTCTCTGAATGCCATGAATGACGTCATCCAATTCCGGAAAGCCTGTTGTAAAAAACCAGTCGTTCTGTTTCTTTTTACGGTCGATATATTCATTATAACGTGTCTTTGCCTGAGCTACAATGTCTGTTCCGCCAAGATCGTAATTAGGTTGAAGTTGTTTCGTAGCCTCCAGCATATATTCAACAGCTGTGTTAGCATCCGTCTCCAATAGCTTAGCTATCTTCTGCACTACGGGAACAGATACTTCAAACAAATGCTCCTCACGAATGGTGTCTATAAGGTACTTGTCTGTTTCCGTTACATCTACAAAGTCGTCATCCGGGAACTTTGCTATAAATGTAACTCTGTCCGGTACATTACCATACTGCTTATAGTGATCTACGACGTAATTATATTCCGCTTCGTACCCCGAAAAGTATTCTTCCGTTAATTGGTTATTGTCTATAAGACCTATATCGCCTGATGCGATACACTTGCAAAGAATTTGCAGCGCTACCATTATCTCATGTCCTTTCCAGTTAATTCTATAATTTCACTTCCATGATAAATTCTACTGGTAAGACGATTTCCATATTCCGTTGCTAATGTCTCTTCCTTAACCACATTCGACGTGAATATATTAGCCTTCTCTGCCAGCATACGCATATCTATAAGCATAAATAGCTGGGTATAGTCGTACTGGGATAATCCGCTAACCGCCACATCATCCCACACAACCAAATCAACCGTTTCCAGTTTTTTCTTATAGCTCTCGGGAATGGGATTGCTAAAGTCCTTCAGCTGCAATAACAATTTTGGAACGGACACGAACATTCCCTTCAAATTCTCATAGTTGCCAACCGCTGTGTGATGGAAGTATGTATGAAGCATCTTTATTGCCCAGCTTGTCTTTCCGTTCCCGCTGTGTTCACCACATATATAAAGGTTCTTACCTGCCTGGACGAAATCAACTATGTTCTTCCGGATCTCTGCCAGTCTGAGAAACGCATTTCTGTCACCCGGATTGGCTTCTGTTATATACAACTGAATTGCCTTCTGCTTTGCTTTTGGCAACCCGCTGTTTTCCATCTGCCACTTCATCTGCGGATATACAATACACTTGCCACAATCGTCTTCGCAAGTATTGATATACCAGCATTCAGAATTTCTCGTATCTTCCATTCTTTATGTTTTCCTCCATGTTAGTCTTATCTGCCTGAGGTGTGCTATAGCCTATGTCTGTGGACGGCGCCTTTCTCTGAGATCCCGGTCTTGTATCCTTCGTACAATCGTAGAATGTAGCGTAGCCTTTTTCCAAACTATAAGATATAATAGTTATCTGCTTATCCCTATCCTGTGCCATTTCGCCCAGTTTATTGAGTATGCTGACAAACTGTTTCTCGCTTCTCAGTTTACCCATCTGCGACATTGAAGCTAAGAAATCAAGCAAGTATTCTATAACATCGGGATCTTTGGAAAACTGCTTTATATGATATTCACATTTACTATATAGATTCTGTTGAGGTTGTTTAGATTTACCGAAGTTGAAAGATCTATCTATATCTTTAGATATAGATAGATTATTGTTTATTTTACTGTTTTTTATATTACTATTACTTGACTGAAGTTTTTTAGGATCTAGTTCCTTAATTTCTTCGGATCTAGTTTGGAAAATATCGCCGAGCTTATCTATATCTATATAGAAATAACGAGTTGCCGGAACGCCTTTGAGCTTTTGTATCAATACGCCAAGATTTATAAGATTCTTAATGGCCTTGCGCTGTTGATATTCAGTTAATCCAGTTCTCTCCTCTAACTTATTCGCAGTACAATAAAACATACCGTCTACAAGCTTATTTTCTCGTTCCCAGTAGCTTTGCTCTGTAGCCAACTCCCCCAATATGACTGTTTCTTCTAAACCTATCAGTTTAACCAATTCCCTATTTACCGGAATATAGTTATCACTGGCTAATAATTGTAATACTATAGATGACATAACCCTCTCCTTTACAAAACAAAGGACCTGTATAAGAGGAAGGGTAGTTCCAATTATACAAGTCCGGCACGACTTGAGTCTCTATGAGGTTCTATTGCTAGAGCCCTACCCGACTCAAGCCGACCTGTTTGGAAGTCTAGACACTTTCATGTCCTGTATAGAGTATATGAACTCAAAATTTTAAAGTCAACACCTATTTTGCGTTATAAACATCTTCCACTTGTTTATCCACTTCGCCATTAACAGTATCCCATAAGATCTTGCGTTCTTTCTCGATATCAACAGAGGCACCTTCCGGATCCGGGATATGTCTCTCCTCTGTATATTCGAGGGTATAAAATGTGTCGTTAACCTTAACGCTGACACGGCTCGTTGCCTTGATGGAAACGGGAATAGCCTGCGCCTTATAATCGTCTTTTTTCTTAGCCATATGATCACTCCTTTACCTTCACGCAGCGAAGAGTTTCCTTCGTTGTTCTCTCTACGCACTTGTCCATTTCTAACAGCACCTTTTTAGGCACCTTACCAGCGTAAATAAGCCGTTCCAGTTCTTCGGAATCTACATACTCCATCGTGCGTATTGCTGGCACGTTATTTGCCCTCAATACTTCTAGTAAACGCTCCTCATTAGTCTTCTCTTCTTCGGATATTGTTAAGGAGCATTTCCACCCGGATATGATGATGTCTTTGTTCTGCTGCTTAAGAGCCTTAATGGTTGTTTTAATCTTGGTATTAAGATCTGCTACTACTTTCTTGAGTGCATTGCACTCCGTGTTCTTCTCGCCATATACAGGAACGAGATCTTCAAGTGTTTCCTTCTTTACAGTTATTCTTGCCATGAGTTCCTCTACCTCCGTATTTACCCATCCTGCCAGACCTTCCCGGATGGACAGTCTGTTTAAACTCGATCAGTTTCCAAACGTCCTCGCTATCCCACAAACGAATATATCCCAGTCCACGAGATATATCGTCTGTAGTATAATCCGGGAGTTGTTTAGACACTTCGTCTTCGGGATTCTCCCTCTTAAACTTATACCACCGGTTGAGTGTCTGTGTGCTTACACCTACTAAAATTGCTACCTGCTCAATTCTTAATTTTGCCATATACATTTCCTCCTTGTATAAACTATCACCTTCCTTCTAAGTGTTTCTAGTGGTTATTCCTAAATGTAATATAACACGTTTACATCTAAAACACAAGACCTTATCCTAATAAATAGTCCAGGATCTCTCTGCTGTTCTCTTTTGTGAGCTTACCATCTACAATAGCATCCGCCATGACGCCTTTTTTGATAACCAGATCGTGAATACGTTCATCGATTGTATTGCGACACATCAGGGTATATATTGTAAGGTTGTTCTTCTGTCCAATACGATGACATCTGTCCACGCACTGTTCCTTCAGTGCCATGTTCCAGGGTTCATCCACGAATATCTCAACTGTGCCAGCGGTAAGGGTAATTCCTGTACCCATAGCGCCTGATGTTCCAATAAGGATCTTAATCTCATGATTCTGAAATCTGCTAACTGTGAAATCTCTGTCTATATCCTTCACGTCACCGGTTATAAGCCCAACGCCGATATATTTCTTATTAAGACGTGCATAAATAACGTCAGTCATCTGTGTCCAGTTGCTAAATATAACAACCTGCTTGCCGTTGCTAACTGCCTCGTCAACAAGTTCCTCGAGTCTATCCAGTTTGGCTGACTCTCTAATGGAGCTGGAGAGGATCCCAGTATAGCCAGTTGCCTGACGCATTCTAATAAGCTCTGCCAAGGGATTGTTAGCCATCTTGAGCTGGTCGATGTGTGCCTTTATGTCCATTGTAACTTCGTTATAGATCTTGCGCTGCTTGTCTGACATATCCACGTATTCGTCCACGTATGTCTTTTCCGGAAGGTCCAGGACTTCTTCCTTTTTACGTCTAAGCATGATCTCGTCCAGGCGTTCCTGAAGTTCGTCGAGATTCTTATAACCAACAACCTCGTATCCGCCAAAGCCGCCGAACTCACCGTAATGATGCTGGAAGGATCCAAATGCGTGTTTCTCATATCCCAGCCACTTCAGGATAATGTATAAATCGAAGGGTCTGTTCATTAGAGGAGTACCTGTCATCGCTATCATTGTCTCTGCCTGAAGTTTAAGGATACCCTTACCCTGGTCGCTCTGTGGATTCTTAGCCTTATGACACTCGTCAAATGCTATCATGCCAATCTCTCCGGACTCACATAACTTCTTCAGTTCCAGTGCAATATCTTCCTGACGAAGGGACTCGATGTTAGTGATAATAAAGTAAGCAGGGTTCGTAGCCAGCATCATAATGTCTGTGAGCTTATCCGCATTGCTGCCTATAACAATCTTGTCCCTCTGTACGCGCTGTCCCAGTATGTAAGGTTGTTCGTCTGAGTGTACCAGTACCTCATTTCTCCAGTTCCATTTCAGTCCGTTTACACCGCAGATAATCAGACAGTGCTTATATCCCTTTGAAAGCTTCTTAGCTACTGCTATGTCAATAACCTGCTTAGTCTTACCAAGACCCATTTCATCGCCCAGTAGCCATCTGTCATTAGTAAGTCCAAAATTGAAACCTACTATCTGGTGCTCGTAAGGATTAGTTTTGAACTGGAAGCCATCCGGGATCTTAGCTTCGGGCTTTTCCATCACAACGTAGTCACCTGTGATTTCTATCTCTGCCCAGTCTACTTTCTTAACGAACTCGCCAAGCTTGCCGAGAGGGAGTTCCCATATCTTATTTTCTGCGTCCCAGTATTTCGAAGGAAACTCTCTGATCGCATTCACTATTCTCATATCGAAGTCGAATGTAACGAAGAGCGAATGCTCTCCGTTACACTTAACTGATTTACCTACCCTGATCTGTATCATATCCTTACCTCACCTTCACGTAATAGTTGCCAACTGCCTTTCCTCGGCAATCCCATATATCTTGAACAACTCCGCCGGTTATACAAGTGTGATGATTTGCTACTGTAATAAGTACACCCTGCATCATCTGCTTCCTGGACAGTACCTTGTCCATCTCGCCTACTGTGTACTTCGTGCCATCTATCTTACGAGGCTGCTTCATCTTAACATAGCCATATTCTTTCAGGACCAATTCCACGGTCTGCTTATCTGTAATGCCGTAGCACTTCTTCTTTGCCCAGTAGACACATCTGTCTATTGCCTCTTCGTAACTGATGTTCAGTGTACCTACTATAGCGCGTACTGCGCAATCGCCTGTCTTATGACCCTTCGGATTTACATTGAGATTAATATAGTCTAACATTTCCGTCCCTCCTTACTTCGCACAGTCCAGGAAGTTATTCATCATCCTGTGAGCTACGCCTACCTTGTAGAGTGTCTTAGCGCACTCTGTCTTATCGCAACCGATATAAAGTGTCTCACCGCGCTCTGTGAGATCGTAATACTGATCTCCGCCAAATGTCCATACTGTGATCCATGCCATGTGTCCATTGTTAAACTTGAAAGGCACGCCACCCTGCTTACGATACATACCGTTAGCCTTCCAGTTATGGATCTTGTCCAGCATCGCTTCCTCTGCCTTCTCAATGTTTTCCTCTGTAACTGCGATACCCTTTAAGATTTCCTTCGCTTCCTTAATCGACATCATATCTGAACCCTCCTTATCTATCTGCGAAATACTTACCGCCACGAATGTGATCAACTACAAGAGCTACATCCTCTGCTGTCTCAATTACCATTACATCTCCCCAATCTCTAGGACTAAGGATCTGACAATCTTCAAAACCCTTACGACAAATTGTCGTCCACTTCCAATCCTGACCGTAATCGAAATATACATCCTCTACAACATACTTAGCGCCATTAGGACTAAGCATTTCAAGTACCGATGCAACTGCTACAAGCTTCTTGTACTCGGGTTCATCAATGCGAATTACTCTCTCTGTCATCTGTTTGTCCTCCTATAGTGTTGTGAGTTTTTCGAGTTGTACGCTATCCAGTTTTTAAACTCGCCTCCGGCGCTAAGCTCGTCTGCGAACTCTACTAACTTGCGTTGCGTATCGTTTACTGTAAATATAATATAACACATTTATTCTTATCCGTCAATACGGTTACCAAGAAAAATTTATCAAAAAATAAAAGGCTCCGAGAAGCCTTTAATCTTTATACTTTTGAGATAGTATTTTTATCATTTCCTTAATACATAGTCTTTCTTTATTCATATCCGTGTGCTGATATAACATATCTATAAATTCGCGAAGTTCCCGGCATACGTCCTTGATGCCTTGTATAACTTCACTGTCTATTGCTTCGTTAGTTTGATAGCGCCGTTTCGTGTCTCTGTATTTTATATAGTAAGGAAGAATATCGTCGTATTCCTGTTTTACCCCGTCTATCATCGTTTTTAAGCCCGCCTTCATATTTTCCCTACAAATATATAAAGATGCTAATTCGGATACGTTATCAACGGTGGTAACGTCGTTTTCAAGTGCCTCTATTGCTTCTTCTATTGCTACAAGATCCATACTACCTCCAAAATGGGGGAGATATTTCACTCCCCCGCATAATTTTACATCTTTTCAAGCTTGCGCTTCATCTCTTCGATCTGACGCATCATCTGTTCCTTGTCTTCGTGACCGCTGTATCCGCCATCACGGCTGGTATAGCGACCCATCGCGTCACGTCCGCGACGATAACTTCCTTCCTCGCTATAACGTCCATCGCCGTCTCCATCACGTCCTCT
>Ga0265299_10004286_pt1 | contig 13550 bp, 13 predicted proteins | sample AusTroGonzalo_MG_4_FD_193485 | JGI IMG/M metagenome (GOLD analysis project Ga0265299, IMG submission 193485) | Bovine rumen microbial communities from tropical cattle in Woodstock, Queensland, Australia - Gonzalo_02 | ecosystem: Host-associated > Mammals > Digestive system > Stomach > Rumen ...
GGGCAGTCCTTTTGTTATTACAGGAGAACCGCCTTCTGTTAGCGCCCATGAATTATGGCAAAAAGGATAAGAGACAAAGAAAAAGATAGTATAGACTTTGGAAAGTCGAAGATCGACTTACTGTTTAACAGCATTTTCTATCCGACGTTATTATCAATGGTGTTTGCGTCGCTCTTTACAGTTGCAGACGGAATCTTCGTTGGACAGGGAGTGGGAAGCAATGCACTGGCGGCTATCAATATTGTCTCGCCGCTGTTTTTGATCACGACGGGTATTGCGCTGATGTTCGGTGCGGGCGTGTCAGTCGTGGCAAGTATCCATTTGTCACAAAACAACAACAAAGCCGCTAATATCAATATCACCCAGGCCTTTGAGGTGGCTACGCTGTTGATGGTGATTATTGCTATAGCTGTTTATTTCCTTCGTATACCTTTCTTGCGACTTTTGGGATGCAGTGATGCACTATTGCCATTATGTCAGGATTATCTTCTCCCTATTCTTCCCGGCTGTATCTGCATCGTCATTCAGATAATCGGCACCTTCGTCATTCGACTTGACGGATCTCCCAAGTTTGCTGCCTCAACAGAAATTCTTCCCGGCTTACTGAACATCTTCCTGGACTGGCTGTTTGTATTTCCGATGCAGTGGGGTATCGCGGGTAGCGCCATCGCATCATCGATCAGCTGCGTCGTTGCCGCAGGAATGGTTGTCTGGTATATGTTCTTCCGCGCACAAAGCGTTAAGATCAGCAGACTAAAACTCAGTCTTACAAGTTTTTATCTGACAACACGCAATGTCGGCTATATGGCTCGTAGTGGTTTTTCCTCTATGCTGGGCGAACTGGCGATGTCCATGATGTTACTGGCCGGCAACTACGTCTTTATACGTGAGTTGGGCGAAGATGGAGTAGCCGCCTTCAGTGTAGCCTGCTATCTTTATCCTATCGTGTTCATGGTCAACAATTCCGTGGCACAGTCTGCCCAGCCTATCATTAGTTTCAACTATGGTGCAGGCAATCGCTACCGTGTGCAAAGAGCCTTCAGGGTTAGCCTCAGTTACGCTACCATCTGTGGCGTATTGACAACAACGTTTCTTACCTTGTGTACCAAACCACTTGTCGGCCTTTTCCTGCAAGCAGGCACCAATGCCTATGAGATTGCGATAGGTGGACTACCGTTGTTCACTTATTCTGCCATATTTTTTGCATTGAATGTTGCCATAATCGGATATTATCAAGCCACCGAGCAGAACACTCGGGCTACGTCATGTATGCTGTTCCGAGGTCTGATATTCCTTGTGCCGGCATTTATCCTAATGCCTAAATTCATTTTCCCCCAAGGCATGTGGCTCGCTGTTCCTGTTACAGAATGCATAACGCTGGGTGTGATACTATTGACAAATAAGCGCATCATTAGTCGTTAAGTGACTCGTTATCTTCGTATAAAACAACAATATAACTTATTAACTTATGCAGACAAGGTTCAAAACAAAAGGAAAGATCTTTGATATTGGCATCACTGCCGTGGCAGGAATGCTGTCTGTGGTCGTAATGCTCTATGGTGTGTTTCATTTCGGACTGCCCGAGGCAGGACCCGAACTGGTGCTTAACCTGTTCTACATCGCCTGTCTGGTGATGATCTGGATGTACTTCTTCAACCGGCTTGACAGCCTCCACTTCAATTATTGGTGCTCCGTCTTGGTGGGCATCACTGTGCTGTTGCGCGACATTCTCTTTCCGCCGCCCCTGGCTTTCTATGCGATACATCTGGCATGTCTTGTGCTCGCGGTGCTGCTGCTCTGCACGCTTACCTATTTCTATGCGCGCAAGGACTGGAAGAGCTACACCAAGCGCAACCTGTGGACTATCTGTATCATCGACATAGTCATTGCTGCGCTCTACAATTTGGACATCTACTTAGAGCCCACCGATGAGTACACCACCTATATGCTCACGGAAATCTGGATTCGTCCCACCATCACCTACGGTCTTGTGGCGTGTTTCGTGACGGAAAGGGAATTACAATGATGCCGACCTGCAGCCGAAATGAAAGAACGCCCCCCGCCGTCATTGATGAGCGAGGGGCGTTCTTTTTAGTGATGGCCCCCCTCCGACGATGTTGAATTTCCGTTAATTGATGTTTGATTTGCGTTATTTGACATGCGCTGATCTGGTGCGAGTTTCAAAATCAACAAAAAAGTTTCAAAATCTGCAAAACTTGAATGCTTTAGCATTCGGGGGCTTTGTGATTTGGATATTTTTTCTTATCTTTGCACTATAACTTAAAACAATCGGACGATGATGACATATCAAGGACATATCGTTGATGCAGTTCACCGCGAAATTTTCGATGGCGAGCTGGTGGTGGACGATGGGCGCATTGTTCGGGTGAATCGTTGTGAACTGCCAGAGGATGGGAGGCAATGGCCCTATCTGATGCCAGGTTTTATCGATAGCCATGTTCACATCGAGAGCAGTATGATGATGCCTGTGGAGTTTGCCCGTGTGGCGGCGGAGCACGGCACTATCGGGGTCATCGCCGATCCGCATGAGATAGCCAACGTGCTTGGTGTGGAAGGGGTGGACGTGATGATCCACTCGGCCAGTCAGGCGCAGTTCAACTTCCTGTTCGGAGCCCCCAGTTGTGTACCGGCGTTAGGCGGCAATGTGGAGACCAGCGGTGCAATCATCGACAGTCGGAAGATAGCAGCCCTGATGCAGCGCGATGACATCGGCTTCTTGGGCGAGATGATGAACTTCACAGGTGTGCTGCAGGGCGATAGGGAGGTGATGGCGAAGATAGCCGCTGCCCGCGCAGCAGGCAAGCCTATCGACGGCCATGCCCCAGGCCTTACCCCAGAAGAGCGGCAGCGCTATGCGCAGGCAGGTGTATCTACCGACCATGAATGTACAACGCTCGACGAGGGGCGTGAATGCATCCGTGCCGGCATGAAGGTCATCATCCGTGAGGGCAGTTCCGCCAAAGATTATGCTCACCTGCACCCGCTCATCGACGAATATCCCGACCAGGTGATGCTATGTACCGATGACTGCCACGCCGACGACCTCGTGCGTGGTCACATCCTCTCCATCGTGAAGCGGGCACTTATCGAAGACCACGACTTTTGGAACGTCCTTCAGGTGGCCTGCTGCAACCCGCAGCGTCACTACGGCATGAACTGGGGACTGCTGCAAGAGGGCGACCCGGCCACATTCCTCATCGTCAACAATGTTGGTCCTTTCCTGGGGGTGCAGAACACCATCATCCGTGGTGTTGAGGTCTATAGTTACAACCTGTCGTTCGGAAGTATCAGCGCTCGGCGGCAGACGATCGCGGACCTCAGTTGTTATCCTAACCGTTTCTGCGCAACTCCCATAACGGTTGACGACATCAAGCTTGACATCCATTGCGGCGACACCAAGCACATCATCCTTGCCACAGACAGGAGCCTATATACCGGCCACGACGTGGTGGAGGTGACGGGCGACCCCATGAAGGACTCTCACTACCCGTGGCACGAGGTGCAGAAGGTGGTGGTCTATAACCGCTATGCCCAGATGGCCCGTCCCGTTGTCGGGCTGGTGCGCGGCTTTGGCATCCGTCAGGGAGCCATTGCCTCGTCGGTGGCTCATGACAGTCACAACATCGTGGCCATCGGCTCCTCCGATGAGTTTATTGTCCATGCTGTCAACCGTGTCATAGAGATGCAGGGTGGGCAGGTGGTTATAACCGATGAGGAGATTATCGAGATGGCACTGCCCATTGCAGGGCTGATGTCACCGCTCGACGGCCATGAGGTGGCTTACCGCTGCCGGTTGCTCTGCGACATGGCAGCCCAGACCGGTTGCACGATGAAGGCACCCTTCATCACGATGGCATTCCTTTGTCTGCCCGTCATTCCAGAACTTAAGATTACCGACAAGTTCCTTTGGGACAGTAAGAACATGAAAGTAATAGAAGACTAGACATGAAAAGAATTTTGACCGTTGCAGCCATAGCGCTCCTGTTGGGAATGACGAGCTGCTTTAAGGATGACAATCCGGCTCCCCAACCAGAGCCCAGTCCCGGTGTATGGGAGAAAGGTGTGTTGCCTGGCCGCTTCACTGTCAATGCCGAGGGACTTCAAGTGCAGTTCTCTCAAGGCAATCTGCAGTATCAGGCTTCATCACATACATGGCGATTTGCCGAACACCAATATGACATCGTGGGTGATGCCGCGACTGGCAACGTGTATGAAAACGGCGTGAAGAGCGACAATACGGCCATTGGCAGTGACTACGACGGCTGGATCGACCTCTTTGGCTGGGGCACAGGTATCAATCCCACACTTGCCACCACAGTGAATGGGGACTACATCGTCTATAGTGAATGGGGCGACAATGTTATCCAGAACAGCACAGGATTCACATGGCGTACGCTGACAAGCGAGGAAAATGTCTATCTGTTTCACGACAGGACAAATGCTGCCAGGCTCTTTGGCTTAGGTTCTGTGGACGGTGTGAACGGCGTGATCCTTCTGCCTGACGACTGGACGATGCCTGCTGGTCTTTCTTATACGCCCAGTACTACGAAAGGACTCGAATGGAATGGCACATATTATTTCAATGAAAACGCTGACAATTATTCTCATAACACCTACACCATAGACGAATGGAAGGAGATGGAGTCTGCCGGTGCGGTATTCTTGCCTGCAGCCGGCTATCGTGAAGGTACGAATGTGTTTCTTGTAGGGAAAGCCATCGACTACTGGTTAGCTACACAGCACGGGACCGTAGCGGGTGGCATCTCAGGCAACTCAAAGAGGCTCCATCCTCACAGCGATGGCGACCTGTACTACGGAGATTGTGTCCGATTGGTACACTAACCAGGATTGAATAAACGGACTATAAATGAAGATATGGAAAATGTTGATAATCTACAATCGCCGGAACAGATTTGCGACCATCTGCGCGTGACTTATGTTCCTACCTATTTGCTGGCTACGGCTGTAGGTGTGCTGCTGGTGGCATTCATTGTATGGGGCCTGCTCGGTACTGTGAGTGACAAGGTCTATTTCTCGGGAGTGGTGTTTCCCGCACAGGGTACTACCGACATCATGCTGCCCAACAAGGGCATTGTGCGCACCCTGATGGTACGCAATGGCGACAGGGTGAAACAGGGGCAGACGGTGGCAATTGTATCCATTGGTGAAAGTTACAGTTTCCTGACGAGTACGGTAAATGGTCTTGTCATCAGTACGAGGGCCGACAATGAGCCGTTCGAGGCCTTCGACCCTATAGTCAGCGTTATTGACGATAAAGCCTCTGACGGTCAATCACAGCATACCATACTTCTCGCCTATGCCGACAACGAGGCGCAACGTGACCTGCGCATAGGCATGGATGCCCAGGTGTGGCCTGCCGACGAGAAGCGTGACGAGATAGGTTATGTACGCGGGCGCATCAGTCAGGTGGTACGCTATCCTGCAGATGCCACCAAGGTGCGCCAGATGCTTAAATCTGACATCCTGGCCAAGCGGCTGATGGAACAGGGTGATGTGGTCTATGAGGTAATTATCGACCTGCAGCGAGACCCTGCCGATTCCACATGCTATGACTGGTCGTTCGGCCAGCCTGACGATGTGAGTATGGACTTTGGTACCTACTGCTCTGTGCTCACCGAGACTCGCCGATGCAGCATATTCAAGTATATGTTCGAGATGTCTCGCACACAAGTCCGTAACCTAAAGCTGAAGTTTGAATGAGTACAGAGCGGACACAAGGTAAAAATACGAAACTGTCGTTGATGTCGGCTTTTCGCTATTTCCTGAAGGGAAATGTGATATTTGCCCTCAACGGCATTATTATCGTTGGCATTGATTCCGTGGTCTGCATATTCCCGCCATTATTCCAGCAGATATATACTGATAATATCATCACACAGAAGAACCCGGAATGGTTTACCCCGCTGATAGTGCTGTATATCCTGCTGTTCGTGTTTGAACTCATGGTCTGGATAGGGTTCTCTATAGTACGACGGAAGAGTCAGGCAAGGATCAATATCACCACTTCGTCGGATTACCTGTGGACGGTACTCAGACTACCGATGACCCTGCTCACCCAGTTTACAGCAGGTGAACTGGTGGCGCGCTATGCCTCCATCTCAAAGACCACCAGGCAGATGGACTATGCCCTGCCGGCCGTAAGCATAATGATCCTGCCCGTTTTCTGCTGCTACCTCGTCATGCTTTTCAACTGGAAACTGGGACTGCTGGAAATCTTCTCTATCTTGTTGCTCGTTTATGTGATGCGCAGCACTGCCAACAAGCAGAAGAGGATTGCCATGGACCTGGAGGTGACGGAGGCGCGGCTGCAGAATGTCACGATGACGGGAATGGGTAATCTGGAAACCATCAAGGCGTTGGGTGGTGAGCAGTATTTCTTTGCGCAGTGGGAAAAAACCTATGCACAGTCCGTGAATGCCCGCGTGACCACCATCACCCATAACATCTATCTGAGCGCCTTGCCGGAATTTGTATTGGAGATTACCAATGGTGTCATACTCTGTCTGGGCACCTGGCTAATCTTGCAAGGAGAGATGACTCCCGGTATGATCTTGGCCTCCCAGGGACTCATCAACGAGACCATCTATCCCATCATCAGGGCTATTGCCAGCGTACAGACCGTGTTGAGGATCAACTCGTCTATCCAGCGCATCAAGGAGGTGACCGACTGTAAGCCGGAATGCGCTGAACTGCACCTGCCGGCTGACAACGAACTGCCCGACGTGGCCAAACTGGCAGGCGAGATAGAACTGCGTGACGTCACCTTCGGCTACGACCGCAGTCTGCCGCCTATTCTCAACCACTTCTCGCTAAAGATCAAGGCGGGTGAGCGCATAGCCTTGGTAGGTCCTTCGGGCTGTGGCAAGAGCACCGTGCTGAGTCTCGTGTCAGGGCTGTATGAGCCATGGGAGGGTGAAGTGCTGTTCGACGGCAAACCCCGCAAGGCCATCGACCGCATGACATTCGTCAACTCCGTTTCGGTGGTCAACCAGGACGTAACCCTCTTTGAAGGCACTATTGCAGACAACGTCAAGATGTGGGATAATTCGATTGAAGACTTCGCCATGATGCTGGCCTGCAACGATGCTCACATACACCACGAGATCATGGAACGCCCAGGCGCGTACCAGGGTGTCATCACGGAGCGCGGTAAGAACTTCAGCGGCGGACAGCGACAGCGCATTGAGATAGCCACCGCGCTGGCCAAGGAGCCCACCGTCCTGCTAATGGACGAGGGTACGTCGGCACTGGATCCTCAGGCGGAAATGAAGGTCATGAGGAATCTCTACGGTATGGGCATCACGCTCATCCTGATAGCCCACCGACTGGAGACCATTGCCGACTGCGACCAGATATACGTGATAGAGCGCGGACGCATTACCCAGCACGGTACACACGACGAACTGAGTCAGGTGGACGGTCTGTATCGCAATCTTTTAGAATACGTCTGAACAATGAAGAGTAGTAATATTTTCCTTAAACAGTTAGCCCAGCGCATGGATGGTGACCGTAAGGCGATGAGTCAGACGTGGATCATTCTGCGCTCCATGATAGACAGGAAGCTATGGAAGCAGATGGAGTCAACCGTGGAGTTGCCGTTAGACGTTGAAAAGATTGAGATGTTGTTGGAGAAATATAACATTTTTTTCCGTAACATCACACTGACTGACGGCTGGTGGACCCGCTGTACGGGCTATATGGTAGGATTCATGGCTGAGGACAACACTCCTGTCGTACTTGTGCCAGGCTTCACGGACTATACTTTCACCCATCCGAAGACAGACAAAGCCATGATGGCAAGCAAAAGCCACGACCTGCTGAAGCAGGAGGCACTGATCGCCTGTTTTCCTTTTCCAGAAGAAAAACTGACTATCAGGACAATCATGCGCTATGCCATAAGTTGCCTCTGTATATATGACTTATTGTACTGCCTGATGGCCTGCGTAGGCGTTTCCCTGCTGACAATGTTAACGCCCTACGTGTGCAAGCTGATCTTTTCGGAGGTTATCCCCTCGGGCGATGCCGGCCAGATTGTTCCCATCGCCACTCTGCTCTTCAGTGCTGCCGTCGGACTGACGATGGTGCAGATAGCCCGCAACCTGGTGGTGGTACGTATCAAGGATAAGGTGGAATATACGCTGCAGACGGCTATCATGTCGCAACTGTTGCTGCTACCTGCCACGTTTGCTAAATCTTATACGCCAGGCGACCTTTCTAACCGTCTGCTGTCGTTGTCGCGTGTCAGCTCCAACCTGACTGCCAACTTCCTATCGACTTTCTTGAGCTTCCTGTTCTCTGCCATCATGTTCGTACAGTTCTTCATCTATGGCGGCCCGCTGCTCTTTACCGGCATCGTAGTCGTCATTATACAATTTGCGGCCATCATGCTGGAGTATTACTATACAGAGAAAGTGCAGCTAAGCGTGAATTCCAGCGGCTCACACCTCATAGGCACGCTGTTTGCCTTGTTTTCAGGCATTCAGAAAATCAAGACCAGCGGATCTGAGTTCCGGGCCTTCCATCAGTGGGCAAAGGCATATGCCCCCTCAGAGGTATATAGCAGTCGCCAGCCTTTGGCCAGTTTCTATGTGACCGGTGTCAGCTATTGTCTCAAGTTTTTACCTATGATTGTGACGATGTGGTCGGCTTGGCACTACGGTCTGGCACTCTCAGACTATATCGCCTATTGTGCTGTCTTAGGGCTCGTCTGCAAGGCTGTGGCTCAATTGCAAGGCATCACGAAGATGGTGTCACGCTTGTTGCCGGAGATGCGGCTCTGCCATCCCATATTAGAAGCAAAGATAGAGGTTAATAAGGGATCACATGTGGTGAGGGAAATAACGGGTAACGTGGAAATACGCGGTCTGAAATTCCGCTATGCCGATGACATGCCACAGCTCTTCGACGGACTCAACCTGAACATCAACAGTGGTGACTACGTGGCCTTTGTCGGAGGCTCTGGCTGCGGCAAGAGCACACTGATGCGGCTGATGCTGGGTCTGGAGCATCCGCAGGCGGGTTCCATTTTCTACGACCAGTACGATATCGCAGACATCAATCTGCGCAGCCTGAGGCAGTTCTGTATCGGCATCTGCATGCAGGACGGCCAACTCATTGAGGGAACCATCCGAGACAATATCATCTTCAACAATCCGCTGTTGACGGATGATGACGCCTGGGAGGCCGCACGTATGGCTGCCCTCGACGGCGATATCCGTCAGATGCCTTTAGGTATGGATACGCCCATCAGTGTTGACGGCAGGGGCGTGTCGGGCGGACAGCGGCAGCGAATACTTATCGCCCGTGCGCTGGTCAGAAAGCCCAAGGTACTCTTCCTCGACGAGGCCACATCGGCGCTCGACAACATCAGTCAGCACATTGTCATTGAGAACCTGGCCAAGCTGAACTGTACGCGCATTGTCATAGCCCACCGACTGAGCACCATACGGCAATGCAACCGCATCATCATGTTGCGTGACGGTCGTGTGGAGGCAGACGGCACCTACGAGGAACTGAAGGATAAACTGATAATTGAGAATAATGATGACTGATAAGAATATCATACATAAAATAGGTAGGCGAATGGTGCTCACAGCATTATTCGCTGTTTACTGTTCACTATTCACTATCTATGCGCAGCAACTCAGTCTTGACCAGGCCATCCGTCATGCCCAGGACAGTACGATCTTAGCCTTCCAGAGCCGTCACGAATACAACTCCTACGCATTGCATTACGATGAGTTCCTGGCGCTGCGCAAACCGCAACTTAACCTGCGGGTGGCTCCCAACTATTACAGGCTTCTCAGCGACCTGTCGCGCGACTATGTCTATCTGCGCAACTATGACAACCTGTCGGCCGCTGCCAGTGTCACGCTCTCGCAGAAGATGCTTGACTGGGGTGGTGAGGCCTATCTTGGTTCACAGGCCATCTGGAGCGAATATCTCAGCTCACAGGCGTCAGATGCCAGGCAGTTTGTGGCAGCACCCATCCTGGCAGGCTATCGGCAGACGCTTCTGGGCTATAATCCCTATCGCTGGGAGAAGGCCGTTGAAGATCAGCGGTTGAAGGCTGCCCGTCAGCAGCACCAGTACGATCTGAACAGCATTGCCGAGGAGGTGACACGCCGCTTCTTCCGACTGGTCTGCGCACAGAGTCAGGCCGATATGTATCGGCGTAACCTGCAGACCACCGACACCCTCTATGCCATCGCCTGCGAAAAATCCAGTATTCTCATGGTGACAATGGCCGAACTGCGCTCATTGGAGTTGCAGCGTGTCAATGCTGCCAACGCACTGGCTATGGCCCGCACGGCAGAAGAGGAGGCCCTCACGCGGCTCGCATCCTTCCTGAGGCTCGATGGCGACAGTCTGTTAACCCTGAACCTGCAGTTCCCGCAGGAACCCAAGGCCATCTCACTGACGGTTGCCGAGGCCATAGACTTAGCCTTGGCAAACAGTCCCGCCTATCAGCACCAGATGGCCGAACTTACCGAGTCGCGCCATCAGGAGCAGAAGGCCAGGAAGGAAAAAGGCGTCAATGTGTCGCTCGATGTCAATGTAGGTATGCAGCAGGTGGATCCTGTCCTTGGCCGTGCCTATCGTGACCAGCGGCTCTACGCCCTCGGGGCTGTCACGTTCAGTGTGCCGCTCATGGACCACGGTGCCGCCAAGAGTCGCCATGCTGCCGCCCAGGCTTGGGTGGAGCGCGAGGAGAGTGCGCTCGATGAGGCAGGGCGTCAGTTGAGTGAAGATGTCGCTACAACCCTGCACGACATCAATATCTACCGTCAGTTGTTAGAGCGGACCGTTCAGGCTGTCGCCATGGCTGACGAGGTGTTTGAGCTGAACGCAGAGAACTATGCCAATGGTCTCTGTGACATTAATACCTATACGCTGGCACAGAACCGGCGCGACGAGGCCTATAACCAGTATCTGTCGGCGCTCGAAAGGTATTGGACCACCTATTATCATTTGCAGACACTAACAGGAATGAATTGAACATTGATAATTAAAATATGAAAACCAAGACATTTCACTATTCACTGGTTGTGACGCTGGGCCTGATGCTGACAGCCTGCCATAACGAACGGAAGAATGATCCTGTAGATGGTGACAAAGCTGTCGCTGCTACTGAACAACCTGGCACCACAGAACTGCCTGGTGAGGAGGATGCCGTCCCTGTCGATTTTTTCAGCAAGGGCACTATCGAGTCCGTCTCAGAGGTGGCTGTCACCAGCCGCATCAACGAGCAGATTGTCATGCTGGGCGTGGAGATGGGGCAACGCGTACAGAAAGGGCAGGTAGTAGCCCGGCTTGACAGGACTGCCACAGAGGATAGAATCGTGAAAGGCCGTGCGGAACTGGAGCGCGCCGAATACCAGTATCAGAACATCCTGATGGGACAAGGCTATAAGCGCGGGGCCTTCGATCAGGCACCTGAGAACATCCGTGAGATGGCGCGTATCAACAGTGGCTATAACACGGCCAAGGCCGCCCTCCGCCAGATGGAACATCAGTTGACATACTGTACCATCCTGGCTCCCGTCTCGGGTGTGGTGACACAGCTCAATGCCGTTCTCTATGGGACAGCCGTGCCGGGCGAGACGCTGTTCCGCATTGTGGATACCGAGCATTTGAAGGTCTGTTTCGATATACTTGAAAACGAGCTACAGCGATTCGAGAAAGGCACCGAAATCACATTAGCCCCAGTATCCTTTCCCGACGACCGCCATTATGCCCGCATCACTGCCGTCAGTCCCGTAGTGGAAAAGAATGGTATGCTACATTTGGAAGCAATACTTACGCCGCATCCTCACCTCAAGCCTGGCATGTCGGCCATTATCGCGTTGGGAAGGATAGATAACTAACGAAGTTATATCTAATTACGGCATCTTTATTAAAGTCGAATATAACTTATGGAGACAAGATACAAGAAGGCTAAGATTTTCGACATCGTCATTGCTGCCGTGGCAGGAACGCTCTCGGTTGCTATCATGATATATGGCATAGGCCATTTCGGACTGAACGAAGCATGGCCCGAACTCGTGCTTAATATATTTTATATCGCCTGTCTGGTGATGATCTGGATGTACTTCTTCAACAGTCGTCACATCACCACCCAGCAGTTCAACTACTGGTGTTCCATCTTGGTGGGTATGACGGTGCTGTTGCGAGACATCCTATTTCCGCCACCCCTGACCTTTTACTCGCTCCATCTGGCGTGTCTTGTCCTCTCGGTGCTACTGCTCTGCACGCTTACCTATTTCTATGCACGTAAGAACTGGAAGAGTTACACCAAGCGCAACCTGTGGGGCATCTGCATCATCGACATACTCATTGCCACACTCTATAATTACGACATCTATCTTCAGCCTTTCAACGAATATACTAACTATTTGCTCACGGAAATCTGGATACGTCCCACCATCACCTACTGTCTGGTGGCCTGTTTCGTAACGGAAGATGGTTAACATAAAAGAATAGCAACTAATAAACAACTAATACAATATGACAATGAAAAAAATGATTCAATGGGTGCTCGCCGCCACCCTTGTTTGCGGTGCAACGACAGCAAGTTTCTCACTGACCTCCTGCAAGCAGAGTCGCCCTCAAGGGGACACCTCTGTGCAGCAGGTACAGAGCACGGAACTGATACGCACCAGTCAGAGTTGGGACGGCGTGGAGTTGCCCGATTATCTGCAGGGTCGTCCCGAACTGGTAGCTGTGAAGTACGAGTTCCCCGCCGGTCAGAAATTAGGCTGGCATCACCATCCCGTGATGAACTACGGTATCCTGGTGCAGGGCGAACTGACCATCATTGGGCAGGACGGCAAGGAGAAGACCGTGCATGAGGGTGAGGCTGTCGTAGAGATGGTGAACACCATCCACCACGGTGAGAACCGAGGCACGAAGCCCGTTATCCTCTATATGTTCTACCTCTCGCAGGACAGCCTGCCGCTGGCCGTGCAGCACCCCGAGATTCCATTAGACTAATATGGAGAAATATCAAGGACATATCGTTGATGTGGTATGTCGCGAGATGTTCGATGGCGAAGTTGTGGTGGAGAATGGCCACATCAAGCAGGTGAGGCAGTGCGAGTTGCCTGACAACGGGCAGGTATGGCCGTATCTGATGCCAGGCTTCATCGACAGCCACGTGCATATCGAGAGCAGCATGATGATGCCCCAGGAGTTCGCACGTATCGCCGTCAGCCACGGAACGATAGGTGTGATAGCCGATCCACACGAGATAGGTAACGTACTCGGCATAGAGGGAGTGGACTTTATGATACACTCTGGGCAATAGGCACCGTTTAATTTCTTCTACGGTGCCCCCAGCTGTGTACCAGCCGTGGGTGGCGACATAGAGACCAGCGGTGCCACCATCAGCGCCGATGACATTGAGACACTGATGGCCTGACTTTCAAAATCGTCAAAATTAGTTTTAAAATTTACAAAATCTGAGTGCATCAGGCATTCGGTACTGTGTTATTTGGGAAAATTTGCTT
>Ga0265299_10004287_pt1 | contig 13550 bp, 5 predicted proteins | sample AusTroGonzalo_MG_4_FD_193485 | JGI IMG/M metagenome (GOLD analysis project Ga0265299, IMG submission 193485) | Bovine rumen microbial communities from tropical cattle in Woodstock, Queensland, Australia - Gonzalo_02 | ecosystem: Host-associated > Mammals > Digestive system > Stomach > Rumen ...
ACTCTGCAAGGTCGTTATACGGCTGGTCTGCGCCTGACTCATCAGGGGCAACAGCGTCAGCAATAAAAACCATTTCCTCATATTCGTTAGTATGTTTTGTAGTGTCACGGTGCAAAGTTACGAAAAGTTGAGAGCAAAACAAAGAAACTTGTTTCTTTTTTTGCCGAGACGGAGTAATTTCGCCATTTTATTGGCAAAGTTACGAAAAAACGAGCGAAGAACAAAACAAATGAGAGTCTTTTTTGCGTCTGCTGCAAGGAGAGAGGATGGGGCAAGCAGGGATTTAGCCTGTACCTAAGCGGGAGAAAACCCAAAGCTTACGAGTTCGCAGCGGGCGGGGATGTAATCAGCAGCGCCCGCTGCTAATATCGGCAGCGGTCGGGGAAATTGTCGGCAGCGCCCGCTGCGTACCAAGTTTTATACTGAACAGACCATAGTCCAGTTTATGAAGAAATTGTATATAGAATGAGGTCTTTCAAAGAAGATGACGTTGTGAATCCAAACTTTTTTTCTCTTTTGTATTCATCTTGTATTCGTGTCTATTCAAAGAAACCGAATCCACTAATAGCTACCAGCATACGCTCCACGTAATCCCACGAGGTGTCTTTCCAGTGGAAGCCGAGACGGTGCAGGATAGAGCAGGTGTAGCGGTTGTCGCGCTCTATGATGACAGCCTTTTTCCCGTGAGCCATATCTTGGTAGGCCATAATGGCTGAGAGCAGTTTAGCCTTTTCAGGATCCTGGCCTGCCAGTTCAATGGCCTGTTCGAATTCACCATCCTCCACAAAGCGTATCTCGTGACCCACCTTCGCCATGAGTTGGAATACATCGCCCAACAGCTCTGTATGGTTATTGAAGGGTTGGAAGACGGTGCATTCCTTGGGTGTCGATGCGAGAAGTACCACGGCCTTCGCCGTCTGGTCGATGGGCGACATCTCTGTTAATTCGTCATACAGGTCGTAGGGGCAGCAACCAAGTGTATAGAATACCTTGAGACGTCCCATGAAGCTGTTGCTGTTGAAGTTGACCTGGAACTCACCGTCGTAGCTACGCGGTGCCAGATTACCCACGCGCATCACCTTGGCATTCAGGCAATGATGGGCAACAGCATCGAGTACCAAACGTTCTGCCAGGAACTTGGAGTGGATATATCGGTTGTCCAAGAACTGTCCGAACCAGAATTTCCTTTCGTTGAGCGAGGGCACCTGTTCACCGTCGCCTCGGTCTATCCATATCTCTGCTACGGAAGTCGTGGAGACATGCACGAGACGTGCGCCGGTCTTCTGACAGAATTCCACACAGCGCTGGGCACCGCCGATGTTCACGTCCTCAATGTCCGTTCCCTTGGAGAAGTGCTTCACGTTGGCGGCACAGTTGAAGACTGTGTCAATGTGGCTCTCAACATTGAATTCTTGCGTCACGTCGCCATTCACGACAAAGAGACGACTGCCGAAGAGTTCTTTAAATGATTTCTCGAAATAGTAGAACAGCAGGTTCTTGAGGCGATGTTCGGCGGCAGATTGATCCTTACCACGAACCAAACACGTGATAGTTGTAGCATCGGAGTCAATAAGTTCGCGCAGCACATGGATGCCTAAGTAACCTGTAGCGCCGGTTAGGAGGACATGTCCCAGTTGCTGACATTCGCCCTTGAGGAATGTCTCCACATTGTTTTGCTGCAGGATGGCATCGATGCCAGTGTAATCATAGTCACTGACCTCAGTGTCGGTTTCCTCGACGGGGGCTTCTCCACTCACAAACTGAGCCAGCAAACGCGGCGTAGGATGAGCGAATACATCACCATAGATGACGTGGTAGCCAGCCTTGTCGCACTCGATAATCACCTTGGTCACCATGAGGGAAGTTCCGCCCAGTTCGAAGAAGTTGCCGGTGGCACTCACCTTGTCCAACGACAGGATGTCGCCGAAGATGTTGGCAAACATACGCTCCTGTTCGTTTTTGGGTTCCACATATTCGTGGTCGGCAGCCTGGATGACAGGAGCGGGCAGTGCCTTGCGGTTCACCTTCTGATTCTGGTTCAGCGGGATGGCATCAATCTGCATAGTAGCAGCAGGAATCATGTATGGCGGTTTCTGTTTGCCGATGAATGCGTTCAGTTCCTTGATGTCCACCTGTTCGTCGCTGACGATATAGGCCGCAATGAACTTACCGCCCGTCTCGTAGTCGAAAGCCTGGACGGTAGCGTCCTTGATACCAGGGAACTCGCGAATGACAGCTTCAACCTCTTTCAACTCGATGCGGAAACCGCGAATCTTCACCTGTCCGTCGCGACGACCTACAAACTGGATATTGCCATCGGACAGATAGCGCACAATGTCGCCCGTGCGATAGACACGGCTGTATTTCGCATCGTTAGTAAACGGATTCGCCAGATAGGTCTCTGCCGTCTTCTCAGGACGGTTAAGATAGCCTCGGCTTACCTGTGGGCCACTTACCCAAAGTTCGCCTACAGCGCCTACTGGCAGACGGTTCAACTGCTTGTCAACGATGTACAACCGGAAATTGTCGAGCGGTTTGCCAATGGGGGCATTCTGCTCGTACTCCTTCATGGGGTATGTAGTCGTAAAGATGGTACACTCTGTAGGTCCGTATGCATTATGGAGCTGATAGGCAGTAGGAGGTGTGAGCGGCAGTACCTTTTCACCGCCAACGGAGAGATGGAGCAGCGAGTGATTGTCGAAGTTCATCGCAAACTGACAGCCCACCTGTGTAGTCATGAACGAATGAGTGATACCTTCACTGTTGAAGTAGTCGTTCAAGTCGGGCAGGTTCAGACGGATGTCCTCGCCGATGATATAGACGGCGGCACCGCAGGTCAGGGCAGAGTACATATCCATCATGCAGGCATCGAAGCCGTAACTGGCGTATGCAGCCACCTTACTCTCAGGCTTCAGGTCGTAGTAGCGATGGTACCAGTGGCAGAAACATACTAAGTTACCATGTTCCAATTGGCAACCCTTAGGAGTACCTGTAGAACCTGAGGTGTAGAGCATGATAAACAGCGACGATGGCGTGATGTCTGCCTTGACGGGTACCTCTGCTGCAGGTAATGCCTCGATATCTTTGGTCAGCAGTACCTTGCCTTGGTATTCGTCTACGATGGGACGCAGTTCCTCATCGGCAATAAGCAGCTTAGCACCCGCATCCTGCATCATAAAGTTCAGACGCTCAGCAGGATAGCTGGGATCCAGCGGCTGGTAGGCACAACCGGCTTTCAGCACACCCATTGATGCCACTACCATCCACTTGCTGCGTGGAATCAGAATAGAAACCACATCCTCGCTACCGAGACCCAGCGACTGGACGTATTGTGCAATACGCTCCGACTGTTCGTCGACCTGCTTGTAGGTCAAACGTATATCGTGATAGACCATGGCGATGTTGTCGGGATGTAGTTCTACCTGGCGGCGGAACAGTGATACAACTGTCTGTGTGTTGTCGTAATCGACATCATTCTGGTTGAAACTGTCGAGCAAGGTAACCTGACCGGCATCAAGCAACGACACACTCTTCAGCGGTGCATCGGGATGGTTGATGAAAGCCATCGTGACATTACAGATTGACTGTGCCATGGTTTGCATCATTTCGCGGCTGTAGCGGCCTTTGTCGTATTGCAGGCAAATACTGGGCTTGCCTGCCTCATCGTTCTGAATGAAGAAGGCAATGCGGAACTTAGGAGTATCGGTTTCGAAAGTCTCGACGTTCACCGACTGTTCTTTGTACGTATAGTTGTCAAAAATGCCCATCTGGTAGGCAAACATGATTTCTGCCGAAAGATCGTAGTCGGCAGCAATGCGTGCAAACGGGTAAGTCTCGTGGCTCAAAGTCTCATCGAAATTCTTGCTGGTCTCACTCAGGAACTCCACGACGCTCTGTTCACCAATCTGGGCACTCAGTGCCAGCGTGTTGACAAACATACCCACCGTATTGCTGATACGTAAGTCAGAACGCCCGTTGCTGATGGTGGTGATACACAGCTGCTCGTTGTTGGTGAAGCGAGCCAGCGTGTAGAAGGTGGCGGCAAGGATGTGATGCGCTGGAGAGATGTTTTTCTGACGACAGAAATTCTCTATGGCGTCAAAGTCCAGCAGAGTAAATATGGTACCGACGGTGCCTTGTTCCAGAGGATTGGTAAGATCGGGCGCAACCTCCGTCACACCTTCCACCTTTCCAAGACGCTCCTGGAAGAAATCGCGGGCAGCAGCATATTCCTCACTGCTCTCAGCAGCTTTCTGCGAAGCCACGAAGTCTGCGTAGGTGAAGGTCTCGGGTTCAATCTCCTTGCCGTTAAGCAAGTCAAACAATTGCGCCAGAAGTACGTCGAACGAACCACCGTCCACAACGAGGTGATGAATATCCATCATCAGATACACCCACTCATCAGTGGTGACAATCTCTACATGGTAGAGCGGTCCCTGACGCAGGTTAAACGGCTTGACGAAATCCAACTTGTAACGTGAGATATCTGCTTCATTGCACTGGCTATAGACAATTTCGACAGGTTGTGCAGTATCAACAATCTGTATGATTTCAGAGCCCGAACTGCCAAAATGCGCCTGCAGCATGGGATGTGTCTTGACGAGAGTCTCCACAGCCTTGGCCAGCAGCTTGACATCTACATTCTTGGGGAAACGGACTATGACCGGCGTGTTGTATATGGTGGATTCGGGGTTCTTGACGGAATCCACATAAACACCCATCTGTGCGTATGCCAGTGGAATGTTGCTCATATCGGCATGTTCCACCTCGGAGGTCTGCTTGGCGGCACCTCCACCGATCAGCGTCGTCAAGATTTCGTTCTCAATGCTTTGTACACTACCTGTCTTAGCCAGCGCCTTCGAATTCAGGGTTACGCCAAAGCGCTTGTTGATCTGGATGGCTAACTTGATAGCCATGATAGAGGTCAGGCCGACGTAGCCTAACACCGTCGTGACGCCAAAGTCCTCGGTGTTGATGATTTGTGCGATGATGTCATGAATCTCCTTCTCCAGCACATTCATTGGCACGTTGCTTTCCACCTCCATCTCTGTGGCTTTCTTTTCGGGCTTTGGCAAGGCTTTCTTATTCACCTTCTGGTTCTGGTTCAGAGGAATGGCATCAATCTGCATGGTAACAGCAGGTACCATGTAAGGCGGTTTCTGATCGAGGATGAAGCTATTCAGTGCCTCAATGTCTATCTGCTCATCGCTCACAATATAGGCAGCGATGAATTTACCGCCGCCAGACGACTGGTTCTTACCGTCGTCTACATCGAAGGCCTGCACGGTGGCATCCTTGATACCAGGGAATTCGCGGATAATAGCTTCCACCTCCTTCAGCTCGATGCGGAAACCACGAATCTTCACCTGACCGTCCTTGCGTCCCACGAACTGGATGTTTCCGTCAGTGAGGTAGCGAACGATGTCGCCTGTGCGATAGACACGGGCATACTTAGAGGCGAGAGGTGAGGAGTCAGAGGTGAGCGGTATGAATGGATTGTCAATAAACACCTCTGCCGTCTTCTCAGGACGGTTCAGATAGCCACGGCTCACTTGCGGGCCGCTGATCCACAATTCTCCAGCGGCACCTACGGGCAGTCGATGGCCTTGGGGGTCAACAATATAAAGCCGCATGTTGTCAAGTGCTTTACCAATGGGAATCTCCTTCAACTTTTTGTCTACTGGGTACGTGGTAGTAAAGATGGTACACTCTGTAGGACCATAGCCGTTATGCAAAGTGTATCCCTTCGGAGGTGTGAGCGAAGCCAGTTTCTCACCACCTGCTGACAAGTGCAGCAGCGAGTGTTGCTCGAAGCTGGTGGCAAACTGATAGCACACCTGCGTAGTCATGAAGGAATGAGAGATGTGCTCCTGCTCGAAGTACTCGTTCAGTGCCACCAGGTCGAGTCGCAGCTCTTCGGGTATGATGCAAACGGTAGCGCCGCAGGTCAGGGCAGGATACATATCCATCATGCAGGCATCGAAGCCGTATGAGGCGTAGGCCGCCACCTTATGTCCTGGTTTCAAGTCGTAGTAGCGCTGATACCAATGACAGAATGCCACAAGGTTGCCGTGCGTCAACTGACACCCCTTAGGCACACCTGTAGAGCCGGAAGTATAGAGCAGGATGAACAGGCTCTCTGGCTTCGGCTCATCGGGGAGTTCTGTAACTTCAGGCAGGGCTGTCAGTTCCTTGGTAAGAATTACTTCACCCTGATATTCGTCCACAATGGGACGCAGATCCTCATCGGCAATCAGCAGCTTAGCACCTGCATCCTGCATCATGAAGTTCAGACGTTCCTTCGGATAAGAGGGGTCCAGCGGCTGATAGGCACAACCTGCCTTCAGCACACCCAATGAGGCGATGGACATCCATTCTGAGCGAGATATCAATACCGAAACGACATCCTCGGTCTTCAACCCCTTCGAGGCAATATACCCTGCTATGCGGTCACTTGTTTCATCCACCTCGGCATAGGTATATTGTTTGTTTTTATAAACGACTGCAATATTGTTTGGAGTCGCTTTTGCCTGCTGACGGAATAGTGAAACGATTGTCTGCGTCGTGTCGTAATCCACATCTGTGTTGTTGAAGCTGTCGAGCAGCTCCACCTGTGTAGCCGTAGTGATATTTACGTCTCGCAGATTCGCTTCGGTGAGGAATCCCTCCAAAACGGACTCGTAGCTCTCCATAAATTGACTGATCAGTGCCTCGGAGTATTCGTTGGATTTGTATTCTGCCTTGAGCTGGTATTGGTTGCCGACAGAGGAGACCATCAGGCACAGCGACATCTCCAAGGTGAGGTTGGTGAGCTGGACGGTCTGCATGGGCTTGCCTGCAAACAGCGTGTCGTCAAACATTTGTCCCCGCCATGCAAACATGGAGTTGCTTTGCAGGTTGAGGTCGGCCATCAGGTCGGTATAGGCATAGATGTCGTGTTCACGACAACCAGTCATCTGTGTCTGACTGGCTTTCAGGAATTCGAGCACAGAGGTATCGTCGGCAAATTTGGCATAAACAGGCAGCGTCTTCACCGCCATACCTACAGAATGGAGGAAGCGCTCATCGGTGCGGCCATTGTAAACCGTGGTGAAAAGTGACTCCTGCTCATTGTTGAATTTCGCCAGGAGATAGGCGTATGCCGCTGTGAAAAGGGTGTTCTTATAGATGCCGTTGGCTTTGCAGAAAGCTTCTACCTTTTCCGTGTCGGCTTTGAGAACGCGAACCAGACTGGCCTCCGAGCGTTCCGGCTCTTCAAGGTCGGGGATGAGTTGCGTAAACGTATCGCCACAGCCAAAGTTCTCGGCATACCATTGCTTGGCCTCCTCAAAGACGGGTGTCTTGCGCATCTCGTCTTCGGCGAGAGCCACCTCCTGCATCGTCATCGTCTCGGGCTCCAGTGCCTTGCCGTTGTAGGCAGTCTCCACATCGGCAATCATCACTTTCAGCGTTATGCCGTCGCTGATGAGATGATGGATGTCGAGCAGCAGGTAGAAATGGGTGGCATCTTTCAACAATCGGATATGGAAAAGCCTGTCGTTATAGATGTCGAACGGCACCACCAGCCGCTGTTTTTCCACTTCTATATCGGCAATATGCTCTACCTGCAGGCTGAACGTCTCGCTGTCGTCGACGGTCTGCTGCGGGTCACCCTGTTCGTTCACCATGATACGTGTGAATAGCGTAGGGTGGGCTGCCACTGCTGTCTCAACAGCCTTCTTGAGTTTATCTTCATCCAGGCTGCCATCGAGTATATAAAGATAGGGTAGATTATAACAAACCTCACCTTGATGAGCGATACATTCGGCATAGATGCCATATTGAACTTTTGTTAATAGAGCAATGGTTTTCATATTTAAAAAATTATTAGTTTAGCAAATTGGGGGATTATGAATTAAATAATATTGATTGAATCCAGGAAAATGATCAAGATGGCTATGGGTACGAGCCAGCGCAGTACAATCAAATATAAGAATGACCCCACGCGCGAACCCTGATACCTCGCCTTCGGCACGAACCATCCTGAGAACAAGGCCGTTCCTAATGCTCCAATCGGTATCAGGATGTTGGTGGACAGGACATTAAGTAAGGTGAACAGATCCTGCCCCATCACGGTGAACCAGTCGGCATGGCCCGTCATCGACAGGACAATCAGCGTGTTGATAAACACCAGCATCAGTGCCACCGCTATCGCACTCTGATGACGGTTGAGCGGACGCTTGGTCTTTGAGGTGGCCTCACAGACGAAGGCTATCCCCACCTCCATCAGCGAGATGGTGGACGTCAGGGCTGCTACACACATCAGCCCGAAAAACGTCACGCTGGTCAGCGTCGGACTGAACATGTGCTGGAACACAGCAGGCAACGTGACAAAAGTCAGTTCAGGTCCTTCCGAGGGACTGAAACCGTATGCAAATACAGCCGGGAAGACAATCATACCCGACAGCAACGACACGATGATGACGAGCACAATCATTTGTACCGACGTCGTGGAGACATTTTGGTCCTTGGGCATATAGCCGCCATACGTGACAAGTATGCCCATGCCTATTGATAAGGTGAAGAAGCTCAGTCCCATCGCTTGTAAGATGACCTTCGAAGTGATTTTCGAGAAGTCGGGCTCAAACAGATACCGCAGTCCAGCAGCACCTCCATCCATAAAAACCATATGGACAGCCATGACAATCAGGAACAGGAATAGAATCGGCATGAGAATCTTGCTCAGGCGCTCAATACCCTTGTTGACATCGAACCACAATACCGCAGCCGTCAACACAATGGCAATAATGGCATACACAATCATCAGTACTGCATTACCCTCGAACGCATTGAAATGGGCTTTCAGCTCCGTTGCACTCATGCCTGCGAACGCGTTCGACGCTGCCTCAACCATGTAGTAGAAACACCATCCTGTGACCACAAAATAAAAACTCATAATGACAATCACCGATAGCAGGCACGTCCACGAGAGCCACTGCCAACGGCCTGTGCCAGTCAGCGCACGGAATGCACCATAGGCACTGCGGCCCGACAGCTTACCAATCAAGAACTCGTTCATCACCAGCGGCAGTCCGAAGATTAGCGCACAGACGATATACAGGATGATGAACGCCCCACCGCCGTTTTCGCCCACGACATATGGGAATTTCCAGATACTACCCAGTCCTACGGCGCTGCCTGCAGCTGCCAGAAGAACTCCGATTTTCGATGAAAAAGACTTCATAGTATTTGTTGTTTTTAGTTATTCCATATTTCGAAAGATCTAATCCCTAACCCTACCATTTCGTGGTAAACAACGCGGGTGATACCACCAACGAGAACCATCCCCAGCGGGCCGTCTTAGAGGCATTGCCCTGCTTCAGACGGTCCATCGTCTCGGTGCCGAACATCAGGGTGTAGCCTGCCGAGAGGGAGATATCCTTCGTGAAGCGGTAGCTGCCCGTCACGTCGATGCTGTGACCAAGCGTATGGTCGAGATCCTGCAGGTCGGTGGCTACGGCTAAATAGTGGTACTTGGCGCTAAGGTCTAACCTGTCGACGGGCTTGCCCCCGATGCCGACAAAGGCATTCTGCAAGCCGGGCGTGAAACTTTTGACGTGGGCACTTTGGTAGAAATAGTCCATCAATCCGTAAAACTGGGTACGTGACCCATAGAGCGGAGTGAAGCCTTTAAAGACCTTATGCAACGGCATTCCCACTGTGCCGCCGTAGGTCTTAGGTATAAAGTCGTCGCCGCTCAGGTAGTCATAGCCAAATTGAAGAGTGAAGGATGAAGGATGAAGGGTGAAGGGGTCCACGGTAGCTTTCACGCTGACCATCCATGCGTCAATCTCAAAGGCTTTACTCTCGTTGACGGTCTTGCCGCCCTGACGATAGTAGGAGCCTTCGAGCGTCACGTGCTTGGGGTGAAAGTTCACGTAGCCGCCATACATCTGCTGGAACTCGGTGGTAGGAAGATTGCCTTCCAACCCTTTCCGGCCAGCCTGCAGGCCGACGTTCATAAACAGGAGCGAGGCTCCTAAGGGGATTTGGGGAACGTCGTAGTGATACCACACGGTCTGCATCGTCTTGTAGAGCTGGGCACCATCTTTGTAGTAGGTGCTCTTATACACGTTGGCCGCGTTCTGGTTGTAGCCCACGATGGCGTGAACCTGGTGGCCATGCCCCTCGTAACCGGCCCTCAACACGTCATGCGACAGGGAGGCCATGGCAAAGTCATTGATGCCGATGATGCGCTCATCGTCATACGACAGCGCAATGCGTCCCACCTGAGCGAAGAGACCGCTGCGGGACGTCGCCTTCACCCAACCTTCATAGAGATCGAGCGCCTGGTTGCCGCTGGAACCCCACACGGCCAAGTTCTGAATCACGGCATGGGCTTCCAGGCCCGGCCTATTGTAGCCTGCCGTGAAACGTGTGCGACCAAGCAGGAAGTTGGACCGCTCCTCGTTTTCGTTGTCACCGTCAACGGGCAGACCGCCCCTCACCATCTCACCATGCGTCAGGAAGTTCACTCCGAAGCTTAGGGAGTCCTGCGCCACAGCATAGCTAAATGATAACTGATAAATAATAAATGATAGAGCTAACAATATTCTCTTCATCATATTTATGTTTCAGTTCTGCGTTTTTTTTAGTTATTGTTGTGCAAAAATACAAAATAATTGTCTATTCCACAACAGTTTGGGGATTTTTTTTACTTTTTCAGACAAGATTGATATACTTTCAGACAAAAATTGATAGGTTCCGCTTGTTCAATAGTATTAAATATTGCAAATTATTTGCGCGTGCCAGAAATAATCAATATATTTGCGGTCAGGTATGAAAATGAAAATCCTGCCCATAATAAGTGCGTTGTTTCTCGTCATTGCAATGGCGATTCTGTCTGCCGTGTCGTACCACCGTGAAAAAGAGAGCCTCGTGAATCATATCGAGGACAGGATGGAGGTGGCACAGCAAGATTTCATGTTCGAGGTGTATGACATGTATGAGGTGACGGACGAGATTGCACATTTCTTCCCCGAGTTCTGCTCCAATCAAAGCGATTTGTTCTCAATGGTGGAGACCGTTCTGGGACGTTTCCCGGACCTCTATTGCTGTTACGTGGGCTTCCTGCCCGAATATTCGCTGAAGAAAGGGAAACCGTATCTGCCGTCTGCGTTCCGCGAGAACGGTGATTCGATTGTTGCCCACGACTATACAGACAAGGTGAATTACCTGGAGCGTGAATGGTACACCGGTGCGCTGAAGAGCGATAACGATGGATACTGGAGCCAGCCGTATAATGACGGTGTGCATGAGGACCCCATTTTCACCCATTCGCGGAAGGTTTACGACGATAAGGGCAGGATGGTAGGCATAACGGGAGCTGACTACACGCTGGCATGGACGAAGCGGATGCTGGAAGACATTAAGCCTTACGACGATGCCGCCTGCCAGCTGTTCAGCGCCAAGGGAACGCTGATTGCCGAGAGCGGAAACATCAAGAAGAGCAGCATGTTTGTGATGGAGAAAATACTTTCGCCCACCAACATGCGGCTGGTGATAGGTGTCCCGAAAAGCCACGTGCTGAAGGCTATGCGCGGCATGTCGCTGCTGACGCTGACGGTGCTGCTGATGGGAATCCTCATTGCGGGCTGGCTGATACGCAGGATATGGCGCGACCAGGCGGAATATGCCCGCGTGGAGACCGCTAAAAAACTGATGGAGCAAGAGCTGCAGATTGCCAGCAAAATCCAAAGAGACATATTGAAAGCACCCTCCACTACAACAGTGGGAAGGTCGGAGGAGGCCCAGGTGCAGGCGGTGCTGGTGCCAATGCATGAGGTAGGCGGCGACCTGTACGACTACTACCGCAAGGGTGAGGACTTGTTTTTCATCATCGGCGACGTAAGCGGCAAGGGTGTGCCGGCGGCGATGTTCATGAGCGCGACGGTAAACCTGTTCCGCTCTGCCGTCCAACGGTTGCAATCGCCCAAGGCCATCATGGAAGAGGTGAACGGTGTGCTGAGTGAGCACAACCCAAGCCTGATGTTTGTCACCGCCCTCATCGGACGGCTGCATGTGCCTACAGGGCAACTGTGGTACTGTAATGCGGGCCACCTGCCACCATTGGTCATTGAACATGGAACACGGAACATCAGAGAGATTGCGATTGAACCGAACCTCCCATTAGGCTACGAGGGAAAGTTCAGTTTTGCGGAACAGACTATGATGCTCGGGCAGGACGACACAATAGTCCTCTATACAGATGGTATCACCGAGGCACGCAACGTGAAACGCGAAATGCTGGGCATGGAGAAGTGGAAGGAGATAGTAGAAAGCGGAAAGACGCTTCCGAATGACAACTCGATACCCGTCGAAAAGCTGCTGGCAAATGTGAAGACGTTTATAGGTGAGGCCGAGCAGACAGATGACATTACGTTGCTGACCATCTGCAAGAGGAGTGAGACGCAGCCTGTCGTACTGCGTGTGCAAAACAAGATGGACCAATGGCCGGTATTGCGCTCCGTTTTTTATGAATATGGTATGTGCGCAGGCATGGACGCGCGTACGCTTAAGAAATTGATCGTAGCGTTTGAGGAAGCGGTAGTGAACATCATCAACTATTCGCAGGCAGAGTACATCTCATTAACCCTTTTCCAGTCACCCCTCACCATCACCCTCACCGACAATGGCGTGGCGTTTGACCCCACGGCACAAGCGGAGGTAGATACCGATCAGGCCGTAGCCGAACGGCAGATAGGAGGACTGGGGATAGCATTGTTGCGGCAGATTGCAGACAAAATACAGTACCGCCGCATAGACGGACAAAACGAACTAACAATTATTAAAAACATATAATCATGCAAATTAACATTCAACCGAACGGACAGGAGACTACCGTTCAACTCATCGGGCAACTGGACACTATTGCCACCACCGAACAGGCTGACGAACTGCAACAAGTACTGGACATCGCTGACAAGGCTCTGGTGATAGATTGTAGCGAACTGGAATACATCTCTTCTGCAGGCTTGCGTTTTTTCATGCGACTCAAGCGCGAAACCGAAGCTAAAGGCGGCAAGATTCGCATCATCAACATGAACGAAGACGTTGCAGACATCTTCCGCATGAGCGGTTTCCGGAATATCTTTACAATTGAATAAAGTACCTTATCATATAGGGCCAAACAGCCCTTGTCAGAGGAGTTGGACGACTCGGATTCGAACCGGGAATGACAGAACCAAAACCTGTAGTGTTACCATTACACCATCGTCCAATTGCTGAAAAGCGGGTGCAAAGTTACGAAAAAAAGTGGAAAATGGAAAAGAAACGTGAACTTTTTAACGTTTCACCTCTATTTTTCTATCAAAACGACAGCATAGGCTGATATGCCTTCCTCACGACCGGTGAATCCGAGGCGCTCGGTAGTAGTGGCTTTAATACTGACATTATCAGGGTCGGTGCCGATGATTCGGGCCAGACATTCCTGCATGGCAGGGATGTGGGGATTCATCTTGGGCCGCTCGGCACAGATGGTAGCGTCGAGGTTGACAAAGCGATAGCCCTTG